>Ga0209147_100037_pt1 | contig 326977 bp, 267 predicted proteins | sample AraplaCol_mLB_r2_FD_184278 | JGI IMG/M metagenome (GOLD analysis project Ga0209147, IMG submission 184278) | Arabidopsis root microbial communities from North Carolina, USA - plate scrape CL_Col_mLB_r2 (SPAdes) (version 2) | ecosystem: Host-associated > Plants > Roots > Endosphere | place: USA... | reverse complement strand
GTTGCAACGAGATCGAAGGGGCGGCGTGCCCGGCGGCATCCGGTCCATCGCCGACTTCGATCACGTGCGCCGTTCGATGGAATGTCATGTCGATCGCATCAGGCCGCGGCGGGCTCGCGCCGGTCAACCGGCTGCCACCCGAGTGCCGGGGCGATACGCGTGATGAAGTCCTCGAGAATCTGCCGGTAGTTCTCGAACGGCAGGTCGTAAGGCAATTCGAGGCGCAGCTCCCGCACTTGTCCGACCACCGGGTCGGTCAGCAACCGCTCCACGATCTCGTCCGAGCTGCCGACGAGATCCGGCGCGAACAGCGTGCGCCGCTCGCCCTGCGGCGCCAGCGTGCGGGCATGACGCGCGTCGGCAAATGCGCGATAGCGTTCGCGCTCCTTCGCGCTCGCGCCGTCGGTCGGGACGATCACGCGCCCCAGCGCGATCCGCGGCGCATGAGCTTCATGCCAATGGTCGCGATACAGATCCAGTTGCCGCAACTGGGCGTCGATATGGCTATCGGTGCCCTCGCCCGTGGTTATATTGCCGATCAGCAGGTTGAACCCGTTCCTGGCGGCCCATTCGATCGAGCGCCTGGAACCGCCCCCGTACCAGAGTCGCCCCGTCAGGCCGGGCGCAAACGGGCTCACGCGCGGCCGAACCCTGCCTGCGGCCGATTCGACGAACGTGTCGTCGTCGCCGAGCCAGTCGCCGGCGAGATTGCGGCGCAGGCGTGCCACACGCGCATGCGAGAAGTCGACGAGATCCGGATCGGTGTCGAACAGCCGCTCGCCCAGCAGCGCGCCGTGATTCGGTGCGCCCGCGCTGAGCCCGACATTGAGCCGCCCGCGCGAGAGCACGTCGACGGTGGCGAGATCCTCGGCCAGCCGGAACGGATTCTCGTATCCCATCTGGATGACCGCAGCGCCCAATCCGATCCGGGTCGTGCGCTGGCTCGCCGCCGCGAGAAACGTGGCGGCCGACGAGACGGCGCGCTCGAGATGGCGCTGCCGCACCCACGCGCTGTCGTAACCGAGCGCCTCGCCCGCGCTGAACAGTTCGAGCGTCTGCTCGAATCCCGCCGTCGCGTCTTCACCGGCGTAATTGCCCGGTGTCAGGAAGGCAATGTGATCAATGCGGACGTTGCTCACTTTCGTATCCTTCGTCATTGGGTCTGTCTGGTGGTACACGCGCCGCGTGCTGTCGGCCCGGGATCTGCCCAATCCGCCTGTCGACAGGCATGGCGCGCGACCAGCACGGCACCATCGACCGGAACGCGCGCGTTCACCTCTTTGGCGATCGGTTTTTTATCGGGGATCGAAAAAAGGAAACGAGACATCGAACTCAACCTCGCGAATGGCCGGGCTGACCGGATTCAAACTTTCATGAAAAAGCGTCGAACAGGCAGGCAATCTCGGATGTCGATTATGGAGAACGTGCGACTGACCCGTTGCGGTCATTTCTTCTATGGATATGACGCGCGTATCAAAACTGATAGCGCGTGCACACATAATGGAAATCGCGATTGATTCAGGCGTGGCCACACAAACCCGGGCAGTCGCACAAGTGGGACGTGCGATTCACGGGCCCGCGATAATGCCGGCCCGGGAACCTGGACGATGAAGAACAGAACCCGACGGTCACACCCGGCGGGGTTCGATGCAAAAGTGCTGCACTTGCAGCGCCAAAGGCGAGCGGACACTGGCCGCTCTGGCGCAACGGTTCGACGCGTAGCCGAACCCGATCGCGGAATGGATGCGACAGCGCAGAAACGCGTGGGGGATGTGTTTCAAGTGACGGGCACGCGATCGAGCGAGCCGCCGACAGACCTGACGGCGCCGCATGCGGGGATGGCGCCGGTCGACACCAGAAAACGAAGCTCCGATAGCGCGAGGCTTCGCGTATCGGAAGCGGGGTAACGGCACCACACCGGAGCCATTACCCCACGGCTTGAAAGAACAGAACCGATCCCGTTAACCAGGAGGCAATCCCCCTGGCACCGGTGCCGTCAACACGAAGTGTCGCGCTCACCCTACCCGCGCTTCTCCCTCGCGCGTGGCTTCCCTTTCGCCCGTGCCCGTTCGCGCGAGCACCGGCTTGAGCGCCTGCCCCGTATGGCTCGCGCGCACCTGCACGAGCGCTTCCGGCGGCGCCGCCGCGACGATCGTGCCGCCGCCCACGCCGCCTTCCGGCCCGAGATCGATGATCCAGTCGGCTTCCGCGATCACGTCGAGATCGTGCTCGATCACGACGACGCTGTGCCCCGCATCGACGAGCCGGTGCAGCACGCGAATCAGCTTCGCGACGTCCGCCATGTGCAGGCCGACCGTCGGCTCGTCGAGCACGTACAGCGTGTGCGGCGCCTTCTGGCCGCGCCGCGTGATGTCGTCGCGCACCTTCGTCAGCTCGGTGACGAGCTTGATGCGCTGCGCCTCGCCGCCCGACAACGTCGGCGACGGCTGGCCGAGCGTCAGGTAGCCGAGGCCGACATCCTTCATCAGCTGCAACGGATGCGCGATGTTCGAGATCGGCGCAAAAAACTCCACCGCCTCGTCGATCTCCATCGTCAGCACGTCGCCGATGTTCCGGCCGCGCCACGTGACGGCGAGCGTCTCCGGGTTGAAGCGCTGCCCGTGGCACACGTCGCACGGCACCTTCACATCGGGCAGGAAGCTCATCCCGATCGTGCGCACGCCTTGCCCTTCGCATGCGGGGCAACGCCCGTCGCCGGTGTTGAACGAGAAACGCGACGCCGTGTAGCCGCGCGCACGCGCTTCCAGCGTATCGGCGAACAGCTTGCGGATCGTGTCCCACACGCCGATATAGGTGGCCGGACACGAGCGCGGCGTCTTGCCGATCGGCGTCTGGTCGACTTCGAGCACGCGGTCGATCTGCTCCCAGCCGCTCAGCGATTCGCAGCCCTGCCACGCATGCGTGACGTTCAGCGACGGCCGCGGCGCACTGCGCGCGAGCACGCTCGAGCGACGGTTGGTAGCCGGCGTGTCCTGCTGCGCGGCCTTGCGCGCGCGGCGCGTGGCCGGCGACGACAGCACCGAGCGGCCGACCGCGTCGAGCAGGTTCGTCATCAGCACGTCGCGCGCGAGTGTCGACTTGCCCGAGCCGCTCACGCCGGTGACCGCGACGAGCCGCGCGAGCGGAATGCCGACCGTGACGTCGCGCAGGTTGTGCAGCCGCGCGCCGTGCACGGTCAGCCAGGCTTCCGGCACGGCCGCGCCGCCCTTCTTGCCCGGCAGGCTCACGCTGCGTCGCGGCTGCAGCGGGTGCGTCATCGGCTGCGCGAGCAGGCGGCCCGTCACGGAATCCGGCTGCGCGGCCAGATCGGCGACCGCGCCCTCGGCGACCAGCGTGCCGCCGCGCTTGCCCGCGCCCGGGCCGACGTCGATGATGTGATCGGCGCGGCGGATCGTGTCCTCGTCATGTTCGACGACGACGAGCGTGTTGCCCTTGTCGCCGAGCTTGCGCAGCGCATCGAGCAGGATCTGGTTGTCGCGCGGATGCAGGCCGATCGTCGGTTCGTCGAGCACGTAGCAGACACCCTGCAGGTTGCTGCCGAGCTGCGCGGCGAGCCGGATGCGCTGCGCTTCACCGCCCGACAGGCTCGGCGCCGCGCGATCGAGGCTCAGGTAGCCGAGCCCGACTTCCTCGAGAAACGCGAGGCGGCTGCCGATCTCGCTGACGATGTCGCGCGCGATCTGCGCGTCGCGCCCCGTCAGCTCCAGCCCGTCGATCCAGCGGCGCGTGTCCGACACCGTCCATTGCGCGACCTCGACGATCGGATGCGCGTCGAACGTCACCGCCCGCGCGGTCGGGTTCAGCCGCGTGCCGTTGCAATCCGGGCACGGCTCGTTGCCGACGCCTTCCGGTTCCTGTTCGTCCGACGGCAGCGTCTGCTCGCGGCCGCGATCGTCCCCGGCGAGCACCGTGTCGTCATAAGCGGCGCGCTGTTCGCGCGTGAGCGTGACGCCGGTGCCGACGCAGGTCGTGCACCAGCCGTGCTTGCTGTTGTACGAGAACATCCGCGGGTCCAGCTCCGGGTAGCTCGTGCCGCACACCGGGCACGCGCGCTTGACCGACAGCACCTTGACCGTGCCGACCCGCGCGGTCGAATGATCGTTCTGCATCGCGTCGTGCAACCCGTCGAGCGGCGCGAGCAGATGCATCACGCCCTTGCCGAGCTCGAGCGTCTCGTCGAGCACGCGCCGCAGTTCGGCTTCGTTGTCGGGGGACACGACGATATCGGCGACCGGCAGCTCGATCGTATGCTCGCGGAAGCGGTCGAGCTTCGGCCACGGATCGACCGGCACGAACTCGCCGTCGACGCGCAGATGCGTGCTGCCGCGCGCCTTCGCCCACTTCGCGAGATCCGTATACACGCCCTTGCGGTTCACGACGAGCGGCGCGAGCAGCCCGACGTGTTCGCCGCGATGATCGCGCAGCAACTGCGCGGCGATCGATTCGACGGATTGCGACGTGACCGGCGTGCCGTCGTGGATGCAATGCTGCAGGCCGAGCTTCACGTACAGCAGCCGCAGGAAGTGCCACACCTCGGACGTGGTCGCGACCGTGCTCTTGCGCCCGCCGCGCGACAGCCGCTGCTCGATCGCGACGGTCGGCGGAATACCGTACACCGCGTCGACTTCGGGGCGGCCGGCCGGCTGCACGATCGAGCGCGCATACGCGTTCAGCGATTCGAGGTAACGGCGCTGGCCTTCGTGGAACAGGATGTCGAACGCGAGCGTCGACTTGCCGGAACCCGACACGCCGGTGATCACGTTGAACTTGCCGTGCGGGATGTCGACGTCGAGCGCCTTCAGGTTGTGCTCGCGCGCGTTGACGATCCGCACGACGTCCTCGCCTTCGATCGCGCGCCGCTCGCGCGCCGCGTTCAGCACGGCCTGCAGTGGCTTGCCTTCGTCGGCGAGCGCCATGTCGGCATCCATCGCACGTTCGTACTGCAGCAGCGCCACGCCGGTATGCGATTCGGCGCAGGCTTTCACGTCGTCGGGCGTGCCCGCGCACAGCACGAGGCCGCCGCCGTCGCCGCCTTCCGGGCCGAGATCGATCAGCCAGTCGGCCGCGCGGATCACGTCGAGGTTGTGCTCGATCACGATCAGCGAATGGCCGGCCGCGAGCAGCTTGCCGAACGCCTGCATCAGCTTCGCGATGTCGTCGAAGTGCAGCCCGGTGGTCGGCTCGTCGAACATGAACAGCTTCGCGCGGGCGATGCGCGCCTCTTCGGTCGCGACCCGGCGCCCGTTGGCCGCCGCCGCGGATTCGGCGAGGAAGCCGGCGAGCTTCAGGCGCTGCGCTTCGCCGCCCGACAGCGTCGGCACCGGCTGGCCGAGCTTCACGTATTCGAGGCCGACGTCGACGATCGGCTGCAGCACGCGCAGCACCTCGGCATCGGTCGCGAAGAACGCGGCCGCCTCGCTGACGGTGAGATCGAGCACATCGGCGATGTTCAGCGCGCGGCCGTCGCGCTCGATGCGCACTTCGAGAATCTCGGCGCGGTAGCGGCTGCCGTCGCAATCCGGGCAACGCAGGTAGACGTCGCTCAGGAACTGCATTTCGATGTGTTCGAAGCCCGAGCCGCCGCAGGTCGGGCAACGGCCGTCGCCCGAGTTGAAGCTGAACGTGCCGGCGCCGTAGCCGCGTTGCAGCGCGAGCGGCGCCTTCGCGAACAGCTTGCGGATTTCGTCGAACGCGCCGACGTAGCTCGCCGGGTTCGAGCGCGTGGTCTTGCCGATCGGCGACTGGTCGACGAACACGACGTCGCCGACCTGGTCGGCGCCCGTGAGGCTGCGGAACGCGCCCGGCGATTCGGTCGCCTTGCCGTGATGGCGCGCCATCGCCGGATACAGCACGTCCTGCAGCAGCGTGGATTTGCCGGAGCCGGATACGCCCGTCACGCACACGAGCCGCTGCAGCGGGATCTCGACGGTGACGTCGCGCAGGTTGTGCTCGGTCGCGCCTTCGAGCACGATGCGCGGCGTGTTTGCGTCGACCACGCGGCGCGCCCAGTTCGACGCATGCGCGACCTGCTTGCGGCCGCCGAGATACTCGCCCGTCAGCGTGCGCGCCGAACGGATATCGCCGGGCGTGCCGTCGTACACGATCGTGCCGCCGCGTTCGCCCGGGCCGGGGCCCATGTCGATCAATCGATCGGCCGCGAGCATCACCGACGGATCGTGCTCGACCACGACCAGCGTGTTGCCCGCGTCGCGCAGCCGCTGCATCGCCTCGACGATCCGCGTGAGATCGCGCGGATGCAGCCCGATGCTCGGTTCGTCGAGCACGAACAGGGTTTTCGTGAGCGACGTGCCGAGCGCCGTCGTCAGGTTGATCCGCTGCACCTCGCCGCCCGACAGCGTGCGGCTCTGCCGGTCGAGCGTCAGGTAGCCGAGCCCGACGTCGCACAGGTATTTCAGGCGCGTGCGCACCTCGGCGAGCAGCAGCTTCAATGCATCGTCGAGCAGCGCGCTCGGCAGGCTGATGTCGTCGAAGAAGCGGCGGATGCGCTCGATCGGCAACAGCATCAGGTCGTGCACGGTCAGGCCCGGCAGCGCCTCGAGCTGCGCGCGGCTCCAGTCGACGCCGCGCGGCATGAAGCGGCCGGCCGGCGCGAGCACGCCGTCGGCGTTCTCTTTCGAGCCGAGCCGCCACTGCAGCGACTCCGTCTTCAGGCGCGCGCCGCCGCACACGTCGCACGGCGTGTAGCTGCGGTATTTCGACAGCAGCACGCGGATATGCATCTTGTACGCTTTCGACTCGAGATAGCCGAAGAAGCGCTTCACGCCGTACCACTGGCTCTGCCACTTGCCGTTCCAGTCCGGCGAACCGTTGACGACCCAGTCGCGCTCGGCGTCCGACAGCTCGGCCCACGGCGTGTCGCGCGGGATGCCGGCTTTCGCCGCATAGCGCATCAGGTCGTCCTGGCACTCCTTCCACGCGGGCGTCTGCATCGGCTTGATCGCGCCGCCGCGCAGCGTCTTGCGCGCGTCGGGGATCACGAGGCCGAGATCGACGCCGATCACGCGGCCGAAGCCGCGGCAGGTTTCGCACGCGCCATACGCCGAATTGAACGAGAACAGCGCCGCCTGCGGCTCCGCGTAACGCAGGTCGCTGTCGGGATCGTGAAGCCCGGTGGAGAAGCGCCACACCTGCGGCTCGGCGATCGCGTTTTCCGCTTCCGGCGCAAGCACGTACACGTTCGCGCGCCCGCCGCCGCGCTTCAGCGACGCCTCGATCGCCTCGACCACGCGCACCTTGTCGGCCTGCTGCACGCGAAAGCGGTCGGCCACCACGTCGAGCACCTTGCGCGGCCCGGTGGGCGACGCGACCTCGCGCTGCGCCTGCACCCGCGTGTAACCGCTCGCGGACAGCCACTGCGCGACTTCTTCATCGGAAGCCGTTTCGGGCAGCTCGACCGGGAACGTGACGACGACGCGCGGATCGTCCGCCTGCGTGCGCGCGACGAGCGCCGCGTAGATCGTCTCCGGCGTGTCGTGCCGCACCTGCCGCGCGGTCTTGCGGTCGAACAGCTCGGCCGCGCGCGCGTACAGCAGCTTCAGGTGATCGTTCAGCTCGGTCATCGTGCCGACGGTCGAGCGCGAACTGCGCACCGGGTTGGTCTGGTCGATCGCGATCGCGGGCGGCACGCCGTCGACCCGCTCGACCTGCGGGCGGTCCATCCGGTCGAGGAACTGCCGCGCGTACGCGCTGAACGTCTCGACGTAGCGCCGCTGGCCTTCCGCGTACAGCGTGTCGAACACGAGACTCGACTTGCCGGAGCCCGACGGGCCGGTGACGACCGTCATCTCGCCGGTGCGCAGGTCGAGATCGAGGTTCTTGAGGTTGTGCTGACGTGCTCCGCGAATGCGGATCAGATTGCTGGATGACAATTTGCCTGCCCGTCTGAATGAGTTAACCAGAGTGCCCGGTGCCGGAACGCTGCGGCGGATGCCCGCAGGCGCGGCGCACGCGCCGCGAGGGTTGCACCTGTGCGGCCCGATTTCGACGGACACTATACTGTATATTCATACAGTTTTCCATGACGACCCTGAGGGCGGCATGGGATGGCGGTGGGGGCCGGAATGAGCGATGCGGACGCCCGGTCGTCCGACCCGGTTCAGTCAGGCGCGGCCATTCCGCGATGACGCGTTTATACTCCCCGGCCCGGCAATCCGCGTGATACGACAAGGAAAATGAAAGCAAGAGCGTTGCTCATCACTTCGCTGGGAGCGTGGGTGTTGACTCAGCCTTCACTCGCCTTCTCGCAAAACATCAACGGGAAAAATCTCTTTATACAGAGATGCGCGATGTGCCATGGCGCAGATATCAAGGGCACCGGGCCATTGGCCAGGAAAAGCAATCCCGCCACGCCTGACCTCACGACTGCCGCGTTCAAAAAGCGGCTCCATGATTATCCGGGCGTCATCGTTTCATCGGTAATACTTCGCCCGAACGGGGACCTGATTCCGAGAACCTTGAGGGAGAACGGCGTAAAGCTGGCGCCGCATGCCTGGACCGTTCAGGATTTTCGCGACCTGAATCAATACATGAGCGACGTGATTTCCAGCAGCCGATGATTCCGTGTTGACCGGCTGGCCGCTCCGGGTCGTTTCGAGCCGGTAACATACCGCCGACGAGCCATCCGGCGGAGGCATCCACCTTCCGAAAATGGTGCCGTTGCCCGGGTCAGACTTCGGCACACAAGCGGTGTATTGCGCCATCCGGATTCGACGCACCTGCCCCGGCGCAGCCCATGCGATGATGCGCGCTGATCAACATGAGAAATGGAATGACGACTACCTTCGACGAGGCGACAACGGCGGCGATCGCCGCGTTTGCCGAACTGGATTTCTACACGGCCGTGCAAGCGATGCGCGCCGAAGCCGACTACGACCGCGAAATAGACCAGTGGATCTCGCGCTACATCGACGAGCACGGCGGCGGCGCGGACGACGCGGAATACGACGCGTTGCACGCGCAGGCCCAGGCAACCCCGGAATACGCGCAGTTCGTCGATGCGGCTCGCCGGGAGATCCTGGAATACTTCGACGTGACCGACGACCAACTGGACTGGATGGTCCTGCTGCGCAATGACGACAGCGACGAGCTTTGGGCGGAAGTCAACCGGCAGCGAACCGCGCTGGGAACCGGTGAAGTGCGCGGCGATCTCTGACCCTTGCCTGCCATCCGGATTTCGCGTCGCGCCGGGTGCGTGGCTCGAGTCCGATCAGCCATGAGGTGGGCCGGGCATCACGTATCCCGGCCACACGCTCGCCCCTGCCCGGCTACGCCTTTTTCGCGTAAGCGCCGCACCAGCCTTTCGCATTGACCTGCTTGCCGCCGAATATGGTGCACGGCGCCGTGGCCGCACCGGTCTTGCCCTGGAAGAACTGGCAATTCGCGCAGGCCTCGCCCGCCTGAAATTTCGGGAATTTCGCATGGTCGACCCGGCTTGCATCCGTCTTGTAACCGAGGGCCTGGGCGTTTGCATCGGTTTCCTGCACGGCACCGGCCCCGGCATCTGCCGCGGCCGCGCGGCGTCCAACGGCCAGCGCGGATGCCAGAACGGTGGTGGCAGCAATAAAACGTCGGCGTGAAAACTTCATCTTGCCCTCCTCGATGTTTGCGTGGCCGGATGACCGGCTCCTTCGACGCCACGACGCCGCCCGGCGCACAACCGCGGCCCGTCACCGTGCCCGTCGCGCCGCGACACGTTCATCCCCTGCGAACCGCCTTGCGAAGGAATCACCGAAAAAACAATTCCCGCATCCCGAACGTGTGATGCGCCTCGGCCGCCATCAGCACCATGAGCACCAGCAGGCACAGCGGCGGCACGAGAATCGCGTACACCAGCGCCAGCCGCTCCCACATCATGTGCATGAAGATCGACACGATCAGCCCGGCCTTGGCGATCATCAGCACGACGATCAGCACCCAGCGCAACAGGCCCTGCACGTTGAAATAGTCGACCAGGTACGACAACGTGCTCAGCACGAACAGCAGGCCCCAGATCTTCAGGTAGAGGCCGATCGGATGCTGCTGGCCGTGCGCGGCGTCGGGTCGGTCGGCGGGATCGGTATGGTCCATGGCCTGCCTCACCACAAGTAGAACAGCGCGAAGATGAACACCCACACCAGGTCGACGAAGTGCCAGTACAGGCCGGCGATCTCGACGATCTGGAAGTTCCCGTGTTCGGTGAACCCCGGCTGCAGGATCTTGCGCGCGATCAGCAGCAGATAGATCACGCCGCAGGTCACGTGAAAGCCGTGGAACCCGGTGATCGTGAAGAAGCACCCGCCGAACTGCGCCGCGCCCAGCGGATTGCCCCACGGGCGGATGCCTTCCCGGAAGATCAGGTTGCTCCATTCGAACGCCTGCAGCGACACGAAGGCGGCGCCCAGCAGCGCGGTCGCCAGCAGCAGCGCGGCGGCGGGCCTCGCGTTGCGCCGGTAGCCGAAGTTGACGGCCATCGCCATGGTGCCGCTGCTGCTGATCAGCGTGAACGTCATGATCGCAATCAGCAGCAACGGCACCTCCACGCCGCCCACGCTGAGCCCGAACACCTTCGCGGTATCGGGCCACGGCGCCGTGGTCGACATGCGCACCGTCATGTAGCCGATCAGGAAGCTGCTGAAGACGAACGTGTCCGACAGCAGGAAGATCCACATCATCGCCTTGCCCCACGGCACCTTGAAGGCTTCGCGATCGGCCGACCAGTCCGTGACGATGCCGCGCCAGCCGTCGGGCCGGGTGTCGGCAGATGGCGCATCGGCAGGCGGAGCCGCGGGCGAACCGGCGGCGGGTCCGGAGGGGGCCGTGGGCGCGGTCATGGCGCGGCTCCATACAGCGGCCCGCAGACGGCGGCGACGATCCCGGGGGTCAGCCACCACATCGCCGCCAGCAGCACGAGCCACACCGCGAGCAGGAAATGCCAGTAGAGCGCGCACAGATCGATGACACGCCGGGCCCGGAACGGGTCCGCGCGCCGGAGCTGCGCGATCGTCACCGCCCACGCCGCCAGCCCGCCCAGCACATGCAATCCGTGCAGGCCGGTGAGCAGGTAGAGGAAGCTGTTCGACGGATTGACCGCAACGGTCTGCCCGCCAGCCGACAGCAGGTGCCAGGCGGTCAGTTGCCCGGCCACGAACACGGCCGCCAGCACGCCGCCGCACACGAGCCACGCGGTGCGGTGCAAGGTCGGTTGCCGGGCTCGCTGCATGGCGACGCTGGCCAGCGCCAGCGCGCCGGTGTTCCACCACAGCAGCGCCGGATGCGGGATCGGCTGCCAGTCGGGCTCGCGCATGCGCATCGCATAGGCGAGCAGCAGCAGCGAGAACAACGTCGTCGCGACCGCCATGAAGACGATCAGGCCGGTGCGGCCCGCATTCGGCAAGCCGGGTGGCGCGTCGTGAACGAAGGGACGCGGCAGCGTGGTCATTCGTGGGCCTCGCCGGGGTGAAGTGCCGGGTGGGCCGGTTCAGGCACTGTCGCGGGCGGCTGGTTTTGCGGCACGAAATCTTCCTCTTGCCCCGGCGGACTGTATTCGTATGCCCAGCGGTAGACGACGGGAAGCGCCGCGCCCCAGTTGCCGTGCGCGGGCGGCGTTTGCGGCGTCTGCCATTCCAGCGTGGTGGCCCGCCACGGGTTGCCGTCGGCGCGCCGGCCGTGCACGAGGCTCCACGCCAGGTTGAACAGGAACAGCAACTGCGCGGCCGCGACGATCAGCGCGACGACGGTGATGAACGTGTTGAGCGTCTGCGCCGAATGCGGGATGAAGCTGTAGCCCTGGTACGCGTAATACCGCCGCGGCATGCCGAGGATGCCGAGATAGTGCATCGGGAAGTAGATCGCATAGGTGCCGACGAAGGTGATCCAGAAGTGCGCGCGCCCGAGCGTGTCGTCGAGCATGCGGCCCGTCACCTTCGGGTACCAGTGGTAGAGGCCGCCGAACACCACCAGGATCGGCGACACGGCCATCACCATATGGAAGTGCGCAACCACGAAATACGTGTTCGACAGCGGGATGTCCACGCTCACGTTGCCGAGGTAGAGCCCGGTCAGCCCGCCCAGCACGAAGGTGCTGATGAAGCCGATGGCGAACAGCATCGGCACGGTCAGGTGGATATCGCCGCGCCACAGCGTCAGCACCCAGTTGTAGACCTTGAGGGCGGTCGGCACGGCGATGATGAGCGTGGTGGTGGCGAAGAAGAAACCGAAGTACGGATTCATGCCGGCGATGAACATGTGGTGCGCCCAGACCACGAAGCTCAGCGCGCCGATGATGACGATGGCCCACACCATCATCCGGTAGCCGAAGATGCTCTTGCGCGCGTGCGTGCTAATCAGGTCCGACGCGATGCCGAAGGCCGGCAGCGCGACGATGTAGACCTCCGGATGCCCGAAGAACCAGAACAGGTGCTGGAACAGCAGCGGGCTGCCGCCGGCATGCTTGAGCGTCTGCCCCATCGACACCACGGCCGGCACGAAGAAGCTGGTGCCGAGCGTCCTGTCGAACAGCATCATCACCGCCGACACGAACAGCGCCGGAAACGCCAGCAGCGCCATGATGGTCGCGATGAAGATGCCCCACACCGTCAGCGGCATGCGCATCAGCGTCATGCCGCGCGTGCGTGCCTGCAGCGTGGTGGTCACGTAATTCAGGCCGCCCATCGTCGCCGCGACGATGAAGATCGCCAGCGACACGAGCATCAGCACGATGCCCCATTCGACGCCCGGCGTGCCCGGCAGGATGGCCTGCGGCGGGTACAGCGTCCAGCCCGCGCCGGTCGGCCCGCCCGGCACGAAGAAGCTCGCCACCAGCACCAGCACGGCCAGCAGGTAGACCCAGTAGCTCAGCATGTTGAGAAACGGGAACACCATGTCGCGCGCGCCGAGCATCAGCGGGATCAGGTAGTTGCCGAAGCCGCCCAGGAACAGCGCCGTCAGCAGGTAGATCACCATGATCATCCCGTGCATCGTGACGAACTGGTAGTAGTGGTTCGCGTCGATGAACGCGAACTTGCCCGGGAAGCCGAGCTGCAGCCGCATCAGGTCGGACAATACGAGGCCGACCAGCCCGATCGCGATGGCCGTCATCGCATACTGCACCGCGATGACCTTGTGGTCCTGGCTCCAGACATAGCGGGTCCAGAAGCTCTGCGGGGCGAGGTCGCTGTGCGCATAGGTCATGGTTTCTGCTCCGCTATTGCCTGGCCGCGGTACCGGCCGGAGGCGGCCCGCCTTGCGCCTCGATATATGCCACCAGTGCGGACAGTTCCTGGTCGCTCAGGTCGAAGTGCGGCATGATCGGCGAGAACCCCTTCACGACCCGCGCCGCCGGATCGCGGATGAACGCGCGCAGATAGGCCTCGTCCACCTGCGCGGTGCTGCCGTCGGCCATCGTTTCGGTCTTGCCGTACAGGCCCTTCCAGGTCGGGCCCACGAGCGGGCTGCCGTCCACGGTATGGCAGGCGACGCAGCCCTTGGCCGCCGCGAGCGTCTTGCCCAGTTCGGCGAGCGCGTGCGCGCTGCCGCCGGCAGCGGCGGGGGCTGCCTGCACGCGGGCGAGTTGCTGCCGCGCGAAGGTGGGCTGCTGCGCCAGCCAGCGCGAGAACGCGGCTTCGTCTTCCACGACCACCACGCCGCGCATGCCGGAGTGCCCGATCCCGCAGAGCTGCGCGCACAGGATGTCGTAGCGCCCTGCCTTGGTCGGCGTGAACCAGAAGGTGGTCACCATGCCCGGCACCATGTTCATCCGCGCCCGGAACGGCGGAACGTAAAAGTCGTGCAGCACGTCGCGCGAGCGCGTCAGCACCTGGACCGGCCGGTTGAGCGGCAGGTGCACCTCGGGCGTCTCGATCAGGTAATTGTCACGGCCGTTGGGGTCGGCGGGGTTCAGGCCGAACGGGTTGTCGTTGCTGATGTAGCGCACGTCCGTCGTGCCCAGCTTGCCGCCGGGGCCCGCGAAACGGAAGCGCCATTGCCATTGCTGGCCGAGCACTTCCATCTGCAGCACGTTGCGCGGCGGCCGGATGTAGTCCGCGTAGACGAACAGCCCCGGCGCCAGCAACGCCGCCACGCCGACGGCGGTCAGGCCGATCAGCCACCATTCCAGCCGGCGGTTGTGCGGCTCGTAGGCCGCGCGATGCCCGCTGCGGTGGCGATAGCGCACCAGTGCGACGACGATGAACAGGTTGATGGCGATGAAGAATGCACCGGTGATGACGAGCGTGATCGTCAGCATGTCGTCCATGCGCACCCAGTTCGACGCGATCGGCGTGATCCACCACGGACTGGCAAAGTGAAACCCCACCGCCAACAGGATGATCAGGACCAGGGCAATCGCAAGGGCCATAGGCCGCCTCGCTGCGTATCACTCGCCGGCGCCGCCGACACCGGGTTCCGTGTCTCCCGCGAACGCCGGGTGGTCAGGCTCGGCGCGGCGGGAAACGCGATGTATCAGTCGTCCACGTTCGGCTTGCGCAATCGCTCCAGCCTGCCGTAGGTGATGGCCGCAACCACGCCGAACAACAGGTTGGCCAGCAACGGCCCTGAACCCCGCTCGGAGACGAACCACGGGAACACGGCCGTCATGACGTAGAAGTTCCACCCATACGCGACGATCCCGAACGCCAGCCCGATGGCGGCTTCCATGCCCACGCTCGAATCGAAGCGGAAAGGCGCCATGATCGCGGCGAGCATCACCCCCATGATCGCGCCGAGCACGTAGTGCAGCAGCAGCGCCATCGCGACGATTTCAAGGTTGAATTGCGTCATCTGGCCGAGCGCGCTGCGGCCCATCACCATCGCCGCGATCTTGTGTGTCGGTTGCCACGGGCTCGAGCCGAGCACGAGTGTCGACCAGACGAATTCCAGCGCGATCACCAGCGCACCGCCTGCGAGACCGGCCACGGCGGCGGCGACCCAGTCCGGCGTCCGACGCGCCCAATGGTGCGATTGCATGTGCAGTTCCATACGACCTCCTTGCCGACGCTTCGACGTCGGCGCTTCGGTTCCGGGGGCGTCACGCGCGTCGGGCCTGCGTCACTTGAGCGATTCGGAAGCAGGGTTGCCTGCGCAACGTGCGAACGCCCTTCTCCGCGCGCGGCCGTGCGCTCGACGAAATGCGTCGATGAACCCGGGTATCGGGCAGGCCGGCTTGCTGTCGCGCGTCAGGGGAAGATCGGTGTCGTGGGCTCGGCGCCTTCCAGGTCAGCCGTCGGAAAGTGCCTGGCGACCATCTCCTCGATTTCCTGCTCTCGCAATGCCGGCACATCGGCCATGATCAGGATCTGGCCTTCCTGTATGGCCTCGCGAAATCGCTGGAGTCGCGCGTTCGGCTCGGCGATGCCGATCATCGCGGCGGTCCACGCCCCGAAACCCGCTCCCGCCAGCGTCAACCCGACAACGGCGCCGCCTGCGATCACGAGTTCCGCCGGGGGAAATACCAGTGCGACGAGGCCGATCAGTGCACCCGCCGCGCCGCCAAGCGCGACGCCGCGCTCGAGCGCATGCACGACATCGCTGCTTTGCAGCAACGATGCTTCGGGCAACTGATCGAGTGTGACGCTGTGATCGGCGAGGACGTGGATATGGCGCCAGATGATACGTGCGCGCAATAGATCGTCGACGATGGCCTTGGCCATCTGCGTATCGGGTACGAGGAAATAAAGGCGTCTCATGTTGGCACCCCTTTGTGCCGTCAACTACTCTTTCCATTCTATGTCAGCAACGGCAACACAGTAGGTGCGCGCGGGCCAGCGCCGGTGCCCTATGCAAAGCCGTTCGGCCCCGAGCGACGCTATCCGCGTTTGCGCAACGGCTCCAGCAAGTCCCGCAGGCCGTTGTGGTCGATTTCATGCATCAGCGCAAGCTGCCGGCCGATTTCGCCGCGCGGGAACCCTTCGCGAGCCAGCCAGTTGAGGTAAGGCCCGGGCAGGTCGGCAATGAGTCGGCCCTTGTACTTTCCAAAGGGCATGGTGACGGTGACGAGGTGTTCGAGATCTGGGGTCTGCATGCCGGTATTGTGCACGGCTTTCCGCTCCCGTCGCGTGCCAGTGCTGACATCCGACGCGGCAAACCCTCCGGCGACCGCCTCGCGGAAACGGGCGCTGCAAACCGCCCGCGCCCCTTTTCTGGCCTGCTAGACTGAAATTTCCCCCTGCAAACGATGGAGGGAATCATGTTGTCCGTCTATGTCGTGAAGACCGGCGAGCAGTTCCTGTGCACCGCCGAGGATGGCGATATCGGCATGGCACCGGCGGTTGAGGATGCCACGTCGTTTCGTTCGTATGAGGAAGCGGAAATGGCGGCGCACCTGCATGCCGACCCCGGATACGAAATCGTCGCCGTCTGCGTGCTCAGACACTGACATGGCGCCCGCTGCCGGGCGCCCGGTTTGTCGGCCTCCGGAAACCGCTTCGTCACGCGCGCGGTCATCGTGGAACCGCACAAGACCGGCATCGGCTGATCCACGCCTGCGTCGCCCGAACCACGCGGCACATCCGACACCCGCCGGCCGCCGCGTCGAAGGCGGCGCGGCCGGCGCGGCCGCTTAATCTCAAGCTCAAGCTCAACCACCAGCAGCCGTCGCATACGCCACGCATTGACGCGCGAGCACGTCGGTCGGATCGACCAGCGTCGCACGCCCACCGTTCGGCGCGACATATTCGCGGCCCGGCAGCAGGATCGGAAGCTCGGTACAGCCGAGAACGATCACGTCGACGCCGTCGGCAATCAGCGCGTCGACGGCGGCGCCGATGTCCGCTTTGCACTGGCCGGTCGTAAAGCCGGCCTTGACACCCCGCTCGCCGTAGATCGCTTCCATCACGCGCGCCTGCAGTGCCGGCGCCGGCGCGACCTGTCGGAATCCATACGATTCGAGCGCCTTCTCGTATACGCCGCTTTCGATCGTGCCCGACGTTGCCAGCACGCCGACCTCGCGCAGCCCCGGATACGCATCGCGCAGATGGGCGGCCGTCACGGTCAGCATGTTCACGATCGGAATGCCGAGGTGCGGTTGAACCCGCTCGACAAACGCATGCGCGGTATTGCACGGAATCGCGATGAGATCCGCCTCCCCGTCCTCGAGCCGCCTGCACGTCGCATACAGCGAGATCGTGGGGTCGGTACCGTCACCGACGAGGTTCGCCGTCCGGTCCGGGATCTGCGGATTCTGTTCGACCAGCAGCTTGATGTGCTCCTGGTCGCGCGAAGCCGGCGTGTTTCGAACGATCTTGTCCAGGAAGTCCACCGTCGCGGCCGGCCCGACGCCACCGACGACCCCGATCTTGAATACCGGTGCACGGGCCCCGCATCGGGTCGAAACCGCGTACTGCGCATACGCGAGATTCGAATCGATCAGCGGGATCCGCAGCGGCCCGATTTCGTCCGCCACGAGCGCGATCTCCGTCAGCCCCGGAACGATGACCTCCGCGCCCTGGTCCGCCAGATCCTCGCATGCGTCGCGCAGCAGCTCGACCGGCCGGCCGCGAAGATTGCCGCGCTTGATGCCGTCCGCCCCGTAAATCGCCTCGGTGACGGGATCGACATCGCCGCGCGGCCGCGGATGGACGATCTCGAACTGCGGCGCCGGGAAATACCGTTCGAACAGCCCGTCGGCCCGCACATGGTCCGAAGCCAGCACGCCGATGCGCATGGCGCCGGGATACGTGCGCTGCACGTGGCTGCGAACGGCTTCGACGATGTCCACGATCGGCAGGCGCGTATTGGCCTTCAGTTCGTCGATGAAGGTGTGGCTCAGGAAGCACGGCAGCACCACGGTCGTCACGCCGCGTTTCTCGAACGCGCGGATCATGTCGAACACGTACAGCTTGCGCGCCGTCGTCGCCGCGCTGCCCGAACCCGAACCCCTGAACGGGTGCTGCTCGAAGATCAGGTCGACGTGATCCTCGTCGGACGACGCGGGCGTCGCCCTCACCAGCTTGAAGAACACGTCGGCGCTTCCCAGCGGCCCGAGGCCGCCGACCACGCCGAACGTCCGTCCCGTGCCTGCGATGTCCCGGTGCGTCATGCGTTCAGCTCCCGCGGATCGAACGCGGCGCTGTCCGGCTGCGCGGCGCGCGCGCCCTCCCACTTCGCGATCACGGCCGTCGCCACGCTGTTGCCGATCACGTTCGTCATCGTGCGGCCCATGTCGAGCACCTGGTCGATCGCCAGGATCATGGCCACGCCGGCGGCCGGCAAATGGAACATCGGCGCGACGGCCGCGACGACGACCACCGATCCGCGCGGCACGCTCGCCATGCCCTTGCTGCTCAACATCAGGATCAGCAGCATGAACACCTGCTGCGAAAGCGGCATGTGCACGCCGAACGCCTGTGCGATGAAGAGGGCCGCAAACGCCTGATACATCATCGAGCCGTCCAGGTTGAACGCATAACCGAGCGGCAGCGTGAAACCGACGACCTTCTTGTCGACACCGAACTTCTCGAGCTGCTCGGTCAGGCGCGGATACGCCGCTTCGCTGCTGGCGGTCGAGAACGCGATCAACGCGGGTTCGCGCACGGCCCTCAGCAACGCGCCGACGCGCCGCCCGAGGAACAGGTATCCGGCGCCGATCAGGATCGTCCAGAGGACGAGCAGCCCGAGATAAAACGCACCGATCAGCTTGCCGTACGTGTAGATCACGTCGAGCCCGCGCAGCGCGACGGACGACGCGATCGCACCGAAGACACCGAGCGGCGCCGCGCGCATCACGTAGTTCGTCAGGCGCAACATCACCGGCACCATGCCGTCGATCGACCGGATGACGATGCCGACACGCGGATCGTGCTTCAGCGCGCTCAGCGCGATGCCGAGAAAGACGGAGAAAACGAGAATCTGCAGGATGTCGTTGCGCGCCATCGCGTCGAGCAGGCTGGTCGGAAACGCATGCGTGATCACGTCCCTGGCGTTCAGTGCCGCGGTATTCAGGCCGAGGTTGGCCTCGCCCGCGGCTTCCGTCAGGTGCAGGCCGGCACCGGGCTGCAACACGTTGGCCATGACGAGGCCGAGGCCCAGCGAAACCAGCGATGCGCAGACGAACCACGCAACCGAGCGCAGGCCGATGCGCCCGACGTCTTCGCCGCTGTCCATTCCGGCCAGGCCGGAAACGAGCGTCACGAACACCAGCGGCGCAATGATCATCTTGATCAGCCGAAGAAAGATGTCCGTCACGATCGAGAAATACCCTGCGACCGTCTTGAGCGTGCCCGGGTCCGCGATGCTCGTGTGACACGCATAGCCGGCGGCGACGCCGAGGACCATGCCGATTGCGATGCTTGAGGTAAGCCGATTTTTCATGTCCATCCGTCCTTGGGTGAGGCCCGACCGCCGGCAGGCGACGGGCCGCGCGACGCGGGCCGCGCGTCACATTTGCCGTTGGAACGAATGGTAGGGACGGCCGAACAGACCATGATGCCGGTACATCATGGCGGTATGCGAGACTCGCATAAGGCGGGAAAACCCTAGCCGCGCCGCGCCGCGACGGTTCGGCGCGCAGATGCTGCCAGAGCGTCTCCAGGAACTCGCTGCGATTGGACGCGTCGCGATAGACGCGCAGCTCGATTTCGAGGTTCCATGCCGCCGGCCCGGCCGGCACGAGCTCGCCGGCCGCCAGCTCGGCGGCGATCGCACTCCGCGGCAGCCACGCCACGCCTTCGCCTTCCATCACGAGCTTTTTCAGCACTTCGGCCATGTCGGATTCATAGTGCAGCTGCAACGCCGGCGCATCCGCGGCGCGATCGAGCAGCAACGCGAGGCAGCGCCCGAAGTAGCTGGTGTCCGTATAGGAGATCAGCGGCAGCGGGTGCTGCTTCGTTCCGGGAAGGCGAAATGCGGGCGCCGACCGGCGGTTGGGCCGGCAGGCCGGCATCAACGTGTCGAGGCCGACCGTCACGTGTTCGTACCTGACCGGGTCCAGATGGAGCGGCAGCTCCGGATGGTGATAGGCGAACATCAGCTCGCAGTTGCCGTTGACGAGCATCAGGATCGAATCGTGGACATTCGTCGGAACGACGCGTGCCCGCACCTCGCCGAAATGCGGCGCAAGCGCCTTGAGCCAGGACGGCAGGAAATTCAGCGCGATCGTATGGCCCGCCGCGATCTGCAGGCTCTTGCCCGCGATGCGCTGCTCGGTGCGGATGATCGCGCGTGTGTCGAACAGGCGGCTGAGGACGTCTTCCGCCGTCTCGCGAAACAGCCGCCCTGCCGGTGTCAGTACCGGCGGAAAGCTGCTGCGGTCGATCAGTTCGGCGCCGATCCATTGCTCGAGCGACTGGATGCGACGGCTGAAGCCCGACTGCGTGACGTTGCGGAACTCCGCCGCCCGGGAAAAGCTTTGATACTGAGCGAGGGCGATGAAATCCTCGATCCACTTGATTTCCATGTTTGCCTTGGAGGTCTGCAACCGGATCGACTTGCTGCCGACCGGGGGCACGGCGCTGATCGACCGGGCGCATCGTAACGAAAGGCACGGCGGTCGTCATGCCGACGACCGCCGCGGAACGCGCGAAAGACATGGACAGGGTACAGGATCGGGAAACCCGGCGGTCGTACGCTCCGCGTTCGGTCCGGCGCCGGCTGTCCCGGTTCGCCATGATCGACGCGGAGCGCGACGGCAGCGGAGCCGGCAGCGGCTGCCGCGCGCGACCAACCTTGATCATCATGGCGACGATACGGCCGCGAGAGATGCGGCCGCGAGCCGGCCGCCTTCGCCGGTACCGCTCGCGGCCCCCACCCGCTACTTCTGCAGCAGGATCTCCACGCGTCGATTGCTCGCCCGCCCTTCGGCGGTCTCGTTGGAGCCCACCGGATCGGCCTCCCCCTTTCCGGCGGCCGTCACGGAATCCGCGTTCACGCCGTGCTCGCGCAAATACGACCCGACCGCCTCCGCGCGGCGCATCGACAGCGCCAGATTGTGCGCATCCGAGCCGACCGAGTCGGTATAGCCGGTCACCTTCACCAACGAGAAATGCCGGTCCGCCTGACGGCTCAGCAATGCGTCGAGCGAAGCGCGCGCGGCGGGCGTCAGCGTTGCGGAGTCGGTCGCGAAATACGTGTCGCCGGTCAGGCTGACCTTTTCCGCGGCGGCCGGTGCCGCCGCCACCGGCGCCGGAAGCGGCGCGGGTGCCGCGCCGCACTGGAACTCGATCGACCGCGGATCCGCGCCGTCGCGGAACGGCGCCGCCGAATCGACCAGCCGAACCGGCTGCGTGTCGCACATGCGCGTCGCGACCTTCATGCAGGTCTTTTCGTTCGACAGGATGCCGTGACAATCGACGTGAAACGTCCGCACGCCGTTTCTCGGCTGCAGTTCGTAGGCATTGAACGTCGGCCCGGACGCGCTCGAGCAGGCGGCCAGGGAGACCACGGACACGAGCAGGGCAAGAGAGGTTTTCTTCACTGATTCACTCCCGAAAATCGGTTCGATATCGCGCATGCGGCGCGGCAGTGCGGCCGCATGCGGATGCGTTCTCGTTCAGCGCGAACCGTTCCGGCGCTGCACGCCGGAACGGTTCGCTGCGCACGGATCACTTCCACTGATACAACATACCGGCGCCGACCACGCGCTGACTGCCGGCGAAACCGCCGTTTAGCGTCGCCTTCAGGTTCTCCGTGAGGCGCGCCTGCATGCCGACGGCCATCGCCTTCTGGCCGAGGAAGCTCGCCGTACCGACCCCCATCGCAAAGTTCGAGTCGCGGTCCATGTGCGGGATCGACGCCATCGCGGCCGTCGCGGCAATCCCGTCGCGCGCCATCGCATCGGTCTGCTGGATCTGCTGCTGCATCTGCGTGAGCTGGTTGTTGACCGTGTTCAGCGATTGCGTGAACTGGTTCGATACCGCGTTCAGCTGGTTCACGTTCACCGCGTCGGTGCCCTGCGTGCCGGCCGCGACGTTGACGACCTGGCGGGCCGACTCCGCCGAGCCGACCGCGACGACGTTCGAGCGCCCGCCGTCGTTGCTGCCCGTGCCGATCGCGGTCGACCCGTTGCCCGTTGCCGTCGAGCCGACGCCGATCGCGGTCGATCCGTTGCCGGACGCCAGCGACCCGTTGCCGACCGCCGTGCTGTTCGAGCCCGATGCGACCGCGCCCGAGCCGCCCGCCGACGAATTCGGCCCCGTCGAGCCCGGCGGCACGTTCGTGCCGGCCGGGTTCGTCGTGTACGACCCGCCGAGGTTGGACGTGCGCTGGGTGATCAGCGTCGTCAACTGGTTGGCGACCGAGTCGAGCTGCGACACGTTGACCGCGTCGGTGCCGCTCTTGCCGGCCGCGAGGCCGGTGATCTGCCGGTTGCCGATGTTGACTTCGCCGGCCGACGACTGCGGACTGCTCAGGCCGTACGCGATGTAGTTCGCCTGCGCGCCGACGGTGGTCAGCGAACCCGAACCGAGCGCGATGCTGTTCGCGAGCGTCGCCGACGCCCCGGCCCCGAATGCGAGCGCATCGGTTGCCGTGGCGTGCGCGCCCGAGCCGAGCGCGACGCTGCCGACGCTCGCCGCGACCGCGTTGGCGCCCTGCGCGACCGACTGCGCGCCGGTGGCCGTCGCGCCGCTGCCGAGCGCCATCGCATCGGCCTGCGCGGCGCTTGCCGACTGGCCGATCGCGACGCCGCCCGGCGCGGTGGCATCGACGATCGCACCGTTGCCGATCCCCACGCCGTTGTCGCCGTTGACCACCGTCGTCGGGCCGACCGCGACCGACTCCGCGCCGACCGCGAGCGAATCGACGGCCGTCGAGTTCGCGTGGAAGTACTTCGTGGTCGTGACCGCGAACGACTGCAGCGCGCCGGCCAGCTGCCGCACGGTCACCGCGTCCTGCTGGCCGGTGCCGTCCGCGACGTTGGTGATCTGGCGATACGTCTTGCTCGTCGCGTCGCCGACCGATACCGCGCCCAGCAGCGTCTGGTCGGTCGTGTTGAACGGAATCGACGCGCTGCCGTTGCGGATGGTCCCCGACGCCGGCACCGTCGCGCGATCGGACACCGACCCGGCGCCGAGCGCGATGCTGCCGTCCACCTTCGCGACCGCGTTCGGGCCGATCGCGACGCTGTCGAGCCCGAGCGCCTGGCTGTCCGGCGCCGTGGAGTTCGCGTGGAAATACTTGATGCCGTGCGCGTTGATGTTGTCGATCGCCGAACCGACGTTGTTGTTGACCGTCGTCGACCCGTCGCTGTTGTACGTCACGTACGAAGGCGCGGAGATCGTGCCGGTCGTCGGGTCGTAGGTGGCCCCGCCGCCGATCGCGCCGGCAGTGCTGTTGCCGAGGTTGGTGTTGTTCGACGCGATCGAGCTGAGGCCGGTCGACAGCGAACCGATGCCCGTCGACGTCGCGGTGGACAGCGACGTCAGGTTGCTGTTCGTGCTCGACAGGCCGGTGGACAACGAGCCGACGGTCGTCGAGGTCGACGTCGACAGCGACGAAATCGAGCTGGTCGTCGAGCTGAGGCCGGTGGACAACGAGCCAATGCTCGTCGACGTCGCGGTGGACAGCGACGTCACGGTGCTGTTGGTCGAGCTCAGGCCGGTGGACAGCGAAGCGACGCCGGTCGAGGTCGACGTGGACAACGACGTGACCGCGCTGTTCGTCGAACTCAGGCCGGTGGACAGCGAGCTGATGCCGGTCGACGTCGAAGTCGACAGCGACGTGACCGTGCTGTTCGTCGAACTCAGGCCGGTGGACAGCGAGCTGATGCCGGTCGACGTCGAAGTCGACAGCGACGTGACCGAGCTGTTCGTCGAACTCAGGCCGGTGGACAGCGAGCTGATGCCGGTCGACGTCGAAGTCGACAGCGACGTAACCGTGCTGTTCGTCGAACTCAGGCCGGTGGACAGCGAGCCGATGCCCGTCGACGTCGAAGTCGACAGCGAAGCCACCGAGCTGTTGGTCGAACTCAGGCCGGTCGAAGTCGACGTGGACAGTGAAGAAATCGCGCTGTTGGCCGACGACAGGCCGGTCGACGTGGACGTCGACAATGACGTCACGGTGCTGTTGGTCGAACTCAAGCCCGTGGACAACGAGGTAATGCCGGTCGACGTCGACGTGGACAACGACGTGATCGCGCTGTTGGCCGACGACAACCCGGTCGATGTGGAGGTCGACAACGAAGTCACGGTGCTATTGGTCGAACTCAAGCCCGTCGACAACGAGGTTATGCCGGTCGACGTCGACGTGGACAGCGACGAAATCGCGCTGTTGGCCGACGACAACCCGGTCGACGTGGACGTCGACAACGAAGTCACCGAGCTGTTGGTCGAACTCAAGCCCGTCGACAACGAGGTTATGCCGGTCGACGTCGACGTGGACAACGACGTGATCGCGCTATTGGCCGACGACAGGCCGGTCGATGTGGAGGTCGACAACGAAGTCACCGAACTGTTGGTCGAACTCAACCCCGTGGACAACGAGGTAATGCCGGTCGATGTCGACGTGGACAGCGACGAAATCGCGCTGTTGGCCGACGACAAGCCGGTCGACGTGGACGTCGACAACGAAGTCACCGAACTATTGGTCGAACTCAACCCCGTCGACAGCGAGCCGATCCCGGTCGACAACGACGACACCCCCGTCGACAACGAACTGACGCTCGACGCGGTCGACGTCGACAGCGAATTCACCGCCTGGTTCGTCGCATCGAGCTGCGACCCGTTGATCGCATCCGTGCTCGCCGAATTGATGCGCCCGGCCGCGACGTTGGTGATCTGGCGCTCGGTACCCGCCGCACCGACGCTGACGACGCTGGTCGGGTTGGTGCCGTTGAAGTTGTAGGTGACGCCGCCAATCACCGCGCTCGCCGTCGGATTCGGCGCGGCCGTCGTCGACCCGGAACCGAGCGCGACGTCGTTTGCATTGTTCGCCACGGCCGACGCGCCGAACGCCACCGCACCGGCTGCCGCTGCCGTCGACGTATTGCCGAGCGCGAGCGAGCCCGTGCCCTGCGCGATGTTCGAATTGCCGATCGCAACCGCGCCGTCGCCGTTCGCGGTGTTGTTCGAACCCATCGTGACCGCGCCGGTGCCGATCGCGGTGCTCGGGTCGCCGATCGCCACCGCACCGTTGCCGCTGACCGTCTGCCCCAGGCCGAGCGCGACCGCCCCGACGCCGCTCAACACCTTCGAGCTGTTGCCGCCTGCGATCGACCCCGCGCCTGCCGCGGCCGCGACCGAGTTGCTGTCGCCGATCGCCACGGTGGACGCCGCGGCCGCGACACTGTTGATGCCGATGGCCGTCGCATTCGTGGCCGACGCCGTCGCACCGGGCCCCAGTGCGGTCGCCGAGATGCCGCTGCCGAGCGCGAGATTGCCGAGCGCGACCGCAAACTGCTGCGTCGTGGTCGACTGCACACCCATCGCGATCGAACTGACGCCCGACGCATTTGCGCTCAGCCCGTACGCCATTGCCTGATCGGCACCGGCCGTCGTCTTCGAACCCAGCGCGATCGAACTGACGCCAAGCGACTGCGTGCCCGAGCCCGGTACGCCAGCCGTGCCGCCCCAGCCGATCGCGATCGATGTTGCGCCCTTCGCGCCGCTGTTGACGCCCATCGAGATCGAGGAATTGCCCGACGTCAACGCACCGCTGCCCACCGCCACGCCGGCTGCGCCGGAACTCGTCGACTGGTTGCCGAGCGCAATCGCGCCCTGATTGGTCGCCTGCGACGAATAACCGAGCGCAACGCCGCCGATGCCCGACGAAACCGCACCGAGTCCGAGCGCAACCGCATACTGACCCGATGCCGTTGCATTGTTCCCGAGGCCGACGGCGGACGTGCCGTTCGCGGTCGCGCCACTGCCGATCGCCACCGTGCCCGTCTGCGTCGCCTGCGCCGAATTACCGACGGCAACCGAATATGCGCCCGAACCGATCGCCTGCACGCCGAGCGCCGAACTGTTGACGCCGGTGGCCTGCGCGTTGATGCCGACGGCCGTCGACGCATCGGCCATCGCATGCGCGCCCGGACCCAGCGCCGTGGCGGAAACGCCTGCTGCCGTCGACAGGTTGCCCAGCGCGGTCGAGTTCTGCTGCGCGGCACTCGACCCGACGCCGATCGAGATCGACGTCACGCCGCCGGTCGCGGAACCGCCGTCCGGCGCGTATTGCGCGTGCGCCCCCGCATGGAACAACGCAAGATACGTGGACGCCATCAGCACGGCCAGCCGTCGCGGCGACGGCGCCGAAAGCGGGCCCGCGCGTCGCGCGGCCCCCTCGTTCGCCGCCTGCTCGCGCGGGCCGCTCGCCGACGCGACACGCTTGCCGCGCGCACGGTCAAGCTCGGAAGCCGCGACCCAGGCCCCCAGTGCTTCGTTCCAGATCGACTTGAACGACTTGTTCATCTTGTGTTCCCTCGGTTCTCATGTGCAGGATGACGCGGCAGCAAACGCGACGGCAGGCGATGACGCACCGGTCTGCCTCCTCGTCCGTGCCGCGACGCTTCGCGCTTCACTTTGGATAGCTAACTAAACGATCGAACAACACTGCTCGGTAATCGCGATCGCGCGGGCGATCGCACGACTGCACGCCGCATGCGTGCATCGGCACGCGGTGCGGCGGCACTCGCCGGTTATCGGTTCATCGAAGCCGAAGTCGCGCGAAAGACGGCAACGCGCGACCTCGCGCATCGCGAATCCGCGTGCGTGTGCCGTCGCGCCGAGCCGGCGGCGACCTCGAATGTCATGGGAAGGCGTCGTTCAGACGCCGGATGGACGGATGCCGACCCGAACCCCGGGACGGCCCGTCACGATTCATTCAGGAGGAGGATGACGCCGAGTGGTCCCCGGGTGTGAAGCATGCGCACCCGGTTCGCTCGAACCGGTGCGTTGACCTGCCATGCCTGTCGCATTCATGTTTTTCGTGCCCGCCTGATTCGAGAACGCGCTGCGCGATCGCACCCGGACGGATCTGGCCGCCGGGCTGCGCACGCAGCCGCTCACTCTCTCCGCCGGCAGTCAAACGCCTTTCCGGATTTCCGGAAATAGCGCCTGACTTGCCGAACGCCCCCGCATCGATTTAATCGGTCGAATTTTCTTGACGATTTTTTCCGGTCGATGCGTCACACCCTGACCAACCTCACAATCTTTCCGCTTATCTTGTATACGTACTCATTCGGAAAATCATGAAATTTGTATTACCCTCGTGCCAATTTTCTTGTCCGTCATCGCATTCCCACATCCTGAGAATTGCCATCATTCGATGTCACATTGGATATCGCGTCATCCGAATATGGCAGCGGCAGGAATCCATGCAAAACCGTTCCCCTCGAAGAACCGATTCCAGCCGCGCCGGGGCTAGTGTGCGGTCATCCATTCAAACGCATCTTTTCTCGAGCGGAAAAAAGCTTTTCCCGAGCGGACGGTATTTACATTCATACATTCACGCCCGAAATCCGGTTTTCATCCCGATAAATCTTGACCGCCCCGCAAAAAGACATTAATCGGGCGAGCGTCGATTCAGTGCATCAACTTCACACTGGAAAGCATCGTCTCTCGACACAACTCGCTCGAATTCATTCTGCGGGCCAATTCGATTCGGCAATCGATAAAATCCGGAAATAAAGACCGACATTAAAATGCACTTCGGCATGTTTTTCCACTCCGATTCCATTCGGCGGAGCGCCGGTGCCGAAACCGTGCAGCGCCCCGCCGAATATGCCCACACGGGCCGCACGGAATCCTCACAATCGGTACTGTTGTCGACATATAATTTTTCGCAACAATCGCGCTGAAAGCGAAGCTTTCAATCCGACCGACCACCCTTCCACCGCGTCCGCCACCATGTCATCCCGCTCGTCCAGCCCGGCGTCGCTTCGCTCCACGCCGGATCTCGCCGACGCCCATATTCTTGTCGTCGACGATCGCCCGAACGACCTGCGGCTCCTGACCGAAATCCTGCGTGCCGCGCGGTGCCGGATCAGCGTCGCGTTCGACGGGCTGCAGGCGTATCACCGCGCCCAGGCGATCGCGCCCGACCTGATCCTGATGGATGTCCGGATGCCGCGCATGGACGGTTTCGCCGCGTGCCGGCTGCTGGCGTCGACGCCGTCGACGCAGTCCATCCCGGTCATCATCCTCACGGCCGCGGGCGATCTCGAGGATCGCATCGCGGGGCTCGAAACCGGCGCGATCGACTACATCGTCAAGCCGTTCGAGCCGACCGAAGTGCTGGCCCGGATCCGCAACCACCTGAAGCGCGCGCGGCGCAGCCAGCCGTTCGCGCACCTGCCCGAGATGCCCGACAACCCGGAGGCGGCCCTCGTGCGCGCGGCGGCCGAGGTCCTGCTGCGCGACCTGCGCCATCCGCCGGCGCTCGAGGATCTCGCCCGGCAGGTCGGCACCCACGAAAAACGGCTGTCGCGCGTGTTCCGCGACCAGCTCGGCCTGACCGTGTTCGAGTACCTGCGCGACACGCGCCTGCGCGCCGCGATGCATTTCCTCGCGGAGACGTCGATGGGGATCGGCGACATCGCCGAGGAAATCGGCTTTTCCACGCCCGGCAATTTCGCGACGGCGTTCCGCGAACGCTTCGGCATCACGCCGTCCGACTGGCGGCGCCAGCGCCATGCGGTCAACGCGCCGCCCACACCCGGCGGGCATCATCCCGATGTGTAGTCGCGGCGCGGCGTGGGCAGCCGGATGGCGCGCGGTGCTGCTGCTTCTGATCGCACTGGCCGTCACCTGCGCGACGGCCAGCGCGGCAGCGACGCCGAACCCCGCGCAACTGGAAGCCGTGTCGGTGTTCGAGGACACGAGCACGACGATGACCGCCGAACAGGTCGCCGCGCGCGTTGCCGATCAGCCGCGCGATGCGGCCACGACGACCGCGCCCTCGTTCAACATCGCGTTTTCGCGGTCGGCATGGTGGGTCAGCGCGACGCTGACCAACCGTGACAGCACCGCTCGGCCGCTGGTGCTGGCGATTCGCGACGCGCGCGTCGACCATGCCGACTTCTATGTCGGCCGGAACGGCCGGTGGACGCTCGACAGCCGCTTCCCGGCCGCCGATGCCGGCGGCGATGCGGCCGGGCCGCCGTCGCGCTACCCGGCACTCGACGTCACGCTGCCCGCCGGCGCAAGCATCCCCGTGCTGATCCGCGTCACGTCGCGCAAGGAGATGCGGCTCGCACCGGTGGCATTCACCCGTGCGGCATGGGATGCGCTGGAACGGCGCGCGACGATGTGGGACTTCGGTTTCTTCGGCGGGCTGCTCGCGCTCGTGTGGTGCGCGCTGCTGATCGGGTTCTTTTCGCGCAGCGGCGTGTTCTACGTACTGGCCGGGCTTGCACTGGGCACGACGCTGTTCGAGGCGGCCTACCGCGGTTATACGGCGATGGCGCTGCCGCCCGCGCTGCGCGAGTGGTCGGCACGCGGCGAAATCATCTTCGTGTACCTCGCGATCGCCTGCTTCATCGTCTTCATCCTGACGGTCGCCCGGCGCGAGCAGGCCAGGCTGCCGTTGCGCGCGGTCTACATGGCATTCCTCGCGCTCGAGTTCGTCGGCGTGGCCGGTGCCGCTTGCGGCGACCTGCTGACCTTCACGTGGTTTTGCCTGCGGCTGAACGCGGCGCTGGGGATCGTCAACATCAGCCTCGCGCTGTGGCTCGCCGTCCGCCGCACGCCGACCGGCCGCGTGATGCTGGTCGCGATCGCGTTCGCCACCTTCAACATGCTGATCCGCGTGCTCGACGGCATCGACGCGTTGCCGCCGGTGCTGTCCTGGCTCAAGTCCGACATCTATCCGAACCCCGTCATCGCGATCGTCGGGCTTGCCACGCACCTGCTGGTGCTGGCCGCGTGGATCCACCACGTGGGCCGTCAGCGCACCGAGGCGCGCCAGCGGCTCGAACACTGGCAGCTCACCGAACAGGATCGCCTGCGCGACGAAGTCGCACGGCGCACGCTCGCGCTCAACGACGCGCTCCAGCAGGTCACCACGCACATGCAGCAGAAGATCGAGACGCTCGGCTACGTCAGCCACGACCTGCGCGCGCCGCTGTCGACGATCAACGGCTACGCGAAGCTGCTGCTGCAAGGCGCGACGCGCGGCCAGGCGCGGCTGATCCGCTCGATCGACCGCAGCATCCGCTACCAGCTCACGCTGATCGACGAACTCCTTGCGTTCACGAAAGCCGAGCTGCAGCCGCTCGGCGTGTCGCCCGATGCGACCGACCTGCCCGGCCTGCTCGACGACATCGGCCACTATGCACTCGCGCTGTGCGCGCAGCAGGACAACCGGTTCGTGTACCGGCCGGCCAGCCCGCTGCCGCGCACGATGTCGATCGACGGGATGCGGCTGCAGCAGGTGCTGCTGAACCTGCTGTCCAACGCATCGAAGTTCACGCGCGACGGCACGGTCACGCTGTCGGTGCATGCGTCGCGCGAAGGCGACGCTTGGCGCCTGCTGTTCGAGGTCGCCGATACGGGCATCGGCATCGACATCAGCGGCACCCGCGACATCTTTCGCGCGTACCAGCAGGTGCAGGCCGTCAACGGCGGCACCGGGCTCGGCCTGTTCATCGCACAGCGCATCGTCGGCGCGATGGGCGGCGAGCTGGCCGTCGCGAGCCAGCCGGGCGTCGGCACGTCGTTCTCGTTCGCGATCGTCGCGCCGGCCGTCGGGCACGTGCTCGTGCCGGCATCGGAGCTCGTGCGGCGGTTTCATGCGGCGGACGAGGTCGTGCCGGGCGGCACCGCGCCCGCGATGGGCTGCCCGCCCGACGATGCACTCGACGCGCTGATCCAGCTCGCCGGCAACGGGCAGCTCACCGATATCGAGGAATGGCTCGGCCAGTACGCGGACGAACCGGATTACGCGGCCTTCGTGCAGGAGGTGCGCGAGCATCTCGATACGCTGGACCTGCATGCGATCGGGAAGCTGGCCGGTACGCTGAAACGCGCGCGCCACGCGGCGGCGACGGATGACGCGGAGACGGACGCGGCCGGGCCGGCTTGATCGCGCGGACGGGACATCGCCGGCACCACGTCAGGCCCGCGTTCCGGCTTCCGCCGCGCCGATCGTCCAGCCCCACGTTGCGCAACGCGCAACCGCGACGCGATCGCTTCGCCAGCCGTTCCCCCGCTCGCGCTTGCCGATACGCGCCCCGTCGAGCACCCGGCACGCACACGTTTGCGTGCCGCGCCGCGCCCACTTGCGTTGCATCCGGGCCTCGATTTCTTCGACGACCTGCCGTTAACCCGGGTTTCAGCGCAGCCCGGTTCATCGCGCCGGGCCTCCCCCTGCGAGCGCCAGCATGTCCGCATCCACCTCCATCGAGAAAATCGCCGACTGGGCGGGACGAAACCATCTTGTCGTCGGCGCGTTGGGCACGCTGATGTCGCTCGCGGCGATCGGCATCAGCGCGGCCACGCTCTGGGCCACGAGAAACGAAGTCGTCGAACACGCGCACGAAACCTCGCGCAACGTCGCCGCCGTGCTGGTCAGCGAGATCGCGCGGACCGTCGAAACGTCCAACAACGCGCTGATCGCACTCTCCGCCGATCTCGGCAAGCCGGAGGTGCGACGCATGGACGCCGGGCTGCGGCACGACCTGCTGTTCCAGCGCGCGGCCGCGCAATACGTGACGGGGATGGGCGTGACGGACCGCGAAGGCCGGCTGATCGACGCGTGCTGCGGCCCGTCCCACCACTGGAACTTCGGCGATCGCGACTATTTCAAGGTCCATCGCGACTCGCCGAACGTCGGCCTTTACGTGTCGGAGGCCTATCGTGCGCGCTCGCGCGGCGGCACGGAATCGATCGCGCTCTCGCGGCGCATCGAACGACCGGACCACACGTTCAACGGCATCGCGGTGGTCGCGATCGATCTCGCCTATTTCGATCAGCTGCTGTCCCGGCTGGACGTCGGGCCGCACGGCATCAGCGCGATCGTGCGCGCGGACGGCACCATCCTTGCCCGCAACCCGTCGCTGAACGATCACCAGATGATCCGCCTGCGCCGCTCGAAAGCCTTCGATCGCATGCTGAACCAGGATTCGGGCTTTTATGCGGCGTATTCGCGCATCGACGGAACGCTGCGGCTCTATACGTTCCAGCGGGTGCCCGGCACACCGCTGATCGCCGTCGTCGCGCCGGCCGAAGCCGACGTGCTGGCCGGCTTCATCCGGATGTCGTGGTCGGTCGGCGTGTCGGCGTCGCTCCTCTGCGCGCTCTTCTGCGCGGTCGTGTGGCTGCTCGCGTTCGCGTTGCGGGACAACCTTCGCAAGCAGACGCTGCTCACCGACCTCACGCGCACCGATCCGCTGACCGGCCTGCACAACCGCCGCGCGCTCGACGTCGCGCTGGCCGACGAATGGGAACGGCTCCAGCGCGGCCACGACGGCAGCCTGTCGGTGCTGTTCATCGACGCCGACCACTTCAAGCAGTACAACGACCGATACGGGCATGCACGCGGCGACACGGCGCTCCGGTTCCTCGCCGCATGCATCCGTGCCCATACGCAGCGGCGCGGCGACTTCGCCGCGCGTTACGGCGGCGAAGAGTTCGTCGCGGTGCTGCCCGACACCGACGAACGCGGCGCCGCGAAGGTCGCGGAGGCGATTCGCCGCGAGGTCGAACGCAACCGGCTCGACGGGTTTGCGGAACCCGTTCCGCCGTTCACCGTCAGCATCGGCTGCGCGACCGGCCATCGCGCACGCCCCGCCTCCGTGCATGCGCTGTCGCATCAGGCGGACATGGCGCTTTACCGCGCGAAGCGCGAAGGCAGAAACCGGGTATGTTGCGCGGAAACGGAACCGCTCGCGCGCTCGGCATGACGGCCATCGGTCGAGTCGCGGTTCCGGGCCGCAGGTTGCACACAAACGATTGCCCCGGGCCACTGTTCCGTCATGGGTCGTTGCGGCAACAGGGATCGTTTTCGATATCGAAGCCGCCGGACTTTCCATCCACACGCATGGCCGGCGCGTATCCGTCTCGGGCGCGAAAAAATGTCGTTCTCGATGTTCAGTATCGGGAATTAACCAGATAGTGGGAATTTTCGCGCACGGAGCACGACACGCAACAAATCCTTAACGGCGGCGTAACGAATCGTCTCCACAATTCGCCATCTTTGACCATCAGGATGGAGTCTTGCATGTTTGCGTCACGAAGCCGTTTCCCGCTGCATGTCGCCGCGCTGTCGAGCGCGATCGTTCTCGCCGCGTGCGGCGGTGGCGACGATGTCGCCTCGACGACCCCGGCCAGCGCGGCCATGCCGGCGCCGCCGGCCGACCCCGGTTTCGTCGACAGCGCGCCGGTTCCGGGCGTGCCCGCCTTCGTCGACAACGTCGCGACCAACCAGCGCGGCGACGCGCGTTACGCCACGCTGTCGACGAACGCCGCGGTGCGCGTGGTCAGCCGCTTCCTCGACCTGTGGCAGCCGTCGACGATGCTCGTCGATGCGGGCGTGAGCGCGCCGGCCAACGGGGCGTTTCCGGCCATTTCGCCGTCGACCTGCACGGGGCTGCCCGGCAACGGCACGCCGTGCGGCACGATCCTGAACGATGCGGTGCTGCAGGCGAACGTGCAATACGTGGTCAATGCGACGACCGCACGCACGCCGCAGCAAGCCGACGCCGCGTACTACGACGACCGGCGCGGCAAGGGCTACAGCGTGACCGACGGCATGGGGCCGCTCACCTCCGCATGGCGCACCGCCGCACAGCAGGCGACCAGCATCACCAGCGTGCCGGCCGACGCGACGACCGTCCTGTACAACGACACGGGCAACAACGTGGGTGTGGGCGGCAGCGCGAACGCGAGCTTCGGGAAAGTCGTCGACCTGCTCAACGAGATGGGCAACAACGCGTCGACCGAACCCGCGAAACGCTTCTACAAGTATGCGCGGCCGTACCGCTGGAGCACGAGCGTCGTCGTCGCCCCCACGCTCGTGCCGGCGGAAAGCACGACGCCCGCGACCGACGGCGGGTTCATCAGCGGCCACCAGGCGGAAGCGATGCGCGACGCCGTGACGATGGCGTGGCTCGTGCCGGAGCGCTACCAGGAAATGGTCAGCCGCGGCCTCGAACTCGGCGAGAACCGCATCCTCGCCGGCATGCACTCGCCGCTCGACGTGATCGGCGGGCGCATGCTCGCGCTGGCGATCAGCGCGGCCAATCTCGCGGCCTACGCGAACGACGCGCAGGCCGCCTACGGGCAGGCGCACCAGACGCTGCAGCAGCTCACCGGCACGACCGATTCGACGTTCCCGGCATTCGCGCGCTCGGGCACGACGGCGACCGACCGCTTCGCCGATTACGCGACGAACAAGGCGGCCTTCGCGCGCCGCATGACCTACGGCTTCGGCGCGCTCGACGCGACCGGCGCGCCGCCGGTCGTGCCGAAGGGGGCGGAGATCCTGCTGCAGACGCGTTTCCCGTACCTGGGCGCGGATCAGCGGCGCGTCGTGCTGAAGACCACCGAGCTGCCGTCCGGCTACCCGGTGATGGACGACGCGGAAGGCTGGGGCCGGCTGAACCTGTTCGCCGCCGCCGACGGTTACGGCGCATTCAACGGCAACGTGATCGTCGCGATGGATGCGTCGAAGGGCGGCCTCAACGCCGCCGACCTGTGGCGCAACGACATCGCGGGCGCCGGCAAGCTGACGCTGCAAGGCAGCGGCACGCTGACGCTGGCGGGCAACAACAGCTATACGGGCGGCACGCAGGTCAGCGGCGGCACGCTCGCCGCGGCGTCCGCGACGGCGTTCGGCAACGGCGACGTGTATGTCGGCGCCGGCGGCGGCATCCGGATCGCGGCGGGTGCGCCCGTCACGATCGCGACGCGCTATACGCAGCTCGACAACACGACGCTCGAACTCGACATCGACGGCAACGGCGGCGGCCGCCTGCGCGTGGGTGGTGCGTTCACCGTCGCGGGCGGCACGCTGCATGTGAAGTTCGTGAACGGTTATGCGCCGAAGGCCGGCGACACCATCGCGCTGATCGACGCGGCAGCGGGCGCGGCGAAGTTCGCGACGGTGACCGTCGACGGCTTCAAGGCGACGCCGGTCTATACGGCGACGGGGGTGTCGATCGTGCTGTCGGCGGCGTAACCGGCACCGGTATCGAACCGCGCGACGTCGCCTCCGACCGGCGGCGACGTCCATGCGAAACGACCGTGCGCCGCGTCCGGGTCGTTCCGGCGAAGCGAAACGTGGCGCCATCGAACCCGGTGAGGGAGTCGAGCCCGGTTCCCCGGCTCGCTCCCGATTCCGGAATCATCTACTTGACGCCATTCCCGGCGACCCACTGAAAGCCGAGACCGGTGATCCCGTTCACCAGGCTCTGGAAATCCTGGAACCCGGGCGTGCCGAGGTCGGGCTCGAGCCAGAACGGATGGAAGAAGAAGGACGCAAAACCATCCCGAACCGTCAGCGCGTACTGTGCATTCGTGTAGAGATCCTGCCACGTGTAGGACAGGCACGAGAACGGATCGATACTGCAGATGTTGTATTCGATGTTCCCGAGGTTCTCGGGCAGCACCCGTTGCCCGTAATAGTCGGAATTGATGATGTACGGGAAGAATTGCCCGACCGAATAATCGTGATTCGGCGCGGTCGAATTCAGGTTCGGCTGATCCGACGTGTAGTAGACGACCCGCTGGTACGTCGTCTTGAACAGCGGCGGAACGGCCTTGATCGAAAGGGGCGACGACTGGTAGTGCGGCGCTTCCCACGCAAAGGGAACAAAACCGTTCGTCGACAGTTCCAGCAGGCCCGCTTTCAGACGGTTCGATGCCCACTGTGTCGAATCTTCGTCCACCGGACGGTTCTGCGTCGCCAGCCAGAACTCGTAGTCATTGCCGCTGACCGCGTTGTCGATGTTCGGCGTCGAATTGTATTGATGCGTGTAACCGTGCATCACGATACTGCCGCCCCGGATCAGCGCGTAATTGAGCGCCTGCTTCAGACTGCTCGCCTGCGCGAGGTGTACGGTCAGCGGTACACCGCCGTTATAGGCACCGAGCGGATCCTGGTACAGCGGGATGGTCGCAATCGAAAACGGAATTTTCTTGGAATACATGTAGTCGGTCAGCGTCTTCATCGACGCCGACGTCGTGAACGCGTTGACGTCTTCCAGACGCACCATCGCGCGATGCAGCACCGGCTGGTTGGTTCCGAGAATGTCATGCAGCAGATCGCAGATCACCAGGTACCGGTCGCGCGGCCCGATGTACGAGAACGGCATGTCGGCGAAGTACCAGAAATTGCCCGCACGCATGACATAAGGCGCCTGCGCACCGGTCTGACTGTCCTTGATGGTGACGAGTACACTGGCCTTCGTCGCGTCGGACACGGCGGTGACGCCGATGTCGGGGTCCGCGCTGACGACGCCGGTGCTCGCGTTGAACGCATAGTATTTGACCATGCTCATGTTCTTGTAGAGCACCGTGTCGAAGAAGTCCGGGTTCGGGTTGCTGCTGGTCGGCGCGTAGGCCAGCCCGCTGATCCCGCTAAAGGTGAATCCGTAGCGGGCCGTGAAGTTGTACGACGGGTCCCACGCGACTTCCCACAGGTTGTCCTTGAACCACACCACCGTCTTCGACGTCTTGACGACGTCCGACAGAAATGCGGCAGGAAGGGTGTTGTTGTAATAGTTCCCCAGGTAGAAAGTCGCCTGGTACTTTTCGACGGTTCCGGCCGTATAGCTGTCGACGGGCGCAAGCGTGACATTGGTGTTGAAATGGCCAAGCAGATTGCGCAGCATGATCGCGTAAGCCATGCCGAGTTTCGTGTACGGGTCGTTCGGTGGGGCGTCATAGAGCACGAGGACGTTCGCCGTGGTGGTCTGGGCGAGCACGGTGGACGGCATCTGGCCGAATGCGAATCCGAGCACCAGCACCCATGCGAGGATGAGCTTCTTCATTGTGATCTCCTTCGTGCTTAGTCGCGCTGAATGTCGCCGTTGGCCCGACGATGTTTGCCTTCGTTGAAGGTCGGTCCCCTGCCGTGCTCGCGCTCGGCATTCCGCTTCTCGTCTTCCGCCACGCCTGGCACGATCTCCGTCGCGACGGCCGCGCGCGGTGGCGGCTCGACGCGTTTGTGTGAGGCGGAAGCACCGGACGCTCCCGCGTTGCAAACGGGGCTCATCAATGCCGTCGCGGACAAGATCGCTGCACATGCCACGGCAAGCTTGAGTGGGGATTTCATTGGAGAACTCCTTTCACTGGTCTCTGCGCGAAAACCGGGGGTATGTCATCGGAACAACGCCTGGCCTGAGCATTGAGTGTCCGGCGATCGCGAACCCTGGGGGATGTCGATGCCTGAAACAACCTCATACGAATTGCGCCACGCATCGTCACTTGCGTGACGACGGAACCGCCACCGGCGTCGGTCACGTCGCCCTGTGATGACCGCGACTGCACCCGCAAACGGCAGACACCCGATGCGCGTATCGAGCGTGCAGTTGCGGCCCTCGTTTGCTCATCACACCGACCACGCATGCATTAACGATGCCAGGCACCGCTCCACCGAAGCGGGCCGGCAACAGACGGAGGAGGAGGACGTCGCAACACAAAAAAAACGTAACGCCAAAGAAACGCGGGGCGACGATGCAGCGTGGTACCGGCTCCATGGATCATCGATGCCGGCAGGAGGAGAGGAAATGCGTTTCGACGCTGCGCCTGGTTTGCGGCCGAGCCGGTGGGGTAAAAAATGCTATGGATCACGAATCGTGTGGCCTCGACGGCCTGCATGGCGAAACGTTTCGATCCTGAGAATTCGCGCCGTTCCGTGAAGACAGTCCTGTCTGGCGCAATTCGCCCGTGGCCGCGCGAACGTGTCCGGGAGCGTGAAACCTTTGTCGTATGACAAAAGACGATCTTCCTGCAATCGTCAATCAGGTACGAGGATGGCTTTCATCGCATGCGGTCATGCCGCGACGCTCCTCGGCAGCGTGACCTGACGATACGACGGCCGCGACACGGCGGAGGTTGACACCGAACACGGCCGGCCAGGCCATGCGGCCGAATCCGTCCGCCAGAAAGTCGACGCACACCCGCACCTTCGCCGACGCAGCCAGCCGTGCCGGATACACCGCCCACACGTTCGCGGGCTGCGCGACGCCGGGCAGCACCTGCACGGGCGCGCCGCTATCGAGCAGCGCGCGCACGTCCCATATCTAGCGCAGCACGATGCCGCGCCCCGACATCGGGCATGCGTTCACGACGATCGCCTGTAGTAGTGCTGCGCCAGCGCGACCCAGTACCGGACACCGGCCGGGATGATTTCGTCATTGAAATCGTACTTCGGGTGATGCAGCGACGGTGCCGCCGCGCCCTCCGGCGCATTGCCGATCAGCACGTAAGCGCCGGGCCGCTCCTCCAGCATGAAGCCGAAATCCTCCGACGTCATGTTCGGCGGCACGTCGCGGTACAGGCGTTCGCCGCCGAACGTGTCGCCGATCACCGCTTCGCACAGCGCCGTCTCGGCCGGCGTGTTGACCGTCGCCGGGTAGTACTGGAAAAACTCGACGTCGACCTGCGCGCCATACGCACGCGCCAGCCCCTCGCACGTGAGCTGCACATCCGTCTGCAGTTTCTGCTGCAACGCGGACGACAGCGTGCGGATCGTCCCGCGCAGCTCGACGCTGTCCGGAATGACGTTGTCCGTCGTGCCCGCATGGATCATGCAGACGGAAATGACCGCAGGGTCCACGGGATCCTTGTGCCGCGCGGCGATGGTCTGACACTGCAGCACCATCGAACACGCGAGCGGAACGGGATCGATGCCCAGATGCGGCTGCGCCGCGTGCGCGCCCTTGCCGGTCACCTTGATCCTGAAGCGCGAGCCCGCGGCCATGATCGGGCCGATGCGCAACCCGAAATGCCCGGCAGGCAAGCCGGGCCAGTTGTGCATGCCGAACACCGCTTCGGTCGGGTATTGCTCGAACAGCCCGTCGTCGATCATCTTGCGCGCGCCCGCGCCACCCTCTTCGCCCGGTTGAAACACGAAATGAACGGCACCCGGCAATGGCGGCAGTTCCTTCAGGATGCGCGCGGCGCCGAGCAACATGACGGTATGGCCGTCATGCCCGCATGCGTGCATGATCCCGTGCGTTCCCGACGCGTGCGCGAAGTCGTTGGCTTCCTGGATCGGCAGTGCATCCAGATCCGCACGCAGCACGATGCCGCGCGCCGGGTCGGCACCGGGCAGGCTCGCGACGACACCCGTGCCGCCCAGCCCGCGCGATACCGCATAACCGAGCGCGTCGAGCTCGCGGGCAACGACGTCGGCGGTCCGGTGTTCTTCGAATCGCAGCTCGGGATGCGCATGCAGATCGCGCCGCAGCCTTGCCCAGTGCGCGTGATGCGCCTGCAGCGACGTATCGGGAATGACAGGTTTTTCCAATTTCGGCACCTTCCGAAGGTAAGCGGCTTCCAGTCCGTGCTGCCGCCGCGTTCGCACGCAGCGGCTGCGTCAGTCGTAAAAGCCGATGATCGACTTGATTTCCATGTAGTCCTCCATCCCTTCGATCCCGTACTCGCGGCCGTTGCCCGACTGCTTGTAGCCGCCGAACGGCGCCTCTTGGAGGAGAACTTTTAACATCCTTTCCGGACAAGCTTACTCAGCCAGTTTGTATACGTCGGCAAGGTCGGACAAATCCCAGTTTCCGCCACTCAAAACCGCGCACACTTTTTCATCCGGCTTGACTTTGATGGAACCAGCCAGCAAAGCACCAATACCAATCGAGGCGGCCGGTTCAGCGATCAATTTCGCATCCCTGGCGAGTGCACGCATGCCCGCGATGATATGTTCGTCTTCAACGAGAACAATCTCATCCACATACTTTTCGATAATGGGATACGGGTTTTGGCCCGGAACACTGATTCGCACCCCATCCGCAATGGTATTTTTCAATGGAAGCGATGTGCGTTCCTTATTGATCCGGCTGTAATAATACTTCGGGGTCAAGGCGGGCTCTGCGCCGATAACACGCACCGACGGCTTCGTTTCCTTGATGGCGGTAGCGATGCCTGAAATCAGGCCGCCGCCGCCCAGGGGAACGATGACGGTGTCGACATCCTCCAGATCCGCCAGGATTTCGCACCCGATGGTTCCCTGGCCGGCCATGACCAGCGGGTCCTCGAAGCCGTGGATCGCCGCGTACTTGTTCTCTTCGGCGATCTCGCACACCTTTTTCCATCGGGCGGCCGTGTCGCCATCGAAAAGAACGACTTCCGCTCCCATGGCTTTGGTGTTCTCGATCTTGATTTTGGGTGTAGTCACCGGAACGACCAGGATCGCCTTGACGCCCAGCATCCTGGCGGCATAGGCGATCCCCTGGGCATGATTGCCCGAAGAAGTCGCAATGAGGCCGTTGGCGATTTCATCTCTCGTGAGTGACAGTGCCTTGTTCAGAGCGCCTCGAATCTTGAAGGCGCCCGTGATTTGCAGGGTTTCAGGTTTGAGATAGAGCTGGCAACCAACGGCGTCCTCGATTTTTTCCGCGCGCAATAACGGCGTATGCTTTATGTGGGGTTTCAGCCGTTCCTGGGCTTCGCGAATGTCCTGGATGGTAGGGGAGTTGCGCATTTGAAAAGTTCTTATTCAAAAAACTCGAAGAATGTTCCGACCTTGCTTTCGATGGCGTTCCGGTAGATTTTCGTCGACGTCGTGTTGTCCTGGATGGCCATCCCGGTGGAGTCGAAGATCGTGATTTCCTCATCACTCTCTCTACCAGGCTTTTTGCCCAGCAAGACCTCGCCGATCTCTGCATGGATGCTGTCTTTGGTAATGATGTTCTTGTTCAACGGATGCTGGATTTCTCCTTTTTCGCTGCACTGCATGATCGAGTCGACGACCACTTTTGCTTTCCTGAAGATTTCCGGATCGAACTCCTGCTTCCCATTTGCATCGGTTCCGATCGCAACGATGTGTGTCCCGGGCTTTACCCAGTCGGCTTCCACCAGGGATCCTTTCCCACGTGTCGTCGTAATCAGGATATCCGCCTGCTCAACTGCTTCTTTCTTGGAATTCGCGCTCACAACGGGAATCTCAAACTCACGTTCGATATCCACTTTGAACTTTGCCGCAGACTCCGCAGTGTGGTCCCATGCATGGATCTCTTCGATCTGCATGACCTCCTTGATTGCACGGATCTGCATCCGGGCCTGATTCCCGGTTCCGATCGATGTGATCTTTTTCGCGTTCTTCCTTGCCAGTGCTTTGACCGACACGGCTCCGCATGCCCCGGTTCTGAGGCCTGTGATCAAACTGCCATCCATCACGCAGATCAGCGCACAGGTCATGGCATCAAACAGGAGAATCGTCCCCATGCTGCTTGGCACGCCGTACTCTGTCGGGTTATTGGGGAAGCCGCCGGAAGACGCTTTCATGGAGATGATTTCGTTGCCCTTGTAGTAACCAAGCTTGAAATCGATATCCCCACGCGGCGGATGGAGATCTATCCCAATATAGTCGGGCTGCACCACCTGGTCACTGTTGAAGGCTTTGTATGCTTCCTCCACCGTACCGATGACTTCCTTCATGGATATCAGTTGGCTTACTTCCTTTTTTTTGAGCAGCAGTGTTTTCATTTGCATCACCTATCTATTTTTTGAGCATTGCTGGCAGTGATCCAGGCTCCGATGTTGATCAGCGTCCCATCGCAATCGAAGGGATGTAATTTCGGCCTTGAGCCGGTCGTCAATTTCCAAGCATCTCGGTCGATGGTCCAACCGCACGGTAGTCATGGTTCTGGCGATATTCCAGACGAAAAGACCGGTTCCCTTTGTCATCGCGCTACAGAGCCGCGCAACGGGCGATGTCGTGATCGACCGTCCGATCTTTGTGTCCGGCGTACCGGCGGCTCCGCTTACGAAGCGGCGAATGTCGATCGACTCAGTCAGGGCTCTTGTGTTTCCCGTATAGATCAGCTCACTGCGCTCGTACTAGCGCGCACCGTTCTCCGTCGCGCGCCAAAATCCAGCAGTTCCGGCAGCCTCTCATCAAAGAGAAGCCCACGCGACTTTCTCCACCGAACTCCTACAGGCTCAACTGGCTCATGCTTGACTTACGCCGACCCCTCCATCACGTTTCCTCCCGCTATGCGATATGGGAACAGGTTGAAGCGCTGGAACTCCATACCGACCTTGTAGGGAAGCCGATTAATATGGCGCGAGCGCTGCTCAACAAACAACCTGATGCAGAAGTTTGATCTCGCCCGAATCGTAGGCCTCGAACGCATTGATGCGCCGAAGCAGCGTCGACTTGCCGGAGCCCGACGCCGGACTCAAGCACACTGCCTCGCACTCGTTTACCTTCAACGTGATACCCCTAAGCACCGGCACGTCGCCGAAGCTTTTGTGCAGGTCGGTCATTTCGATCATTTGCAACCTCACTTCACCTTGTCCGCAGATTCGCCGTTGAGGGCGGAACGCTCACGACGCACTACTGTTTCATTGAGCGTACTATTCCAAACGGTGCTGTTCCGCAGCCGAGTGGAACCGAAGACGTGAGTTGGTCTCACTGCGCGTTTGTCGAGTCAGCCCTTCCGGCGCCCGCGGCGTATCCACCTTGTTTGCCACGTTCCAAACCAGTTCAAATCTCGGCTGCCGCATCGCACGCATGGCCTCGTCAATCGTAGTAGCCCAGGACCGACTTGACCTCCATATACTCCTCCATCCCTTCGATCCCGTATTCGCGACCGTTGCCCGACTGCTTGTATCCGCCGAACGGCGCCTGAGGATCCCAAGCCGGGTAGTTCAGATGCACCTGGCCGGCTCGGATGCGTGCGGCCACCGCGCGCGCCTGCGCCTTGTCGGTGCCCTGCACATGCGCGCCCAGCCCGTAGACCGTGTCGTTCGCAATGGCGATCGCCTCGTCCACGGTATCGTAGGGAAGAATCGCGAGCACCGGACCGAAGATCTCCTGCTGCGCGATCGTCATGTCGGTGCGGACATCGGAGAAAATCGTCGGCCGCGCATAAAAGCCCTTGTCGAACCCTTCGGGCCGGCCGGGACCGCCGGCGATCAGCTTCGCCCGTTCGTCGAGGCCCGCGTCGATCATCTGCGCGACCCGGCCGAATTGCGCGCGATTGGCAAGCGGCCCGTGCGTCGTCGTCTCCTCGAACGGATCACCGACCACCAGCTTCTGCGCGGCCGCGAGAGCCAGCGCCTCGACCGTGCCGAGCAGGTTGCGCGGCACGATCATGCGGGTCGGCGCGCTGCACGACTGACCCATGTTCCGGAACGCGGCGGCCACGCCGGGCGCAATGGCCCGCTGCAGGTCCGCATCCGGCAAGACGATGTTCGGCGACTTGCCGCCCAGCTCCTGCGCGACGCGCTTGACGGTCGGCGCCGCCGCCTGCGCCACCAGCACGCCGGCACGCGTCGAGCCGGTGATCGACACCATGTCGACTTCCGGGTGCGAAGACAGCGCGGCGCCCACCACAGCGCCGTCGCCGCTCACCAGGTTGAATACGCCCGCGGGCACGCCCGCATCGGCGATCACTTCCGCGAACAGCAGCGCGCTGAGCGGCGACAGCTCGCTGGGTTTCAGCACGACCGTACAGCCGGCAGCGAGCGCCGGGCCGACCTTCGCCGTGATCTGGTAGATCGGCCAGTTCCACGGCGTGATCAGCGCGCACACGCCGATCGGCTCGCGCACGATCGCGGTCGTTCCCCGCCGCGAGACGAACGGATAACGCGCGAGATTGTCGCGCGCGACGCGGATATGCTCGGCCGCGAGCGGCACGTGCGCGGCGCGCGCATAGCTGATCGGCGCGCCCATTTCCGTGGCCAGCGCCGCGGCGAAGAGCTCCGCGCGCTCCAGCATCAACGCGTGCACGCGATCGAGTAGCGCGGCGCGCGCCTGCGGCGACGTGGCCGCCCACGGTTCGAAGGCCCTGCGCGCGGCGCTGACGGCCCGGTCGGCGTCGCGCGCGTTGCCGAGCGGGATCTCGCACAGTCCGTCTTCGGTGGACGGGCTGACGACCACGAACCGGTCGCCGCCGTCGGGCACGACCCAGTCGCCGTCGATGAAGAGGCGATCGAGCCTTCCGTTTTGCATCAGGTGAACAACAGGTGAATTCATTGCAGCGTGTCCTTGAGTCGATACCAGGCACCGACGAACGGCAGGAACCAGGGTTTGCCGAAGTGCCCGGGAATGGCCGGCCAGTCGAAGTCTTTCCAGGGGTTGAGATCCGCGCGCCCGTCCATGATCTCCGCCATCAGCGTGCCCATCAGCGTGGCCATGTGCGTGCCGTGGCCGCTATAGCCCATCGCGTAGTACACGCCGTCGCGCTCGCCCGCGCGCGGTAGTCGGTTGGCGGTCATGTCGACCATCCCGCCCCAACAGTAGTCGATGCGTACGCCGGCCAGTTCGGGAAACACGGCGGCCAGCTGCCGCCGCAGGATCGCCCCGCTCTTTTCGTCCGAACGCGGGTTCGACGCGGCGAACCGCGCGCGGCCGCCGAACAGCATCCGGTTGTCGGGCGTGACGCGAAAGAAATTGACGAAGTTTTTCGTGTCGGTGACCATCCGGCGCGTCGGCAACAGCCGGTCGAGCAGGTCGTCCGGCAACGGCTCGGTGACGATGATGAACGCGCCGACCGGCACGATCCTGCGGCGAATCCAGCCGAACGGACCGACCTGCGAAATGCCGCTCGCGAGCAGCACCTGGCGCGCACGGATCTCGCCGAGCGGCGTACGCACAGCGTAAGCGCCGCCCGCTTGCCGCTTCAGCCCGAGCACCGGCGCATGCTCGAGGACGTGCGCGCCGCGCGCTTGCGCGGCGCGTGCCAGGCCGCGCACGTAACGGCCGACGTGCATCCCGGCACTCTTGCCGAACAGCAGCCCGCCGTGATAACGGTCCGAGCTGATCTCATCACGCAACTCGGCTTTCGTTACCATGCGCGTGTCGGGGTCCACGCTCGCCGCGAGGAGTGCCTGACTTCGCGCGAGCTTGTCGTAATGCCCGGGTTTCGCCGCGAGCTTGAGCTTGCCGCGGCGCACGAAATCGCAATCGATCGACTCCTCCCTGACCAGTCGCTCGACCGTGTCGACGCCGGCGTCGAACGCGCGATAGAGCCGATTGGCCAGTTCCGTACCGATGCGCTGCGACAGCGCCGCGTAATCCTGCGCGAAGCCGTTGTTGCACATACCGCCGTTGCGTCCCGATGCCGCCTGCCCGACGGTGTCCGCCTCGCAGACGATCACGCGTGCCCCTTTCCTGGCCAGCGCCAGTGCGGCCGCCGAGCCGGTGATCCCGCCGCCCACCACCAGCACGTCACAACTGCCGTCGCGCAACGCCGGCGAGTTGCTCGCGAATGGCTCCGATGTATCGAGCCAGTAGGAACCGAAACGCATCCGTCACTCCCAGGTGGCCGCACCAGACGGTCAGGCCGGCGAAGGTTCGCCGCGCCGGTCCGGCCGCTCGCGTGCGAGCGTCGCGGCCTTGCATCAGAAATCCGCGACCTTGCCCCACGCGGAATCGCTGAACCGTTCCGGCCGATACGGCACCGGGTCGACCAGCGGTTGCGCACCGGTCGCGAGATCCGCGATCAGATGCCCGGCGCCCGGCCCGATTCCGAAGCCGTGGCCGGAAAACCCCGCGGCAAGGATCAGCCCCGGCACACCCGGCACTTCGCCGATGCCCGGCACGCCGTCCGGCGTGCTGTCGACGAACCCGGCCCATGCGTGCGTGATCTTCGCGTCGCGAAGTTCGGGAAACAGTTCGGCGGCGCGGCGGTAGGTTTCGTTGACCGTCGGCATGTCCGGTTTCGGATCCAGAATGCGTACCGCCTCCATCGGCGTCGGTTCATCGAGCCGCCAGCGCTTCAGCGTTTCATGCCCGCCGCGCACGCCTTCGAGCCAGCCCGGCAGAAGATTGCGCCAGCGCTTCGCGAACATCGGCAAGAACTGCGGCGCGAAGCGCAGGAACTGCGGCGTCACGTCCACCCGCGCGCGACCGCTGATCGCCAGCGCGTAGCGTCCGTCGCTGCGGCGCGTCACGGACACGCCGGACGTATACATCGCACCCGGCAGCGGACGCTCGACAGGCGACACGCTCAGGATCGACTGACGGATTGACGCCTGCGGAAAGCGGATGCCGAGCTGGCGGCAGAACGACGACGCCCATGCGCCGCCGGCAAGCACGACCGTCCTGGTCTTGATGACGCCGGCCTCGGTGACGACACCGCCGACACGCCCGCCCTCGAGTTCGATGCCGCGCGCCGCGCAGTGCTGGTGGACACTGCCGCCGAGCTTCATCAGCGCTGCGGCGACGGCCGGCGCGGCCTTCTCCGGGTCGGCCGTGCCGTCGGTCGGCGAAAAGACGCCGCCTTTCCACGTCCGCCCGGTCGCATGCCCGCGCTCGGTGGCCTGCTTGCGGTCGAGCATGTACGTCGTCACGCCCGCGGTCTTCGCGAACTCGCCCCAGTTGGCCCAGCGCGACAGCTCGGCCTCGTCGTTACTCAGGTACAACAGCCCGCAGCGATGAAAGCCGGTGTCTTCGCCGGATTCGGCGGCGAATCGTTCCCACAGATCGATGCTCTTGCTCGCCATCGGCAATTCGCGTTCGTCGCGGTTCTGCTGCCGGCACCAGCCCCAGTTGCGGCTCGACTGCTCGGCACCGATTCGCCCCTTCTCGACGAGCGCGACCGATACCCCGCGCCGGGCCAGGTAGTAGGCGGTAAAGACGCCGATGATGCCGCCGCCGATCACGACGACGTCGGCCGATGCCGGCGGCGTGGGCGAGGTTTCTATAAGGCGCAGCGGTGGGGACATGGTCAGTCTCGTTCGGTTGAGGCACGTACGTTCTGCACGACGTAAAACTTCGCGACGCGTTCGCTGCTTTCCCACCCGATCGATGCGCCGCGCGGCACGAACAGCGCATCGCCGGTGCCGAGCGACAGCACGCTGCCGTCGGGGTCGGCGAACCGCACGCTGCCGGCCAGCAGGAGCATGAACTCGTTGACGCGATGCGGGCGAACGATCCGGTGATAGGGCGTCGAATCCCACGTACCGGCGCAATACCCGGCACCGTCGTCGAGGAACACGTTGTCGCTGCGGCATTGTGGTGCGGGGCCGAGCAGCACCTCGGGCGGCAGCGATGCGGAAGGCTTGAAGTCGGCGTCGGCCCGCAGCGGAAACAGGCCGTGTTTCGTCGGCGTCGTGCACGCGGCTGCGCAGAACATCAGCAACACGCGCGATTCCGCGTTGATGCGAACCGCCGTGCCGGCGCCGATGACTGCCCCTTCCCCCGGCCCGAGCACCAGCGGAGCGGCCCCGGCCGCTTCGAGCGTCAGTTCGCCTTCGATGACCGCGATCGTTTCGATGTGCGGAAAGCGCGCCACGTCGAGTTCGCCGACGAAGGCGATACGTCCCGCGGCCATCGAGTCGGGCCCTTCCCACGCGATCTCCCGATGTCGCGCAAAAGGATCGCCCTCGCCGAATGCCTGCTTGCGGAACGAGGTGGAACAAGGCGCGCCATCGGCACGATGCAACACGAAAGCTGCGGTCATTTCTGCTCCTCTGCAGTGCGCGGCGGCCGGATCGAAAACCGTCGCGCAATATTGGAAATCTCCGTTCGCCGGCGAACCCGCCGGAATCCCGTCAGGTGTGCAAACCGCCCGCACTTGCGCCCGCGCGGCGTTCGGTGTGCGCGCGCGCCGACGTCGTGCGCGCCGACGCACCGCCCGGTCGCGCGACCACGCAAGCGCGCGGCGTGATCCCGAGCACGCGCCGAAAATGCCGGCACAGATGGCTCTGGTCGAAGAAACCGACGTCGGTCGCGACGACCGACGGCGCAACACCGGCACGCAACAGGTCCTGCGCGCGCCGCACCCGGACGAGGCACAGATACCGGTGCGGGGACAATCCGGTTTCGCTGCGAAAGCGCGCGGTGAAACGCGATACGCTCAACCCGGCCACCGCCGCGAGCGTGTCGAGATTCAGCGGCTGCGCGAACGACGCGTCGATCGTGCGCAGCACATCGCCGATCGCCGGCGAGACGGGCCGCGCGACGCGCGGTGTGCATGGCGTCGTGTCTTCGACCGAATCGTGAATCAGGTCGAGCATGCTGGCAGTCCTCATGTCGCCGCCTGCGGTGTCACGCCCGGCAAGGCGGCGCCCGCTGACGGGCAAACGAAACGCGCTGTCATGTTGAATTCTCCCCGGCGCCCGCTTCAGTGCAGGAAATCCTGCACCCGGTAATACGCGCCGACGAACGGCAGGAACCACGCGTGCCCGAAATGCCCGGGCATCGCCGGCCAGTCGAGCTCGCGCCACGGATTCGAGGCCGTCGCGCCATACAGCACGTCGGCCATGACGCGACCCATGTGCACCGACATCTGCACGCCGTGGCCGCTGTAGCCCATCGAGTAATAGAGCCCGTCGTGCTGGCCCGCACGCGGCAGCCGGTCGGCGGTGATGTCCACCAGCCCGCCCCAGCAGTAGTCGAGCCGGACGTCGGCCAGTTCCGGGAAATAACCGGCCATGCCGGCGCGCAGGATGTCGCCGCTTTTCGCATCGGAGCGCGGGCTCGACATCGCGAAGCGGGCGCGGCCGCCGAACAGCAGCCGGTTGTCGGGCGTCACGCGGAAGTAGTTGCCGATCTGGCGCGACGTCACGTACGCACGGCGATGCGGCAACAGCCGGTTCAACTGCGCGTCGGCGAGCGGCTCGGTCACGACGATGAAGCTGCCGACCGGTGCGATGCGCCGCCGGAACCATCCGAACGGGCCGTGCTGCGATGCGCCGGTCGCGACGAGCACGCGATCGGCAACGATCCTGCCGCGCGTGCAGGTAATCGCGTGCCGCTCGCCGTCGAGCCGGTCCAGCTGCGTGACGGCCGCATGCTCGTAGACGCGTGCACCCGCGCGCACCGCCGCGTGCGCAAGCCCGACACCGAACTTGCCCATGTGCATCTGCGCACCGTTGCGCTGCAGGAGCCCGCCGTAGAAGCCGTCGGACGCGACTTCATCGCGAATCCGCGTGGGTTCGATCAGTTCGATGTCCGGATCGACGTCACGCCGCAACGCGTCGAACGTCTTCGCCAGCCCCGCGAAATGCTGCGGCTTCGCGGCGAGCTTCAGCTTGCCCGCGCGCCGGAAATCGCAGTCGATCGCGTGTTCGGCGACGATCGTCTCGACGCTCTTCACCGCGCTTTCGTATGCGCGATAGAACTGCTTCGCCGGCTCCGCGCCCATGCGCGCGGCCAATGACGCGTAATCCTGCGCGACGCCCGTGTTGCACTGGCCGCCGTTGCGGCCGGACGCTTCGCCCGCGACCTGCGCGGCCTCGAGCACGACCACCGATACGCCGCGCTGCGCCAGCGCGAGCGCCGCCGACAAGCCGGTAAAGCCGCCGCCGATCACGACCACGTCGGCGCGCCCTTCGACGGGGCCCTCGCAGCCGGCACGAAATGCGGGGCGGGTATCCAGCCAGTACGATTCGAATTTCATCGGGTCCTTCTCGAGCTTGTTGGCGACGACGATCGGCTGCCGTTCATGGGAAATCATTTAATCACCATCAAAAACCGCAGTTGCCGCGTATTCGCGCACGGCACGCGCGCAAATCGCCGTTTTGCGCAACCGCCGCAGCAGACTATGCGGTGCACCGGCCGCCACGTCGCGCGCGCCGAACGGCGGCGTGTCGCGCATTACAGCTGCACGGGCTGCCCGGGCGCGGCACCGGCCTGCGTCGGTTCGGCCTGGAAGCGCGCCAGGTCTTCCTCGTTGCGATGGCACAGCACCTGCGCGCCGTTGTCGAGCTTGCGCAGCACAGGTGGCGTCCGGTTGCAGACGCCGTCCACCCGCATCGCGCAGCGCGACAGGAACGGACACAGCTCGCCGTCGTCCGCGCGCTCGCCGATCGGCACCAGCGGCCGATGGCAGCGCTCGGCCGCGTCGTCGAGCCAGCCCGCGCGCAGCTCCGGCGCGGACGACACGAGCAGGTGCGAATACGGGTGATAAGGCGGCGCGCACAGCGCGTCGCGGCTGCCCGTCTCCACGCGGCGGCCCGCATACAGCACGACGATGTCGTCGCTGATCGCGCGCACCTTCGCGATGTCGTGCGTGATGAACACGTAGGACACGCCGAGCTTCGCCTGCAGGTCGCGCAGCAGGTCCATGATCGCGGCGCCGACCACGGTGTCGAGCGCCGACGTGACTTCGTCGCACAGGATCAGGTCGGGTTCGGCGGCGAGCGCGCGCGCGAGGTTCACGCGCTGCTTCTGCCCGCCCGACAACTCGCCGGTGCGCCGCGCGGCCACCGCCGGCGGCAGCCGCACGAGTTCGAGCAGCTCCGCGACGCGCTGCCGCGCACGCGCGCCCTTGATCCCGTGGTAGAACGCGAGCGGCCGCGCGAGCGTGCGCTCGACGGTATGCACCGGATTGAGCGCGGTGTCGGCGTTCTGGAACACGATCTGCACGCGGCGGTGCTGCTCCTTGGTGCGCTTGCCGATATCGCGCGCGAGCGGCTCGCCGTCGAGCAGGATCTTCCCGGCCGCCGCGGGCACCAGGCCCGCGATCACCTTGGCGAGCGTCGTCTTGCCGGAGCCCGATTCGCCGATCACGCCGACCGTCTGTCCGCGCCCGATGCGCAGGTCGACTTCGTTCAGGATCAGCTTCGCGGGCCAGCCCTTCGCGTTGCGGCCGCCGTAACCGGCGACCGCGCCGCGCACCTCGAGCAACGGCGCCGGGTCGGCCGGCGCCGGTTTCCCGTCGCGTTGCGCATCGTTCGGCGTGACCGCCGCGATCAGGCTCTGCGTGTACGGGTGCGCCGGTGCATGCAGGATCTGTTCGGTATCGCCCGTCTCGCGGATCACGCCGTCGCTCAGCACGACGATCCGGTCGGCCATCTGCGCGACCACGGCCAGGTCGTGCGACACGTATACCGCGCTCATCCCGTAGCGCCGGATCACGCTCTTGAACGCCTGCAGCACGTCGATCTGCGTGGTGACGTCGAGGGCCGTGGTCGGTTCGTCGAGAATCACGAGCTCCGGATCGGTGATCAGCGCCATCGCGGCCATCAGCCGCTGCAACTGCCCGCCCGACACCTGGTGCGGATAACGCTTGCCGATCGTCTCCGGCTCCGGCAGCGCGAGCGCGCGGAACAGCTCGACCGCCTTTGCCTGCGCATCGCGCTTCGACATCGTCCGGTGAATCAGCGCGCTCTCGATCACCTGGTCGAGGATCGTGCGTGACGGGTTGAACGAGGCAGCCGCGCTCTGCGCGATATACGCGACCTTGCGGCCGCGCAGCGCGGCCAGGCCCGACGCCGACAGCCTGCACACGTCCGTGCCGCCGATCTTCACCGAGCCGCCGGCGATCCGGCAGCCGGTGCGCGCGTGGCCCATCAGCGACAGCGCGATCGTCGTCTTGCCCGAGCCGGACTCGCCGATCAGCGCGAGCACCTCGCCGCGCCCGATCTCGAAGTCGACGTCGTGGACGATCGTCGTTTCCGCGGCGCCCGGGCGACCGCCGACAACGCGCAGCCCGCGCACCTCGACGAGCGGAGTCGATTGATCTCGCATCAGTGTTCTCCGGCGGCCGCGGCCGCGCCCTTGCGGCGGCCGCGATGCGGCAGGCCGTCGATCAACAGGTTGACGCCCACCGTCAGGATCGCGATCGCGACCGCGGGCATGATCGCGACAGCCGAACCGTCGCCGAGGCTCGCGATGTTCTCGCGCACGAGCGAGCCGAGGTCCGCATACGGCGGCTGCACGCCGAGCCCGAGAAAGCTCAGGCCGCTCAGCAGCAGCACGACGAACGTGAAGCGCAGGCCCGTATCGGCGAGCATCGGATGAATCATGTTCGGCAGCATCTCGACGCACGCGATGTACAGCGCGCTTTCCCCGCGCGCCTTCGCGACCTGCACGAATTCGAGCGTGCTGATGTTGACCGCCAGCGCGCGCGCGATCCGGTACGAGCCCGGCATGTAGCTGACCGCGGCGGTCAGGACCAGCAGCGGCAGCGACGAGCCGAACGCGGCGACGAACATCAGCGCGAACATCTTCGACGGAATCGACGTGAGCGCGTCGAGCAGCCGGCTCATCGTCTCGTCGACCGCGCGGCCCGACACGGTCGCGAGCAGCCCGAGCGTCGTGCCGGTCAGCGCGGCGAGCAGCACCGCGGCGAGCGCGAGCAACACGGTCAGACGCGTGCCGTACAGGATCCGGCTCAGCATGTCGCGGCCGAGGAAGTCGGAGCCGAACGGCAGCTTCGCGCTGAACCGCGCGAACACGTCCGGCGTGACGATCGCGCCCACGTCGTGCGGCGCGAGCAGCGGGGCGAACACCGCGATGAACAGCATCAGCCCGACCATCGACAGGCCGACACGGCCGCCGGCCGTCAAGTCGATGCGTGCGGCACGGCGCTTGCGCGGCTGGTCGGGGGCCGGGGCGGTGGGCGGCGTCGCGCCGCCCCACGGCGGGCGCGGTTCGCCGGACGGCGGCAGCGTGTTGCTGCGTTGAACGGGGTCGGTCGGGTGCATGGGCGGCATCTCGGGAGAAGGACGGGACGGTCAGGTCCGCAGTCGCGGGTTCGACACGATCGAGCACAGGTCGGCGAACAGCACGAGCGTCAGGTACGCAACGCAGAAGATCATCGTGCACGCCTGGACCAACGGGAAATCGCGGTTGCTGACGGCGTCGACCATCAGGCTCGCGAGGCCCGGATAGTTGAAGATCGTCTCGACGACGATCACGCCGCCGAGCAGATACGACAGGCTCAACGCGATCGCATTGGCGATCGGGCCGATCGCGTTCGGCAACGCATGGCGCAGCACGACGCGTGCGGGGCTCGCGCCCTTGAGCACGGCCATCTCGACATACGACGCGCTCAGCTGCTCGATCACCGCGGCACGCGTCATGCGTGCCATCTGCGCGATCACGACCGCGCACAGCGTCAGCACCGGCATCGCATACGCACGCAGGAAATCGTGCAGGCTTTCGATCTCGCCGCTGTACGACAACGCGGACAGCCAGCGCAGCTTCACGGCGAACACGAGCACGGCGACGGTCGCGATCAGGAACTCCGGCGTCGCGACGAGCGACAGCGTGCCGAGACTGATCACGCGGTCGACCAGCGACTCGCGCTTGACCGCCGCGAGGATGCCGAGCAGCAGCGCGATCGGCACCGACACGGCGGTCGTGATCGCCGCAAGCGTGAGCGACTTCGGCAGGCGTCCGCCGATCATCTCCGACACCGGCATGTCGCCGGACAGCGAACGGCCGAAATCGCCGTGCATCAGGCCGGCGAGCCAGTGCACGTAACGCACGTGCGCGGGCATGTCGAGGCCGAACTGCTGGCGCAGCGCGGCAACCGTCTCCGGTGTCGCCGACTGGCCGAGCGCGGCCTGCGCGGCGTCGCCGGGCAGCAGGTTCGTGATCGTGAAGATGATCGCGGACACGATCAGCAACGTCAGCGCGGTGACCGCGATGCGTCGGACGATCAGGCCGATGAGAATTCGGTTCATGAAACGACACTCCCGAAAAGGCCGCGCGTGGCCGGCGCGGTCGCCCGCACCGGCCGCACGGCGGCCGCCAGCAACGACGTCACGCGTTCCACCACACGTGCTCGGCGAACATGAAGCCCATCATCCCGCCGGTCGGGATCGAACCGAGACCGGCGAGCCGCTTGTCATAACCGTCGAGGAAGCTGATGAAAGCCGGAATGCCGACCCGCCCCTGCTGCGCCACGATCACCTGCATGTCGCCGTACATCTGCTTGCGCTTCGCGTCGTCGGTTTCCGAACGTGCGGCGAGCAGCAGCTGGTCGAACTTCGCGTTCTTCCAGCCCGACTCGTTCCACGGCGCATCCGACTTGAAGAACTGCGTGAACAGCACGTCGGCGCTCGAGCGCGGGTTGATGTTGCCGAAGGTGAGCGGGTGCTTCATCCAGTGGTTCGACCAGTAGCCGTCGGGCGACGCGCGGTTGACCTGCAGGTTCAGCCCGATCTTCTGGCCGGCCTGCTGCAGCAGCACGGCCATCTCGACCGACCCGTTCGCGTCGGACGTCGCATACATCGGCGGCAGCGTGACGCCCAGCGCGCCCGCCTTCTGGAGCAGGAATTTCGCCTTGTCCGGATCGTGCGCGCGCTGCGGCAGCGACGCGTTGAAATAACGATGCCCCGGCGGAATCGGCTGGTCGTTGCCGATCACCGAGTAGCCGCGGAACACCGCCGAGCGGATCTGCTCGCGATCGAACAGGTACTTCATCCCTTCGACGAAATCGGGATTCGAGACGATCGGGTTGTCGCTGCGCATGATCAGGTCGGTATAGAGGCCCGACTTGGTTTCCTTCAGCGCGTAGCCCGGCGTCGACGAGACCCGCTGCGTCGAGCGCGGATCGATCGCGTTGATCAGGTGCACGTCGCCCGACAGCAGCGCGTTCAGGCGCGCGGCGCTGTCGCCGATGCCGATCAGCTCGATCTCGTCGAGATACGGCCGGCCCGGCTTGAAGTAGCTGTCGTTGCGCACGCCGACGGTCGACACGCCCGGCTTGAACGATTTGAGCTTGTAAGGGCCGCAGCCGATGCCGGTGCTGAAGTCGGTCGTGCCGTCCTTGACGATCACGAGCTGCGGCGTCGCGAGAATCACCGGCAGATCGGCATTCGCGCTGACCAGCGTGAGCGTGACTTCGTCCGGGCCGCTCGCCTTCGCGTCGGCGAACTGGTCGGCGAGCGGCTTGACCTTCGATGCGGTGGCGGCGTTCTTGTGGCGCATCAGCGAATACACCACGTCGGCCGGGCCGACCGGCTTGCCGTCGTGGAACGTGACGCCCTTGCGCAGCTTGATGACCCACGTCTTCGCATCGGTGGTCTGCAGCGACTCGGCGAGGTTCATCTGCGGCGTCAGGCTCGCATCGAGCTGCGTGAGGCCGCTGTAGAACATGAAGAAACGAATGTAGTCGGCGCCGGTCGAGCCCTTGGCCGGGTCGAGTGTATCGGCCGTCGAACCCGATTCGTTCGCGACCCGGATCTTGCCGCCGCGTTTCGCCGCGGGCGCCGCGAATGCGGACGCGGGGTTCATCAGGAGTCCGCCGGCGCCGGCGGCCATCATGCCGCTCGCCGCCATGACCTTCATCATGTCGCGGCGAGTGAAACCACCGTTGCCGCCGCCGTTGTCGATATCGTCGCTCATCCGAACTGCTCCTGACTGTTGAAAGTGGGGTCTGGGGTCCAGCGTGGTTCTCGAATCCCGCAGTGCCCGCTTGCTGGTGGCGGGCGCAACGTCGTACACATGCAATTCATTTAAGCATCGCCAAAATGCGGTTTGTCGCGATTCGGGCCGCCCGCACGATACGAATCGACCGTTTTGAGCCGCCCGCGCAGCATGAATTGCTGCGTGCGCCCACGTGTCGCCGTGTGCCCGGCGGCGTGTCGCGGCGGCTGCCCAACCCGTGTCGATGCAGGAAATCGTAAGGCCGCAGCCGCCGCAGATTGCGCCGACAAAATTGTCCGTTCGGCATCCGGCGCGCGTTTGGCACACGCAAACCGCACGTTTGTGTCGAATGCGTGTCCGCATGCCGATGACGGCTGAAACGCACGGTGTATTGCGGCAGATCGCCGCATGCACGGGCGTCGACGGTGGGGATCGCGACGGGACGTCGCGCAGGAAAGTTCAGAAGAATGCCGCTCGATCGGAACGGCTTGGCGGGAAGACGGGAGGATGACGGGACCGCCGGGAAACCGGACCCGTGCGGCCGTGCAGTCGTGCAGTCGTGCAGTCGTGCAGTCGTGCAGTCGTGCAGTCGTGCAGTCGTCAGGAATCGTATCGCCATGCGGCGACGCGCGCGTCACCGGCATGCCGGCGCGGCCCGAGGCAGGCGCAATGATGCGCTGGCCGGCAGTGAGCGGCGCGAAGCCGTCAGGCAGCGAGCCGGAATACCGATACGGCGGCCCGCAGGCGCGCCGCCTGCTCGTCCAGCGACGAAGCGGCCGCCGCCGCCTGCTCGACGAGCGCGGCGTTCTGCTGGGTGACTTCGTCCATTTGCGCGACCGCCAGCCCGATCTGTTCGATGCCGGTGCTTTGCTCGGCCGACGCCGCTGAAATCTCGCCCATGATGCCGGCCACCCGGTCGATCGACCGGACGATCTCCGTCATGCGCTCGCCGGCCGTCTCGACGAGCCGGCTGCCGCTGCCGGCCCGCTCGACCGACGCGTCGATCAAGCCCTTGATGTCCTTCGCGGCCGCGGCGCTGCGTTGCGCGAGCGAGCGGACTTCCGACGCGACGACGGCGAACCCGCGCCCTTCCTCGCCGGCCCGCGCGGCTTCCACCGCGGCGTTGAGCGCGAGAATGTTGGTCTGGAATGCGATGCTTTCGATCACGACGGTAATGTCGGCGATCCGCACCGACCCATCCGAGATCTGCCGCATCGTTTCGACGACCGCCTGCACGGCGGCGCCGCCGAGTTCGGTCGCATCCTTGGCCTGGGCCACGAGCGCATTCGCCTGGCGCGCGTTGTCGGCGTTCTGTTTGACCGTGGACGTGATCTGCTCCATGCTCGCCGCCGTTTCCTGTAGCGACGCGGCCTGCTGCTCCGTGCGCTGCGACAGATCCAGGTTGCCTTGCGCGATCTCGCCGGTGCCGGTGGCGATCGAGTGGGTCGTGGTCTGGATCTCGGCGATGGTGTCGGTCAGCCGCGCCTTCATGTCGCCCAGCGCGACGAGCAGGCTGCCGGGCGCGGCGTGCGCCGTATCGAACTGCACGTCCAGTTCGCCGGCCGCGATGCGGGCGGCGATCTGCGTCGCATGCGCGGGCTCGCCGCCCAGCGTGCGCCTGACGCTGCGCAGCACGCCCCAGGCGATGGCCGCGAGCGCCGCGGCGATGACGAGCGCGACGGCGCCGAGCACCATCGCGAGCCGGGCAAACGCCGCGTTGATGTCGTCGTAGAAAAATCCGGTGCCGATCCACCAGTTCCAGTCCGGAATCGCGACCACGCCCTGCAGCTTCGGCTCCAGGTCCGCGTCCGGGCTACGCTTGATCAGCACGTCGACGAGCGCGAAATGCGCCTGCGCCATCCCCGCGCGGTACGCCTCGCTGTCGGTCATGCCGCTGGTCGTGCGGTTGCCTTTCGCGCGCGTGCCGATGAATTTCGCGTTCGGGTGCACGAGGTTGACGCCGTCGGACGTCGTGACCCAGAAGTAGCTCTTCGAATTCGCGTTGAGCGCGGCCAGCGCGGCCTTGGCCTGCTGCTGCGCCTGCTCCTGCGTGAGCGTGCCGCTCGTCTGCAGCGCGCGATACGAATCGACCAGATGCTCGGCCTTGGTCAGCAGAATGACGATCTCTTCGCGGCGGCTGTCGATCAGCGCGTCGCGCAGCGTGTGCAGCGACAACGCGGCGAGCAGGACGACGCCGAGCAGCGCCGCGGCGACGAGCATCAGCAGTTTGGTGGACAACTTCATGCGGGGGCCTCGAAATATTAACCGTTCGGTACATATATCGGCCGGGGCGGCCCCGCCTTGAACGACTCGATATCGGTAATTACCCTCGTTTCGTACGCTGATCGAACGCGTGACGGGGCGCGCCGGCATCGCGGCCGCGTCCCGTCGCGCGATGGATCGGCCGGCCCCGGCGGCTTACAGGCCGAGCTGCGTCGCGAGATGGCCGATATCCGACACTTCGTAATAGTTGTAGAACGGCGTGCCCGGCTCGTGGCCGCGATTGACGAACGCCTTGTGCTTGATGCCCAGATCCTCGGCCGTCATCAGGTCGTAACGCAGGCTCGACGACACGTGCAGCACGTCCTCGGGCTTGCAGCCGAGCTTGCCGAACATGTACTCGAAGCCCTGCATCCGCGGCTTGTACGACTGCGCCTGCTGCGCGGTGAACACCGCATGGAACGGCGCGCCGAGCTTGTCGACGTTGCTCATGATCTGCTCGTCCATCGCGTTCGACAGGATCACGAGCTTGTACTTGGTCGCGAGCCGCGACAGGCCCGCCGGCACGTCCGGATGCGGGCCCCACGTCGGCACCGCATGATAGAAGCGCTCGGCCTCGGCTTCGTCGAACTTCACGCCGACTCGCGCGCAGGTGCGCCGGATCGCGTTGACGACGACGTCGCGGTACGGCTTCCATGCGCCGAGCACCTCGTCGAGCCGGTAAGCGGCGAACGCACACACGAATTCCTCCATCGCGACCGGCGAGAGCCGGTCCGCGTAGATCTCGCGCGCCAGGTCCGCCATCTGGAAGCGGGTCAGCGTGCCGTAGCAGTCGAACGTGATGTACTTCGGTTCAAATTGGATCATGGTGACGTCCTGTCGGTGTGAAGCCCCGGCGGGGCCGGGGACGGGCTGGGTGGTACGAAATTGAATCAAGGCAAAAAACCCGGCGCACGTCGTTCGACGCCGCCCAAAACGCAGAATCGCCGCGTGTTGCGCGGCGCGGGCAGCACGATCTGCGGCGCTTGCCGGCGCGCGCCCGCCGCACCGGCGGGGCGGCTCGCCGGCAAGCGGCCGCGACACCGGTGTTTTCATCGTAGTGCCGTTCCCACAGCAGGCGCTGTCGGATTGACGGGCCGCGGCGGCACGATCCGCGCGTTCGCACGCGCCGATCGAGCCGGTTTGCGTCGATCTTGCACGGCCGCCCGCCGTCGCCGGAAAACAGGCGAATCATCCTATCCGTGCCGCGGTGTCGCTGGCAGAGTCGATATGTCATTCCTACCCATCCGGAGTCCAGCGTGTCCGATCTCAACCCTTCCCGCACGCTTATTTATCGTCGGTTCGCCGAAACCGACCTGCCCGCCGCGCATCGTCTGTCGGAAGCAGTCAAATGGCCGCACCGGCTCGACGACTGGCGCTTCGTGCTCCAGCTCGGCGACGGCTTCGTCGCCGAGGACGAAACCGGCATCGTCGGCACCGCGCTCGGCTGGCGCTTCGGCGAAGCGCACGCATCGCTCGGCATGGTCATCGTGTCGCCCGAGCACCAGGGCCGCGGCATCGGGCGCGAACTGCTCACCCGCGTGGTCGACAGCTTCGGCACGCGAACCATTTTTCTGCACGCGACGCCGGCCGGCGAGCCGCTGTACGCGAAATTCGGGTTCGAGGTGATCGATACGATCGACCAGCACCAGGGTGCCGCCTTCCAGCCGCCGCTGATATCGCTGCCGCCCGGCGAGCGCCTGCGGCCCATCGGCGCAAACGACGGCCCGCGACTTGCCGCGCTCGCGTCGCGGGCCGCGGGTTATCGGCGCGACGAGGTGATCGAGGCGCTGCTCGGCGTCGCGAACGGCATCGCGCTCGATCGCGACGGCGAACTGCTCGGCTTCGCGCTGTTCCGCCGCTTCGGCCGCGGCCATGCGATCGGCCCGGTGGTCGCGCCGGACGCGCAGCGCGCGCAGGCGCTGATCAGCCATTGGCTCGCGCTGCACGAAGGGAAGTTCGTGCGGCTCGACGTGCCGGGCGACAGCGGGCTGTCCGACTGGCTGCAGGGGCTCGGTCTGCCGCGCGTCGACACCGTCGTCGCCATGGCGCGCGGCGCAACGCCCGCGCGCGACCCGGCGCTGCGCGCGTTCGCGATCGTGAACCAGGCCCTCGGTTGAGCGGTACCGACGATGAGCTTTCTCTACAAGGCCGACCCGGTGCGCGGTGCGCAATGGGCACAGCGCTTCGCGCAGCAGGCGCCCGAGCTGCCGTTCCGGATCTGGCCGGACCTCGGCGATCCTGAAGCCGTCCGTTATCTCGCCGCGTGGCAGCCGCCCGACGATCCGGCCACGCTGCTGCCGAATCTCGAAGTCGTGTTCTCGGTCGGCGCCGGCATCGATCAGTTCGACCTGTCGCGCGTGCCTGCGCATATTCCGGTCGTGCGGATGATCGAGCCGGGCATCGTCGAAGGCATGGTCGAATACGTGACGCAGGCTGTGCTGACGATCCACCGCGACCTGCTCGACTACGCGGCGCAGCAGCGCGCGCAAGTGTGGCGCGAGCAGCCGGTGCGCGCGGCCGCGTCGCGGCGCGTCGGCGTGCTCGGGCTCGGCACGCTCGGCCAGGCCGTGCTCGATACGCTGCGCCGCTTCGGCTTCCCGTGCGCCGGCTGGAGCCGCACGCCGCGCACGCTCGACGGCATCGACTGCTACGCGGGCGACGCGGCACTCGATGCGTTCCTCGCCCGCACCGACATCCTGATCTGCCTGCTCCCGCTCACCGACGATACGCGCGGGCTGCTCGGCGCACGCGTGTTCGATGCGCTGCCGGCGGGCGCGTCGCTCGTGCAGGTCGGGCGCGGCCCGCAGCTCGACGAAACCGCGCTGCTCGCGGGGCTCGCGAGCGGCCGGCTCGACAGCGCGATCCTCGACGTGACGGACCCCGAACCGTTGCCGGCCGGCCATCCGTTCTGGACGCACCCGCGCATCCGGATCACGCCGCACATCGCGAGCGCGACGCGGCCGGACACCGCGGTCGAGGCCGTGCTCGCGAACCTCGCGCGCCATCGCGCGGGGCAGCCGATGATCGGCGTCGTCGATCGCGCGCGCGGCTACTGACGCGTGTGCCCGGCCCAGCGGGGCGCGCAGCAGAAAATGCCGCAGCGCCCCGCACAAACGCCGCGTTCGTATGTTTCAGACTGCAAATTGAAAACGCGTGAGAATGGCTCGCCCGGTAGCATGAACTCATCGCTGACACCCGACGAGAGTCCCGCCCTGCCATGAACCACGCCGCGCTGATCGAAGCTGATCGTCAACACCTGATCCACCCCGTCGTCAACTATCGTGCGCACGAGGCGCGCGGCGTCACCGTGCTCGAATCCGCCGACGGCGTGTTCCTGCGCGACGCCGCGGGCCACACGCTGCTCGATGCGTTCTCGGGCCTGTGGTGCGTCAACGTCGGCTACGGCCGCGACAGCATCGTGAAGGCCGCCGCCAGCCAGCTGGCGAAACTGCCCTACGCGACCGGCTATTTCCATTTCGGCTCGCAGCCCGCGATCGAGCTGGCCGAACGGCTCGCGGCGCTCGCGCCGCCGTCGCTGAACCGCGTGTACTTCACGCTCGGCGGCTCGGACGCGATCGATTCCGCGGTGCGCTTCATCACGCACTATTTCAACGCGACAGGCCGCCCGTCGAAGAAGCAGATGATTGCGCTCGAGCGCGGTTATCACGGCTCGTCGTCGATCGGCGCGGGCCTGACCGCGCTGCCCGCGTTCCACCGCCATTTCGACCTGCCGCGCGCGGACCAGCACCACATCCCGTCGCCCTACCCGTACCGCCATCCGCTCGGCGGCGATCCGCAGGCGCTGATCGCCGCGTCGGTGGCCGCGCTGGAAGCCAAGGTTGCCGAACTCGGCGCCGACAACGTCGCCGCGTTCTTCTGCGAACCCGTGCAGGGCTCCGGCGGCGTGATCGTGCCGCCGGCCGGGTGGCTGAAGGCGATGCGCGACGCGTGCCGGCGCCTCGGCATCCTGTTCGTCGCCGACGAGGTGATCACCGGCTTCGGCCGCACGGGCCCGCTGTTCGCGTGCGAGACCGAACAGGTCGATCCGGACCTGATGACCGTCGCGAAGGGGCTGACGGCCGGCTATGCGCCGATGGGCGCGGTGCTGATGTCCGACGAAGTCTACGAAGGGATCGCGGGCAGCCGTGCGGAGTCGGCCGCGGTCGGGCACGGCCATACGTATTCCGCGCACCCGGTCAGCGCGGCGATCGGCCTCGAGGTGCTGAAGCTCTATCACGAAGGCGGGCTGCTCGCGAACGGCCAGGCGCTGGCGCCGCGCTTCGCGGCGGGGCTCGATGCGCTGCGCGCGCATCCGCTCGTCGGCGACGCGCGGTCGGCCGGCCTGCTCGGCGCACTCGAGCTGGTCGCCGACAAGGCGCACAAGACGCGCTTCGACGCGGCGCTGAACGTGCCGGACAAGATCGCGGCGGCCGCCTACGCGAACGGCGTGGTGTTTCGCGCGTTCGGCGACGGCGTGCTCGGCTTCGCGCCGGCGCTGAGCTTCACCGCGGGCGAGTTCGACCTGATGTTCGAACGCGTGCGCAAGACGCTCGACGACGTGCTGGCCGATCCGGGCGTGCAGCGCGCCCTCGACGCCGCGCACGCGCAGCCGGCCTGACCGGCCAAGGGAAAGCCGGGCTTGTGGCGGCCATCGTTCGACTCTAAAGTAACCGGACATTCCATTTTTTCCGACTCACGTGAACATGACGGACAGCAAGCTGGATCGCATCGACCTGCGCATCCTCTCCCAGTTGCAGAAGCGCGGCCGCATGACCAACGTCGAGCTGGCGGATGCGGTCGGGCTGTCGCCGAGCCCCTGCCTGATCCGCGTGAAGCGGCTGGAGAAGGCCGGCTACATCGGCGGCTACGGCGCGCACATCCAGCTCGAGAAGCTCGGCGACGTGCAGGTCGTGTTCACCGAGGTCACGCTGGCCGACCACCGGCGCGAGGACTTCGACCGCTTCGTCGCGGCGATCCGCAACGTCGACGAGATCGTCGAGTGCCACCTCGCGAGCGGCGGCTACGACTATCTGCTGAAGTTCATCACGCGCAGCGTCAGCCATTACCAGACGATCGTCGAAGGGCTGCTCGAGCAGAACATCGGCATCGAGAAGTATTTCAGTTACGTGATCATCAAATCGCCGTTCGTCAAACGGCACTACCCGCTCGAATCGCTGTTCGGCGAACGTCACTGACGGACGGCGTGCGGCAACCCCGAACGCGGCAACGTGCTGTCCGCGCGGGGTAGCCGCGCGCCCGCGCCTTCGCCGACCCGCTTCCTCCAAGGACCTGTCATGCCGCTTACGCTGTCCCGAACCGAACTCGTTCGCACCGCCAACCTGATCGACGGAACGTGGCGCGACGCGCTCGACGGCCGTCGCTTCGACGTCGTCGATCCCGCGACGCTCGACATCGTCGCGCACGCACCCGACAGCGGCGCCGCCGACGCGCGCGCCGCAACGGACGCGGCCGCGCGCGCGCTGCCCGCATGGCGCGCGACACCCGCCCGCGAACGAGCGGCGATCCTGCGCGCATGGCATGCCGCGATCGTTGCGCATACCGACGATCTCGCGAAACTGATGTCGCGCGAACAGGGCAAACCGCTCGCGGAAGCGCGCGGTGAGGTCGCATACGGCGCGTCTTACGTGCTGTGGTTCGCCGAGGAAGCGACACGCACGTATGGCGACCTGATTCCGCAGCAGCAGCGCGGCAAGCGGCTGAGTGCGGTGAAGGAGCCGATCGGCATCGTCGCCGCGATCACGCCGTGGAACTTCCCGCTCGCCATGATCGCGCGCAAGATCGCGCCCGCCCTCGCGGCCGGCTGCACGGTGGTCGCGAAGCCGGCGGAGGACACGCCGCTGACCGCGCTCGCGCTCGCGTTTCTCGCGCAGGAAGCCGGCGTGCCGCCCGGGGTGCTGAACCTGATCGCCGCGTCGCGCGAACGTGGCATCGATGCAGTGGCCGACTGGCTCGCCGACGGCCGCGTGCGCAAGATCACGTTCACCGGCTCGACGCCTGTCGGCAAGCTGCTGGCGCGCGAATCGGCGGCGACGTTGAAGAAGCTGTCGCTGGAGCTCGGCGGCAACGCGCCGTTCATCGTCTTCGACGACGCCGAGCTCGATGCCGCGGTCGACGGGCTGATGGCCGCCAAGTTCCGCAACGGCGGGCAAACGTGTGTGTCGCCGAATCGCGTCTACGTGCAGGCCGGCGTCTACGACGCATTCGCCGCGAAGCTCGCGGCGCGCGTCGCCGCGCTGAAGGTCGCGCCGGCGACCGACCCGGCCGCGCAGATCGGCCCGATGATCAACGCGCGTGCGGTGGACAAGATTGCCCGCCACGTCGGCGACGCCATCGAGCGCGGCGCGCGCGTGCTCGCCGGCGGCAAGCGTCTGGCCGAACTCGGCCCCAACTATTACGCGCCGACGGTACTCGCCGACGCCACCGCCGACATGCAGCTGACCTGCGAGGAAACGTTCGGCCCGGTCGCGGCGCTGTTCCGTTTCGATACCGAGGACGAAGCCGTCGGCGCCGCAAACGACACGCCGTTCGGGCTCGCCGCGTATTTCTATACGCAGGACGTGCGGCGCATCGCGCGTGTGTCGGCGCGGCTTGAAACGGGCATCGTCGGGATCAACGAAGGCGCGCTCGCGAGCGAGGCCGCACCGTTCGGCGGGGTGAAGGAATCGGGTTATGGTCGCGAAGGCTCGCGCTACGGGCTCGACGATTATCTGTCGATCAAGTACCTGTGCCAGGGCGGGCTCGACTGATCGGATGAATCCGGGCCGTCCGCGAGGCGGCCCTCGCCGCGCCCGGTCGACGGGCATGCGTTGACATCGGAACCGATCGGTCCATATAATGCATCCAACTTTTGGCACCGCATCGCTTGCGACACCGATCAATGGCAAATCCGGCTGGCGTGGGCCGCCCACGCGAATTCGAACTTGGCGATGCCGCGCGCGACGCGATGGACGTTTTCTGGGACCGCGGATACGAAGGCGCGTCCCTGCCCGACCTGATGGCCGGCACCGGCCTGTCGCGCGGTAGCCTGTACAAGGCGTTCGGCGACAAGAAGGCGCTGCTGCTGGCGGCGCTCGACCTGTACATGGCCGACGGGCTCAAGGCGACCGCGGACATTCTGTCGCAACCCGGCGCCGTCAAGGATGCGATTCGCGATTCGCTGCTGCGCTATGCGCGCCTGTCCGTCGGCGAGGCGGGCCGGCGCGGATGTCTCGCGGTCGCGATGACCACGGAACTGGCCGCGCGCGACGCGGATGTCGCGGAGCGCACCGGGCGCATGTTCCGGCGGCTGCAACAGCTCTATGCCGGTGCGATCGTCCGTGGCCAGGCGAGCGGCGAGATCGCCGAGCAGGACGAACAGGTGCTGGCGCGTTTGCTCGTCTGCCAGATCGAGGGCATGCGCGTGCTGGGCAAAACCGGCGTGTCCGAGCAGGACATGCTCGCGCTGGTCGACCGCACGATGCGCATCCTCGACTGATATTTTTTTACCCAATTTGGAACCGATTGGTTCCGTATGGAGAACCGTCCATGTCACGGAATGACCCCGTATCACCCGACCCGCGCCGCTGGGCGATGTTTGCGGTCCTGCTCGTCGGCGCGTTCCTGCCGCCGCTGGATTTCTTCATCGTCAACGTCGCGCTGCCGTCGATCCGCGCGGAACTGGGCGCCTCGTCGTCGGCCGAGCAACTCGTCATTTCATCGTATGCGGGCCTGTACGCGGTGACGCTGATCACCGGCGGGCGATTGGGCGACCTGTTCGGCCGCGGCCGCGTGTTTTTCCTCGGGTTGATCGGCTTTGCGATCGCCTCGACGCTGTGCGGTTTCGCCAGTTCGCCGTGGACGCTCATCGTCGGCCGCGCGTTGCAGGGCGTGACGGCCGCGATCATGGCGCCGCAGGCGCTCGCTTCGATCCAGGCGATCTTCCCCGAAGCGGAAAAGCCGCTCGCGCTCAGCTTGTACGGCGCGGTATTCGGCCTCGCCGCCGTGGTCGGGCAGGCGCTGGGCGGGATCCTGATCTCGCTGAATCTGTTGAATCTGGGCTGGCGCACGATCTTCCTCGTCAACCTGCCGCTGGCGATGCTGGTCGTCCTGTTCGGGATTCCGCTGTTGAAGGAAACGCGTGCGCAGCATGCGCGCAAGCTCGACCTCGGCGGCACCGCGCTGTCGATGCTGACGCTGGGCGCGCTGATCGTGCCGCTGATCGAGGGGCGCGAAGCAGGCTGGCCCGGTTGGGCATGGGTGTCGCTGCTCGCGGTGCCGGCCCTCGCCGGGTTCTTCTGGCGCTACGAGCGCCGGCTCGGCCGCCGCGGCGGCGCACCGCTGCTCGATCCGGCCGCGCTGCGCGCACCGGGGCTCGGCCGCGCGTTGCTGATCGCGCTGCTGCTGTACTCGATCGGCGCGTTCTTCCTGCTGTTCTCGGTGTATCTACAGAATGCGTTGCACGTCGACGCACTGAGCGCGGGCCTCGTGTTCTTGCCGTTCGGCGTCGGGTTCCTGCTCGGCCCGTTGTCGACGCCTGCCTGCACGCGTGTCATCGGCGCTTACGTCAATCCGTTCGGCATGAGTCTGGAGATCGTCGGGCTCGTCGGCCTCGCGTGGTTGATCGATGCCACGCCGATCGGGATGCCGCTCGCTGCCGCGCCGCTCGCCGTCGTGCTCTTCGTCATCGGTTTCGGACAAGGTCTCGCGCTGCCGACGCTGATGCGCATGGTGACGGGGCGCGTCGCACCGGCGCTGTCCGGCATGATCGCCGGCATCGCCAGCTCGACGCTGCAGGTCAGCACGTCGCTGAGCGTGGCGATCATCGGCGGCATTTTCTATACGACGCTCGGCACGCGCCAGGATCCGGCGGCCATCGCGCATGCGTTCATCGTCGCACTGCTGTCGATCTCGGTGTTCCTCGCCGTGGGCGCCGCGCTGGGCATCTCGCTTGCACGGGCGGGCGCCGCTCATACGTCGATGCGGGCCGCCGCGCGTCCGGGCTTCGGCCCCGAACGCGAACGGCCGTGATCGTTTGTATTTGCCCGTATTTTCCCGTACCGACATTCATCGCCGCGTCAGTCCGACCTGGAGGTTCTTCGTGTATTTCATCGTCTCCTATCGCCGAGCCGCGGGCACGCGATTCGATGCCCGTTACTACGTCGAACAACACATTCCGCTGGTGGAAAAATCCTGGAAGCCGTACGGGCTCGACGCTATCGACGCTTTCTTTCCAGCACGGGAGGACAGCGAACGGATCGTCGTGGCGATGTGCCGTTTCAAGGACAGTGCGGCGCTGGACGCTGCGTTCGCGTCCGCGGAGACGGCAGACGTCATGGCAGATATCGATGCGTTCACCGACATCGAACCCGATCGGCTCATCACGGACGTGTTCTCGCGCGGGTCGTAGCGCCGATCGCGCGCCGCCATGCATCAGTTTCGGCCGGCGCCATCGGTCACTTGTCCGATGGCGCCGCGAACGATCGGGTGTCAGGATAGGCAGCCGTCACGCGATACCGGACCGGGAGGATCACTGCAATGTCGGGACGTCAGATCTTCATCGTCGCATTGGCGAGCGGCCTGCCGCGTGCGTTCGGCGTGCTCGCTATCGTGTCGGGCCTGTTTCGGATCGGCACCGCAGTGCATCGCGGGAAACACGCCGACGCGCCGGCGCAAACGGTCTCGGGTGGAGCGCGAATGGCGCTGGCCGGCGCGCTGCTTTCCTGCGAAGCCGTCGGTGCCGTCTACTTCGCAATCGCGACGTTGGGGTACGGTTGGGCCGACACCGACGCGACAGCCTCGGATCGCAGGGAGCGGATCAACGACTGGTCGACTTGAATGGTGCAACCGCCATCTTCGATACGCGGGATAAGCCACCGGACAGGCGGAGCGTCAAAGGTCGCGCCGGCCCGACGGGCCGTCCGCGCACACACGAAAGCGAATCCGCGTCGCGGAGCGCGTCAGAGCAGCCCCAGCGCCGACGCCTTGAGGGTCGCCGCGGCGCGCGTCGAACATTCGAGCTTGCGGAACGCCTTCTCGACATGGGTGCGCACCGTGCTCGGACTCATCGCGAGCGCCTGCGCGACCTGCTTGTTGCTCGCGCCGCGGGAGATTGCCCGCAGGACGTCGATTTCCCGCGCGGACAGGCGCGGGCCAACGGCCGACGCGCCCGTGGCGATGCGCCGGGGCACGGGCGTCCCGCCCGTCACGAGCGCGGCCACCACTTCGCCGCATAGCCGGCCGCACGCCGCTTCTTCCTGCAACTGGACGGCGGCGGCCGCATCGCTCAGCGCCGCGCGCCACGGACGCGCCGAGCGCAACGCGACCCACGCCAGCGACGCCGCCAGCACGCGCGCTTCGAGCGTCAGCGCCACATCGCGCGCGCCGCGAAAATAGCCCGAACCGTCCTGCCGCTCGTAGGCATACGACGCAAGCACCGCGGCTTCGCCGAGCGCGCCGGTCTGCCTGCCGGCGCGCTCGGTCCAGTACGGGACGAGTCGCACCTTTTCCCATGCGCTCGCAGGCAGCCGCGTCGGCAGATTCCACACATCGTTCGGCACCGCGGCCCTGCCGATGCCATGAATCAGTCCGGCCCGGTACACGCGTTCGCGCGCGGCCTCGTCCGGCGAAAGACGGCCGTAACAGGCGGCCGCAGTCGCCGCGACCGAACGCGAAAAACCCGTCATCCACGGCAGTTTCAGATCGATGACGTCCGCAATCAATTCGGCGGACGTCGCGCCCTGCATGTCCGGCGTGGCCAATGCGGTATCCAGGTCGGCGGGCGCCATTTGCTCGAGCGCCGCCAGCCAGCGCGGTGCGTCGCGCGCAGCAGTCTCGACGAGCACGGCCGGATAACGTGACCCCGCGCGCTGGCCGATCAAGTCGAGGGCCTGTTCGATGCCGTACGTGCGGCTGAGCACGTCCAGGTCGCCCGCCAGCGCGACGATCGACACGGCGGGCGGCACCTGTTCGCGTTCGAGCCGCGCAGGCAGCCCGTTGCCGTCCCAGGTTTCGAAAATGTGCCGCAGCGCGGTTTCCGTCGCGCTGGACAGACCGAGTATTCGCGCCACCTCGCCCGAGACTTCGCAATGAATCTGCGCGAGCGGGATCAGCGCGACACCCGCGCTGCCGATCGCTTCAGCCATGGCGGGCCGGCTCTCTAGCATCGCGGCGCGGATCGCGACGTCATCGCCGAATACCTGCGCGAAACCCGCCGCGTTCGCCGTGCAGCCCGACCAGCGCAACAGCGCCACCTCGCGAGCCGTGTCGCACACCGATGCATCGAATCGTGCCGCGTGCGCGAGCTGCGCCGCCAGCCAGCCGGTGCGCGGCGAATGGTCGGTCGGCTGGCCCATGCTGAGATCGCCGATGAAGGCCAGCGCGCGCACGGCGTCGACTATGCGCAGCGGGGCGTGACGGGCTTCGGCGTCGGGCATCGGATGGACGAAGAGATTCGCGAGGACGGGGAAACGATCATACGCGACGGCGTCGCGGCGTGCAGGGGCATGCGCGTCGGGCGGCGCGCCCCGGGGCCAACACGGTGCGATGTTCGCTCGCATCTCTGCGGAGCGCCCCGCGGACTTCGCCATCGGACATCTGACCGATGGCGGCAGACGCGGACGATTGCGATACTCGGCGCACTGGAGATCCGGCCGGCGCCGCATCCGAATCCGCAGGGCGGACATCCTGCGTGCCGGCCGGAACGACGTTTCGATGTAAAAGGAGTGCACATGACTGATCGCTACCCTGAATTCCACGCCCTGGCCGACGAACACTGGCTGAAGCGGTACTACTTTTCCCGGGCGGTGTTCTCGCTGATCTGGGTCGCGCTGGCGTTTTCCGTCGGCCGGCAGAGCGCGGCCGGCGCGGCGGTCCTGCTGGTCGTTTATCCGGCCTGGGATGCGCTCGCCAATTTCGTCGACCTGTCCCGCAGCGGCGGGATGGCGGCAAACCGCACGCAGGCGGTCAACGTCGCGATCAGCACCGTCACGACACTGGCGGTATTTCCGGCGTTGAATGCGGGCCTGCCCGCGGTCCTCGCGGTGTTCGGCGTGTGGGCGATTCTGTCCGGCGCGCTGCAGCTCGGCACCGCCGTGCGGCGGTGGAAGCAGGCCGGCGCGCAGTGGGTGATGGTGCTGAGCGGCGCGCAATCGGCGCTGGCCGGGTTGTTCTTCATTTTGCAAAGCCATGCGCCGATGCCGCCGGCGATCGTCAAGATCGCGGGTTATGCGGGAGTGGGTGCGCTTTATTTCCTGATATCCGCCATCTGGCTGCAGGTGCGGGGGATGCGGCGCAGGGTGTCGTGAGCCGTCGGGCGCGAATGAAGAACTGCACGCGGGCGCGAATGGCTCTGAACGACCCAAAACAGTCGGCCGGCCTTCTACAAAGCGGCCGTTCGCTTCAGATGGGCCAGACGCTTAGTGCCACGGAACTGTCCAGACTCGACTGCAGTCGATCAGCACTACACGTAGCCATTTGGAAGATCAATCGCATGCATCTTCCTCCAGCGACCCGACGAGTTCTCCAGTAGCGTGACAGAGCTGCAGCACGTTCGAATCGCCTCCCGTGCAGACAGCCGATGTTCGAGCTCGACGGCAGCCAAATGTGCTGTCGCAGCATCCCCGTGCGCGACAGTCAGATGTGGAACGATGCCATCGTGTGCACCACCATAGGGGCGAAACGTGGGGAAGCGCTCGACCAGCGCAGTCGTCAACGCGACGAACGGTTCTGGCGGATCGGGAGCAAGATAAACGGTGACCGCAAACCGCTCGACCTTCCTCAACGAAAATTCGAACGGCTGCACAACACTCAGCGCGCTTTGTGCCTGACGAAGGACATCGGGCGTAATTTCGTCAGGCGGCATGAAAGGAAACAGAACCGAGACATGCGCCGGCACACCCAGGTTGGCTGTAGCATCAAACCGGCTCCGAAGGTCCGCTACTGCCGACTCGGCTGCGGGAACCTCAACGACGAACGCTGTTGTGAGCATTCAGGCATCCTCTCACGTCGATTGACCATGGTCGACTTCCGTCGGTAACACTCCCCTTGACTGCCTGCAGCATTTCTAAACGATGATGGTCACACGGGGCCAGCGGTCCTGGTATCTTTTCTGCTGGATTCGCTGAAGATAGGTATCAATGCTGACACGCGCCGGATTGCGTCGCACCACCATGGAAAAAAGATCGTCAAGTCCATATGGTGCGCAGACATCGATTGTCCCGTCACGAAGCAAAGTCAGTCCTACCGTCGTCGCGTACTCCGGCCACGACGCAATGGCTTGGGCCAGTGAACTGAACGGGGACACCGGATGTCCGAAGACACTCTCGAACCAGAGATGAACAGCGGCCTGATTTGTGACCTCCCACGGAATGTCGGGACACTGCGCCGTTAGGCTGCGCTGGATTTCGGCATCGCGAATCGACGACAAGTCGGACGGGTCGAAGTAGGCCAAATCGACGTCGGCTGGGCGTGTTGGTGCCACATATCCGTGAAGCGAGTCCCAGACCAAATTACGAATGGCCCCTGCGCCAATGCACCAGGATTTCAGGCCCATTGCACGTGCCGCCCACAGCGCAGACATACACCACGGTGACTGTCGGGCCATTTCGACTAATCTTTCGTTGAGATTCATCGCGGATCTACGTGGCCTGAACGAGCAGGACGGCTGAGATTGTCAGCAAATCCGGCCGCACGGTCGAGTAACCGAAACTGGCCCATTCTTCCCCGGCAGCTCACCTTTTTTCTCATCTGAATGCGACACCGTGAACCGGGCTGCCGACAACTTGCTCGATCAGCCAGCGTCGAGAAATGTCGGTGCAGAGCGATGGCCGCTCCAGTGTTGGAAAATGCCCGCATCCTTCCAGGGGCTCGAATCGAGCATGTGGCATCAGCTTGGCGATACGAAGGCCGACATCGACCGGAACGAAGCGGTCTGCGTTGCCCCATATGAGCAGTGCTGGAATCGTGCTGGTTGCCAGTGTCGACCACCGATCCGAACGGGTCAACGTCGCATCGGATTGTCGCGCGAACCTGTCCGCTCCAGCATCGCGAGCCATTTGAACGAACACTGCTCTCGACCCGGCATCTTCAGGCGGAATGGCGTTCTCGGCGAATTCGGCGATCACCTGCTCATGCTCGCCCGCCCGAATCCTTCGACTAGTGGCGCGAACCGTGTCCGGATACGGATGTACCCCCGGCTGACAATTCATCAACCAGAGTCCACGTACTCGTTCGGGCGCGCGCGCCAGCACTTCCATCGCGAGACAGCCACCATAGGCCGTGCCTGCAATGATGAATGGGCCGTCAATGGAAGCGAGCAGGTTCTCGGCACTTTCCGCGAACGTAGGGCAGGCAAGCACTCGAACAGACGGCGCGACCAGATCGCTCAACCTTTCGAGTTGATCGGCATACATCCGTCCGTCGCACGGCATCGCGGGCAAGAAGACGAGCGGTAGAGGCATGGTTACTGGCGAGGACAGGTTGGACGACGGCGGAAACGGGTTCACGACCTCGCGCAACCAGGCAAGGCCCCAAAGATTGTCGAGGATTTCAACCGGATCGTCGACTGTCCGCTCCTGGCCGAAACCTATCCATCCGGGTTACTGGAAAAACTGCTGGTGCATCTTCGTGAATGCAGCAGGTGTCGGTCGGGTTTGTAACCACTCCAGGACCTGCCGACCGCATTCGACACCGCTCGAAGATGATGTGTCGACAACGTAATCGTAGTGTCGGTTAGCGTGAATCGAGTGAAACTGACACTCGGCCAGTCCGATCTTACGATTGCCACGGGCCTGTTCGCGCTCGATTAGAACTTCAAGCGCACAAGAAACGCCAATAATAAGTACCGGTAGCTCGACCAGGTCTTCAAGCATGTAGCGCCACGCATCGGACGAGAGAACATGATCGACGATCACGGCCTGACCGTGTCTGGAAAAAGTGGCGGCCGTGGCATTGATCGCCCGACACAGGGCTGCCACGCGAATCTCTACCAACGGCTTCTCGACGTCCCAATAGTTGGCAGGCTCCATGCTCCGGAATACATCAAGCTCAACGTGCAAAGGGTGCTCGTCCAGGTTCTCGCACAGATATCTGGACAATGTGCTTTTGCCCGAGCTGCTCGGACCGTTGAGTACGACGATGCCCCCAGGGGGGCGCAGCGTTTCTCTAATCGGCATTTAGGAACCTGTCGACGGCCTGCGAACGCAGGAAGCCAGTCAATTGTCGTCCAAGTGACGCACGGTGTCGAACGTCCGTTTGTCGCCGGATGCCGCCCGATGCGTTCGACTGTAGCCGACCCAAAGCGGTCCTCAGATGCTTCTTGGCCGCACCGGCTCATCATGAACGTATTTCGGTCATCCGTTCGGCCAGCACCTACGAACGCGAGCTAGCGGGACGGCTGCAGTTGCGGCAACCGTTGATTACAGGATGACAGGAATGCTCTTTCATCACCACAAACGGAAGAAGCGCACCTAAAGTGCGCTTCTTGTTTGTCTCTCGGCTCAGCGCGCGGCTTGTTGTTGCGCGAGGTATTTGTCGAGCACGTCCATTGTTCCGCCCCAACCTTGAGACATGCTAGCGTGCGACGCGTCGAAGATGGCTTCCTCGGTTTCGCTGGCGTCCAGCGCTCGCCACTCAAGGTGCATCAATGTGCCTCCGTCGACTTCGCTGAGCGTGGTGGTTGATAGCGTATACAGGGGCCACTCAGCGGCCATCGGGTGCCGCGTCACGCCGCCATCGGCGTCGCTGAACTGCACTATAACCACAATACGCTCCGGAGGAGTCAATTCTCGGAATGTCCACTTGCCCCACATCGCTGGGGCGTCTGGTACGCCGCTCGGCTTCATTGCGTAGTGAAAGACGCCGCCGACACGCGCATCCACAGTGCAGTGGGACATTTCCATTCCCGGAGGGCTCATCCACGCGGCTAGATGCTTGGCTTCAGTCAACGCGGCGTACACAAGTTCGCGCGGCGCGGAGAAGCGGCGCTCGATGATGAAGGGTGCAGACACTTTGTCAGTCATGGTTGCGGGGCTTCCTGGTTCGGGTTGAAGAAACTTTGGAGGTCTTCGCCTCGGGTTCGTGGTGTGCGTCCTTGACCGGCGCCTGCTGCAACTGCCGCAAGTAGCTGTCGAGTTGATCGAGGCGCTGTTCCCACAGGGCGCGGTATTGCAGCGCCCAGTCGGCCGCCTCCTTTAGCGGCTCAGGCACGATGCGACAAGGACGAAACTGACGGTCTCGTCCCTGCTTGATTAGTCCTGCATGTGCGAGAACACGTAGGTGTTTGCTGATCGCCGGCGGGCTCAAGTCGAACGGCTCGGCCAAATCACCTACCGTCGCTTCGCCTTTGGCCAGCCTCGCAAGGATGGCTCGTCGCGTCGGGTCGGCCAACGCGGCGAAGGTGGCACTCAGATGGTCCGATTCCAATTATTTTCCCAATTGGTTAATTAGCCAATTGGCGAACTATAGGCGGACTGTTTTCCCGTGTCAATCGGCTATCACCTGTTGGGTATGCTGTGGCTCGAACCGCCCAGCATCTTTAACTGCTCGTCGACCGACGCTGCAATCGCGACTCGTGCATCTCTATGACCGTTCTGGTGCGCTGAGTCGTCGTCTGGACGGCAGGTGCGGCGTTCACTTGAATGTCGGTTTCTGGCCGAAAGCGGCCGGCCGCCGGTCTGTGACGCATGACCGGCGCAGATCGACCCACAAGAGACGCTCGACGTTACCGGAAGCGGACATACACCAAGAACATCAGAGCCCCGTTGGGAGTCGCCGTGCCCACGGTGCTTCACGATGTAGGGCGAATGCGAAGGCCGTTCCAATCCAGACGAAGGAAACCCATCGAGATTGCAGGACCACCCGTCGGGAGAATGCAATATTCCGTACCACCCGGTGCGTAGCCTAACTCCTTCCAGTTCAGCGAGATCAGTTTTCCCCATGAGTGGCGCACGGTGCACACAGCGCCTCGCACTTTGGTCTCGCTAAGGCCAGACGTATCGGGTTTCGTCAAAAGGTGGTCAACGACTTCGCTTTCAATGAAGATGTGCGGCGAAATGATCTCGACCGCATGTGGGCCTTTCTCGGCAAACCGACCCGTCACCCCAATGACTTTGGCCGAAGTTTCACCTTGGAGGATCACGATTTCCTGCCGTATATCGCCCCATTCCTCGTTCATCCAGTCATAGTCGCCATTGTTCGGCACCGTGATCAGGGCGGCGTCGAAATCGAGCGTGAGCGGTCCGAGAGTGATGGAGTACATGGGGGGCGAGATTTCCACTATAGGAGTTTTCCTGGCACGGATTGTCGGCGATTTCGGCGATGCGGTCGAACGGCTCATAATGGCCGAACGCAGCCCGACGGCGAGCCGTTGTCGGATGCCGGCGTCGAACGGACTGCATCCGGTTGAATCCACCACCCACAACGGCCGTTGCTGCCGGGCAGGCTTGCGTTATGTCTGGGGCTGACCATCTGCATTCCAATACTCCCAGACTCCAACCTCGGTTCCCCGATCATAGTTACCGGACGCAGCAATGCTGCCGTTAGGATGGAAGTCCTTCCATGGACCATGTTCGACGCCGTGATCATAGTTTCCCTCGGAAACTACGGTGCCATTCTCGCTATATGCGACAAAGAGGCCATGCCTAATCCACCGACTGCCGTCGGAATTGAGGTACCGAGAGTAACGATATTTGATGTCACCGTTCTCGTAATAGATCTCCGCGATCTCCAAATCGGGCATGCTCTATTGTTCTCCGAGTTTTCCAGAATCCCAGTACGAGTTTCTTGTCTGCGAAGCATATCAGTGACCGCACTTGGCCGGGCTCGGCCGGCGGCAGCCGACCCGAAGCGGCCCTTCGAGGTTACTTTTCAGTAGCGTCGTTTGTGTCGTCGGATTCCGGAGATTTGAGAATCGGATTGATAACGTTCACTATCTCTGCGGTCCCAACTATTCGGCTACCCTCAGCGACTTCTACGCACCGTCCTGACCAGAATGTGGCGGGATACACCTCAGGCGTGAGGAGCCAAACCTCCGCTAGACCTGTCTCGCCGGTATTAATGCCATCTTCGTCCAGGAACTCATGGCGCGCTGAAGACCAATAGTCAGGCATGACGTAGTACGCCGGGCGGTAGCCGGAACGAACGTTCTTCGATGTACCGTCATCTCTAAGTACGGCCAAGTGAAAGTTGACCACAAGATCGGGGGGACGGTGAGGTCGCGTCATCGCTCGATTCCTGCATTGAGAAGTTGCTTGTACAGAAAAGAATTGTATTGCTTGATAGTTAGTTCGATCCGAATGACGGCATCTGGCCGAATGCCGATCAATACGACAGGGGAGCCATTCCGAGGCGGTGGTCACCATCTCAATCCTCGTCTTCGACCCAGAGACAACCGGACTGAAAGGCACCGATCACGAGGACCCCAGTGTCGAACGTGGCTTCGGTAACCGAATACCCGTTATGGGTGAAGTACCGAGCTTGAGCGCCGAACTGCTCAAGAAATTCTGCTGTCAGCTGTTCCGCCTGAGCCGCGGTCATTAATTCAGCGCGGTACGCTTGGTCGCGATGTAGCGCCTCAGCAATAATCCAACGTGCCTCACTTTCATCGATTTCGCGGTAACAGGCGTCGTCATCGCGCAACTCGAACGCTTTCGCTACAGCAGCGGGACTCGGCGCCGGAAATGGTAAAACTCCGCAGCGTACAATGCCGCAGCCGCGTATATCCCAGATGTCTTCGTTTATTCCCAAGGTAATTCTCTCCGGTTCAAACAACTCGTCGACGATCTGCGCTGGCCTGTCGACTGACCGCATCTGGCCGGATGCCGCCCGACGCGTTTGACTATAGCTACCCCAGAGAAAACGCCAGCCATTCCCCATACCAGCCTTCCGCACCGGTCAATGCCCCCGGCCTGACCCACATCCCTACCGCCCACGCAACGCCTGAGCCAGCGCATCCCCCGCAGCCAGAATATGCGCGGACAGCGCCGCACACGCCGCGTCCACATCCCCCTCGCGTATCGCCCGAACGATGTCCCGATGTTCGTCGTTCGAGCGATCCTGCCAGTCGAGTTGCTGCCACGTCGCATACAGATGCCGTGAACTGGCCCGATGCATGTCGCCGATCGCGGCGACGAGCCGCGGCATCCCGCACGGCGCGGTCAACGCCCGATGAAACCTCAGGTTCAGCGTGCCCAGCACGGCTATGCCGCGCGCCGCGGCCTCTTGATCGAGGATCACATCGAGTTCCTCCAGCGCCCGTGCGTCGAGCGCGGGAATCGCCTCACGCAGCGCCAGCGCCTCGAAAGCCGCACGCATCTTCGCCATTTCAAGCACGTCCGCCGACTCGAGCGGCGCCGCCCGCACGCCTCGTCGCGGTTCCACCACGGCCAACCCCTGCGCTTCCAGCCGTCTGAACGCCTCGCGTACCGGCACATGACTCGCGCCGAACTCTGCCGCGATGTGGTCCTGACGCAGCCACTCCCCCGGCGCGATGACGCCCGAGATGATGCGGTCCGCCAATGCGCTGGCGATCCGATCAGCCAGCGAGCGATCCTCCTTGACTTCCAAATTCATCCCGACCACCATGCATAGATTATCTATTAAATTGTAACAAACCCGGAGGTCCGATGCACCACCACCGCCCTGTCCGTCTGCAGCACATTGCCGGCATCGGCGTCGATCGCATGGGCTCGATCGCCGATCATGCCGACGTCGACCTTTTGCGACTCGAAAATCTCGACACCGACCTCCCACCCACTTCAGAAGCGCTGGCCTTCACCCGAGAAGCCATCCAGCGAGACTCGGCCAACTCCTATTTGCCCTTCGTCGGTCAGGATCGGCTGCGCGCGAGCGCTGCCGCCCACGTGTCGGCGCTTTCGGGGCAGCGCTTCACGGCCGACCAGGTGGTGGTGTCGGCGGGCGGACTCTCCGGCATTCTGAATACGCTGCTCGCCACAGTCGAGACGGGCGACGAAGTCATCGTCACCGATCCGACGTACGCCGGTCTGCTGAACCGCATCCGCCTGGCGGGCGGCGTGCCCAAGCAAGTCCCGTTCACCTTCACGCCGGGCGGCGAATGGAAGCTGGACCAGGCAGCACTGCGGGCAGCAATCGGTCCGAAAACGCGGGCCATGCTGCTGATGTCTCCGTCAATGCCGTCGGGCGGCTTCTTCGATGCGTCCGACTGGCAACTGATCGCGAGCCTGTGCGTGCAGAACGATCTGCTGCTGATCCTCGACAGCGCGATGGAACGGCTGCTTTTCGATGGACGCACGGTCATCCATCCCGCCGGCCTGCCCGGCATGGCCGAGCGTACGGTCACGGTCGGCGCGGCGTCGAAAGAGTTGCGCATGATCGGCTGGCGGGTCGGCTGGATCGTCGCGCCGGAATGGCTGATTCCGGATCTGGTGGCCGTGTCGCTCGCCAATGTCGTGGTACCGGTCGGCATAGCCCAGGAAGCCGCGGCGGTTGCGCTCGAACATTCCGCATCCGATCTGCCTGGCTACGTGAGCGAACTCGAGAGACGGCGGGACACGGTCGCCGCCGAACTGTCGGGGCTCCCGTTCGGCATGCCGGCGGGCGGCTGGTCGATGCTGCTGCGCGTGTCCGATTTCGGTCTGACCGGATCGCAGATGTCGGAGCGGTTGCTGCGCCGGGGCGTATGTGCGACGGCCATGACCGGATGGGGCGTCGCCCACGGCGAGCAGTACGTCCGTTTCGTGTTCTCGAACGAACCGGTCGACCGGTTGCGCACGCTCGGGGACAAGGTGCGCTCCGCACTGGAGGACGCATGACGGCCGCTCACGAGAAAGCGGCGTCGCGCGCCGGGCGTCCCTGGCTGGAAGTAGCCGGAATTCCGCGTGTGGTGGTCGAGCAAACTCACACAAGATCGATCCGCGTGACGTGATGCATCCGGCGTCGAGGCGGCGCGATGCCCCCGCCCCGGCCGGACGTAACGTCCCGCGAACGCCCTACCGCCCCACCGGCGGCCGCAGGATATCGCGCGGAATCGACGCGATCAACACGCAGCTGACCAGCAGGCAAGCGCCCAGCGCATAAGTCCCGTTGTTGATGTTGCCGGTCATCTGCTTGGCGACGCCGGTGATCATCGAGCCCGTGAAGCCGGACAGGTTCCCCACCGAATTGATCAGTGCGATGCCGGCGGCCGCGGCCGTGCCGGACAGGATCTGCCCCGGAAAGGTCCAGTAGATCGGCATCAGCGCGAGGATGCCGCAGGTGGCAATGGTCAGGAATCCGATCGACAGCACCACGTTGTGCGCGAACGCCGCGCTCAGGATCAGGAAGACGCCGCCGATCAGCGCGGGAATCGCCGCATGCAGGCGGCGTTCGCCGGTCTTGCGCGAGTGCGACGCGTTCCACACCATCGCGAAGATCGCCGTCAGGTAAGGAATGGCCGTCAGCACGCCGATGTGCAGCGGGCTGTGCACGCCCGACGCGCGGATGATCGACGGCAGCCAGAAGGCCAGCCCGTAGAAACCGGTATTGAACGTCAGCAGGATGAAGGTGAGCAACCAGACGCGCGGGCTGCGCAGCGCGGCGCCGATGCTGTGCGACTTGTGCGCGGCCTCGGATTCGAGGTTGCGCGACAGCACCGCCTTTTCGTCGGCGGACAGCCACTTCGCCGTCTGCGGGCCGTCGCCGAGGCAGGCCAGCACGATGAACGCCACCACGATCGACGGCAGCCCTTCGAGCAGCAGCATCCATTGCCAGCCGCTCATGCCCGACATGCCGTGCGTCTGCTCCATCAGCCAGCCGGACAGCACGCTGCCGAGCGTCAGGCTCAGCGGGATCGCGACCAGGAAGCCCGACATCGCCACGCTCTGGCGGCGCGCCGGGAACCAGTAGTTCAGGTACAGGATGACGCCCGGGAAAAAACCCGCTTCGCACAGCCCCAGCAGGAAGCGCAGCGTGTAGAACATCGTGGTCGTCTGCACGTGGAAGAACTGCGCGAGCGGCACGATGAACGCCATCGACGACGACACGATGCCCCACGTGATCATGATCCGCGCGATCCAGAAGCGCGCGCCGTAGCGGTGCAGCAGCAGGTTGCTGGGCATCTCGAACAGGAAATAGCCCCAGAAGAAGATGCTGGCGCCGAGCGCATAAACGCCGTCGCTCAGGTTCAGGTCGTCGAGCATCTGCAGCTTCGCGAAGCCCACGTTGACGCGGTCCAGGTAGGCCACGACGTAGCAGAGCAGCAGCAACGGCAGGATGCGCCGCATGACCTTGCGGTAAAGGGCGTCTTCGGACGAGTCGGCCGCGGCCGGTGCGGCAGCGGCCTGCGTAAGGGATGGCATCGGTCTGTCTCCTGATTGTGTCGATCTTCTTCGTACCGTCGCGTGCGCTGCGTGCATCGATGTTACCGGTAACATCCGGTACCCAAAAAAAGCCGACGAGGCGACGGAGCGATCGGCAATCTGATACCGGTAACACATTCGAAGGTAGCATGCGGCACAGGCGTGTACAAGTGCCGCCGGACGCGTGGTTTCCCTAGTGCGACTCTCACCGCGACGAGCACGCCGCGCCCCGCCTGCGCGGTATGCCGCACCGGTATGATGTAGCCTTTCCGGCCTTCCCCCGATCGCGATTCCGATGCCCAGTCCCACCGCCGTCCGGCCCGCCGGGCCGCCCCGCATGTCCGACGTAGCGCGCCTCGCCGGCGTATCGAAGATGACGGTGTCGCGCGTGCTCGCCGGCCACAGCGTGGCCGCCGAAACGCGCGCACGGGTCTGCGAGGCCATCGACCAGCTCGGCTACGTGGCGGATGCCGCTGCCGGTGCGCTGTCGTCGGGGCGCTCGGAATTCGTCGCGGTGCTGGTGCCGTCGCTGTCGAGTTCCAACTTCTCGGACACCGTGCGCGGCCTGACCGACGCGCTCGAGCCGCATGGTTTGCAACTGCTGCTCGGCGATACCGACTACGACCTCGAACGGGAAGAACGGCTCGTGCGGTCGATGCTGCGACACCAGCCGCGCTGCATCGCGCTGACGGGGTCGCAGCACACCGATGCGACGCGCAAGGTATTGGAGCGCTCGGCGATTCCGGTGGTCGAGATGTGGGACCTGCCCACGCGCCCGATCGACACCGCCGTCGGCTTCTCGAACGTGCGCGCCGCCCGTGCGATGGTGCGCCACCTGGCCGAGCGCGGTTACCGGCGCATCGGCTTTCTGGTCGGCGCGAGCGAACTGGATCGCCGCGGCCTGGACCGGCTCAAGGGCTACCAGGCGGAGATCAAGGCGCAGGGGCTGGGCGAACCGCGCGTCGTGCGGCTGGGCGAATCGCCGATCACGATGAGCCACGGCGGGCCGGCGATGGCCGCGCTGCTGGAGCAATGGCCGGATACCGACGCGGTGATGTGCGTGAGCGACATGTCGGCGTTCGGCGCGATCATGGAGTGTCACCGGCGCGGGCTCGCCGTGCCGGCCGATATCGCCGTGGCCGGCTTCGGGAACTTCGAAGTGGCGACATGCTGCCATCCGACCATCACGACCATATCGGTCGACGCGTACGGCATCGGGCTGCGCACGGGCGAAGCGTTGCTGGCGGCGCTGCAAGCGCGTGACGGCGGCGAGCGGACCGAATCGAAAAGCATCCGTATCGACTACACGATCATCGCGCGGGAAAGCGCCTGACGGGCCGACGGCCGCACGCATCCCGACCGCCACGCGCGCGGCTTCGTACCGCCCCCTGCCCTCATCACCTTCGCCACGCGCGCACGAAATCCCTTCCGCTGCGCAAAAAACCCGTGCTAACATCCAAACAATGTTACCGGTACCATCCGGCACGCAAAATGACAAAGGCCCCTCAGGAGACAGCCTGCCATGTCACACACGCCTCGCCGCCTGCGCAGTCAGGAATGGTTCGACGACCCCGCGCACGCGGACATGACGGCGCTCTATGTCGAGCGCTTCATGAACTACGGGTTGACGCGCGAGGAACTGCAGTCGGGCCGCCCCATTATCGGCATCGCGCAGACGGGCAGCGATCTCGCGCCATGCAACCGCCACCACATCGAGCTGGCCGAACGCACCAAGGCGGGCATCCGCGACGCGGGCGGCATTCCGATGGAGTTCCCCGTGCATCCGCTGGCCGAGCAAAGCCGCCGGCCCACCGCCGCGCTCGACCGCAATCTCGCGTACCTCGGGCTGGTGGAAGTGCTGCACGGCTTTCCGCTGGACGGTGTGGTGCTGACGACCGGCTGCGACAAGACCACGCCCGCGTGCCTGATGGCGGCCGCCACCGTCGACCTGCCCGCGATCGTGCTGTCGGGCGGCCCGATGCTCGACGGCTGGCACGAGGGCAAGCGGGTCGGCTCGGGCACGGTGATCTGGCATGCGCGCAACCTGCTCGCGGCGGGCGAGATCGACTACGAAGGCTTCATGCAGCTGACCACGGCCTCGTCGCCGTCGATCGGCCATTGCAACACCATGGGCACCGCGCTGTCGATGAACAGCCTCGCCGAGGCGCTGGGCATGTCGCTGCCCGGCTGCGCGAGCATTCCCGCCGCCTATCGCGAGCGCGGCCAGATGGCTTACGCGACCGGCAAGCGCGCGGTCGAGCTCGTTCGCGAAGACCTGCGCCCGTCGACAATCATGACGCGCGCGGCATTCGAGAATGCGATCGTCGTGGCCTCCGCGCTCGGCGCATCGACCAACTGCCCGCCGCACCTGATCGCGATTGCGCGCCACATGGGCGTCGAACTGAGCCTGGACGACTGGCAGCGCCTGGGTGAATCGGTGCCGCTGCTCGTCAACTGCATGCCGGCCGGCGACTACCTCGGCGAGAGCTTCCACCGCGCCGGCGGCGTGCCCGCGGTGCTGCGCCAGCTCGATTCGGCCGGGCTGCTGCGGCGCGACTGCCTGACCGTATCGGGCCGCGCGATCGGCGAGATCGCCGACACCGCGCAGGACGCCGACCGCGACGTGATCCGCACGCCCGATGCGCCGCTCAAGCATGGCGCCGGCTTCATGGTGCTGTCGGGCAACTTCTTCGACAGCGCAATCATGAAGATGTCGGTGGTGGGCGACGCGTTCCGCCGCACCTACCTGTCCGAGCCGGGCGCGGAGAATACGTTCGAGGCGCGCGCGATCGTGTTCGACGGCCCCGAGGACTATCACGCGCGCATCAACGATCCCGCGCTGAACATCGACGAGCGCTGCATCCTCGTGATCCGCGGCTGCGGCACGGTCGGCTACCCGGGCAGTTCCGAAGTCGTGAACATGGCGCCGCCCGCCGAACTGGTGAAGCGCGGCGTGACGTCGCTGCCGTGCATGGGTGACGGACGCCAGAGCGGCACATCGGCCAGCCCGTCGATCCTGAACATGTCGCCGGAAGCGGCGGTCGGCGGCGGCCTCGCGCTGCTGCGCACGAACGATCGCGTGCGCGTGGACCTGAATCGCCGCAGCGTCGACGTGCTCGTCGACGAGGACGAACTCGCGCGCCGCCGCGAAACCGAAAGCTTCACCGTGCCGCAGGCGCAAACGCCGTGGCAGGAACTCTATCGCCGGTTCGTCGGCCAGCTGTCCACCGGCGGCTGCCTCGAACCGGCCACGCTGTACCTGAAGGTGATCGAGCAGCGCGGCAACCCGCGCCATTCGCACTGACCCCACCGCCCCCGACTCTTGCCGAGCTGACCATGCATACGCCTTCCGTTTCCGATTGCCTGCCGCACGACCTCGACCACGCGCTGCTGATCGGCCGCGTCTGGCGGCACGACGGCGCCCACGCGGGCCCGAGCGTCGTCGCCGTGCGCGGCGGCGAAGTGTTCGACATCACGCGCACCGTGCCGACCACCGCCGACCTGTTCGATCGCCCCGATGCAGCCGCCATCGCGCGCACCGCTGCCGGCGAATCGCTCGGCCGTGTCGAGCCGTTGTTGCAGGCCGCGCTGGACGGCACGCCGGGCGCGACGCACCTGCTCGCGCCGTGCGACGTGCAGGCGATCAAGGCGTGCGGCGTGACCTTTGCGGTCAGCCTGATCGAACGCGTGATCGAGGAACAGGCGGGCGGCGATCCGGCCAAAGCGCGGGAGGTTCGCGACACCATCGCCGCGACCATCGGCACCGATCTATCGAAGATCGTGCCGGGCTCGGAAGCCGCGCTGCGCCTGAAGGCTGAGCTCGAACGCCGCGGCGCATGGTCGCAATACATGGAAGTGGGCATCGGCCCGGATGCGGAGGTGTTCTCCAAGGCGCAGCCGATGTCGGCGGTCGGCTTCGGCGCGGACGTGGGGCTGCTGCCCGTGTCGGTGTGGAACAACCCGGAACCGGAGATCGTGCTGGCGGTCGCCCGTGACGGCAGGCCGGTGGGCGCGACGCTCGGCAACGACGTGAACCTGCGCGACATCGAAGGCCGTTCGGCGCTGCTGCTCGGCAAATGCAAGGACAACAACGGCTCGTGCGCGATCGGCCCGTTCGTGCGGCTGTTCGACGACGGCTTCACGCTCGACAGCGTGCGGCAATGCAGCGTGTCGCTGCGCGTCGAAGGCGCGGACGACGGCTTCGTACTCGACGGCATCAGCCACATGCGCGAGATCAGCCGCGACCCGGCCGACCTCGTTGCGCAGACCTGCGGCGCGCATCACCAATATCCGGACGGCTTCATGCTGTTCCTCGGCACGATGTTCTCGCCGATCCAGGATCGCGACGCGCCCGGCGGCGGATTCACGCATCACCTCGGCGACCGCGTCACGATCTCCACGCCCGCGCTCGGCGCACTCGTCAACACCGTGCGGCTTTGCACGGAGATCGCACCGTGGACCTTCGGCGTGCGCGCGCTGTATGCGAATCTGGCGGCACGCGGGCTGCTTGCCTGAGCGGAACGGCAGCAACACCGGCCTCCCCACGGGTGATCGATCGCAGTCAGCCACGGCGTGGGCGACGTACAGCGGACCGGTGCAGGATACGAACGAAATCCCGCCCGTCGTCGGCGGGTGCGCCAGCCGGACTGGCTTCGCCGCGCCGCATGAAACCGGGGCCCGCCGGCCGGCAGGCGCTTCGTCAGATCGCCGCTGCCGCTCGAGACGTCCGTGAGCGCGTCGCGCACTATCAGGATGTGCTTGAAGGCCGCGTTCGTCATCGCGCCGACCAGCGCCGCCGCGATGATGGCGACACACGTCGCAAGTATCCGTGCGCGAATTGATGACAGCATGATGACTTCGGTCTCCGTTACCGCGTGATTGAAATGGGATCGCTGAACAAGGCGAACCTGATCCGTTTAACGGCACGGCGGGCGAAAACAGCGCCGTTCTCCGGCTCAGCGTGACGAATGCGGATCGCGGTCGGATTTATTTTGACGACAGGCAACCCGCAAACGATTGCCCCGCAGCGCCGGTCCTAAACCTTTCTTTCACCATTCCGTTAATCAGGAAATCTATTTGATAACCACAACCGGATTCCTCCCATGAACGATCGACGATTAACCGTTCGCACGAAGCTGATCATGTCTTTCGGACTTCTTACGTGTACGGTCGTGCTCGTCTCCGTCGTCGGCATCGTCTCGCTCGGCAACGCGAACGCGGCATTCGACGACTATGTCAACGGCACCAACGCCCGCGCGAACCTGGCCGACAAGATTCGCTTCGCGGTCGACCGGCGCGCGATCGCCGCCCGCAACCAGGTTCTCGCGGCCAGCCCGCGCGACGCGGACATCGAGAAGGAAGCGGCGCTGCAGGCCGACCGCGAAGTCGGCGCGCTGATGGGTGAACTGACGAATGCGGTCCGCGAGGGCAGCGGCGCATCCGGCAAGGCGCGCGAACTGGTTCGGCAAATCGGGGCGGTCGAGGCGCAGTACGGCCCCGTGGCGCGCGCCATCGTCGACACGGCGGCGAACAACCGGCGCGATCAGGCGATCACGATGATCAACGAACAGTGCCGACCGCTGCTGGCCCAGCTCGTCGCGGCCACCGACACGTATGCGACGTACTCGCGCGCGCGGGCCGCCCAACTGGTGAAGGAATCGGACGACCGTTATACCTCGCGACGCCTGATGCTGATCGCGATCTGCATCGCCGCCGCCGCCGCGGCCGCGCTCGCGGGCCTCTTCATCACCCGCGGCCTGCTGCGCTCGCTGGGCACGGAGCCTGCCGTGCTCAGCGAGATCGCCGGCCATATCGCCGCCGGCAATCTCGGCGCCGAAGCCACGACCGGCGCCGCGCCGGCCGGCAGCGTACTGGCTTCGATGCGCGACATGCAGGCGAACCTGATCCGCCTGATCTCGGAAGTCCGTACCGCATCGGGCAACGTAGCGACCGGCGCCGGCGAAATCGCGTCCGGCAACCAGGACCTGTCGTCCCGCACCGAACAGCAGGCCGCGTCGTTGCAGGAAACCGCGTCGAGCATGGAGCAACTGACCTCAACCGTGCGCCTGAACGCCGACAATGCGCAACAGGCGAGCGGCCTGGCCAACAACGCATCGGAGGTCGCGCAGCGCGGCAGCTCGGCGGTCGGCCTGATGGTCGACACGATGACCGACATCAGCGCGAGCTCCGCCAAGATCGCCGAGATCACCGGGATCATCGAAGGGATCGCGTTCCAGACCAACATCCTCGCGCTCAACGCGGCCGTGGAGGCCGCCCGCGCCGGCGAACAGGGCCGCGGCTTCGCGGTGGTGGCAAGCGAAGTCAGAAGTCTTGCGCAGCGTTCGTCGAGCGCCGCGAAGGAAATTCGCGAACTGATCTCGCAATCGGTCCGGAAAATCGAGGACGGCTCGCATATCGCGAACAACGCGGGCGATACGATGAGCGAGGTCACGCATGCGATCTCGCGCGTGACCGACATCATGGGCGAGATCGCCGCGGCGTCGAGCGAACAGAGCCGCGGCATCGAGCAGGTCAATCTCGCCATTACGCAAATGGACGGGGTCACCCAGCAGAATGCGGCGCTCGTCGAGCAGGCGGCCGCCGCCTCGAAGTCGCTCGAGGAACAGGGAAACCGGCTTGCCGAGGCCGTCTCGTTGTTCCGGCTCGACGCGCGCATGGCCGGCGTGTAGGTCGGCGCCCGCCCCCCTGCCGCCGGCTCACCTCGACACAGAGTTCCAGCGCCCGTGCGCGCGTCTCGGCGAGCAAGCCCTTCTCCAGGTCGGAGAGATGATCGTCGCGGCCGATTTCGCCGATCGCCGGCTCGCTCATGCGGGTTTCCATCGCGGCTTCTCCTTCGCTGTCCGATTGCGCACGCGGTCGCATGATTTCACTCATATTTCCCGCGCAGGCGTGACGAAAGCGCTATCCGGCCGTCACCACGCCATGGTTTGTTTTCCCCGCCGTTCGGCATTTCAGGAAATCCACCCATCCCCTCGCTCGCATCCGTGCGCCCCACCGTTTCGCTCCCCGTACCAATCCTCAAAATTACGATTGCAAATGCCTCTCATTTGCATTAAATTGCCGCGCAAATGTACTGTTTGGAACACCGATGTCGGCGCAAGGCCGCCCGCCGTGCCCGAACGCGAACGACACGTAAGGGAGAGGTATGAGCAGGAGGAACTGGGCGGCCGCACCGATGGCCATCGTCGTCGGCACGGCCGGCATGGGCACGGCCGACGCGCAGGAGGCGACGCTGCCGGCCATCGAGATCTCGGGGCAGCGCGCGAGCGCGCCGTTTCGCACACGTGACTCGACGAGCGCGACGCGCGGCGACGCGGACGTGATGGAGATCCCGTTCGCGGTCAGCAGCGTCGATGCGAAACTCGTGCGCACGGTCGCGGCGACGCGCGGCGAGGACCTGTACGACTGGGTCGCGGGCGTCGCGCGGCAGAACAATTTCGGCGGTCTTTGGGACAACTACGCGGTGCGCGGCTTCGCCGGTGACGGCAACACGTCCGGCACCGACTACCTCGTCAACGGCTTTTCGTGGAATCGCGGGATCAGCGTGCCGCGCGACACCGCCAACCTCGAGCGCATGGAAGTGCTCAAGGGGCCCGCGTCGGCGCTGTACGGGCGCGGCGATCCGGGCGGGCTCATCAGCTACACGACGAAGCAGCCGCAGTTCGCGCGCGCGAACACCGTCGGCGTGTCGGCCGGCAGCTACGGCGCATTGCGCGAGACGCTCGATTCGACCGGCCCCGTGACGAAGTCGCTCGCGTACCGCTTCGTCGCGATGAACGAGAACAACGGCAGCTTCCGCGATACCGTGTCGAGCAAACGCTACCTGTTCGCGCCGTCGTTCACGTGGGACATCGGTGCGGACACGACGCTTCATTACGAATTCGAGAGTGCGCGCCAGCGCGCGCCGCTCGATCGCGGCGTGGTCGCGGTGGGCGGGCAGCTCGGTGCGATTCCGGCATCGCGCTTCCTCGGCGAGCCGCGCGACGGCGACTACGACGTGCGCAACACGGGCCATCAGTTCACGCTCGAGCATCGCGTCGATGCGAACTGGTCGGTCAACGCCGGGTTCGCGCAGCGCACCACCGACCTGTCCGGCCGCTCGTCCGAGGCGTTCGCGCTGCAGCCGGACGGCCGCACGCTGTGGCGCCGCTACCGGCAAGTCGCGTTTCATTCGAACGACCTGCAGGGCCGCATCGAAACGGCCGGCAAGTTCCGCACCGGCGGCATCGGCCACACACTCGTGCTGGGCGTCGATGCGTACCGCTTCAACTACGACCAGTTCGTCGCGCGCTCGACGCCCACGGCCGCCGCGCCGTATGCGATCGACATCTTCGATCCCGTCTACGGCCAGCCGGCGCCCACGCCGCGCACCGCGACCAACCTGCTCGAGCGCGACGACGGCCAGGGGCTCTACGCGCAGGACACGCTCGCGTTCGGGCCGCACTGGAAAATCCTCGCCGGGCTGCGCTGGGATCGCTTCCACCAGTCGGTCGAGAACCGCCTGAAAGGCACGACGAGCAGCCAGGTGCAGACCGCGTTGAGTCCGCGCATCGGCATCGTGTACGAGATGAGCCCCGCCCTGTCGCTCTATGCGAACACCGCGTATTCGTTCCGGCCGAACAACGGCGCCGACGTCGACGGCCGCGCGTTCGATCCGGAGAAGGGGCACGGCTACGAAGCCGGCGCGAAATGGGCCGGCGCGCGCTGGCTCGCGACCGTCGCGGCGTTCTACGTCAACAAGCGCAACGTGCTGACCGCCGATCCGGCGAACGCCGGCTTCTCGCGCGCGGCCGGCGAGGTGCGCAGCCGCGGCGTCGAATTCGAATGGAACGGCGATCTCGGCCACGGCGTGCGCGGCCTCGTCAACCTTGCGTATGTCGACGCCGAAGTCACGCACGACGCGGTGCTGACACCCGGCGCACGCCTCGTCGACATTCCGCGCCTGAGCGGCAGCGCGCTGCTCCTGTACGAAACCGCAGTACCGTTCGCGGACAAGGCCGGTGCCGGCGCCGGCCTGATCTACGTCGGGCGCCGGGCCGGCAATACCGCGAACACGCAGGACGGGTTCGAGCTGCCGGCCTATGCGACCGTGCAGCTGAACGGCTATGTGCAGGTCAACAAGCACCTGCGTGCGTCGGTCGTGCTGAACAACCTGTTCAACCGCACCACCTACGTCAGCTCCTACAACAACTTGTGGGTCACGCCGGGCGCGCCGCGCAGCCTGTTCGCGTCGCTCGCCTATACGTTCTAGCGGGGGTTGGCCGGCCGGCGCTGTGCTTCATGCGCGTCATTCGACTCATGCGCTTCACGCGCCGAGCACGAGCCGCGCCGCCAGCGCGAGCAGCAAGGCCGGCAACATCACGCACGCGCCGACCGCGAGGAACGCGCCGAACCCGACCTGCAACCCTTCACGCCGGATGGCCGCGAGCCACAGAATCGTCGCGAGCGATCCGGTGACGGACAGGTTCGGCCCCAGGTCGACGCCGATCAGGATCGCGTCGATCACCGTTTGCGGGCTGCGCGCGGCGTCAACCGTCGAACTCGCGATGAGCCCGGCAGGCAGGTTGTTGACCAGGTTCGACGCCAGCGCGATCGCAACGCCCGCCGCGGCCGCGGCGGTCTGCTCGCCGCTTGCCGTCAGCGCGCGCAGCAGCCCGGCGAGCGCACGCACCGCACCGCTCCGGTCGAGCGCCTCGACGAGTACGAACAGCCCCGCGACGAGCGGCAACACGCTCCATGAAATCGCGCGAACGATCGGCATGCACGCGGTGCGATCCTTGACCAGCACGCATGCGACGGTGATGATCCCCGCCGCCGCGGTCGGCAACCCGAGCGGAAGATCGAGCGCCGACACCGTCATCAGCGCGGCGGCCGTGATCGCGATGCCGGCCAGCGCGATACGGCCGCCGCCGGTAAGCGGCCGCGTCGGCAAACCGGATTCGCACCGGCCGCCGAGCGCGTGCCGCTGGGTCATCCGAAGCATCAGGAACGTGCATGCGATCGATGCGACGGACGGGATCGCGAAGTGGGCCAGCCATACGCCGAGCGACGGCATGCGCGCGCCGTACAGCACGAGATTCGCGGGGTTCGAGATCGGCAGCACGAAACTCGCCGCGTTCGCGACGAACGCGCAGATGTACAGCAGCGGCAGCGGATCGGCCTTCGCCCGGCGCGCGGCCGCGATGACCGCGGGCGTCAGCACGACGGCGGTCGCATCGTTCGACAGGAAGACCGTCGTCACGGTGCCCACCAGGTAGACGAGCGCGAACAGGCGCCGAGGCGAACCCTGCGCGAGATTGACGACGCGCGTCGCGACCCAGTCGAACAGCCCTTCGCGCCGCGCGACCTCGGACAGCAGCATCATGCCGGTCAGGAACAGGTACACGTCGCCGCCCTTCGCGACGGCATCGAGCGCCGGATGCACGGGCAACAGGCCGCACACGACCAGCAGCAACGCGCCGCTCACGGCCCAGGTTGCCTCGGGCCAGCCGAACGGGCGGGCGATGACGCCCGCCGTGGCGAGCGCGGAAATCAGCCATGCAAGCGAAACGGAATTCATGGGCAGGTCGGGAATCGCACGGAGAAGGAAAGCACGTTCAGGACGACGCGGCCGGCAGGTCGGCCGGCTTGCCGCACACGCTGCTCAGCGCTCGCGCGTGACCGAGCCAGAGCGCGAGCGCGCCCGTCGACACGGCGCCCAGCACGACGAATGCGACCGGATAACCGAAGTGCTGCGCGAGCACGCCGCCCAGCACGGGACTGAGCGCCGCGCCGATCCCCTGCGCGGTCGCGACGGCGCCCTGCCCGGCGTTCACGCGGCCGGAGCCGTGCAGCAGGCGCACGACGAGCGCCGGCACGACGACGCTTTGCAGGCCGGCACCGATGCCGTCGAGCACCTGCACCGGCCAGACGCCCGCCTCGCTCATCAGCACGGCGGCAAGCACGCCCCGCACCGGCAACACCAGGTAGGAAAGCAGCAGCACGCGCCAATAACCGTGCGCGCGAATCAGCCGGGGCGCGACCCACGCGGCCGCGATCATCACGAGCTGCGCGATGACGATGGTTTGCGCGGTGAACATGCTCGCGTTGCTGCGATGCGTGGCGACCACGCCCATTCCGTAGAGCGGCAGCATCGCCGCGTTGCCGAGATGAAACAGCGCGAGCGACGCGCCGAGCAGGACCAGCGGCCGGTTCGAGGCGAGCGTGCGCAAGCCGCCGGCGGGCGGCGCCGACGCGCCCATGGGCGGATCATCGCGCACGGCATGCGTTCGCGGCTCGACAGGGTCCCTGTCGAGGCCGCGTGCGCACGCGTGGTCGATGGCCCGTGCGGGAATCGCCAACGTACTCGCGATCGCGAGGAGCGTGAACACGGCGACGAGCGCGAACACCGCGTCGAATCCCGCATGCCAGCCGAGCCATCCGGCGAGCGCCGCGCCGACCACGTTGCCCGCATGGTTCGCCATCTGGTTGCGGCCGAACTGCCGGTCGAAACCCTGCCGGCGCGCGATGCCGAGCGTCACGCCCGCGACGGCCGGCGCCAGCGCCGCGCCGCCGACGGCGGCCAGGATCTGCGATGCCGCCACCGCCGGATAACCGTCGGCGAACATCAGCGCCAGCGAGGCCAGCGCCGTCACGGCGGTGGCCGTGACGATCAGCGCGCGCTTCGCGCGCAGCGCATCGACGAGCGCGCCGGCCGGCGGCGTCGCGGCCATCGCGGCGAGCCCGGCCAGCGTCATGACCGAGCCGATCGCGTCGGCGCTCCAGCCGCGCGACAGCAGGATCACGCCGACGAACGGGCCGATGCCGGCCTGCACGTCGGCCAGGAAGAAATTGAGCGCCTCGAGCGCGCGCGCCGCTCTCATCGTCGACGGCCAGTCATTCGTCGTCTGCATCGACGAGCTCGGCGATCTCGCTCACTTCGAGCACCGCGCCGTACCGCGTGACGACGCCTTGCCCCCACGCCATGACGTGGATACCGGCGCGCAGATAGTCGCTCAGCTCGGCTGCCGCATGCGGCGGCATCCGCAGCACGACACCATTCGTCAGCAACGCGCCGTTCAGCTCGCCTTTCGGGCCGTGCAGCGCGAACGCGACTTCGCCGCTCATCTCCATCAGCTTGCGGCCGCCATGCGGCGGCTTCGGCGCACCGGGCACGGGCCCGTTGTCGACGATGTCGACGCCGTGGCGCCCGGTCAGCTGCACCGCCACAATCATCGCGGCGCCGCGCGACTTGACGCCGCGCACGCGGATGCGGTCGCCCACCTCGACATGGCGAACCAGTTCGCGGCCCAGGTGCGGCGCCACGTGAACCTGCAGGTCGCCGTTCAGGATCAGGCCGTCGATGTCCCCGTGCGGGTTGAGCAGGAACTGTGTGACGCGGCCGCGCGTTTCGGGCAGGCAGGCGGGATCGATCCAGTGCATGGCAGGACTCCTTGTGGGATGGCAGGAAGACGACGCGCGATCAGCGCACGACGTCGTCATAAAGATTCACGACGCGGCCCGGCGAGCCGAATGCGGTGGCCTGCAGCGCTTCACCGTAGCCATTGCGCGTGCCGTATCCGACCGCGGCAACGCGCGCGCCGGGTACGAGCAGCGCGCCGAACTGCTGGGCGGCCGGTACCGTCAGCTTGACGATCGCGCCGCTGTCGAGCATCACGCCGTCCGGCTCGCCGCGTGGCGCGCGCGTGACGCGCCGCACGACACCCGACACGCTGAGGCGGGCCAGATTGACGCCGCGCAGCGCGGGCGGCATCGGCGCGGCGGATGGCGGCGGCTGGTCGGACAACGATGCGCCGCTGCGGTCGTTGCGCACGACGCGCGCGTGGATGTCGTCGCCGACGCGACGTTCGCCGGCCACCGTTACCCGGTCGCCCGGCCGCGCGAGCGCGATCAGCTGCGTGCCGAGATGCGGCGGCACGCCGACGAGCGTTCCGTCGGTCAGCACGAAACCGTCGACCGCGCCTTCCGGGTTGATCGTCAGGCGCGAAAGCGTGCCGGACACGAGTGTGTCGGAGGCAACGGGCAACAGCGGCGGAGGCGAAAGAGGAGCCGGTTCGAAACCGGCACGCGGCGGCGCACCGGGCGGTTCGTCCGCACGCGGCGGGGGTGGAATCTGCGCGGCGCAGGCGGTCGCCGCGGCGATCAGCGCGGCGGCGCACAGTCCGGCACAGCTGCGGCGAACGGCGACGCGGCGCGGCGGCCGCGAACGCGCGGCGCGTGGGGTCGACTTCATGGCGGGCTCCGGCAACGGGTTGCGATGCCGTGATATCTGCAACACGCGTGCCAGCACGCAAGTGCCCGCCGGGCCGCGTATCGAACCATGAACCGTGCAACACGTGTCGGGATTCCCGACACGTTTTACCCGCCGTTGTCGGGAATCCCGACAGGCGTCATGGCGCCGCTACTCGTCGCGTTCGATACCCAGATGGGCCATGCGCGCATAGAGCGACTGGCGGCCGATGCCGAGCTGTCGTGCCGCCTCCGCGCGATTGCCGTTCGCGCGCTCGAGCGCGCGCAGGATCACGGCGCGCTCGACCGCCGCCAGCGCGTCGGGCAACGGCATGTCGAACAGCGGCGCGGGCAGCGCAAGCGCGTCGCCGCCGGGCGCCGGCGCCGCTACGACGCCGAGCCCGAGATCGGCCGCGCCGATGGCCGGCCCGGGCGCCAGCGCGGCCGCCCGCTCCATCACGTTGCGCAGCTCACGCACGTTGCCGGGCCAGCGATGGTCGAGCAACGCCCGCTGTGCGTCGTTCGTCAGGTGCAACGGGCGCGCGCCTGCCGCGCACGCCAGGAAATGCGCGGCCAGCGGCAGGATGTCGGCCACGCGATCCGCGAGCGGCGGCAGGTGCAGCGGAATCACGTTCAGCCGGTAGAACAGGTCTTCGCGAAACGTGCCGTTCGCGACGGCCTCGGCGAGATCGCAGTGCGTCGCGGCCACCACCCGGATGTCGATCGCCGTCGGACGATCCGCACCGAGCGGCGCCACCTCGCGCTCCTGCAGCGCGCGCAACAGCTTGGCCTGCATGGCGGTGGGCATGTCGCCGATCTCGTCGAGAAACAGCGTGCCGCCGTCGGCCTCGACGAGCCGCCCGGCGCGATCGACGTGCGCCCCCGTAAACGCGCCGCGTCGATGCCCGAACAGTTCGCTTTCGAGCAGGTCGGCCGGAATCGCCGCGCAGTTGACCGCGACGAACGGCCCGGCATGCCGCATCGACGCGGCATGCAGCACGCGCGCCGCCACTTCCTTGCCGGTGCCCGTCTCGCCGGTGACGAGCACGGTCGCGTCGCTCGTCGCGGCCCGGCCGATCTGCTTCTGCACGTCGCGCATCGCGGCGCTCACGCCCAGCAGCCGGGGGCGGGCCGACGCGGGTTCGCGCGCAAACCCGCCGCCGTGCGGCTCGACGGCCGCCGGCGGCGCGTTCGCTGAAACAATGCGCGCGAGTAGTTGCGCGATGTCGCGACGCCCGATCGGCTTGGTCAGGTGATCGAACGCGCCGAGTCGCATCGCGTCGATCGTGTTGTCGCTGGTCGCATGCGCGGTCAGCATCACGACGGGAATCGCGGCCAGTACGGGATCGTCGCGCAACTGCGCGAGCACCGCGAGCCCGTCCAGGTCGGGCAAGCGGAAATCCAGAAAGATGCAGTCGACGCGGCCGCCGTCGCGCAGCGCGCTCAACGCCGCACGCCCGGCTCCGGCCTCGACGACACGATGACCGAGATCGGCAAGCGTCTCGGCCAGGCCGTCGCGAAATGCCGCGTCGTCGTCGACTATGAGGATGGTTGCCATGGGATTTCAATGACGAAGGATGCGCCGTGCGGAACGTCGTCGAGCCAGGCCTGGCCGCCATGCGCCGCGGCCACTTCGCGGACGACGGCAAGACCGAGGCCGGTGCCGTCCGCCCGCCCCGTCACGAACGGCTCGAAAATCCGCTCGCGCTGCTCGGCGGGAACCCCGGGGCCGGTATCCGACACGGTGATCCTCAGCCAGTCGCGTCCGGCGGACGTGCGACGCGCGGCGGCGAGCGTCACCGCACCGCCGTCGCCGGCATGGCGCAGCGCGTTGAGCAACAGGTTGTCGAGCGCGCGACGCATCTGGTCGGGATCGAACACGGGGAACGCGGCGGGCTGCGCAAGGCGTTCGCCCTGCTCGCCGGGCAGCCATGCGAGATCGATCGCCTGCCGCTGCGCCAGCTCGCGGTGCGCGTCGACGACCTGCGCGAGCCACGCGTCGACGTCGACGCGCGTCGCATGCGGGCTGACCGGCTGCGTCAGCGCGAGCAGGCCCGACAGTTGCGCATCGATGCGTTCGATCTGCGCCAGGATCACGCGCAGCGCGTCCTGCTGCCGTCGGCTGTCGCCGGCCAGCGCGTTTTCGGCTTTCAGGCGCATCGCGCCCATCGGGTTGCGAATCTCGTGCGCGACCTGCGCGGCCAGTTTGCCGAGCATCCCGAAGCGTTCCGCCTGCGCGAGCCGCGTGCGGAGTTCGGCGGCCTGCTGTTGCAGTTGCTCGGCGTGCCGTGCATGCGCGTTGAACGCATCGATGATCCGGTCGAGATCGGGCTCGCCGACATACGGCAGGTGCGGTGCGCGGCCGTCGGGCGCCAACCCGGCCTCGATCCGCGCGAGATTGCCCTTCCAGCGCCGCAGCGCGATGGCGAGCGCCGCCGCGATCGCGAGAATCACCGCGAGCACGCCCGCAAGGCCCGTCGCCAGCAGCTCGCCGTGCCGGCCGAGCGGCGGGCGGGCGCGCGTCAGCATCCAGACGAACAGGCCCGATCCGGCGCGGACCGGACACGCCGCCGCGATCACGGCATCCTGCGCGCCCTCGACCGCATTCGACGCCGTGGCACGCGTCGCGGCGGCCGCGCGCAGCGTGCGGAGAATCAGCGGCGTTTCCGCGTCCGGCACGTCGCGCTTGATGCCGCTGCCCTGATAAGTCGGAAAGGAATACGCAAGAAAACCGCTCGCCGCGGGGGCGCCGCCGGCCGTCCAGAAACCGCCTTCCATGTCCGGCGCGCGCGCCAGGACGATATCGAGGATCGCATGCATCAGCGCCGAATCGGGCTGCGCGCCGGCCGGCGCGGCGGACGCATCGTAGCGCGACGCGACCGCTTCGCAGGCCGCTTCGCCCGCGGCCCGCGCGCCGGCGATCTGCTGCCCTTCGGCGGAACTGGCCATCACCCAGACGACCGCGACGAGCGTCGCGCAGAGCGTCGCGACGAGCGCCCAGAGCATGACGAGTTGAGTGGAAAACGGCGGACGCTTCATCGGATCGGGCAGGCGGTCGAGGGCGACAGGATAACGTAAAGCATACGACGCCGGGACCCGCGCCGCCGGCCTGCCGGATCGGGCAGGACATCGCGCCGGAGGGCAACGGCCGCCATCGGGAAAGGCCGCTGAAAGATCGAACCGCTAGACTGCCTCCGGCTCGACGCCCCCAACCCTCCCCCTCGAGGACCGCATGCGCGCCCTTTCTTTCCGAAGGCTATCGGTCGCGTTGTTCACCGTCGGCGCGCTGCTCGGCGCCGCGTCCGCCAGCCGCGCATGCGACGTGCCCGCGCCGGTGCGGACGATCGATCCGCCCGGCTATTACGACGACCCGACCGGCTACGCGCGCGACGTGAAGCCGATGCGCGATTTCATCGCGAAGCTGAACGCGGCGGCGGAACACGCCGACTGGTCGTGCGCGCTGACCCTGCTCGACAGCTGGGCGCAAGCGGATGCGCTGATGGGCAAGATCACCGGTTATCAAGGGTATGACGAGCGTTCGTGGGCCGGCACCGACTTCGCGATGGTGATCCTGCGCATGCCGCGCGGCATGCGCGAAGCGAACCGCGCGCAGTTCAACGCAATCGACCCGTGGCTCGAACGCATCGCGATCGCCACGCGCGATTCGGAAGCGATCAACCACCTGCACAACAACCTCGTGTACTGGGCGGGCCTCGACCTGATCGCCATCGGCACCGTGACCGACAACGCGAGCCTGATCGATTCCGGCCTGCTGCGGGTACGCGAAGGAATCCGCGACATCGCCGCCGACGGTTCGCTCGCGCGGGAGGTCAAGCGCGGCAACCGCGCGCTGCACTATCACACCTTCGCGCTGCTGCCGCTCGTGTTCGCGGCGGAACTCGTGCAACGGCGCAAGATCGACCTGTACCGCGAGAACGGCGGCGCGATCGGCCGCCTCGCCAACCTCGTGATCGACGCGGTGGAGAATCCCGACAGTTTCAGGGCGATCACGCCGGTCAGGCAGGACCTGTTCCCGTGGACGTTCCGCGACGAGCTGAGCTGGGTCGAGCCGTACTACGCGCGCTTCGGCGATCGCCGCCTGCCGGCGATCATCGCGCCGCGCCGCCCGTTCAGCGAATGGCGGCTCGGCGGCGACGTGACCGCGGTGTGGGGTGCACCGCTGCCGTAACGTCGCCGCGCGCGTTCGGGAGGTTTTGCCGTCGCGAACCGCCGCGACGGCGAAACGCGCCGGGCCATGATCACGGATCGTGTCGACGCCCGTTTCAGCCGCTTTCCAGTGCGAAATTGTTCGGGCGCCGCGCAACCTCGCACAACCTCGCGTGAACGGCACCGGCCAGGCCATTCACGTATCAGCGTGCAGCACCCGGGACAGGTTCGTTCATCGCGTCGCCGTAGCGCTCCGCGCGCTCGACGATGCGCGCAAGCCGGATGATGTCGGTCAGCGCGAAATCGTTCGCGTCCGGCCTCGGACGATCGTGCTCGTCCGCCACGCGCATCGCGAACGCGAGCGCTTCCGAGCGCTCGCGCAACAGCGTGCGCAGCGCATCCGCGATGATCCGTCGGTCGCGCGGATCGCCCAGGCCGAGCGCGGCCCCGCGATCGTATTCGACGGCCGGCGTCGCGAGCGGCGACGCCGTCAGCACGGAGATCCCGCGCATCGGTACCGTGTTCCGTTTCATGTCCACCTCCCGTTGACGGGCGGCCAGGGCGCGACGCCTCACCGCCGGTTCGACCGCGACACCACGTCGATCCACACCGCCAGCACCAGCACCGCGCCCTTGACGATCATCTGCCAGTACGCGTCGACGTCGAGCATCGACATGCCGTTGTCGAGGCTCGCCATCACGAGCGCGCCGATCAGCGCGCCGTACACGGTGCCCGAGCCACCGCGCATCGACGTGCCGCCGATGAAGCACGCGGCGATCGCGTCGAGTTCGCCCATCGTGCCCGCCGACGGCGAACCGGCCGCGAGCCGCGCGGTGTTCACGATGCCCGCGAACGCGCACATCAGCCCCATCAGCGCGAAGATCGCGAGCTTCACGCGGTCGGTATCGACGCCGGACAGCCGCGTCGCCTCGAGATTCGAGCCCACCGCATAAATGCGCCGGCCGAACACGGTCTGCGTCGCGATCCACGAGAACACGCCGAGCAGCGCGAGCAGCAACAGCACCGGCACCGGGATGCCGCCGTAGCGGTCGAGCGTCGCGACGAACGCGAACAGCACGGCCCCCGCGCCCACGATCTTGACGGCGTCCTGCCACAGCGGCGCAACCGCGAGCCGGTAGCGACGCCGCGTGCCGCGCTGGCGCACGACCAGCAGCGCGACGAGCGCGAACAGCAGCAGCGCGAGGCCGTCGCCGGCCACGCGCGGCAGGTAGCCCTGCCCGAGGAACACGAAGCCGTCGGACACCGGGGCGATCGTCGAGCCGCCCGTCACGCCGAGCAGGATCCCGCGAAACGCGAGCATCCCGCCGAGCCCGACGATGAACGACGGCACGCGCCGGTAGGTCGACCACCAGCCGTTGAAAAGCCCGATCAGCACACCGAGCGCGAGCACTGCCGGGACCGTCGCGGCGACGGGCCAGTGGCGGTTCACGTCGAGGATCGCCGCGACGCCGCCGAGCAGCCCGAGCAGCGAGCCGACCGACAGGTCGATCTCGCCCGCGATGATCACGAACACCATCCCGCACGCGAGCATGCCGGTGATCGACATCTGCCGCAGCAGGTTCGACACGTTGCGCGGCGTGACGAACGCGCCGTCGGTCAGCACCGAGAAGAATGCCCAGATCGCCGCGACCGCGAGCAGCAGCGCGAGGATCTTGTAGCGCACGAAGACCTGGCGAAGCTGGCTGCCGGTCGAGCGCCCGGCCGGGTGCCCTGCTTCGTGGCCGCTTGAACGGCGCGCATCCGCGTCCTGCGTCGCCGTGGTGGAGGAAGAAAGTTCGGAATTCATGTCGCACTCGTTGCGGTGGGTTCGGTCGGCCGCCGGCCGGATTTCAGCGCGGCGCCGAGGATCTGTTCCTGTGTCAGGCCGTCGTTGACGAAGTCGCCGCGCAGCTCGCCTTCGCCGATCACCAGCACGCGATCGGCGAGCCCGAGCACCTCGGGCATTTCCGACGACACGACGATCAGCGCGACGCCGCGCTTCGCGAGCGCGAACACGAGGCGGTAGATCTCCGCTTTCGCGCCCACGTCGACGCCGCGTGTCGGCTCGTCGAGAATCAGCACCTGCGGCTCGGCCAGCAGCATCTTCGCGAGCACGGCCTTCTGCTGGTTGCCGCCGGACAGGCTCGCGATCGGCAGGAACGGATGCGCGGCACGCACCGACAGCCGCTGCATCTCGGTGCGGATCGCGTCCAGCTCGGCGGCCGCGTCGATCCGGCCGCGCGCCGCGAAGCGCCGCAGCACCGTCAGCGTGATGTTGTGGCCGACACCGAGCTGCGGCACGATGCCGTGGCGCTTGCGGTCCTCGGGCACCATCGCGATGCCGGCGCGGATCGCATCGGCGGGCGTGCGGATCGACAGCGGCCGGCCGTTCATCAGCACGGTCGCCGTGCTCGCGCCCGGATACGCGCCGAAGATCGCCTGCATCAGCTCGGTACGACCCGCGCCGACGAGCCCCGCGACACCGAGAATCTCGCCGCGCCGCACGCTGAACGACACGTCGTCCACCCGCTTGCGGCGCGGGTTCGTCACGTCGCGGCAGGTGACGTGGCGCGCTTCCAGCACGACGTCGCCGATCTCGTGCGGCTCGCGCGGGTACAAATCGCGAATCTCGCGGCCGACCATCATCGCGATGATCCGGTCGGTCGTCAGCGCGCGCATCGGCTCGGTCGCGACATGGCGGCCGTCGCGGATCACCGTCACCGTGTCGCACACCGCCTCGACCTCGTCGAGCTTGTGCGAGATGTACACGCACGCGACGCCGCGGCGCTTCAGGTCGCGCACGATGTCGAGCAGGATGCGCGTTTCGGACGCGCTCAGCGACGACGAAGGTTCGTCGAGGATCAGCAGCTTCGCGCGCTTGTTCAGCGCCTTCGCGATCTCGATCAGCTGCTGGTGGCCGCCGCCGTAGTTCATCACCGGCTGCGCGACGTTGATCGAGTCGATCCGCAGTTCGTGCAGCAGCGCCTCGGCACGCTGCACCATCGCCGCATAGTTCATGCGCCCGCCCGGCAGCGTGATCTCGTTGCCGAGGAAGATGTTCTCGGCCACCGACAGCTCGGGCACGAGCATCAGCTCCTGGTGGATGATCACGATGCCCGCGCGCTCGGTGTCGCGCACGCCGGACGCGACGAGCGGCGCGCCCTCCCAGCGGATCTCGCCCGCCCACGTGCCGTGCGGATACACGCCCGACAGCACCTTCATCAGCGTCGATTTGCCCGCGCCGTTCTCGCCGCACAGCCCCACGCACTCGCCGGGCCGCACCACCAGGTCGATGCCGTCGAGCGCCTTCACGCCGTCGAATTCCTTGACGATGCCGCGCATCGTCAGCAAGGGTTCGGTCATTCGCTCATGCCTCGCAGTGTGCGCGCGGACGCATCGGTGGGCCGCCCGCGCGCCGCGCCGTTACTGGCTCGCCAGCTGCGCCTGGGTATAGAAGCCGTCCTTCACGACGACGTCGACGTTACGCTTGGTCAACAGCGTCGGCTGCAGCAGCACCGTGTCGACCTTCTTCTTGCCGTTGTCGTATTGCGCGTTGAACGCCGGTTTCGTGCCCTTCGCGAGATCCACCGCGAGTTTCGCCGCTTCGCTCGCGATCAGCTTGAGCGGCTTGTAGACGGTCATCGTCTGCGTGCCGGCGATCACGCGCTTGACTGCCGCGAGATCCGCGTCCTGCCCGGACACCGGCACCTTGCCGGCGAGGTGCTGCGCGGCGAGCGCCTGGATCGCGCCGCCCGCGGTGCCGTCGTTCGACGCGACGATCGCGTCGATCCGGTTGTTGTTCGCGGTCAGCGCATCCTCGACGATCCGCAGCGCGGTCGACGCGCTCCACTCCGGCACCCACTGCTGGCCGACGACCTTGATGTCGCCGCGATCGATCGCCGGCTTCAGCACCTTCAGCTGCCCTTCGCGCAGCATCTTCGCGTTGTTGTCGGTCGGCGCGCCGCCGAGCAGGAAATAGTTGCCCTTCGGCTTCGCGTCGACGACGCCCTGCGCCTGCAGTTCGCCGACCTTCTCGTTGTCGAACGAGATGTACGCGTCGACGTCGGCGTCGAGGATCAGCCGGTCATAAGACACCACCTTGATGCCGGCCTTGCGCGCTTCGGCGACCACGTTGCCGAGCGTCTTCGAGTTGAACGGGACGATCACGATCACGTCCACGCCGCGCGAGATCAGGTTCTCGATCTGCGAGATCTGCCGCGCCTCGCTCGCGTCCGCGGACTGCACGGACACCTTCGCGCCGAGCTTCGTCGCGGCGGCCACGAAATAGTCGCGGTCGCGCGACCAGCGCTCGACGCGCAGGTCGTCGATGCAGAAGCCGATTTCAGGCTTGTCCTTGCTCGCATGCGCGAGCGGGGCGCCCAGCGCGAGGACCGCCAGCGCGGCGGCGCCGGCCAGTGCATTCAATACGGTACGACGCGTTACGGATTTCATGTCTGTCTCCATTCCTCTCTTTATTGGACTACTCCACGAACGCCGGGCAGCCGCCGAAGCCGGTCGCCCATCGTCTTGCCACCGCACGGCACGGCTTCGTGCGGCCTGTCACACGCCCGTCACGCGTCTGTCGCAAACACCGTTTCGAGCGCCCGATACAGCGCGCGAAACGTCGGCCGCCGCGCGTCGCGATACCACGCGTGGCGCGCCATGTCGGGCTCCCGTACCGCGACGACGGGCGGCTGCGGGCACACCGCGTCGAGCGGCGCATCCGGTTCGAGCGCGAGATGCGCGAGCCGCGCGGCGCCGAGCGCCGGGCCGACTTCGCCGCCCGCGCGCAAGGTCAGCGCGCGGCCGCTCAGGTCGGCCAGCATCTGCGTCCAGTACGCGCTGCGCGAGCCGCCGCCGATCACCGTGATGCCGTCGGGCGCGAGCCCGGCCGCATGCAGCGCGTCGATCCCGTCGAGCAGCGCGAAGCCGACCCCTTCGAGCGTCGCGTTCGCGAGATCCGCGCGTCGCGTATCGGGCGTCATCCCGTAGAACACGCCCTTCGCATTCACGTCGTTGTGCGGCGTGCGCTCGCCGCTCAGGTAAGGCAGGAACCACGGGCGATCCGCGCGCGCGTTCGCTTCCGCGTCGGCGAGCAGCGCGGCAACGCCGTCGTAGCCGGCCAGTTGCGCGGTGAAATCGACGCAGCCGGCCGCGTTCAGCATCACCGACATCAGGTGCCAGGTGTGCGGCAACGCGTGACAGAAACTGTGAACCGCCGATTCGGGATTCGCGCGAAAACCGTCCGACACCGCGAAGTAGACGCCCGACGTGCCGAGCGACAGCAGCGCGTCGCCGGGCCGCACGATGCCGACGCCCACCGCGCCGGCCGCGTTGTCGCCGCCGCCCGCGACGACCGGGATCTCGCGCAACCCGAGCGCGCGTGCGACGGCCGGCAGCAGCGTGCCGGTGATGCGGTTGCCCTCGAACACGGCGGGCATCTGCGCGCGCGAGAGCCCGCATGCGGCGAGCAGCGTGTCGTCGTAATCGCGCTTCGCGACATCGAGCCACAGCGTGCCGGCCGCATCCGACGGATCGGTCGCGAACGCGCCGGTCAACCGGTAGCGCAGATAATCCTTCGGCAGCAGCACATGGGCGATCCGCGCGAATACGTCCGGCTCGTGCCGGCGCACCCACAGCAGCTTCGGCGCGGTAAAGCCCGGCATCGCGAGATTGCCGGCGACGGCGCGCAGCGTGGGCGCGCGCCGCTCGAGTTCCGCGCACTCCGCATCCGCGCGGCCGTCGTTCCACAGGATCGCGGGGCGCAGCACGTCGCCGCGCGCATCGAGCAGCGTCGCGCCGTGCATCTGCCCGGTCAGGCCGAGCGCATCGATGGCGCGCGGATCGATGCCGGCCGCGCGCGCATCGGCGACGAGCGCCGCCAGCGCGCCGCACGCCGCGTCCCACCAGTCGCGCGGCGCCTGTTCGGACCAGCGCGGCCGCGGCCGGCTCACCGCCAGCGGCCGGCTCGCGCTGGCCCGCACCGCGCCGTCGCGGTCAAGCAGCACGGCCTTCACGCCCGACGTACCGAGGTCGACTCCGATGTACATGGTGTCAGCGCAGCCCGTAGATGGCCTGGTTCACGATGTTCTCGAGCCGCTCCTGCCCGCCGCTCGCATGCTGCGGGTTCACGCCGCGCGCGAGTGCGTCGGCGGCGAGCGACTCCAGCGTGTAGCCGCCCGACAGGATCTCGCGGCCGAACGCGCTGTCCCACTGCGCGTAGCGCTGCCGGCGCAGCGCATCGAGCCGGTCGTTCGCGACCAGCACGGCGGCGCGCTCGAGCGCGAGCGCGAGCACGTCGATCGCGCCCACATGGCCGTGGAACAGGTCTTCCGGATCGACGCTCTGGCGCCGCACCTTCGCGTCGAAGTTCATGCCGCCGGTGGTGAAGCCGCCGTGGCGCAGGATCTCGTAGAACGCGAGGGTCAGCTCCTCGACGCTGTTCGGGAACTGGTCGGTGTCCCAGCCGTTCTGCGGATCGCCGCGATTCGCATCGACGCTGCCGAACACGCCGAGCGCGAATGCGTTCGCGATCTCGTGATGGAACGAATGGCCGGCGAGCGTCGCGTGGTTCGCCTCGATGTTCACGCGGATCTCGTTCTGCAATCCGAATTGCGTGAGGAAACCGTGCACGGTCGCGACGTCGTAGTCGTACTGGTGCTTGGTCGGCTCCTGCGGCTTCGGCTCGATCAGCAGCGCGCCCTTGAAACCGATCCGGTGCTTGTGCTCGACGACCATCGACAGGAAGCGCGCGAACTGCTCGCGCTCGCGCACGAGATCGGTATTGAGCAGCGTCTCGTAGCCTTCGCGGCCGCCCCACAGCACGTAGTTCTCGCCGCCGAGCCGGTGCGTCGCGTCAAGCGCGTGGCGCACCTGGGTCGCCGCCCACGCGAACACGTCGGGATTCGGGTTGGTCGCCGCGCCCGCCGCGAAACGCGGATGCGAGAACAGGTTCGCGGTGCCCCACAGCAGCCGCACGCCGGTGGCCTGCTGACGCTCGCCCAGGTAGTCCGTCATCCGCGCGAAATTCTCGACGTACTCGCGCAGGCTGTCGCCTTCCGGCGCGACGTCGGTGTCGTGGAACGTATAGAACGGCGTGCCGAGCTTCGTGAAGAACTCGAACGCCGCATCCGCCTTCTGCCGCGCCCGCTCGAGCGGGTCGCCCGGCTGCTGCCACGGCCGCCGGAACGCGCCCTGGCCGAACATGTCGTGCCCCGGCCACACGAACGTGTGCCAGTAGCACACCGCGATGCGCAAGTGTTCCTCGAGCGTCTTGCCGAGCACCTGCTTCGTGCGGTCGTAATGGCGGTAGGCAAGCGGGTTGTCCGATTGCGGACCTTCGTAGCGAATCGCGGGAATCTGTTCGAAATACGACATGGCGTCTCCGTCCGGTTTCTTGTTGCAGTGCGGCGCGCGGCGCGTTGGCGTGCGGGCCGAATTCGATCTGGCTGGATCGTGCCCGCGCGCCCCCGCCCCCGCAATTGCGAAATTGCGCAGCACGCTTAACGATTCTTGCCAGCGCGCTGCGCACCGCACGCGTTCCGTCCTACAATCGCCGGACACCAGACAAGCGCGCGGCACCGTCCGCGCCCCCGGAGACAACGGCGCGACGCCCCGCACGGCACGCGCCTCGAGACCGAGATGACCCGCGCCCCTTCCAGCCAGACACCGCACCGCATCGCGCTGCTGTTCAACGCCAACAAGGTCTACGACCGCGAGATCATCAGCGGCATCGGCCAGTACCTGCGCTCGACGCGCGTGGTGTGGGACCTGTTCCTCGAGGACGACTTCCGCTGCCGGCTCGCCGGCATCGAGCATTTCGACGGCGACGGCATCATTGCCGACTTCGACGATCCGGCCGTCGCCGACGCGCTCGCCGGCTCGCCGCTGCCGATCGTCGCGCTCGGCTCGTCTTACGAAGATCCCGCGCAGTATCCGGACGGCGTGCCGTATATCGCCACCGACAACGCGAAACTCGTGTCGCTCGCGTACACGCACCTGATCGGCGCCGGGCTCGCGCACTTCGCGATGTACAGCCTGCCCGACGCGCCGCAGAACCGCTGGGCGCAGCAGCGCGAGCTGGCGTTCGACCGGCTCGCGCGCGCGGACGGCCTCGACGCGCCGATCTACCGCGGGCTGTCGACGAGCGCATCGGCATGGAATCACGCGATCGAGCAGCTGACCGGCTGGCTGCACGCGCTGCCGAAACCCGTCGGCATCATCGCGGTGACCGACGCGCGCGCGCGGCACCTGCTGCAGGCCTGCCTGATCGCCGGCCTCGCGGTGCCGGAACAGGTCGCGATCATCGGCATCGACAACGATCCGCTCACGCGCACGCTGACGCGCATCCCGCTGTCGTCCGTGATCCAGGGCACCGAGGAAATGGGCCGGACCGCCGCGCACCTGCTGCACCAGATGCTGCGCGGCGTGCGTTTTCCCGACCGGCGCATTCTCGTGCCGCCCGTCGGGATCAACGTGCTCGAATCGACGCGCCACCAGCCGCTCACGAGCCCCTACGTGATGCGCGCGCGCCACTTCATTCGCCAGTACGCGTGCCAGGGCATCAAGACGGAACAGGTCGCCGACTACGTCGGCGTGTCGCGCTCGCTGCTCGAGGAACACTTCCGGCGCGAACTGCAGCGCACCGTGCACCAGGAAATCCTGCGCCACAAGCTCGAAGCGGCGCAGGCGCTGCTTGCCAGCCGGCAGGCGTCGAGCGCCGAAGTCGCGATCCGCTGCGGCTTCACGTCGCTTCAGTACATGTACGCGGTATTCCGCCGCGAGCTGGGATGCACGCCGCGCGAATACCAGGAACGCACGATCGCCGCGCACTGAAGCCGGCCTTACCCATCGAATCCACCCATGCATATCGATACCGACTCTCCCCGCCCGGCGCCCGGCGTCGCACGCGTCCCATCCGAACCGTGGGGCACGCTGCCCGACGGCGACGCGGTGCGGCGCTACACGCTGCGTAACGCGCACGGGATGCGCGTCGTCGTCAGCGATCTCGGCGCGACCGTCGTGTCGTGGCTCGCGCCCGACCGCACCGGACGCTTCGCCGATATCGTGCTCGGGCACGACACGCCCGCCGAATACGTCGAATCGGGCGCCTACCTCGGCGCGACGGTCGGCCGCTGGGCGAACCGGATCGCCGGCGCGCGCTTCACGCTCGACGGCGTCGACTACCGGCTCGACCGCAACGAGCGCGGCAATCTGCTGCACGGCGGCGCGAACGGCTTTCACCGGCAGCGCTGGACCGTCGTCGACGATTGCGGCGGGTTGACGCTGCAACTCGATTCGCCGGAAGGCGACGCGGGTTTTCCGGGCAACGTGAGCGTGCAGGTTCGTTATGCGCTCGACGACGACGGCACTCTGACGATCGACTACACCGGCGTCACCGACGCGCCCACGCCGCTCAACCTGACGAATCACAGCTATTTCAACCTCAGCGGCCGCGCGGGCAGCGACGTACGCGGCCACGTGCTGAGCATCGACGCCGACGCGTTCCTCGAAGTCGACGACGCGCTGATCCCGACCGGCACCGCCGACGTGACCGGCACCGCGTTCGACTTCCGGCACAGCGCACCGCTCGGCGCGCGCCTCGACTGGCCGCACGCGCAACTCGCGCGGGCGCGCGGGTTCGACCACTGTTTCGTGCTGCGCGACCGCGCGCACGCACTCAGGCCCGTCGCGGCGATCTACGACCCGGAAAGCGGCCGCGAGCTGCTCGTGTCGACGGATCAGCGCGGCCTGCAACTCTATACGGGCAACTACCTGGACGGCGTGCGCGTGAGCGGCGGCACGCGCTGCGTGCGACACGCCGCGCTGTGCGTCGAAGCCGGCGGCTTTCCGGATCAGGTCAACATGGACGACCTGCGCGACGCCGTCATCGTGCAACCGGGCGCCGTCTATCGACAGACCACGCAGTACCGCGTCGGCGTTCGCGCCTGACGCGGTGCGCGCCGACGGCGCGGCTACGTCGCGCACCGTTGCCCTATTGATCCCGCTCCGCTGCACCGCACGCGCGGTGTGATCCCCGGTGCGATCGCCTACGCGCGCCGCATTGTCGACACGAGCGCCGCATCCTCGCCCGTCCCGGCCGGCCGTGCCGATGCGGCGTCGGCCGGCCGCGGCCGCTCGCCCAGCCCCGTGCCGCCGGTGCGCCGCCGCGCGGCATGCCGCTCGATCACCCGCTGCAGCACGCAGAACACGCACAGCAGCGCGCCGATCACGATCCGCGTCCACCACGAGCTCAACGTGCCGTCGAACGTGATCAGCACCTGGATCGTGCCGAGGATGCCGACCCCGAACACCGAGCCGATCACGTAGCCCACGCCGCCCGTGAGCAGCGTGCCGCCGATCACGGTCGCGGCGATCGCGTCGAGCTCCATCCCCTGCGCCTGCAGCCCGTAGCCCGACAGCACGTACAGCGTGAACACCACGCCGCCGAGCGCCGAGCAGAAGCCGCTCAGCGCGTACACGCCGATCTTCGTGCGCGCGACCGGCAAGCCCATCAGCAGCGCCGACCGTTCGTTGCCGCCGATCGCATACACGTTGCGGCCGAACCGCGTGAAATGCGCGACGTAGATCGCGGCGGCCAGCGTCGCGAGCGCGATCAGCGCACCGGCGCTCAGCGTGCCGCCGCCGACCGGCACGCTGATGCCGGCGATCGCATGAAACGTCGGCTCGTTGATCGTGATCGACTGCGTCGTGATCAGGAAGCACGCGCCGCGCGCGAGAAACATCCCCGCGAGCGTGACGATGAACGGCTGCAAGCGAAAGCAATGGATCAGCGCACCCATCGCCGCGCCGTACAGCGCGCCGAATGCCAGCACGAGCGGCACGATGACCCACACCGGCCAGTGCAGCCGCTCGGCGCCGACCGCGCAGAGGATCGTTGTCAGCGCAACGACCGAGCCGACCGACAGGTCGATCCCGCCCGACACGATCACGAACGTCATCCCGATCGCGACGATCAGCAGGAACGCGTTGTCGACGAGCAGCCCGGTGAGCACCTGCATCGAGAAAAATCCCGTGTACATCACGGACCCGAAACCGAACAGCGCGACGAACAGCAGGATCGTCACGACGATCGGCAGCGTGCGCGGGTCGGCGAGCCGGCCAAGGAATCGGGTCATCGGGGCGTCGCTCCGGTGGTGGCGCGCGAACGCGCGGAAGGCAGCAGCCGTGACGCATGCCGGACGACCAGCGCGCGCGCCGCCTCCGACTGGATCAGCGTCACGACGATCACGACGACCGCCTTGACGACGAGCGTCGCCTCCGGCGGCACGCCGATCGAATAGGTCGTGTAGGTGAGCGTCTGGATGATCAGCGCGCCGAGCACGGAGCCCGCGAGGCTGAAGCGGCCGCCGAGCAGCGACGTGCCGCCGAGCGTCACCGCGAGGATCGCGTCGAGTTCGAGCAGCAGCCCGGCGTTGTTGCCGTCGGCGCTGCGCACGTTCGAACTCGCGAGGATGCCGGCGAGCGCCGCCATCACGCCCGAACACAGATACACGCCGAACACGACCGCCCCCGCGCGCAGCCCGACGAGCCGCGTCGCGACCGGATTCACGCCGATCGCGCGTATGAACAGCCCGAGCGCCGTGCGGTTCACCAGCAGCGCGGTCGCGGCGATCGTCGCGATGGCGATCCACACCGCGCACGGCACGGTCGCGAGATAACCGCCGCCGAGCGCGAGATAGCCGGGCGCGCCGATCGGAATGATCTGGCCGCCCGTCAGCAGCTGCGCGACGCCGCGGCCGGCCACCATCAGGATCAGCGTCGCGATGATCGGCTGCATCCCGACGAACGCGACGAGCAGCCCGTTCCACGCGCCCGCGAGCAAGCCGACGCCGAGCGCGGCGGCCAGCGCGGCACCGACCCGCGACGGATCGGCGTCGAGCACGATCGCCGCGGCCGCGCCGGCGATCGCAACGATCGCGCCGACCGAGATGTCGATCCCGCGCGTCGCGATCACGAGCGTCATCCCGAGCGACACGATCACGAGCGGCGCCGCGCGGTTCAGGATGTCGACCGGTGCGCCGAACAGGTGGCCGTCGAGCAGCGCGATCGACAGAAAACCCGGACGATGCGCGACATCGAGCGCGAACAGCAGCGCGAGCGTCAGCACCGGCCACGCGAGCGAATGACGAAACAGCGTGCGCAGCGGCGTCATGACTGGCCTCCCGCGATCAGACGGTACACCTGCTCCTCGGACGCATCGGCGCCGGTCAGCTCGGCGACCTTGCGACGGTCGCGCAGCACCGCGATCCGGTGGCTCACGCGCACGACCTCGCCGATCTCCGACGAGATGAACAGGATCGCGAGCCCGGTCTTGCACAGCGCGAGCACGCGCTCCATGATGTCGAACTTCGCGGCGACGTCGATCCCGCGCGTCGGTTCGTCGAGAATCAGCAGCTTCGGGTCCGTCGCGAGCCAGCGCGCGAGCAGCACCTTCTGCTGGTTGCCGCCCGACAGCAGGCCGATCGGCTGCTCCGCGTCGCGCGCCTTGATGCCGAGCCGGGCGATATACGACTCGGCGATCTCGCGCTGGCGCGCGCGCCCGATCAGCCGCCACCAGCCGCGCCGCGCCTGCAGCGCGAGGATGATGTTCTCGCGAATCGACAGCGCGGCGACGATACCCTCCTTCTTGCGGTCTTCCGGGCAGTACGCGATGCCGTGCCGCACCGCGTCGTGCGGCGACGCGAGCCGCGTGCGCGTGCCGTCGATCTCGATCGCGCCGGTGTCCGGGCGCTCCGCGGCGAACGCGAGCTGCGCGGTTTCGGTACGCCCCGAGCCGAGCAGCCCGGCCAGCCCGACGATCTCGCCGGGCCGCACGTCGAGATCGAGCGCGCTCATCATCCCGCGCCGGCCGACCTGCTGCATCGACAGGAACGGCGCGGCGTCGCCCGCGGTGCGCGCGGCGGCCGCGGCACCCGCCTGCAGCGTATCGGACATCCGCTCGCGGCCGGTCATCTTCGCGACCAGCACATCGACCGGCAGGTCGCGCGCCAGGTACTCGCCTTCGCGCTCGCCGTTGCGCATCACGGTGATCCGGTCGGACACCGCATAGGTCTGCTCAAGGAAATGCGTGACGAACAGGATCGCGATGCCCGACGCCTTCAGCCGGCGCAGCACGTCGAACAGCCGCGCGACCTCGCCGTCGTCGAGGCTGGACGTCGGCTCGTCGAGGATCAGCACGCGCGCGTCAACGGAAACGGCGCGCGCGATCGCGACCATCTGCTGCACGGCGATCGGGTACGCGTCGAGCGAGCGCGTCACGTCGAGCGACAGGTCGAGTTCGGCCAGCGCCGCGCGCGAGCGCGCATGGATCGCGTTCCAGTCGATCGCACCGCGCCGCATCGGCTGACGGCCCGCGAAGATGTTCTCGGCGACCGACAGGTTCGTGCACAGGTTCACTTCCTGGTAAAGCGTCTGGACCCCGGCCGCCTCGGCTTCGCGCGGCGCGGCGAAGCGCACGGGCCGGCCGCCGACGCGAATCTCACCCGCGTCGTGCGCATGCACGCCGGTGAGCACGTTGATCAGCGTCGACTTGCCCGCGCCGTTCTGCCCCATCAGCGCATGGATCTCGCCGGGAAACAATCGGAAGTCCACGCGCTGCAGCGCGCTGACACCCGGAAATGACTTGTCGATGCCGGTCATCTCGACCACCGGCGATTGCGTCATGAGCCCTCCGTCGAAACGGTTGCGAAGCGGTTGCGAAGCAGTTGCGACTCGGGCGGCAGCCGTGCCGCCGCCCGTGCGGGACATCAGTACTTGCGGGTCGGCAGCACCTGCGCCGCGACGTTCATCGGGAACACCGTCTCGTTCGTGACGATCCGCTTGGGCAGCTGCTTGCCGGCGACCACGTCCTTCACCGCGCTCATCAGCTGCGGGCCGAGCAGCGGGCTGCATTCGACGTCGACGTTGATCTTGCCGGCGATCATCGCCTGGAAACCGCCCTTCGTCGCATCGAACGACACGACGCTCACGTCCTTGCCGGGCTTGATCCCGGCTTCCTCCATCGCCTGGATCGCGCCGAGCGCCATGTCGTCGTTGTGCGCGTAGACGACGTTGATCTGCTTGCCGTAGGTCTTCGCGAACGCTTCCATCACCTGCTTGCCGCCGGCGAGCGTGAAGTCGCCGCTCTGCGACGCGATCACCTTGAATTTCGGATTGTTCTTGATCACTTCGAGCAGGCCCGCGCGGCGATCGTTGGCCGGCGCCGAGCCGACGGTGCCCTGCAGTTCGACGATATTGATCGGGCCCGCGTCGTTCTTGTAGTGCTCCTCCATCCAGTGGCCGGCGCGCCGCCCTTCCTCGAGGAAGTCCGAGCCGATCATCGTCACGTACAGCGACGGGTCCTTCACGTCGACCGCGCGATCGGTCAGGATCACCGGGATATGCGCGGCCTTCGCTTCGGTCAGCACCGGTTCCCAGCCCGATTCGACGACCGGCGAGAACGCGATCACGTCGACCTTCTGCGCGATGAACGAGCGGATCGCGCGAATCTGGTTCTCCTGCTTCTGCTGCGCGTCCGAGAATTTCAGGTTGATGCCGGCGTCCTTCGCCGCGCCCTTCACCGACACGGTGTTCGCGGTGCGCCACGCGCTTTCCGCGCCGACCTGCGAGAACCCGAGCGTGATCGGCTTTTGCTGCGCGAACGCGCCGTGCGCGAACACCGTCGCCGCGGCGACGAGCGCGCCGGCCGTCAGCTTCCTGAAAAATGTCATGGTCCGTCTCCGATGATGTCGTTGTATGCCGCTGCGCTGTTGTGGTTCTGCGTGGCGCGGGGATGCGGGTCGGGCTGCAGACCGGGCTGGCGCGTGCGGCCGGCCCGGTCTGCATGCCCCGCATCAGTCTATGAACAAGTCCGATAACCTTCCAATGAAATATTGGATTCGGGCGATATCGGAATCGGCATACGTATAAACACCTAAACGGACTGCGGGACGGCGCGGCGGAGATGGGGAAAGGCGCCGGCTATACGAGCGCGCAAGGCGCGATCATGGGCGGCTTCGTGAACTGGAGCGGCACGCCGGGCTCGGTCGCGAGCGGCTGGCTGACGGATCGCTTCGACCGCTAACGGATGAGCGCCGCGAGTTTTTGCCTGGCGGCACGGTCGCTCCGGGCCGTGCACGGGATGCAGTCGACGTTCCGGGCCCGGCAGATGCTCGCCTTTGCTTGGGGATCGTTCATTCCCGGCACGAATACCGGCATGAACGTGTTGACCGCGCGCTTTTATCCGACCGTCGCTCACGACGGCCAGGATTACCGCGCATCGCCATCGCCGGCCACGCCGAGCCGCCGGCCGATGCCGCTGTCGCGACCGCGCGACGTCTCGCCGCCCCGATTCGGCACAACGCCGGCCGCATGCGGCCGACCTTCGTCGGCCGCGCGCGCCGGGTTCAACGCTTGCAGCACGCTCGCTCGCCCGCCGTCGTCATCGGGCAATTGCGGCATCCCGCGTGCAAAGGCCGGCGCGACCGCCGCCGCGAGCAGCGCGGCGATCGCCAGCCGGGAAAGGCGCTTCATCGCCTGTCTCCCGGTCACTGCGCGCTGACGGCCGGCACCGGCGTCGACGCGGTCGCGGTGGCCTGCTCGCCGTGCGCGATCGCGTAAAGCTCGCGATTGCGCGCAATCGTCGACGGGCTCGGCGGATAGTCCCAGTTCGACATGGGCACGGTGCCGTCGCGCTGCGCCTGAACGAGCTCGGCGATCACGTCGGCACGGGTCGGGCCCGACGACGACGCTTGCGCGAAAGCGGCTACCGGCGTGCCGATGGCGAGGGCGAGCAGCGCGGTCGCTGCGATCAGTCTGCGATTCATGATGAAACTCCCCAGAACGGTTAGATGAGGACGCATCGTCGATGCGCCGCCGGCGGTGCCGCGGATGCGGTTCGCCGCCCGACATCTTCATTCTGGTGACGGCGGCCGGCACGACGCTGACCGCCACATGACAATCCTGAAATCTGCGGCGCCACGCGCAGATAACCGTTTCGTAATCTTCGAGTCAGGGCCGGGTCAACGCGGCACCGGCAGACTGCACGCTCGTCGCATCCATCGCGGCGCCCTTGCCCTGCTTCGAGGAAAACATCATGTGGATCGTCCGGCTGGCATTGCGCAGGCCCTATACGTTCGTCGTGCTCGCGCTGCTGATCTTCATCGCGGGCACGCTCGCGATCCTGCGCACACCGACCGACATCTTTCCGAACATCGACATCCCGGTCGTCAGCATCGTCTGGTCGTACAACGGCTTTTCCGCCGAGGACATGGCCAAGCGCATCACGACCAACTACGAGCGCGCGCTCACGTCCGACGTCGACGACATCGAGCACATCGAATCGCAATCGCTGAACGGCGTGTCGGTCGTGAAGATCTTCTTCCACCCCGGCGCGGACATCAATCGCGCGATTGCCGAAGCCTCGAGCAACTCCGCGTCGATCCTGCGGATCCTGCCGCCGGGCACGCTGCCGCCGAACATCATCACGTACAACGCGTCGACGGTGCCGATCCTGCAGCTCGGGCTGTCGAGCAGCACGCTCGCCGAGCAGCAGCTGTACGACCTCGGCAACAGCTTCATCCGCACGCAGCTCGCGACCGTCCAGGGCGCGGCCGTGCCGCTGCCGTTCGGCGGCAAGGTGCCCGAGATCGTCGTCGACCTGAACATGCGCGCGCTGCAGGCCAAGGGGCTCGCGCCGATCGACGTGGTCAACGCGATCAACGCGCAGAACCTGATCCTGCCCGGCGGCACCGCGAAGATCGGCGCGCGCGAATACGACGTGCAGATGAACGGCAGTACGCAGACCGTCGCCGCGCTGAACGACCTGCCGGTGAAGACCGTCGGCGGCAACGTCGTCTATGTGCGCGACGTGGCCCACGTGCGCAACGGCTACGCGCCGCAGACCAACATCGTGCGCAGCGACGGCAAGCGCGCGGCGCTGCTGACGGTCGAGAAGACCGGCAGCGCATCGACGCTGACGATCATCGGCCAGGTGAAGGCGATGCTGCCGAAGATCGCGGCCGGCCTGCCGAAGGCGCTGCACATCACGCCGCTCGGCGACCAGTCGGTGTTCGTGAAAGCGGCGATCCAGGGCGTCGCGCGCGAAGCGCTGATCGCCGCGTGCCTGACGGCGCTGATGATCCTGCTGTTCCTCGGCAGCTGGCGCGCGACGCTGATCATCGCGGTGACGATCCCGCTCGCGGTGCTGACGTCGCTGTGCGCGCTGGCCGCGCTCGGCGAGACGATCAACATCATGACGCTCGGCGGGCTCGCGCTCGCGGTCGGGATTCTCGTCGACGATGCGACCGTCGCGATCGAGAACATCACGCACCACCTCGAACGCGGCGCGCCGCTCGAGGAGGCGATCCTGACCGGCGCGGGCGAGATCGCCGTGCCGACCTTCGTGTCGACGCTGTCGATCTGCATCGTGTTCGCGCCGATGTTCCTGCTGACGGGCGTCGCGCGCTACCTGTTCGTGCCGATGGCCGAAGCGGTGATCTTCGCGATGATCGCGTCGTACTTCTTCTCGCGCACGCTGATCCCGACGCTCGCGATGGTGCTGATGCGCGCCAAGGGGCACGGCAAGACGCCGCGCGGCATCTTCGCTCGCTTCGCGCGCTTCCAGGCCGCCTTCGAGCACCGTTTCGAAGCGGTCCGCGCGCGCTATCGCGCGCTGCTGTCGGCCGCGATCGCGAACCGGCGCCGCTTCGCGGCTGCGTTCCTGCTCGCCTGCGTGGCTTCCACGAGCCTGTTCGCCGTCGCCGGGCAGGATTTCTTCCCGTCGGTCGATACCGGCGAGATCCGGCTGCACCTGCGCGCGCCGACCGGCACGCGGATCGAGGAGACCGCGCGCCTGACCGACGAGGTCGAGACGCGGATCCGCTCGGTGATCCCCGCGAACGAACTGGCCGGCGTGCTCGACAACATCGGCGTGCCGGTCAGCGGGATCAACCTGACCTACGACTCGTCCGATCCGGTCGGCGCCGGCGATGCCGACATCATGATCACGCTGAAGCCGAACCACCGGCCGACCGCGCAGTACGTGACGAAGCTGCGCAACCTGCTGAACCAGGCGTTCCCGGGCGTGACCTTCGCGTTCCTGCCGGCCGACATCGTCAGCCAGATCCTCAACTTCGGGTTGCCCGCGCCGATCGACATCCAGATCGTCGGCAACCGGCTCGATGCGAACCGCGCGGTCGCGAACCGGCTGCTCGCGCAACTGCGCGGCGTGCGCGGCCTCGTGGACGCACGCATCCAGCAGCCCGGCGACGCACCCGCGATCAACGTCGACGTCGATCGCACCAAGGCGATCCAGGCCGGGCTCCAGCAGCGCGACGTGGCGCAGAACCTGCTGATCGCACTGTCCGGCAGCTCGCAGACCACGCCGAACTTCTGGCTGAACCCCGCCAACGGCGTCAGTTACCCGGTGCTGGTGCAGACGCCGCAGTACGACGTCAATTCGCTGCAGTCGCTCGCGAACATCGCGATGCCGACCGCCGCGCAATCGCCGCAGACGCCCGCGGGCGGCCCCGCGGCCGGCGCGGGCGCGCAGAACCTGCTCGGCACGCTGGGCACCTTCTCGCGCGCCGAGCAGCAGGCCGTCGTGTCGCACTACAACGTGCAGCCGGTGCTCGACATCTTCGCGTCGGTGCAGGACCGCGATCTCGGCGGCGTGACGGCCGACGTGACGAAGCTCGTCGACGCCGCACGCGCGCAACTGCCGCCCGGCTCGTCGATCGTGCTGCGCGGCCAGGTGCAGGCGATGCACCAGTCGTTCGCGGGGCTGCTGAGCGGCCTCGTGCTGGCGATCGCGCTGGTCTACCTGCTGATGGTCGTGAACTTCCAGTCGTGGCTCGACCCGCTCGTGATCGTCAGCGGCCTGCCCGCGTCGCTCGCGGGCATCGCGTGGATGCTGTTCGTCACGAACACGACGCTGTCGGTGCCCGCGCTGACCGGCACGATCCTGTGCATCGGCATCGCGACCGCGAACAGCATTCTCGTCGTCAACGCGGCGCGCGAGCTGAGCGCCGGCGGCACGCCGCCGTGGCAGGCCGCGCTCGACGCGGGGTTCAGCCGGTTCCGCCCGGTCGTGATGACCGCGCTCGCGATGCTGATCGGCATGCTGCCGATGGCGCTCGGCCTCGGCGACGGCGGCGAACAGAACGCGCCGCTCGGCCGCGCGGTGATCGGCGGCCTCGCGTTCGGCACGGTGTCGACGCTGCTGTTCGTACCCGTCGTGTTCGGCTTCGTCCATGCGTGGCTCGAACGGCGACGCGATGCGGCCGCCGCACGCCGCGTGCCGGACACGCCGGCACTGCCTTGAGCACGGTTGCCCGGATACCTGGATACCCGCCGATTTCCTCCGACTCGCCCGACTTCGAACCCATCATGAACGACTCGACCGAACCTCTCGCCCCGCTTTCCGCCGAAACGGCGGCGGTGCCGCCTGTCGCGCGCGACACCGCACCCAACGCGCCGCTGCCCCGTCGCGGCCGCAGGCTCGCCGTGCCGCTGGCCGCGCTCGCGCTCGCCGCCGCGCTGCTGGCCGCCGGCATCGTGCCACGTATCGATGCGCGCGCCGCGCAACGCGTGCAGGTGGCCGCGCAGCAGGCGCTGCCGGTGTCCGTGATCCGGCCCGGCGCCGCGCCGGCCGACCAGACGCTCACGCTGCCGGGTGCGGTGATGCCCTACGCGGAAGCGTCGATCTACGCACGCACGAGCGGCTACATCGCGCACTGGAGTGCGGATATCGGCACGCACGTGAAAGCCGGGCAGACGCTCGCGCAGATCACGGCGCCCGACCTCGACGCGCAGTTGCGCCAGGCGCACGCCGACACGTCGACCGCGCAGGCGAACTACGACTACGCGAAATCGACCGCGCAGCGCTGGCAGGAGATGCTGAAAACGCAGTCGGTATCGCAGCAGGACACCGACACGAAGGTCGCCGACATGAACGCGAAGCGCGCGATGCTCGCCTCCGCGCAGGCGAATGCCGCCCACCTGAACGAACTCGTGTCGTACGAATCGGTGACGGCGCCGTTCGACGGCGTGATCACCGCGCGCAACGTCGACGTCGGCACGCTCGTCACGGCGGGCGGCACACCGGGCAGCCCGGGGCTGTCGGGCGAGCTGTTCCACCTCGAGCAGACCGACACGCTGCGCGTGTTCGTCGACGTCCCGCAGGATAGCGCTGCCGGCGTGTCGACCGGCACGCCCGTGTACCTGACCACGCAGCAGTATCCGGGCCGGCGCTTCGCCGCGCGCGTGGCGCGCAGCGCGGGCGCGATCGATCCCGTGACGCGCACGCTGCGGGTCGAGATCGACGTCGACAACCACGACGGCGCGCTGATGCCGGGCGCGTATGCGCAGGCGCACCTGCTCGTCGCGAGTGCGGCGCCCGCGTTCGAGCTGCCGGTCAGCGCGCTGCTGTTCCGGCCGAACGGCGTGACGGTCGCGACCGTCGCCGCGAACGACGCCACCGCGCTGAAGACCGTGCAAATCGGCCGCGATTTCGGCACGCACGTCGAGATCGTCGCGGGGCTGGCCGCGACCGATCGGGTGATCGACAACCCGGGCGATTCGATCGCCAGCGGCGAGACCGTGAAGATCGTGGCGGTCGAGCCCGGCGCGGCGCAGGCGGCTGCGCGGGCCGGCTCGGCTACCGGTGTGCCGGCGGCGCCTCGCGCGGTAGCGGCCGCGACAGCACCGGCCGCCGTCGCGGCGCCCGCGTCGACGCCGGTTGCGACGTCGACGCAGGCCCACGGCTGACCGTTCATGACAACCCGCGAGATCTCCACCATGTGCCTCTTTCGTCCGCTTCCGTTCGCGCGCCGCGTCGTCGCGCTCGGCATCGCCGCCGCGTTGACCGCATGCTCGACGCTACCCGCCTACTCGCCCCCCACCGTCGCGGTGCCTGCGCACTATGCGGGCGTACCGGCTTCGGGCGTCCCGGCTTCGGGCGTACCGGCTACGGCCGCCCCCGTCTCCCAACCCGGCTGGAACGTCGCCACCCCCGCCGATGCCGCGTCGCGCGGCCCCTGGTGGACCGTCTTCGACGACGCCGCACTGAACGCGCTCGAAGCGCGCGTCGACATCTCGAACCAGACCGTGAAGAAAGCCGTCGCCGATCTCCAGCAGGCGCGCGCGATGGTCGGTTACCAGCGCGCGGGGTTCCTGCCGACCGTCACGGCCGGCGTCGCGCAGAGCCGCTCGCGCTTGTCGCAGAACAAGCTCGGCTCGTCGCTCGCCGGCAAGACGACGCCCGACTACCAGGCCGGCGTCGCCGCGAGCTGGGAACCCGACCTGTTCGGCCGCGTGCGCGACGCCGTGACGGGCGCGCAGGCGAATGCCGACGCGAGCGCGGCCGACCTGCAGGCCGTGAGGCTGTCCGTCACGGCCGAACTCGCGACCGACTATTTCGCGCTGCGCTCGCTCGACACGCAGAAGCAACTGCTCGACGAAACGGTGCGGGCGTATGCCGATGCACTGAAGCTGCTGAATCAGCAACTCGCGGCCGGCGCGATCGACGCGTCGGCCGTCGCGCAAGCCGAGACGCAGCTCGAATCGACGCAGACGCAGGACACCGACATCGACGCGTCGCGCGCGCAACTTCAGCACGCGCTCGCGACGCTGGTCGGCGAAAGCGCGTCGACCTTCACGCTGCCGCCGCGCGTGCAGGCATTCGACGTGCCGGCGATCCCCGCCGGCGTGCCGTCGCAGCTGCTCGAGCGGCGGCCCGACATCGCGGCGGCCGAGCGGCGCGTCGCGGCCGCGAACGCGCAGATCGGCGAGGCGCGCGCCGCGTTCTTTCCCGACCTGGTGCTGTCGGCGAGCGCGGGGCTCGAGAGTTCGTTCTTCGCGCCGTGGCTCACCGCGCCGAGCCTGTTCTGGTCGCTCGGCTCGCAGCTCGCCGGCACGCTGTTCGACGGCGGGCGCCGCAGCGCGTCGCTGCACGCCGCGCATGCGCAGTACGACGGCGTGGTCGCCGATTACCGGCAGACCGTGCTGGCCGCGTTCCAGCAGGTCGAGGATCAGCTTTCCGCGCTCGATGCGCTCGCATCGGAAGCGAACAGCCAGCAGCGCGCGACCGACGCGGCCGAACTGTCGCTGAAGCTGACGACCAACCGCTTCAACGCCGGTGCGGTCAGCTATCTCGACGTCGTGACCGCGCAGACGATCGCGCTGTCGAACCGGCGCCTGGCCGACCAGATCGCCGCGCGCCGGATGGAGGCGGCGGTCGCGCTGCTGACGGCGCTCGGCGGCGGCTGGAACAGGGGTAGGGATATGGATGCGCACGCAACGGCCGCCGCGCACGCGGCCGCTACGCCGTCGGCGTCCTGACGAACGTGAGGATGAAGCGCGTGCCGGCCGCGTCGCTTTCGACGCGCGCGGTGCCGCCGTGCAATTCCATCACCGAGCGCACGATCGCGAGGCCGAGCCCGGCCGTGCCGCCCGGCACGCCGCCGCTGCGTGCGGGGTCGCCGCGCACGAAACGCTCGAAGATGCGCGGCAGCAGCGCGGGATCGATCGGCTCGCCCGGGTTCGCGACGACGACGTGCACCGCATCCGCCGTTTCGTCGACGCTCATCGCGATCACGCCGCCCGCCGGCGTATAGCGCAGCGCGTTGGCCAGCAGGTTGCTGACCGCGCGGCGGAACAGTTCGAGATCGGCGGTCAGTTGCCCGTGCCCGTCGACGCGCAGCGTCGATCCGGCTTCGTCGGCCAGCCCTTCGAAATAACCGGCGATACGCTCCAGTTCGTCGTGCACGTCGAACGCACGCTGCCGCGTGACGAAACCCGGATGCTCGGCGCGCGCGAGAAACAGCACGTTCTCGATCATCCGCGCGAGACGGTCGTATTCCTCGAGATTCGATTCGAGCAGCGCCTGGTACTCGTCGGGCGAACGCGGCCGCGCGAGCGCCACCTCGGTCGCGCCGCGCATGTTGTTCAGCGGCGTGCGCAGGTCGTGCGCGAGATCCGCACTGAATTGCGACAGGTGTCCGAACGCCTGCTGCAGGCGGCCGAGCATCGCGTTCTGCGCGTCGACGAGCGCCGTCAGCTCGCGCGGCGCACGCGACGCGTCGAGCCGCGTATCGAGCTTGTCGACGGTGATCCGGCCCGTGTTCGCGACGATCTCGCGCAGCGGCGCGAGCGATGTGCGGATCAGCCAGTAGCTGAGCAGCATCGCGAACAGCGCACCGAGGCCGCCGGCGATCTTCAGCCGGTCGCGGTAGCCGTCGAGCATCGCGGCGCGATCGCTCATGTTGCGCGCGATCGCGATCCGGATCGTCGAGTGGTCGCGCAACTGCGCATCGCTGACGACGCCGCGCACGGACACGCCGCCGCCGGCCGTCCAGGTCGCGATCCGGTCGGTGGTGATCCGTTCGTTCGCGGGCACCGGCGTCGCGTGCGGCGGAAACAGCTCGGCGTCGGGCAATGCCGGTAGCGCGGGCGAGGTGGGCGAAGTGGGCGTCGATGCGGCTGCCGCCGGCTCGGGCGAGTCCTCGAACCCGGTGCGCTCGACGTTGTGGCGCGCGAGCACGTTGCCCTGCCCGTCGACGACGGCGATCGACAGCGCCGCGTTGCCGAGCACCTGGCTCGTCAGCCGGTCCGCATGCGTGCGCACCGCGTCGAGCGAATCGAGCTCGCCCGCCAGCCGGCGCGTGTGCCGCGCGGCGAGCACGATGTCGAGGTCGTCCTGCGTGCTCACCTGCCGCTCGAGGGCCGTATACACATAGGTGCCGACAAGCGCGAAGACGGCGAGCATGGTCGCGCCGAACGCGAGCGCGAGCGTCGCGCCGATCGAGCGGCCGATCAAGCGGCCGAGCGTCATGCGGCGTCCTTCGGCTCGAGCACGTAGCCGACGCCGCGCACCGTATGGATCAGCTTGACCGCAAAATCGTCGTCGATCTTCGCGCGCAGCCGCCGGATCGCGACTTCGACGACGTTGGTGTCGCTGTCGAAATTCATGTCCCACACATACGACGCGATCTGCGTGCGACTCAGCACCTCGCCCTGCCGGCGCGCGAGCAGTTGCAGCAGCGAGAATTCGCGCGGCGTCAGGTCGATCCGCACGGTGCCGCGCTTCACGCGGCGGCGCACGACGTCGATCTCCAGGTCGCCCACCGCGATGCGTTCCGTCTCGCGCGGCGGCCCGCGCCGTGCGAGCGTGCGGATCCGCGCAAGCAGCTCGACGAATGCGAACGGCTTCACGAGGTAGTCGTCGGCGCCGAGTTCGAGGCCGTGCACACGATCCTGCACGTCGTCGCGCGCGGTCAGGAACAGCACGGGCGTCGCGTGCGTGTCGCGCAGCCGCTTGAGCACGCTCCAGCCGTCGAGCACGGGCAGCATCACGTCGAGCACGATCACGTCGTAGCTTTCCTCCTGCGCGAGCGTCAGGCCCTCGCCGCCATCCTTCGCGAGATCGACGCTGAAGCCGGATTCCTCGAGCCCTTTCTTCAGGTACGCGCCGGTCTTCGGTTCGTCTTCGACTATCAGGATGCGCATGGTCGGCTCCGTCGCATGGGGTGGTGACATGCGCCGATGTTACCGGGAAACGCGGCGCGCGAGCCGCATCGTGCAAGCGCGAAACGGGCGGATTACAAAACCGTAATCAGCGGGTCAGCGTCGTGACTGCCGCGGCAACCAGAATGGGATACGTGGGGCCGCCCCACTCGCCCGTTCGTTCAACCCACCAGGGAATCGCCATGAAACTCTTCACTGCCTTTGTCGTTGCCGCGCTGAGCCTGCCGTTCGGTACACAGGCCTTCGCCCAGTCCACGCAGGCGCCGCTCACGCGCGCCGAAATCTACCAGCAGCTGATCGATGCCGAAGCCGACGGCCTGCTGCCGACCGACCGGAACGACTATCCGCCGTCGCACGCGCAGATCGCGCGCAATCGCCAGCTTTACGCGCGCGCGCATCCCGATGCGGCGCCGGTCGCGACGGCATCGGCCGGGAATTGATCTCCGCCTGTGTCCGGCAGCCGGCCGACAGCCGGATCGCGCGCCGACCCGGCGCCTGTCGGCGGATTTCGCGGCGCCCGCAGCCGGGCCCGCGAAATCCTTGTCGCTCAGGCGCTTGAGCGCACCGGCCCGACGGCCGCCCGCCTGCCCGACGACGTGAAACGATGAACGCGAAAAAATGGCCCGTGCTCGGCCCGGCGTGCCGGCCGCATGCGTTGCCGGCGCGATCCTGCTCATTGGCCGGTTCCCGGCCGCCGCTTCACGCCTCGCCTCACGCCTCGCCTCACGCCTCGCCGCTCACTCGCGGCGGTGCGGTCGGGCGCCCGTCTCGGCGACGCGGTCGACCCAGCCCCGGTAGAACGCGCGGTACTTGAGCACGAGCTTGTCGTACCTGCTGTACGCACCGCCGCCGTCCGGCTTCATCCCGTTCCAGATCCTGACGTCGTACCCCGCGGCCTGTCGGGTCTGCAACCCGAACAGCACGTAATCGGTCGCGCGGCGCAGGGCGCCGCCCACCTTCTTGATCGAGATGAGCATGTGCATGACGTTTTTGCCGTCGCTCACCGGCGTCACGCACTGGAGCAGCTTGTATTTGAAGTCTCCGTCCAGCGCGACGGTCATCACGCACCCGCCGGGGTAGCCGTCGAAGTGCAGGTTCATTTGTGACATGTTCAGGCCGAGCGCGCGCGACAGCATGCCGAGGGGCCCGAAATACCGGTTCACGGTGAAGTCGATCCCGGCACCGAACCACGCGCCCGCCCGGGCCAGCGACTCGACCTCCGGCCACGGGCGCCAGTCGTCGAACAGCTTGAGTTCGAAGGCCGAGATCGGGAGTGCGTGCACCGGGGTCGCGTGTTGCGCGTCGTAGAAGTTCTCGACGATCCGCAACACCGCCGTCGTCGTCTCGAACGCGAAATGCAGGTGCATGAAGTCGCCGTTGTCGACGTCGGCCGCGGCGATTTCGGGCAGCGGGTGCTGCGGCTGCGGGGAACCGTACCAGACCCACACGTAGCCGTACCGCTCCGCGGTGACCCACGTCGGCTGACGCGCGCCGCGCGGAACGGGCTCCAGCTGCCGCACCACCTGACTGTGCCCGGGGATGTGAACGCACCGGCCCTGCTCGTCGTACCGCCAGTGGTGAAACGGGCACTGGATGCACCCGTCCGTGACCCGCCCGTCGGCCAGGTTCGCGCCGAGGTGCGAGCAGTGGCGGTCCATCACCACCGCCCGCCCGGTCGCGCCGCGCCACGCCACGCAAGGACGGCCGAACAGCGTCAACTCCGCCGGCTTGTCCTTGAGGTCGTCCGAGCGCATCGCGACGTACCAGCTCGCGGCCACGCGCGTGGTCGCGTCGTACACCCCCGGGGCTTGCTCCGTGGCGACCGCTTGATCGAATTGAACGTCGTTCATCGTTTTCCTGGCGGTGTCGGCCGGCTACTTCAGCGCCAGGCCGATGCGGGTCGTGATGTACGCCTTGAGCAGCGCGAACATCGGGTTGTAGTCGAAGTACCGTTTCACCTCTGCCGGCGCGCTGGTTTGCGTCCAGTGCATCAGCTTCATCGCGGGCACCAGGCTGTACTTCGAGTTGTTGAGTTGCGGCCTGGCCCCGGTGATGCAGTACCCGAAGCCGAACATCGGCCTGGCGAACTCGCGTTCGTCGATGAGGGCGTGAATCCGCGCCGCGGCCTCCCCGGCCTCCTTGTGCCCGGCGCTCACGGCCTCGACCTCGGCCTTGGCGTCGTTGAACAACTGGTAGTACCCCTCCATGTCCGCGCACAGGTATCCGAGGTACGGAGGGTCGTTGTCGAGGTGGTCGAGGTCGCCCTCGTCACGCGACGCCCGGAACCTCGCATGGGCTTGCACGAGCCGGAACTGCCCGAGGATCGTGCCGACCGCCCACAGCCGGTGGAACGCGTCCCACAGGCGGAAGTCCGAAAACGCCGTATAGCAGCAACTGACGAAGTCGTCGTTGTGGTCCAGCAGCTTCTGCTGCAGGCGCTCGATGTACTCGAAACGCTCGGGAGAAAAGTCGTCGTCGCGCAGCGCCTTGATGAGGCGCGCCGCGAGCGCATGGATGGTCACCGCGGTGTTCTCGAGCCCCCGGGAGAACAGCGGGTCGATGAACCCGTTCGCATGCAGCATCAGGCAGTAGCGGTCGCCGACGCAGGCGCTCGACGAGAATTGCAGGCGGTCGGTCTTGACCCAGTCGCGCACCGGCACGGCGTCGCGGAACTGCGCCGCGATGCTCGGGAACCGCGCGAGGAACTCGTCGAATTCCTGCTGCGCGGAGATGTCGGTTTTCGGGTAGACACGCGGGTCGAGCTGCAGGCCGACGCTCACCAGGTTGTTGGTCGATCGCGGGTGGTTGTTGAACGGAATCACCCAGAGCCAGCCGCCCGCGAACATGTGGTGCAGGGTTCCCTCGTGCCAGCGCCAGCGCTGCCCCTTGACCTTGAAGATGTCGTCGAACGGCTTGACCCCGAGCATGTGCGTGTAAATGCTGCGCGAGTGCGTCTTGAAGCGGCACGGCTCTTCGCGGAGCTTGAACTTGGTCGCGAGCGGCGCGCGCGGCCCGCCGCAATCGATCATGTACCGGCCGGTGAACCGTTCGCCCTGGGCGGTGGTCACCGCGACGCCGTCCTTGTCGGCGTGGTATTCGGTCACGTTCGTCTTCTGGCGCACCGTGCAGCCGTACTTGATCGCGGCCTGCAACAGGTAGGCGTCGACGTCCTGGCGGTAATAGTGGCTCTCCGGGCCCCACGGCAGCTCGGGAATCACGCACTGCGTGAATTCCTTCGGGTCGTGCTCCTGGCCGGGCTTGTGGAACACGAAGCCGAAGTTGCGCTTGATGCCCGTGCTCGATGCGACATAACGCTGCGTCGCGTAGAACGACGTGATGCGGTCGAGCTCCGGAATGCCGTAGCGATCGGCGATGATGCGATTCATCAGGGACGTCTCGGGGATCGACGATTCGCCGATCGTGAAGCGCGGGTGCGACGACTCCTCGATGATCAGCACGCGAAACTGCTGGTTGGCCAGGATCGCCCCCATCTGGGTGCCGGACATGCCCGACCCGAGGATGATCACGTCGAAGTGGTTGCTGTCGCGCCCGTTCGCGGGGCTCTTTTGAGTCATGGGGGCACACTCTCCTTGTGAGATGGAACACATGGCCGCACGCGTCGGGCGTCGGGCGTCGGGCGTCAGGGCTCGTCGAGCGCGGCGCGAAGGCGGGACCGCACGGCACGCGTGAGCGTGAGCAGATCGCCGAGCATGCTGGGCGCGTACCCCCCGCTGCCGATCGTCGGGCCGCTTCGCCCGACTTCATACGCCCGCTCCGCCAATTTGACGTGCGGCGCGCGGAAGCGCAGCAGAATCTCGAAGACCCGGTCGAGGGCGGCCAGCCCGGCCACGACGGGCTCGCCCCGCGCGCCGCCCGCCTGCACCTCGCCGAGCACGCGGTCGACGAGCGACGGCGCCCCGGCGAACCGCGCGTAGATCGCCCCGAACGCGGGAAGCACGTAGGGCAGGTACGTCTCCTTGAATTCCCGATAACCCGGGTGGTCCGATTGCGACCCCCACAGCACGTGCTCCAGCACGAAAAGCGGCATTTCCACCGCACCGGGGCCGAGGTAGCTCCGGCCCCCGACCCGAATCGGTTCGTAGTACGGCCGAAGCTCGTCGTAGAAGACCTGCACCGAGATATAGCGGTAGGCATAAACGATCGATTCGACCATCTTGTGGAGATAGTCCGCCAGCTCGTCGCACCCTTCGGCGAACGACGGCGACCGCAGGGGCACGTCGTACAGCTCGACGGTCATCCCGATGGCCGCCTCGAGCGCCGCCATCGAGATGCGCACGCTCTCGAGCAGGTGCGCTTCGTCGCGCAGCCCGGTGTAGCTCCGCTGCGCGTCGGCCGCCGCCGGGTTCCAGACCGTCACGTGCAGGAGCGTCTCGCGCGGCGGCAGGCCGGTCACGCGCGCCAGGTCGAGCAGCACCGGCTCGAGCCCGGGCACCGCGTCCACGGGCTCGTGGCCGTGCCGCTTGAGCGAGCCCAGGAAGAACCCGATGTCCCGCATCGCGGCGGCGGCTTCGACGAAGCCCCAGCCGGCGGGCACGCCGCGCACCGGGAGGAACTCGCGCAACAGGCCGACGATGCCGGGCACGTCCTTTTGGCGGTTCAGGCCCGGCAGTCGCAGAACGAGTGCCCGCGCCCGCAGCGGATCGCAAGCCGCCACCGCGGCGTGCGTCGCCGCGAACGCGCATGCCCGGTCCAGGGTGCGCTCCACTATAGGATTTCCGGTGCCGCGAGCGTCGGCCCGGGCTGGCTGCGAGACAACCCCGCGCCGCCGTCGCGCAGCGACCGCAGGTAGTCGTAGTTCGTCGGCAGGCTCGTCCGCAGACGCTCGGCCTCGCGCCGGATGCGGGCGAACATCGCCTCGGCCTTGTCGATCGACTCCGGCCGGTGCTGCAAGAGCGGCAGCGACCGGTCGGGCAGCAAGCCCAGGCCCGCAAAGATGCAGTAGTAGTTTCCGTTCAACCAGAAGTTCCTGAATTCGTAGTCGAACGTTTCGTAGTACGTGGAATCGTCGAACGACGTGGTGGTCAGCGGCAATCCTGCCTTGTAGCGCTGAACCTTTTCCTTGATGGCGTCCGAGAGACGCAGGTCGTGCCGGTTCGCGAGCCAGAACGGCGTGTCGTCGCGCGACGCGGTGAAATAGTGCGCCTGGACGAAATCCCGGCAGTCGTCGAACATGTGGACGATCTCGGCGTTGAATGCGTCCGCCAGCCGCGGGTCGAACGAGGTATCGGGGAAGTGCTTCACGAGCTGGTAAAGCGCCGCGTAGATGAAGTAGATTCCCGTCGATTCCAGCGGCTCCAGGAAGCACGACGACAGCCCGATCGCGACGCAGTTGTTGACCCACGCCCGCCCGTTGCGCCCGACCCGGAACTTGATCTGGTTGAGCGGCTGCTTGTCCGACAGGCCCCAGAGGTTGAGGAAGTCGGCGGTGGCCTGGTCGCGCGACGTGAACTTGCTGGAGAAGACGTAGCCGCTGCCGAACCGGCCCAGCATCGGAATCTTCCAGGTCCACCCCGCATTCATGGCGATCGCCGAGGTGTACGGCTCGACTCCCACGCGCGCATCGGCGTTCGGCACGGCGCTGGCGACCGCGCTGTCGCACAGCAGGTAGTCGGACATGTCGATGAAGGGCTCTTTCAGCGCCTGGTTGATCAGCAGCCCCCGCATGCCCGAGCAGTCGATGAACAGGTCCGCCTCCAGCGTCCGCCCTTCCTTGGTGGACAGGCTGGCGATGTGGCCGCGTTCGTTCAGGTGAACCTGCTCGACCTCGTCGATCACCTGTTTCACCCCGCGCTCGATGGCCCAGCGCTTCAGGAAGTCGGCTACCAGGTGCGCATCGAAGTGCCACGCGTGGGACATCTGGCGGGTGCCGTCGGACAGGCACGGTGCGAGCTTGGCGTCGAGCGCCCCGGGCTGCGGGTAGCACGCGTACTCCATCGGCTGCTGGAAGCCCTGTTCGCGCTTGCGCATCCAGTAGTGGGTAAGCGGCACGCCGTCGCAGTTCGGCACGGTGCCGAACAAGTGGTAGAAATGATCGTCGCGCGAGCGCTCGGGGGATTTCCTCCAGTTCACGAACTTGATGGCGGCCTTGAACGCGCCGTTCACCTGGGGCATCCACTCCCGCTCCGGTATCCCGAGGAAGTCGAAGAACACCTTCTGCAAACTCGGGATGGTCGCCTCGCCCACGCCGATCCGGGGGATCGCCGCGGACTCGACGAGCGTAATGCTCGTGTGCTGCTGGAGTGCCCGGACGAGGTACGAAGCGGCCATCCAGCCCGCGGTGCCGCCGCCCACGATGACGATATTCTTGATCGGGTTGCTCATGACACGGTTCTCATAGGATTTGAAACCTGAAGGGATAGTGCCGCCTGATCGAGCTGAACGCGTAAATCGTCCGGTAACGCGTCATGAATGGATTGCCTTGCCGATGCGGCAATTGCCATTAGCGTATCGATACACTTAAAACTTCAGCTTCCCGAAGCTTTCCATACCGTTCGCGCAACCTGCCCGACACACCTTAACAGCGTTCACGTCGGCACACCCCGCAAAATTTCATATCAATTTTCATTGCCCCAGAGAAATATTCAATCCATAAAATATCGTCCAGATACTTTCTCGATAAGCATTTACATTTTTAAAAATCAATCATTTCACTTTCACACAACGCATCAATTTATTGTATAAAAACAATAAATGAACTACCCAATTAACGGGAAACGAATGAGGTCGCTACCATTTGCGAAACGATGATGTCGACCCTTGCGCATTTCGGAGAACTTGACCTGCTCCCGGCGATGAGAGGGTGCTGCCCGACTGGTCTTAGCGGTTGAGTACGGAAAACGCCAGCGTGCCCGCGAACATCGCCAGCACGACCGACGCGCCGCGAAGCAGCGTTCCGGTATGGGTGGCCAGCGACCGGCGCGCCGTCAGGACGCCGCCGACCACAAGCCACATCGAACCGATCGTCACGGCGAGCACCGTGAAGACCGCGATCGAGCAAAGATAGAACGGAACCGATACGAAAGCCTGCGGGGGAAAGATCGCCGTGGCGAACAACAACGCCTTCGGGTTCATGGTCGTCGCGACGAACATGTCGCGAAAGCCGATGGTGCCCGACCGGATGCCCTCAAGGTGCGGGCTTTTCCATAGCTGCAGGGCGAGATAGAAGATGTAGGCCGAACTCCCCAGCTTCAGCACATCGTAAAGCCAGGGTCGCGTGGCCGCGAAGGTCGCCAGGAAGAAACCCCACAGTGATATCGCGAAGCCGTAGCCCGATGCCTCCGCCACCAGGAGTCGCGACGATTGCCGGAAGCCGACCTTGATTCCCGAGGACAGCAACAAGGTATTTGTCGGGCCTGGCGTGGCCAGGACCAGCGAAACGTAGAGTGCCATCTTCAACATCACCTGGAATGTCGGCATCTTGCTTCCTTGGTGTCGATGACGGTCGCCATGTGTCGGGGCGAGCTGTCGTATCGGTTGTGGGTCATTCTGCATTCGGGCCGCTGTTGGCGTCCGCAACAGGCGCTAGCGGTGCCCGGAAACCATGCTAATGGCGATCAAGAGCAAACCAACCGGGTTCTAGGGGCTTTGGGGGAATGATGAATTTGTCACGGCATTGCCGTTTCGCAGCGAATTGTACGTCGCCGATCCGAATTATGCTGCGCCTTAAAATTCCTGCTCGCGATTATAAATAGACGCAAACAATGTTACTCAATCACACATTTTTTCGCGGCGCAGAATAAAGCTGAATTTTCCGTGTGATTGATTCAATTACGAACTCGTAATCGTTTAATTAGGCCCACGACGATCAGGATGGCCCCAATAGCCGCGAAAAGAACGGCGCGGTAAAGGCAAGCATCATCTGTACGTCACTTTGAAGATGCTGCGGGCCAAATCCGCCAATGCCGCCAATGGCCGGAGCCATATAGGTTCATAACAGGCACCGACCCTGCCGTTCGGCACGCAGACGTTCGCACAGATCACGCGCGCCGAAGTCCGCCAGCAACCGATCGATGCCGAAGCCGACACACTGCTCCCGATCAACCGTAACGACTGTCCGCCGTCGTGCGCGCATCCCGATGCGGCACCGGTCGGTTGTCGATCAACGGTAGACGGCCGCGTCGCAGACACCGTCCCTTTTCATTCGCTCCACCGCTTTATTATCAGGAATCCTTTCATGTTATCCAGTAGAGCGATGCATCATCCGTGCGTGAGGCGGACGTGAGTGAACCCGAGGCCTTCCCGCCAGAACGGCGCCATGCCCGCCACCGGATCATCGGCGTCGTGCCGGTCGCGCTGATCGCCGTTCACCTGCTGCGCATGACGAAACCGGTCCCGGTGCAAAACGATGCGGCTACGACGAATGGCCTTCAGCCCGTCGTTGGCGCGAACGACTTCAGGTACTTCATGCCGGTGTCGCACATGATCGTCACGATCGTGGCGTCCGGGCCAAGCCGTTCGGCGAGTCGCAATGCACCAGTTACGTTGGCTCCGGTCGACGTACCGCAGAACAACCCCTCTTCGGCGGCCAGTCGGAACGCCATGGCTCTCGCCTCCTCCGTGGAGACACGCTCGAGCTCGTCAGCAATCCCGTTGCGCCAAAGCGGCACGACATAACCCGCGCCGATCCCGTCGATCTTGTGCGCGCCGGTAGAGCCACCCGACAGTACCGCAGATTCGGCCGGCTCCACACCCGCGATCCGAATGCGTGCATCGTGTTCGCGCAAGCGCCGCGAAATCCCGCGCAGCGACGCAGCCGTGCCGACGCTCTGGACGAAGCCGTCGAGGCGGCCGCCGGTCTGCTCCCAGATCTCGTCGGCCATCTTCGTATAGGCGTTGAGCTGATCGGTGTTTTCCATCTGCGCCGTGATGTATGCGCCCGTCTCGCCGGCAATTCGATGCGCTTCGCGAATCATGTCCTTCGTCAGCTTCTCGGTTTGCTTGCCGTTGTCGCTGGCAACGAGCGTCAGCTTCGCGCCCAGCAGGCGCATGTGATCCAGCTTTTCCTTCGAGAACGCATCCGATGAAACCAGATGCAGCGGATGCCGCTTGACGGCACACACCAGCGCCAGCGACACACCTGTGCTGCCGCCGGTGTATTCGACCACTGCGCCGCCGGGCTTCAGACGCCCATCCCGCTCGGGAGCTTCGATCATCTCGAGCGCGATCCGATCCTTCATGCTGCCGGTTGGATTCTGACTTTCGAGCTTGACGAAAAGGCGTGCGCCGTTCTTCGGGACGACGTTTCGCAACGGGACGAGTGACGTGTTGCCGATCGTGTCGAGGATGTTGCCGGGAGTCGATTTCATGGTGACCTCTGAAGTAAGCGGGCAAGTGAAACGCAAGTGCGTTGGGGTTAGCTCGCGTGTCCGAGCAATGCAACAGCGAACGTGAGCGTCGCCGCGAAGCCGGCCAGGAAAGCGATCGTGCGAACCACGGGAATGCCGGCGGCGTAGACCACGTAGTGAACCAACCGGGCACCCAGATAGAGCTTGGCCGAGAACACCGTCGCCGGGCCGCTCGCCCCCGTCATCGCGCACATCAGCACGAGCGGGGCGAACACGGCGAGATTCTCGATCGCGTTCGCATGCGCGCTACGTGCGCGTTCCGCCCACGGCGGATCGGGCGGACGGGACGGATCGGGATTGTTCAGGGCCGCCATGAGGCCACGCGTCGTGATCCTGGCCACCATGTACGGAATCCACATCAGCAGCGTTGCGAGGGCAGTGAGCGTCAGCAGGTGAAGTTCTGGCGAAAATGTCATCGGATGGGCCTTGTCGAACAGAAGGTGCGGCAGAGATCTGCGGATGCCGGAAATGCTTCGCAGTCTAGACTCGCGACGAGGTCTGATCCATAGTCACAAATGACATTAATAGCGACAATCGCGACACCCGATCGACATGGAATCCGGCAGTCGTTCGACCGCGACGATGCATCGTTGGCGCGTAGCCCAACCGCGCCACACGTCGCCCACCGAATTCACTCAGACCGCACGCGACACAAGCTCGCCGAGAACCGTATCCAGTGCGATGTGACCGCGCACGATTTCTTCCGGATTACTTTCGAAATCGATCCAGCCTTCGTTGAAGCCGTCCAGCATGCGCATGCGGGGTAGTGGATGTTTCATGCCCTGCGCGCGGAACAGCGCTTCCCACGTTCGCCTGTCGACGCCTTCCGCGCGCACCTGCCGGCCCAGAACGCGAGCGAAGGCGAGTGCAAGATCGTCGGGGCTCACGCGGCGCGGGCCCTCGAGCTCGACGACACGCACACCGCGCCAGGTCTGCTGGAGCAGTTCTGCCGCAACGCGACCTACGTCCGCGGTGGCGACCATCGGCACGGGCTTGTCGAGCGGCTGCAGGTAGCTGGCGACGACGCCATCGTCGCGCGCGGACGCGACGTCCCACGCGGCGTTCTCCATGAACCAGCCGGGCCGCAGGAACGTCACGGGCATCGGCATCTCGCGCAGCGCCTGTTCCATCAGCGTGCGTTGCGTGAGCAGATTGGGCCCGTCAGCCTGCGCACCGATCGTCGACAGGCAAACGACCCTTTCGGGGCGCGTCTGCAGAAGCGCCGCGGACACGGCCTCGATCACCTTCCGCGCCTCGGGAAACCCGGGCTCCGGATCGAACTCCGAAGGCGGCAGGATGAAAACGCCCGCAGCGCCCGTGAACGCGGCGGCGAGCGACGAAGGGTCTTCCATGACGGCGGTCGCAATCTCGCACCCGCGCGCCGCCCACGCCCCTGCCCGCGTCGTGTCGCGCGCGACCGCGCGCACCGACCGCCCCGAGGCCAGCAGTTCGCTGGCCAATGCGCCGCCGACCTTGCCGGTGATGCCTGTTATCGCATACATGCTCGTTCTCCGTGTGTGAATACGTCGGTCGCATTCTGGCCAAACATCGAGCGAAACAAAACGACATGGATGGAAGCAGATAAGTGACAACGCGTCACTAATTCGGCATGATCGACGCCGACGACCGGCATTGCCGCGCTATCCGCGTCGGCGTGTCGGCCTTCCGTGGGTCGCCCGCGATCCGCCACCGTATGCACTCGAACAACCATGAGATCCAGTAGCGAGAAACTGTCCGGCAGCATCAGCGTGTTCGCCGCCGTGGTCGATGTCGGGACGTTTGCGGCTGCGGCCGACGTAATAGGCATGACGCCGCCGGGCGTCAGTCGAGCGATTGCGCGACTGGAAAGAAGGCTGAACATCCGGCTTTTCAATCGAACGACGCGGTCGGTGTCGCTGACTGAAGAGGGCCGCAGGTTTTACGAGCAGGTCATGCCGCATCTTGCCGGGCTGGAGGAAGCAGCCGCGGCGGCCGCGGGCGGCGCCTCCGTCGTGCGCGGAAAGCTGCGAATCAACCTGGATCCCGTCGTTTACCGGGCCATTCTCGGGCAACGACTCGATGCGTTCATGGACGCACATCCCGACCTCGAAATCGAGCTCATCGCGCGAGACAGCCTGGGCGACCTCGTCATGGACGGCTTCGACCTCGCCGTGCGATTCGGCGAACCGCGATCATCCAGCCTGATTGCGAGAAAGCTGCTCGATACCGGCATCGTGACGGTCGCGGCGCCCTCGTACATCGCTCGCCGGGGACGCCCGGCCAAACCCGAGGACCTCGAAAGCCGGAGCCACCGATGCCTTGAATTTCGCAACCCGGAGACAGGCAAGCCGTTCGCCTGGGAATTCCATCGTCGGCGCAAACGCATCGTGGTCGACACCCGGGGGCGCCTCACGGTCAACGATCCGGGCGCCCTGCTCAGCGCGTGCCTCGCCGGTTCCGGCATTGCGCAGATGCTGCTGCTCGGTGCCGAGCCGCTGATCGCCGACGGCCGGTTGATCAATCTCTTTCCCGAATGGGCCGACGAGCGGTATCCGTTATATGCGTACTACCCATCCCGGCATCACGTGCCGGCCAAGACCCGGGCGTTCCTGGATTTCATGGTCGAACTGACGGGTATTCACGGGCGCGCCGGCATGCGCTAGTGCCGTTCCGGCGGCGCCCCACGGCCCCTTGGCTCGGCATTCGCAGCGTACGGGCAGCGCCGCTTTTCAAGGCCGGACGCTACCGATTGTCGGCGCGCAATTCCCGCACCCCACGGCCGAGCCTGCGACGCAACAAGGCCCGCAACGTCGCCGCATCCGCGTAGCCGACCTCGCTTGCAATCGTCTCCAGGTCGTAACCCATCGACACGAGATTCTGCGCCCGTTCGATTCGGAGATCCTGGAAGAACGCCAATGGCGACTTCCCAAGTACCGCCTCGGTACGGCGCTGCAACGTGCGCGGTCCAACGGCCAATGCGGCGGCCGCCGCCTGAAGCGAAAAACCCGTGGAAAGATGCTCGCGGGCCCATCGCTCGAATCGAGCGACCAGCGGATCCGCATGGGCAAGGTAATCCGGAATGATGTATTCGGCCTGTGACGAACGCTTGTCGATCAGCATGAAACGGGCAACGAGCGTGGCCAGTTCGGGACTCGCTTGACGCAGCAACCACAGCGCAAGGTCGAGATGGCCCATGGCCGACCCCGCCGTCACCAAGCGATCCGCGGCGACGACCATCCGTGAATCGTTCAGATCGACTGCGGGATAACGTTGCCGAAAGAAAGGCGAGAGCGACCAGGTGGTCGTCGCCTCGCGATGATCCAGAAGCCCGGCTTCCGCCAGCACGAACGTACCGATGCAAGCGGCGGCGACGCCGACGCCATCGGCATGCCACGCCCGAAGGTGCGCCATGGCATCGCGCACGTCCGGACGCTCCAGCGCCTCGATCAGGCGCTCCGGCTGCCTGATGCCAGGCGCGGGCACGACCACCCAGTCGGCATGGCGTGCGCTGCTTGCGGGCTCCGCCAGCATGGACAGCCCGTGCGCGGTACGGACGCGCCTGCGTACGCCGACCACTCCGACGTCGAAGGGCGGCGCGGCAAAGCCCTGAGCGGCAGCCAGTTCGTTGGCCATCGCGAAGGTATCCAAAAGCACCGTCAGGCCGGTGTCGAACAGCCCTTCGAGCGCCAGAATGGACAATCTCATGTCGTAAACACATCTATTAATGTCATTTACGACTATAGCCCGCTTTCCGTGAAAAACCTAGACTGCACAGCAATGCGGCGAAGATTTCTCCAACGACGCCGTCCATTTCATCTCGACCGCATCGGACATGCTCGCGCTGATTCGGTTGCGGCTCTCCAACCTTGTTTTGCTGGAACACACTCGACATGTCCAAAACTATTCTGATAACCGGCGCCAGCAGCGGCTTCGGCCGTGACACTGCAGAAGCGCTCTCGGCGGCCGGGCACCGGGTATTCGCGTCGATGCGCGACATCGCCGGCCGAAACCGGCCGCATGCCGATGCCCTTCAAGCGAAAGGCATGCACGTCATCGAACTGGATGTGACGGACGATGCGTCCGTCGAGCGAGGCGTAGCTTCCGTGCTGGAAAATGCCGGGCATCTCGACGTCCTCGTCAACAACGCAGGTATCGGATCAGCGGGTATTTCCGAGGCGTTCACGACAAAGCAGGTACAGGCGCTCTTCGACGTGAATGTATTCGGCATCCAGCGAACGTCGCGGGCGGTGCTGCCGACCTTCAGGAAACAGGGCGAAGGCCTGATCGTGAACGTCGGTTCGATACTCGGCCGCGTGACGTTTCCGTTCTTCGGTCTCTATGGCGCATCGAAGTTCGCGCTCGAAGCGTTGACCGACAGCTACCGCTATGAGTTGTCGGCGTCGGGCATCGACGTCGTTCTCGTTCAACCCAGCAACTATCCGACGAATATTTTCGCCAGCGCGCAGCGGCCGGCCGACGCCGCGCGCGTACCCGGCTACGGCGACGCCGGTGCGATTCCGGACAAGATGGTGGAGACGCTCATGGCGCTGTTCGCGAGCGACCACGCGCCGAACCCGCACGACGTCGCCGACGCGATCGTGCAGCTTGTCGCACAAGCCAACGGTACTCGTCCGCCGCGTTTGATCGTGGGCGAGTCATTCGGCGCCGACGCCCTCAACGCTCAAGCGGCCTCGATTCAGGCGCAGGTGCTCAAGGGCCTCGGGCTGGCACACCTCGCCGAGCCGAAAGGGCGATCCGCCGCGGCTTGAAGGTACGGTCGACGCAGAAGCCGACACCGATCCGACGCACTGCCCCCGCTTCGTTCAATTGCCGGGTGCGAGGTCGTTGGCAAACCGGTTCGTATAACCGAGCGTACCGACGCCGCCGATGGAGTTGCACGTCGACGATGCGGCGCCGGGCGGGCAATCGACATCACGGTCGAACGACCAGAAGTGGACACCCACGAGGCCATTCTGTTTCACGAACTGCGCAACGGTGTCCGCATCCGCCGGCGTAAAGGTTTCGCCGCTCACATCGTTGCCGCCGATCATCGGCGTCAGCTCGATCTGGCTGTACGGCACGCCCCAGTGATCGTGCAGGTTCATCGCCGCCTGGATCGCCGACTGTCCCATCTGGCAGGTGCCGTTCGCCACCACGCAGTTCCCCGCCCCCGCCGACCCGTAGTCCATCGTCATCAGGTCGATGGTGTAGTTCTTCAGGCCGTGCGCCTGGATCGCCTGCATGACCCAGTCTCCATACACGTTGAAGCTGTCGGGAGCGCTGGCGCCCCAGGAGCTGGCCGTGGTCGCGCCCTGCTGGGAAGGGGCCAGTGTCGCGAGCGTAAAGCTGAAGCGCAGGCCGGGATAATTCTGCTGGGCGACTGCCACGCGCCGGACGAGATCGTCGATCACCTGTTGTGTCTGCCCGCCCTCGATATCGAAGTCGATCCCGATGAGGTTGCTCGACGCATAACGATTGATGAAGGCCGCCATGCCCGCATCCGACCCGCACGTGAACATGCCGGCCGCGCCGCCGGTGGAAATCACGTAATTCACATTGGCCGCGGTGAAAAGCGGCACATTGGCGGCCGCCAGCGCGCCGCCGTCGACGCCCGCCCAGTTCTCGCTGCCGCATTCGCCGGTCGCAAACGCGAGCGTCAGCGTGCGGACACCGGCTGGCAGCACCGACAGCACCGGGCTCATCTGACCGGTGACGTTCGACGAGATGACGTTCGTGTTCCAGTTCATCGAAATCGTCGCGTCCTTGTACGGGCTATAAACGAATGCCGGCGCCGTGCCGGTACCCGTCCCGGCCGCCGCGGCGGTGCCGGTGCCAGTGCCGAAGGACGACCATGCCAACAGAAGCGCCAGCGCGCCCTTCAAGGTCGAGCGCTGCATGATTCCGGATCGGTTGCTCTTCATTTTCATGCCCTCATCGCGTTTTACGCATTACCGGCATCGGTCTTCCACGCGATCCATGCCGGGGAATATTTCAGGAAGACGCGCTCCGCCCACGCAGGCGTAACGGAAACCCGCCACGTCACGCGGACGGCAAGCGTCGGCATCATTGATACGGACTACATAATCAATATCGTGATCAGATCAGCCATGTGGCTCCTCCACCCGGTGGCTTCCCCTTTCGATCGACAAAGCTCCGCCCAGGTCGAATTCAAGAGAAATCAACCTTACAAATTGCCACCTGAAGACGAATTTCTATATTGATTCTGTTTTTATCTCTACGACGGAAAAAACGACGACTTCGGTCTATGCTGGTGAAGCATGTGCACGCTACTTTCGCGCAGGGCCGGATGTCCGTCACAAGCGCGATGCAGGCGGTACGTGAAGCCGTCACGCAGGCTTGGGATAGCCGTGCCTGCCGTGCGGCGGCGGATACGGGTCTTTCGACAGCCGATGTAGTGATGCTTCAATCCGACGCCCACGTTTCGTTTGGTTATACTACATAATCGTCAGGCATCAACCCTTGAATCGAGTATTTTCACCCATATCGAAACCGGAAATATTCACGCGATCGCATTGCCATATTGAAATTATCGCCATTCGATAATTCAACCGGATATCCCGCAGCCATTTGGCTGATTGTTCAAATCAACGAAATTCAGGCGATGCGATCGGGCTTCATCGTATTGGCGGCCGACCCGCGATGACGTCACGTTGCCGTCCCTGATGCATCCACCGAACCCGGAGGCCGAACATGACTGTCCATCTCGCCCCCCAAGCGTCGACCCGCACCGCCCAACTCATCACCCGGGTGTACGCGAGGCTCCTGCTGGTCGGCTTCGCGCTGGTGCCCGCCTATCTGATCGCCTACCTGTACTTCTTCCAGGACCCGTCGCTGAAATTCGAGAATCACGCCTTTCACGAGCTGGCGATCGCGGCCGCCACGCTCGAAGGCGCGTTCGTCACGTATGTCTGCTGGCGCTGCTATCGCCTGTCGGGTGAGCCGTTGCTTCGCTGGCTTACGCTGGGCTTTCTGGGCTTTTCCGTCATCTATGCGTTGCATGGCCTGTTCACCGGCATGGCGCATCACAACATCTGGCTGTTCCTGCTGTACGGGCCGGCATCGCGCCTGACCATGTCGATCCTGATCCTTGTCGGGCAGCTCACCTACAGTCACAAGGCCGACAGCGCAGCGACCCGCGCCGATCCCCGCATCTGGTTACCCTGGCTCGCGCTGTTCGGACTCGTCGACGTCGCGGTCGCCGTGATCGCCTTCTCGCCGGTGGCCGGCCACCTGTGGGTGCGCCTGTCGATGGAAGGCGGCGCACTGCTGCTCTCGGCCGTGAACGTCGTTGCGCTGGTCATACGCCGTATCCGCTCGCCGCTGATGACGATCTACGGCATTTCGGTCACGTCGTTCGCCCTCTCGTCGCTCGCCTTCATCCTCGGGCGGCCGTGGAATCACATGTGGTGGCTCGCGCACGCGATTTTCGCAGCCGGCTTCTTCCTGCTCAGTTTCGGCGTGGTACAGGCCTTTCAAACGACCCGCTCGTTTTCGAAGATCTACAGCCAGGCGGAACTGTTTGCCCGGTTAAGGGATGCGATGGCCAGGACGGAGCGCGCGTTGCAGGCGCTTCAACACACCAACGAAAAACTCGAGCACCTGGCGGCCACGGACCCGCTCACGGGCGCGGCCAACCGGCGGCAATTCATCGAAAGCGTGGAAGCGGAAATCAACCGGGCCAAGCGCAACGGCGCGCCGTTCTCGCTGCTCGCGCTCGACCTCGACCACTTCAAGGCGATCAACGACAGTTACGGGCATCAGGCGGGCGATCAGGTGTTGCAACGCTTCGTCGACAAATGCGCCGATGCGATCCGGCCGTACGATGGCGTCGCGCGGGTAGGCGGCGAGGAATTCATGGTGCTGCTGCCGCAAGCCGCGCTGGACACCGCCCGGTCAATTGGCGAGCGCATCCGCGCGGCGATCGCCGGTGCGCCGTTCGAAGCAGGCATCGGCGAACCGATCAAGGTCACCGTGAGTGTCGGCGCCTCCGAATTCGGCCGGGACGGCGAGACGATCGACGCGATCCTGCGCAAGGCCGACGAACGCCTGTACCGCGCGAAGCATCAAGGCCGCAACCAGGTGGTCGCCGGGTAAGCCGGTTACCGTGTGAGTGCCGCCCACCGCGCCCCTCACACGGGTTCTTCAACTCATGACGCGTCGGGCACCGCCGGGCGCGTCATGTCGCGGCCGTATCAGAACGGGCTGCGTGTCGTATCGCCATTGGTGAAGATCGCGTCGACGACCTGATAGAACGCCATCGCCGTATCCGCGACCTCCCAGACCGCAAGGATCACGTGGTAGCCGCTACGCATCGGCAGCCGGCACGCGTGAATGGTCGGCTGCTGGGGCACCAGGTTCGCGTTCGGGTTCCAGTATGGCTGGCCGGGATTCTGGATCGTGCAGAACGGCGTGGGCTCGAACTGCGCACGCGTGAGCTTTTCCGACGGGTTCCAGTCGGCGCGTGTAATGAAGTAGTTCCAGCGACGCGTCTTGTGCACGGCGCTGAACTCCCATTTGAAATTCTGCACCGCGCCCGGCCGTAGCGGGATCTTCTGCCAGCGGCCCGGCGACTGCTCGTTCAGCACGGGCAGCGGGCCATTCGTGCTGGCGCCGGCGATTTCGCCGTCCTTCGGTGGTGCGGCATTCTTCGCGTCGTCCGGCGCGAACGGGTCCGACAGGCCGCTTTGCGTCGCGGGGAAGAACTTGCCGTTCTCCATCGCGTTCGCGTGCCACGCGTCGACAGGGCAGTTCGGATTCTGGCCTTGCGTGCACAGCACGATGCGCGAAGGCGGTTCGGTCAAGCGGCCGTGCGCGTGTGCACCGGCCGCCGCGACCAGCAGTGCCACACCGGCCAGCGCGCGTGGCATGACGGAAGCAACGTAGCTGCGGATGTTCTTGTTCATGAGCCCTCTCATGGCATGAATGTCGAAACGGATATGCGCACATCGAGCCTGTCGCAAGATTCCGCGAAGAGATTCCTGTCGACGCGTCGTCGCGCATGCTGATCGGCGAAAGCGGCGGTCGAATGAAACCGCGGCAAGCAATGATCAATCGCCATGCTTTCTGACAAATCACTTTCACCGAGTCGAACCTTATCCGCAAAGACCGGAAAAATAAACGTCCCTCATTGTTAATCTTTTGATTCGCGGCATCGAATCATCCATTCCCGCTTGCTTCGCTCGTCAACCCTGACGTAACGCGGATTCTGGTGCTTGACGATCGTGAATGATCGATCCCGGCATTTCGCGTTCGGAGGCTACCGGCATGGCCGCCTCCATTGCTCAATAATTTGATTCGTCGATTGATATTTGAATTGGGTCAATCCCGTCAATCATTCAAAATCCGGATCGGGAGGAATGATTATTTCGCTGGAAATTTCGCCTGATTTGAAAATAGCTCAAAGATCATCGACGACCGGGAGCCTCCTGATCCGGGCATATTCCAGCGCTGACGCGCTGCGCATCAATATCGGTCGCGTTGCGACGCGCGGCGTCAACTCCCCCGCGATGCGGCCAGGAGCATGCCCGCCTCCCGGAAGGGCGAACGGGTCATCACACCCCCAAGCCCCCACCCCGAAGCGAACAACCCACAGCGCCCAACACCCGCGTTGTCGACCGCCCGCAGGCACGAAACCAACGCAAAAACTGAAAGACTGAATTGCCGATCCGCACGCTTTTGACGCAGCTATATTCTCGACGACCAGCCCTTTAAACAAGGACTGCGAACAATATCCGTCAACCTACGTTCGAGACCTTCATCCATGAATAAAACGACACGGCTGCTGCGCATGACGTGCGCACTCGCCTGCTGCGGCCTGTTCTCCCACGCGCATGCGCAAAGCAGCGTCACGCTGTACGGCATCATCGACACCGGGATCGACTTCGCGTCGAACGTCGACGGCCAGCACCTGTGGCAGATGGCGAGCGGCGTCAGCGCCGGCAGCCGCTGGGGGCTGCGCGGCAAGGAAGATCTCGGTGGCGGGCTCGCCGCGATCTTCGATCTCGAAAGCGGCTTCAATTCCACGAACGGCGGGCTCGGCAGCGGCCTCGCGTTCTCGCGCAACGCTTACGTCGGGCTATCCGACCAACGCATGGGCACGCTGACGCTCGGCCGGCAGTGGGATCCGATCGTCGACCTGATCGAGCCGTATTCGCTGAACGACTATTACGGGGGCTGGTATTTCTCGCACCCGAACGACATGGACAACCTCGACAACGGCTTCGCGATCAGCAATGCCGTGAAATACACGAGCCCGACGATCGCCGGCTTCACCGCCGAGGCGCTCTACTCGTTCGGCGGGCAGCCCGGCCGCTTCTCCGACAACGCCGCGTACAGCGCGGCGCTCGCGTACACGAACGGGCCGTTCTCGGCCGGCGTCGGCTACCTGCGCGTCAACGATCCGGAGCAGGCCGTGCAGAGCTACCAGAACGGCGGCGGATACACGAACGCGGTGTACGGCGACGCGCTCATGAACGCGCGCAGCCAGAACATCTTCGCGGCCGGCGCGTCGTACCAGATCGGCAAACTGAAGCTGATGGGCAACTTCACCGACGTCGATTTCCAGCAAGGCGACGACGAGCAGGACGTGAAGTTCCAGAACTACGAAGTCGCCGGCACGCTCGCCGCCACGAGCCAGCTCAATTTCGGCCTTGGTTATACCTACACGACCGGCCGCGACCACGCGACCGGCCAGGAACCCAAATACCGTCAGTTGAACGCGAGCGCCGAGTATGAACTGTCGAAGCGCACGGCGGTCTACGCGCTCGCGGCACTGCAGATGGCGTCGGGCGGCGCCGTCGCGCAGGTCGCGGGCTTCGATCCGTCGTCGAGCGGCCGGCAGGCGGTCGGCCGGATCGGGCTGCGCCACACGTTCTAGGCGATCGCGCGAAGGGGCCGGCTTCCCGTGTACCGGAAGCCGGCCCCGGCCGGTGCGATCGACCCGCGCGTCGAATCAGTTCGGCAGGCTGACCACCATCTGCTCGTCCTCGAGCAGTTGCGTGAGCGACCCGTGCAGGCGCTCGAGGCTCCGCGGCGGCAGCGCGAAACTCGCCCAGCCGAGCCCCGTGTGCCGCAGCAACAGCACCGCGCCGCCGTACAGCGGATGGCGCTCCGCATACCAGCACGGGTCCATCTCCGTCACGAACTGCTGCGCGCGCGGCGGCATCTCGGGCACGGCCGGCTGCATCGACGCGCGCAACAGGCTCAGATACTGGATGACCGCATCGACGTCCTCCGGATCGAGCACCGCGGCACCCCGTTCGATCGACACCAGCACCACCGGCTTGCCGTGTTCCTGGATCATCTTGATACTCAGCGGCTGCGTCATTATTGCGTTCCTCGTGGCTACTCGTATCGGCCCATTATCGGCAGCCGCGTCACGCGCGCACCTGAAGATTTGATGCAGCTTCATGAATTTATTTTTAGGTTGACTGCCGTTGCGACGAACGCGTATTCGTCGTCACGACGCACGACGATCTCGCTGGCAGGGTCGATACCTTCGACGACACGCGTGTTCAGTGAATCGCAGCGACAGGCGAGAACGCCGTCCCGCACGCGCACGCGTCATCCCCCGCGTCGTCCGCCGCTTCCTTAAACGAAATTTCATCCATTCCGCGTCGTTTTTTAAGCGTCCGGCGCCGGCCCGCATCCCATAATCGGCTCGCTACCTTGCCGGTCACGCGCGGCGGCACGCATCGAGCGATGCGTCGGCGGCGCATGCGAACGGTCAATTCTTTCCTTCGGCGGACCATGAACCAACTGCAAGCGATGCGCGTGTTCACGCGCGTAGTCGAGTTGTCGAGTTTCAATCTCGCCGCGCGCCAGCTCGGGATGTCGGCGGCCGCGGTCACACGCAGCGTCGGCATGCTCGAAGCGCACCTGAACATGCGACTGCTGAACCGGACGACCCGCAGCCTGTCCCTCACCGAGACCGGCCGCGAATATCTCGACGGCTGCCGCACGATCATCGAGAAGCTCGACGAGATCGAATCGAACCTCGTGCAGGTCACGCGCGACCCGCGCGGCACGCTGCGGATCGCCGCGTCGGCGACCTCCGTCGCGGCCGGCCTCGGCGTGCTGCTGTCGGCATATCGCAACGGGCATCCGCGCGTCCGGTTCGACGTGACCACGTTCGACACGCATGTCGACATGGTCGAGGGCGGCTACGACGTCTGCTTCTGCGACGATCGCCGCCTCGTCAACGCGACCTTCGTGTCGCGGATGCTGACGAGCGTACGCGACGTGGTCGTCGCATCGCCCGAGTACCTCGCGCGCCACGGCACGCCGAACGATCCCGTCGAACTGAACGAACACAGCCTGCTGACCGTGTCGAACGGCACGGCGCGCAGCTGGGAATTCTCGGACGTCGACGGTTCCTACCGCGTCTACACCGGCAACGCGCTGGCCTCGACCGGCAGCATGATGGTGCGGATCGCGGCGCTCAATCACATGGGCATCACGCAATTGCCGCACCCGCTCGTCGCCGACGATCTCGCACGCGGCGCGCTGGTGCCGCTGCTCGAACGCTACGAAGTGAACGGCGGCGCGCGCTGCATCTCGATGCTTTACCCGAGCCGCAACCATCTGTCGACCAAGGTCCGCAGCTTCATCGACTACGTGGTCGAACACTATCGCGCGCCCGAGCGCGCCGCCGCCTGATTCCGCCCGGGCCGCTCCGTCCATGCCCCACATCCTGACGATCGAAGACGATCCGCTGATCGCGGATCACATCACCCGGACGCTGCGCGCCGCCGGCCACCAGGTGGACGTCGCGCGCACCGGCCGCGACGGCATGGCCAGGGCGATGAGTGCGGACTACGACGTCGTGACGCTCGACCGCATGCTGCCGGATCTCGACGGGCTCACGATTCTCGCGACGATGCGCGGCGTCGGCCTCGACACGCCGGTGCTCGTGATGAGCGCGATGTCCGACGTCGACCAGCGCATCCAGGGGCTGCGCGCGGGCGGCGACGACTATCTCGTCAAGCCGTTCTCGCTCGACGAGATGTGCGCGCGCATCGACGTGCTGATCCGCCGCCGGCCGCGCGGCGCACAGGTCGAGACGGTCCTGCGCACGGGCGAGCTCGCATTCGACCTGGTGCGGCGCCGCGTCACGCTCGGCGCGAGCGAGCTCGCGCTGCTGCCGACCGAATTGCGCGTGCTCGAATTCATGATGCGGCACGCCGGGCGCGTGCTCACGCGCACGATGATCTTCGAGGCGGTGTGGGGCTGCCGTTTCGATCCGGGCACCAACCTGATCGACGTCCACGTCGGCCGCCTGCGCAAGAAGGTGAACCGGCCGGGTGCGGCACCGTTGATCCGCACGATCCGCGGCGCGGGCTACATGCTCGGCTGAATCCGGCCGCCGCCACCTAAAACTTCTTTCATCTTTTTAGCGACCGGCTGTTAGGGGCCGCTCCGCAGAATGCGGTCATCGGCTGCGTATCGGTGTTTTCCCGAAGCCGCGCGCATCCGGCTCTTCTTCACGACGCCTTTGAACGGAGCAGCACCCCATGCTGAAAATTGTCCGGCTCGCGCTCACCCGGCCCTACACATTCGTCGTGCTGGCGCTGCTGATCCTGATCGCGGGTCCGCTCGCGGCACTCCGCACGCCCATCGACATCTTCCCGGATATCCGCATTCCGGTGATCAGCGTCGTCTGGAACTACGCCGGCCTGCAGCCGGACGACATGTCCGGACGCGTGATCACGTACTACGAGCGCACGCTCGGCACGACGGTCAACGATGTCCAGCATATCGAATCACAATCGTTCCGCGGCTACGGCATCGTGAAGATCTTCTTCCAGCCGACCGTCGATATCCGCACGGCGACCGCGCAGGTCACGTCGATCTCGCAGACCGTGCTCAAACAGATGCCGCCCGGCACCACGCCGCCGCAGATCCTCAACTACAACGCGTCGACCGTCCCCGTGCTGCAGATCGCGCTGACCAGCAACACGCTCGACGAACAGAAGCTGGCGGATTACGCGGTCAACTTCATTCGACCGCAGCTGCTGTCGGTGCCCGGTGTCGCGATTCCGACGCCGTACGGCGGCAAGTCGCGTGAAGTGCAGATCGACCTCGACCCGCAGGCGCTGCAGTCGAAAGGGCTGTCGGCGCAGGACGTCGCGCACGCGCTCGCGCAGCAGAACCAGATCATCCCGGCCGGCACGCAGAAGATCGGCCGCTTCGAATACAACATCAAGCTCAACAACAGCCCGCTCTCGCTCGACGCGTTGAACGACCTGCCGATCAAGTCGGTCGGCGGCACGACGATTTATATCCGTGACGTCGCCCATGTGCGCGACGGCTACCCGCCGCAGGGCAACATCGTGCGCGTGGACGGCCACCGCGCGGTGCTGATGAGTATCCTGAAGAACGGCTCGGCATCGACGCTCGACATCATCGCCGGCGTGAAGGCGAAGCTGCCGCTGGTCGAACAGACGCTGCCGCCGGGCCTGAAGCTCGTCACGATGGGCGACCAGTCGACCTTCGTGAACGGCGCCGTCAGCGGCGTGGCGCGCGAAGGCATCATCGCCGCCGCGCTGACCTCGCTGATGATCCTGCTGTTCCTCGGCTCGTGGCGCTCGACGCTGATCATCGCCGCGTCGATCCCGCTGGCCGTGCTCTCGGCGATCGCGCTGCTCGCGGCCACCGGCGAAACGCTCAACGTGATGACGCTCGGCGGCCTCGCGCTCGCGGTCGGGATTCTGGTCGACGATGCGACGGTGACGATCGAGAACGTGAACTGGCACCTCGAACAGGGCAAGGACACGCGCACCGCGATCGTCGACGGTGCGAAACAGATCGTGATGCCGGCGCTCGTCTCGCTGCTGTGCATCTGCATCGTGTTCGTGCCGATGCTGATGCTCGACGGCATCTCGCGCTTCCTGTTCGTGCCGATGGCGAAGGCCGTGATCTTCTCGATGATGTCGTCGTTCGTGCTGTCGCGCACCTTCGTGCCGATGCTCGCGCAATACCTGCTCAAGCCGCACGCGTCGGCCGGCCATGCGTCGGGCGAGCTCGCGGCGATCATGGATTCGCATGCGGGCCATGCCGGCGCGCACGACGCGCCGCCGTCGCGCAATCCGTTGGTGCGCTTCCAGCGTGCATTCGAGCGCCGCTTCGAGTCCGTGCGCGCGTCGTACCGGATCCTGCTGGGCCTCGCGCTCACGCGCCGCAAGCCGTTCGTCGTCGCGTTCCTGTGCGTGGTCGCCGCATCGTTCCTGCTCGTCCCGTGGCTCGGCCGCAACTTCTTCCCGACCATCGACTCGGGCGAGATCTCGCTGCACGTGCGTGCGCCGGTCGGCACGCGGGTCGAGGAAACCGCCGCCGAGTTCGACCGTATCGAAAACACGATTCGCGGCGTGATCCCGGCCGCGCAGTTGCGCGAAGTGGTCGACAACATCGGCCTGCCGAACAGCGGGATCAACCTGACCTACAACAACAGCGGCACGCTCGGGCCGCAGGACGGCGACATCCTGATCTCGCTGTCGCACGACCACGCGCCGACCGCCGACTACGTGCGCGAGCTGCGCGAACGCCTGCCGCGCGCCTATCCGGGCACCACGTTCTCGTTCCTGCCTGCCGACATCGTCAGCCAGATCCTCAACTTCGGCGCACCGGCCCCGGTCGACCTGCAGGTGGCCGGCCCCAACCAGCAGGCCAACCTCGCTTATGCGCGGGAGCTGTATCGCAAGCTGCGCCTGATCGCCGGCGTGGCCGACCCGCGCATCCAGCAGGCCAGCACCTATCCGCAGTTCACGGTGGCGGTCGACCGGACGCGTGCCGACCAGCTCGGCATCACCGAGCAGGACGTGACGAACTCGGTGGTCGCGACGCTCGCGGGCACCAGCCAGGTCGACCCGACCTACTGGCTCAACCCGCGTAACGGCGTGTCCTATCCGATCGTCGCGCAGACGCCGCAGTACCGGATGACCACGCTGTCGGCGCTGCAGAACCTGCCTGTCACCGGCGCGAACGGCCAGTCGCAGCTGCTCGGCGGTCTCGCGACGATCACGCGCGGCGTCGGCAACGCGGTGGTGTCGCACTACAACATCGAACCTTTGTTCGACATCTACGCGACCACCCAGGGCCGCGACCTCGGTGCCGTCGCCGCGGACATCGGCAGCGTCGTCAAGGCCACCGCGAAGGACCTGCCCAAGGGCTCGACCGTCACGCTGCGCGGCCAGGTGCAGACCATGAACAGCGCGTTCACCGGCCTGCTGCTCGGGCTGGCGGGCGCCATCGTGCTGATCTACCTGCTGATCGTCGTGAACTTCCACTCGTGGGCCGATGCGTTCGTGATCGTCTCCGCGCTGCCGGCGGCGCTGGCCGGCATCGTCTGGATGCTGTTCACCACGCACACGCCGATGTCGGTGCCCGCGCTCACCGGCGCGATCCTGTGCATGGGCGTGGCCACCGCGAACGCGATCCTCGTCGTCAGCTTCGCGCGCGAGCGCCTCGCCGAAACCGGCAACGCGCTCGCCTCGGCGCTCGAAGCCGGCTTCACGCGCTTTCGGCCCGTGCTGATGACCGCGCTCGCGATGATCATCGGCATGGCGCCGATGGCGCTCGGCCTCGGCGACGGCGGCGAGCAGAACGCGCCGCTCGGCCGCGCCGTGATCGGCGGCCTCGCGTGCGCGACGATCGCGACACTGTTCTTCGTTCCCGTCGTGTTCAGCCTCGTGCATCGGCGCGATGCGCTGAAGCACGACGCACCCCGCGCTTCCTCCCCTTCCGCGTCCGGAGCTTCCCATGTCCACTGAGATCGAAATCAAGTCGCCGAAACGGCTGCCCAACCTCAAGCTCGTCGCCACGATCGCCGCGCTGGTCGCGGCCGGCATCGTGACGGCCGGCGTCGCAGGCCGCGCGCACGCGAAACAGGAAATGACCCGATGGTCCGCCGAACAGGCGGTGCCGACCGTGGTCGCCTACACGCCGACGACCGGCGGCGACGGCGCCGCGCTCGTGCTGCCCGGCCACCTGTCCGCGTTCGAAAGTGCGCCGATCCATGCGCAGGTGTCGGGTTACCTGCATGCGTGGTACACCGATATCGGCGCGCACGTGAAGTCGGGCCAGCTGCTCGGCCTGATCGACACGCCCGAGCTCGACCAGCAGCTGCAGCAGGCGCGCGCCGACCTGCAGAGCTCGCTCGCCAACGAGAAGCTGGCCGCATCCACGGCCGCGCGCTGGACCAGGATGCTCGCGCAGGATTCGGTGTCGCAGCAGGAAACCGACGAGAAGACCAGCGACCTCGCCGCCAAGCAGGCGATCGTCGCGGCCAACGAGGCCAACGTGCGGCGTCTCGACGCGCTGGAGGCATTCAAGCGCATCGTCGCGCCGTTCGACGGCGTCGTCACCGCGCGCAAGACCGACATCGGCCAGCTGATCTCGGCCGGCGGCGGCACCGGCCCCGAACTGTTCGCCGTGTCCGACGTGCACCGGATGCGCGTCTACGTGAGCGTGCCGCAGAACGAGGCCGCCGCGATCCGCCCCGGCATGAGCGCGACGCTGACCGTGCCCGAGCATCCGGGCGAGACCTTCCATGCGACGCTCGCCGACACCGACGATTCGATCGCCGATTCGACCGGCACGCTGCTCGTGCAGCTGATGGTCGACAACCGCGACGGCAAGCTGATTCCGGGCGAATACACCGAGGTGCATTTCGCGCTGCCGGCCGGCAGCAGCCACGCGTTGACGATTCCGGCCAGCTCGCTGATCTTCCGCCAGGCCGGCCTGCAGGTCGCCGTGGTCGGCAAGGACGATCGCGCGGTGCTCAAGCCCGTCACGATCGCGACCGACCTCGGCACGCACGTGCAGATCGCGACCGGCCTCGCGCCCGACGATCGCGTGATCGACAACCCGCCCGACTCGCTGTCCGCGGGCGACCGCGTCCGGCTCGCGACGCCGGCCGGCACCGTCGCGGCGGCCGTGCGCGACACGGAGCGTGCGAATGGCTAACCCGCGTCGGCTCTGCGCGATGCTCGCCGGCATCGCGTTCCTCTCCGCCTGCTCGTTCGCGCCCGTCTATCACGCGCCGACCACCGCGCTGCCTGCCCGTTTCAAGGAAGCGGGCGGCTGGCAGCCGGCACAGCCGGCCGACCGCATCGCACGCGACGGCTGGTGGAAGGCGTTCCGCGATCCGGTGCTCGACCGGCTCGAAGCGCGGGTAGCCACCGCCAACCCCGACGTGGCCGCCGCGGTGGCCCGCCATGACGAAGCCGGCGCGCTGTTCGATCAGGCGCGCGCGGGGCTGTTCCCGACCATCGGCCTCGGCGCGCAGGTCTCGAGCAACCGGCAATCGGCCGCGCGCCCGCTGCGCGGCGCGAACCAGCCGAACGTGTACGGCTCGAACACGCTCGAGGCCGGCTTCGACTACGACCTCGACCTGTGGGGCAAGGTGCGCAACGAGGTCGCGGCCGGGCGCGCGAACGCGCAGGCCAGCGCCGACGATCTCGCATCGGTGCAACTGAGCCTGCAGGCCAGCCTCGCGAACGCGTACTTCAACCTGCGCGGGCTCGACCAGCAGCAGCAGTTGCTGTCCGACACGATCGACACGTACCAGCGTGCGCTGAAACTCACGATGAGCCGGCACGCGGGCGGCATCGCATCCGATCTCGACGTCTCGCGCGCGCAGACGCAGCTCGACTCGGCCCGCGCGTCGGCCGAGGACGTGCGGGCGCGGCGCGCGCTGTACGAGCACGCGATCGCGACGCTCACCGGCGTGCCGGCCTCGTCGTTCTCGCTCGCGCCGGACCTGAGCGTGGCGTATCTGCCCGCGATCCCGGCCGGCATTCCCGCCACGCTGCTGCAACGGCGGCCCGACGTCGCGGCCGCCGAACGCCGCATGGCGGCCGCCAACGCGCGGATCGGCGTGGTGCGCGCGGCGTTCTTCCCCGACATCACGCTCGGGCTGATCGGCGGGTACCAGAGTTCGGGGCTCGGCCATTGGCTCAGCGCGCCGAACGAGATCTGGTCGATCGGGCCCAGCCTCGCGCTCACGCTGTTCGACGGCGGCCGCCGCCAGGCGCTCACGGCCCAGGCGCACGCGCAGCTGGCCGAGAACGGCGCGAAATATCGCGCGGTGGTACTCGACGCGTGCCAGCAGGTGGAAGACAACCTCGCGCTCACGCACCATCTCGGCGACGAAGCCGATCGCCAACAGGAAGCGCTCGACGCGGCCGAACGCACGTTGCAGTTGTCGATGTCGCGCTATCGGGACGGCGTCGTCAGCTATCTCGACGTGGTGACCGCACAAACCACCGAGCTCGAGACGAAAGTGGCGATGCTGGAACTGAATACGCGCCGGCAGTTGGCGGCGGTCGGGTTGATCGCGGCACTGGGCGGAGGGTGGTCGGCCGACGAAGCAGCGTCCGGCGCGAAAACGCCGGTCGCGACGCCGGCTCGTTCGACGACCTGAGCCCGTTGCGGCACGTGGGGAGCGTGTCGCGTTTGGATGCACCCGTCATCGCGACGGGTGCTTTTTTTCGCGGGCCCGGCCGGTCAGAACTTGTGACGGATGCCGGCCGCGACCACCGCCTGGCGATCGTTACCCGACGCGGCCAGATTGAAGATCCCCGCGTTGCCGAGCACCGCGACACCGTCCGCGCCCGTCACGCGCTGATACACGCCTTCGAGATACAGATCGGTGCGGCGCGACAGCGCATAGTCGGCCTGCAGCATGAACTGGTTCCACTTCGGCGCGATGCTGCGGCCCGCATCGTCGAAGCGGCCCTGCGTGAACGTATACGAGCCGCCCAGCGAGAAGGCCGGCGTCAGGAAGTAGCGCCCGTTCAGTTCGTAGTTGCTGAAGGTCAGCAACTGGCCGTTCACGGTGCCGTACGCGCCGCCCTGCGACAGTTCGCGCGGGTCGTTCAGGATCGTTCTCGTATAGACGAAGCCGATCGTCGCATGATCGAACGCATAGTGCGCGCCGGCGCCGAACGTGCGCCAGCGTCCGCCCGCGAGCATCGCATCGCCGTCCGAGCTGCTCAGCGATCCGCCGGTGTTCTTCGGCGCATTCACGCCGCCCGGCTGGTTCGACTGCAGGTACGCCACGCCCACGTCGAGCGGACCGTTCGCATACCGCGCGCCGACGCTGTACGCGTTGTTGTTGCTGAACCCGCCGCCCTGGTTGCTGAAGCCGTACGCGCCGCCGAACGTCAAGCCGCCATAGTCTGCACTGCGGAACTTCACCGCGTTGTTCATCCGCGTGTCGTTGGCGAGGTTGTCGTTGTCGTACGGGTGATCGGCGAGGTTGCCGCCGAATCCCGAGCCCGTCGCCGACAGCGGCGCGACGAAGTCGACCAGGAAATCGTATTGCCGGCCGAGCGTCACCGTGCCCCATTGGCGGCTCGCGAGACCGACCCAGGCCTGACGGCCGAACTCATCGCCGCCGTTGCCGAACTTGCCGTTCGCGACGTTGAAGCCGTTCTCGAGGGTGAACACGGCGGCCAGGCCGCCGCCGAGATCCTCGTTGCCGCGCAGCCCCCAGCGCGACGTGCTGACGTTGCCGCTCTGCACGCCGTAAGCGGGCCCCGCGCCGGCCGCCGATTTCTGGTTGCTGATGTAGTCCAGGCCCGCGTCGATCGTGCCGTACAGCGTGACGCTGCTCTGCGCATGCGCCGCGCCCGCAAGCAGGCACGCAACCGCTGCCGGGATTGCCAGAAGTTTCTTCATGATGGTTTCGCTAGAGTGGATCGGTCTTCTCGCATCGCCGGCCGGTGTGGAACGGCCGATCCGTCCGCGATGCGATGGCGCACAATTTAGGCAGCGGGCATGACAGCGCCGTTATCGAAACGGCCCGAAAAATGAAACCTTCTTCATCCTCGCGATGCGCCGCATTCATGTCCGTGCGAAACGCGCCGGCGCATGAATTTCTTTTCACGTTGCGTATGCCGATCCGATAGCGCCGCTCCCCTATGCTTGTCCTCAACCCGATGCGCGGCATCGACTGGCCGCACCGGGGATGAACCAGTCAATCATCATGAGGATTCCGAACATGAAAACCACCACGATCGTCGCTTCCACGCTGCTCGCCGCGTGCGCCGCGCTGTCCGTTCCCGCGTTCGCGCAGACGAGTACCCAGGCGATGCAGATGACGCCGGCCGCCACCAAGGACGGCGTGCCCGGCGCGCAGGCCGCCGGCCAGTGGGTACCGCCGTACGGACAGCCGATCCACGAGAAGACGCGTGCCCAGGTCTACGCCGAACTCGTGCACGCCGAACAGGACGGGCAGATCAAGTACCTCGACTCCACGCTCTATTCGCATTGATGCGCACCGCCGTGCGGCCGGGCGTGCTGCCCGGCGCGCGCCGCCCACCCCTCGCATCAACCGTCACCCATGAAGCTTCGTCCCTTGCTCGTTCGTTCCGCCCGTGTTGCGCTCGTCGCGATCGCGGCCGGCGTGATGCTGTCGGGCTGCGCCGGCGCGCAACCCGACGGCCCCGGCGATTGCGTCGGCCCGCCCGATTTCTGTGTGCCGTTCTTCGGCTCGTAAACGCACGACGGGCGCGCTGCCATCGGCAACGCGCCCGTTCGTGCAGGGGGGCCGCGCGGCTATGCGTCCGGCAGCGTCACCTGGTAGCCGTAGCGGCTCACCGTATCGATCCGGACATCGGGCAGATGCCGCGCGAGCTTGCGGCGCAGCCGCGACACCACGAGATTGACGCTCGACGGGTCGACATCGTCCTTGTCCTGCCACACATACCGGATCAACTGGTCGCGCGGCACCGGCGCGTTCGGATGGCGCATCAGGCATTCGAGCAGCAGGCATTCGCGCCGCGTCACGGCGAGGCGCAGCTTGCCGTCCTTGAGTTCGCGCGCGAGCGTTTCCAGCATGGACACCGACGCGACCGGGCCTTCCGTGTCGCGCGGCCCGGCCAGCCGCTGCAACGCCTGCAGGCGCTCGTGCAGCTCGATGAACGAATACGGCGCGCCGAAACACGCATCGGCGCCTGCGTGCAGCACGCGGATGCGCTCGCGCGCCGACGCCTGGCCGATCAGCACCACCAGTGCCGCGCCGCCGCCGTCGGCGACGAAACGCGGCAGCATCGCGATCAGCGCGGCATCGCTGCCCGGCTCGAACGCGGTCGCGACGATCGCGTCGAACGTCTCCTGCGACGCGAGGAACAACCCGTCGCGCAGATCGTCCGCACGCTGCAGGCTGTGCCCGCTCTCCTGCAGCGCCTTGTACAGCCACGCTGCTTCCGGGTGCGGCGAAGTCACGAGCAGAACGCGCATCGTCAGCCCCCTTCGCGGCGGCAATGCGCGCGCACGTGCAGCCGGTTGCGAACGACCGTCATCCGAGCGACCTCGGCCAGCATTCGATCGTCACGCGCGTGCCGGGCTCGGCATTGCCGATGCGCAGCGTGAAGTCGTGCACGTTGACGACCGTCGACACGATGCTCAGGCCGAGCCCGGCCCCGGCGAGGTGCCCGGTGCGGCGGCTGCGGTAACGGTGCTGCAGCACGGCCTCGCGCTCGTTCGCGGCGATACCCGGGCCGTTGTCGACCACGTCGATGCGCGGACCGGACGACGTATCGTGAAGTTCGAGGCGCACGGTGTCGCCCGAGGTCGTGTACTTGAGCGCGTTGTCGAGCAGGTTCGTGAGCGCCTCGAACAGCAGCGCGCGATCGCCGTGAATTCGCTCGACGGGTTCGACGAGCACGACGAAATGGATGGCGCGGCTGTCGGCGAGCGGTTCGAACAGTTGCCCGACGTCCGTCACGAGATCTTCCAGCGCGAGCTCGGCGAACCCGCCGCGCCGCTGCAGCGACCCGATTTCGGCGATGCGCAGCATCGCGCGAAACCGGCTGAGCAGCACGTCGGTCTCGTTGCGTGCGCGGGCGACGAGCGACGCCAGCGCGGCATCGTCGAGCCCGTCCGCGCGCTCCGCCGCATGCGCAAGCAGCGTATGCACGTGCGCGAGCGGCGTTCGCAGGTCGTGCGCGATGCCGTCGCAGACACCCTTCACCTCGTTCATCAGGCGCTCGACTTCCTCGAGCATGTGATTGACCAGATGCGACAGCAGGTCGATCTCGTCGTGCCCGCCGATCGGCAGCCGCTGCCCGAGGTCGCCCTGCGCGATGCGCTGCGTGATGCGCCGGACTTCCTTCAGGCGCCGCATCTGCCGCACGCTGAGAATCAGGCCGCCGACGACGCCCGCGCCCAGGCAGAACAGGCCGCCGCCGACCAGCGCCTGGATGATCGCCGCGCGAATCCGCAGGATGTGCGTCAGGTCGCGCCCGAGCACCAGCACGTCGCCGTTGGCACGCCGCTCCGCCATCGTGCGGACGACCGGCGGCACCTGGTCGCCCGCGATCGTCATCGTGTGGTCGAGCGTCACGCCGTTGCGATCCGGCCGGATGCCGTCGGGCATGGCCAGCACGTCGCCGGCGACATGCCTGCCGTCGGCCGTGAAGAGCCCGTAGTAGTTGGTGTGCATCCGCTCGTGCTCGATCCGGTGCTGGATGGCCGCGGCAAGCTGGTTGTCCTGGAGCGAATCGAAGTAGATCATCTGCCAGTCGATCACCACGTCGGTTTCGCGCTCCATGTCGTGCGTGATGATCGATGCGATGAAACCGAGCAGCAACATCACCGACACGGAAAACGTCACCGCATAGACCGACACGAGCCGGAACGTGCTGGAATACCAGTGACGCTTCGGCGCCGGCTGGACGTGATCCGTCGAGGACATCAAGGTCGCGGACTCAGCCAAGGATGTAGCCCGCGCCGCGTACCGTCTGGATCATCTGCTTCGCATCGGGCGGATCGATCTTCTTGCGCAGCCGGCCCATGTGCACTTCGATCAGGTTGGTGCCGGGATCGAAGTGATAGCCCCATACGGCCTCGAACAGCATCGTGCGCGTGATGGTCTGGCCGGCATTGCGCATCATGTATTCGAGCACGCGGTATTCGGTCGGCAGCAGCGCGATTTCGTCGCCGTCGCGAAACACCTTGCGCGAGATCAGGTCGAGCCTGAGCGGGCCGACGGTCAGCGTCGTGGCGAACGGCGCCGGCGCGGTCTGACTCCGGCGCAGCAGAACCTCCAGGCGCGCCGCCATTTCCTCGGGATCGAACGGTTTGGTCAGGTAATCGTCGCCGCCCGCACGCAGGCCGCGCACGCGTTCGTCGACATCGCCGAGCGCGCTCAGCATCAGCACCGGAGTGCGCACGCCGACGCTGCGCATCGTGGTCAGGATCGTGAGGCCGTCGACGACCGGCAGCATGCGGTCGAGCGTGATCACGTCGAACTCGTTGCCGAGCGCGCGGGCCATGCCGTCGCGGCCGTTCGCCACCCATTCGACCGTGAAGCCGCGCCCTTGCAGTTCCCTGACTATTTCGTTCGCGGTGATCTCGTCGTCTTCGATCGTCAGTACGTGCGCCATGGCCGTACCGCTCCTGGCCAGCCTGTCGGGCAGGGCCGGCGTGTTACCGGGGGAAACTGATGATGCCATTTACGATTCTCGTCTTCAGCGAAGGGACGCACGCGCTTCGACACCCGAAGGGCGGGCGCGTTCGGATGGAGACTACACGCGCGCGTGTAAATCGTGCGCGTCGACTTCATGAAGAAAGTTTCATATACGGCGGCAACGCCCGCCGGCGTTACCGGCGCGCGTTGTTGCGACAGGATGCCGCACGGCCCTTCGCCTTCGCGCACGGACGGTTGCAACCGATCGCGTCGAAAGGTATCGGTAAAGAATCGCGCATCAGCTTCGGTGCGGCGCCACGCCGGGCTGATCGACGCGATGCGAAGCGACGCGATGTGCCGCGTTCTCCACACGCTGCATGCGCTCGGCCTTCTCGTGCGCGAGCGTCACGTCGGCAATCGCGAGCCCCGTTCCCTGCACCTTCGCGAACGCCAGCACCGGTGAGCACACCAGCGCGATGAGCGCGGCCATCCTGACGGTCTCTTTCATTGCATTACCCCGATGCAGGCCGCGCCGTGCGCAGCGTCGATTGATCACGGGTTCGACGATACGCCCGCACGGCTAACCGTTCGGTCGCGCGTGCATGAAGGTTTCTTTAAGGTTCGATGCGTGCGACGACGATCGCTTCCGCGCGCAGTCGATGCGGATAAAACTAGTTTCATCTTCGCGCGGCCGTTTCGATAGTCCGCGGTGCCTAACCTGTGTCGTGAGGTCGACGTTGGCAATCCACCGTACGGCCGGTTCCCAACGCTTCCCAGGAGTCGAAGATGAAACATCCCGCCCGTTACCTCGCCTGTTCCGCGCTGCTCGCGATGAGCTTCGCCGCGCACGCCGCGCCGACGCTCACGCCGGCGCAATGCCACGACTATCCGTTCGTGCATACGCACGGCCCGGTCTCCCACCGGCAACTGATCAACGAGCTGAACGAGCTGGAATCCGTCGGCTACAACCCGTCGTCGGGCGACGAGAGCAGCTATCCGGACGATATCGATTCGGCGCAGGCGCGCCTGATGAACGAGTATCAGAAGGATTGCGCGGGCGCAGCCAACACCGTCGCGTCGAACGGCAACTGACTCGCCAACGGCGAACGATCTCCGAGTTTGCGCGCGTGCCTCGCGGCCGCGCGTTTTTTTTGTCGATGCCGCGCACGCTACGCGACCGTTTTTTTTCAACGACGGGCGGATCGCGACGGAACGCAACGTCGCGATCGTGAACGTCGCCGGACGCGCGGTGATCGGTACGATCGATTTCACCGGCTACCACGGGCCGCCGCGACCGCGTGTTGTCCCCGTATGGCAAGCACACAAGCGCTCGCGATCGGCTTCAACATGCGGTGTCGCTGTTCGGCGGCACGACGCCGCTCGTCACAGCATGGCGCGTCGATCGCACCGGCGTCGCGCACGACGGCACGACGCGTACCGTCCTATCCGACGCGATACATCGGCAGCACGTTGCTGCCGGCCGCTTCCTGGCCCGACGCGAGCGGATGACGCGCCTGTTCGAGCAGCCAGTTGGTCAGCACCGCGATGTCGAACTCGTTGCACGCGTCCGGGTTCTGCACCAGCACGTAACTGCCCGATGCGACCGTGCAGTGCGCGAACAACTCGACGAGCCGGCCCTGCTTCAGCAGCCCGTCGACCAGCGGCCGCCGCCCGATCGCAATGCCGTGCCCGTCGACCGCCGCCTGCACCAGCTGGTCGTACTGGCTGAAATGCAGCGCACCGGCGGGCCGCAGGCGCGGCACGCCGAGTTCCTTCAGCAGATGGCTCCACCCATGCCACGGCCATTCGCAGCGCGGATCGTCGAGATGCAGCAGCACGTGCTTTTCAAGGTCCTCCGGCTTCATCGACGCCGCGTCGCCCGCCGTCGCCATCAGGCTCGGGCTGCAGACCGCCACGACGCGCTCGCGAAACAGCACGTCCGTATCGTCCGTCGACGTATACGGCCCCGCATATCGCACGGCCAGGTGCAAACGTTTGCGTTTGAGATCCTCAATTTCGCTCGTTGCCGATACGCGCACGTCGATGTCGGGGTAGCTTGCGCGGAACGAACCGAGGCGCGGAATCAGCCATAGCGCCGCGAACGATACGGTCGTCGACAACGAGATCGCGCGCTGACCCACGCTCGACGACAGCTTGCCGATCACCGATTCCAGGTCGGACAACGCGAACGAGATCGCGTCGTACAGCTCCCGCCCCTTGTCGGTCAGCGTCAGGGATCGAATGTGCCGGTGAAAGAGCTCGATCCGGAGTTGTTCCTCGAGTGCCTTGACCTGCCGACTCACGGCAGATTGCGTGACGTTCAGTTCCTGCCCGGCGCGTGTAAAGCTCAAATGGCGCGCAGCGCATTCGAAGCCTCTCAGGAAATCCAGCGAAGGCATACTTCTCAATCGTTTTGCCAATCTCACATTAGCCATACCGCCGCCTCAAAGTTGCACCCATCGACAGGCAAGTCGCCTCTCGTTCCCCTGAATCGTTTCTCCTATTTGGATTCTGAAGCGATTTTATATTGAAGAATGGATGCAGATCATTCTTATTTTCAATCGTGACACTCGTATTTATCTATCGATTTTAGCCATTCCGATATTCTTACATTAAAATTATGAAGTAGTGATTTTGTAAATAAATATCCGAGTGGAATGATGTCCGGAACGACCTGAAAATACCCGCAAAAACAGCGCATTTCAGGCAAACATCAATGCCATGGCGGGCATCCCGAAGTCGCAACGGAATCACGCTCCGGTGCCTACAATACAATTTCAACTACCCGACATATTTATTAATTTGCCGCATTACGGAAAGAAAACGCACCCCAACATTCACGCGAAATACCATTTAAATCCGGAATTTCATGTTTATGAAAATATACTAAACGCATGAAATTGGGTTGAACCATGCAATAACAGGAAATTGATGAACCAATTGTGTCCGGAAATGAATATCCCGCCGGCCGGATACGGCATACCGTGCACACTACGTCATCTTGCCGGCCGGAATCGGTTCCGCCCACGCTGGGCGGAACACGCATCCGCTATATGCCGTCCACCACGCCATCCGCCACACGGTTCGTCCGCGCGGTCACTTCGCGGCGATAGCGGTTCAGCTCCTGCGCGGTCGCGAACGTGCGCTCGAACAGGATCGACAGGTTGTGCAGGATCCGCTCGACGACCTTCTTTTCCCACTCGCCGTCGAACCGGATCTGCTCGTCGAGCCAGCGCTCGAGCCATTCCGGATCGGGCAGGCGCGACTGCACGGTATCGCGCGGGAACAGCGCCTGGTTCACGTGCAGGTTGGTCGGGTGCAGCGGCTTCTCGGTGCGGCGCGCCGACGCCATCAGCACGCCGATCTTCGCGAACGCCGCGCGCGCGACGTCGCCGCAGTTGTTCAGCGCCTTCTTCATGTAGCGCAGGTAGGCGCCGCCATGGCGCGCTTCATCGCGCGAAATCGTTTCGTAGATCTGCTTGATGACCGGCTCGGTGTGCCAGTCGGCCGCGCAGCGGTACCAGTGGTTCAGGCGAATCTCGCCGCAGAAGTGCAGCATCAGCGTCTCGAGCGGCGGCGCCGGGTCGAATTCGAAGCGCACCGCGTGCAGCTCCGCTTCGGTCGGCACCCTCTCCGGCCGGAAGCGGCGCAGGTATTCCATCAGCACGAGCGAATGCTTCTGTTCCTCGAAGAACCACACGCTCATGAACGCGGAAAAGTCGCTGTCGTGCCGGTTGTCGCGCAGGAACATTTCCGTCGCGGGCAACGCCGACCATTCGGTGATCGCGTTCATCCTGATCGTCTCGGCCTGCTCGTCGGTGAGCAGCGAAGCGTCGAACCGGTTCCACGGAATGTCCGTCTCCATGTTCCAGCGCACCGCCTCCAGCGACCTGAATAATTCCGGATAGAGCATCGTCGTCACCGTCGTTGAACAACGTTCCGGCACGGCACGCAAGCAGGCGGCCGGCCCCGTCGCGGTCATGCCGATTGCGTGGACGCCGGCGCCGCCGCTTCGGCATCGGGCGCACGCTCGTCCGCATCGTCGTCCACCGTGCGCGGCGACAGCCTGCCGCGCAGCAGCGCGTAATAGAACTGGCGATACGTGCGGTGGTAATAGCGGATGCGCGGCCCGATCGCACCATGCAGGTCGTGCAGCCGCTCGATCGGCAGGTTCGGCATCATGTGATGCTCGACGTGATAGTTGTTGCCGTTCGTGAACCACGTCATGAACGCGTTGCTCTCGATCGTCCGCGTGTTGCGGAACGGGTCGGTGCTCGTCAGGTCGCAGCGGTAGTGCTCGGGCATCTCGACCAGCGCATGCACGGGCGCGGCGACGAACACCAGCGGCACGACCCACACCCACACGGCAAACCACGTATGCAGCGCGACCGACACGCCGGCCAGCAGCGCGATCGCCGCGACCATCAGCAGGTGATCGCGGCGGATCGCACGCGACACGAGCGGGTTGTCGCCGAAGCGCGCTCCCGGCACGACGAGCTTCGCGACGTTCTTCGCGAACTGGATATAGTGCGCGGCCATCGACAGCCGCCACGCCCACAGGCCGAGATTGACGACGGGGCTCGCGCCGTACTGGTCGCCGTAGTCGAAGAACTCCTTGTTCTCCGGCGTGCCGAGCAGCCGGTGATGACGCAGGTGGCTGTCCTGGTACGCGTGGAACGACACCAGCATCGGCATGCCGAGCAGCACGCCGAACACCATGTTGAGCCGCTTGCTCCGGAACCCCTGGTAGTGCAGCGCCTGGTGCTGCAGCTCGACGCCGTGCGCGTACATCGCGCCGATCAGCAGGACCCCGACGATCTTCAGGATCACATACGTCGACAGCGCGAACAGCATGCCGTGCGCAACGAGCGAGACGTATACCGCGAGCTTCAGCGAGAAGACGACGCCGCTCGGGCGGCTCTTCATGTCTGCAACCGGTTTCTGACGGGCGACAAGCGATGAGGTGACGGACAAGACGCTCTCCTTGAGCCGGACCTTGCCCGGCGCCATGACACGGCGACGCTGGCGCGCTGCCGGGTTGCAATTCTTCTGTGAGTCGATGCTTCGGACAAACGAATTTTCCGAACGCATTGCATGACGCCCGCGCATGAGCGCACCACATCGTGAACTAGACGACCGGTCGAATGCGTACCGGCCATTCACCTGGCGCGGGTTCACATGCATCCGTGCGGGGCAGACATGAGTGGATGCGTGCCGCTCATGCATAGCCTGCAAATATTCCGTTTGTCGTGTCATGTCGATCCGGCAAGAATCCCCCTCACTCGACGAACGGCGCCGCCGGCACCGTGGCACGAGCGGCCGTGTTCCTCAACGGGAGATTCTCGTGACGAAGTGCGCATCCACCATTCATCGCCTGATCGAATCGCTCGAGGACGTCGCGGGCGCCACGCATCGCATGACGTTCGTCGACGAGGCCGGCAACGAGGCCGGCATCACGTACCGGCGCTTTGCGGAAGAAGTGTTTCACCAGGCCGGCGCGCTGCGTGAACTCGACGTGCGCGAGAACGACCTGGTGATGCTCGCCTTGCCCGCGTCGGTCGAGCACGCGGTCGCGATGATGGCCTGCGTGATGACGGGCGCGCTGCCCTGCACCGTGCCCGTTCCCGCGCGCCGCGCCACCGCCGGCAGGCAAGTGATCGACGTCGCGTGCGAGCTGTACCGGCCGCGCCTCGTCATTGCCGCCGATGCACAGGCCGCCGCGTGGCGCGACGACGCGTTTCCCGCGGCATCGACGCGCGTGGTCGATCTCGACACGCTGTCGATCGCCGCGGATGCCGGCGCGCGCGCACTGATCAGCGCGAAAAGCGGCCGCGACCCGCACCATGTGCAGCTCACGTCGGGCTCGACGTCGCACCCGAAAGCCGCGGTGCTCAGCCACGAGAACGTGATCGCGAACGTGCTCGGCATCGGCGGGTCGGTCCGCTTCGACATCGCGACCGGTGACGGCACCGCCTCGTGGCTGCCGCTCTATCACGACATGGGGCTGCTCACGCTGCTGTCGAACCTGCATTACCGCGCGCCGCTGCTGATGATGCAGCCGAACAGCTTCATCCGGAATCCGCTCGGCTGGCTGAAGCGCATCGCGTCGGCGCGCGCGACGACGACGTCGGTGCCGACCTTCGCGCTGCGCTACTGCGTGCGCCGCTTCAACGCCGCCGCGATGGACGGCGTCGATCTGTCCGCGTGCCGCAACATCTTCATCGGCGGCGAACGCGTGGACGACGCGACGCTGCGCGATTTCGCCGCGACGTTCGCGCCGTACGGGCTGGCAGCGTCGGCGCTGCAGCCGTGCTACGGGATGGCCGAATCGACGCTCGCGGTATCGATGCATCGTGCATGGCACGAAGGCGCGGTCGACGGCGCGCCGTACGTGATCGCCGATACGCTCGACCGGCGCGCGCTGATCGAGCGCCGCGACGCGCAGCCGGCCGCCGCGAACGACGGCCAGGACACGGAGACCGAAACGGTGCTCGCGATGGGCACGCCGATCGACGGGATGGCGTTCCGCATCCTCGACGACGGCGGCCATGCGCTCGCCAACCGCGCGGTCGGCGAAGTCGCGATCCGCGGCACGTCGGTGATGCTCGGCTACCTGAACCCCGACGACGGCACGATCGCCGCGCCGCTGACGGCCGACGGCTGGTTCCGCACCGGCGACATCGGCTACGTCGCGGACGGCCAGTTGCATATCCTCGGCCGCAAGAAGGAAGTCATCATCATCCGCGGCAGCAACTATTTCCCGCACGAGATCGAGGAAGCGCTGGCGTCGCACAGCGCGCTGCGCAAGAGCACCTGCATCGCGTTCGGCCTGCCCGATCCCGAAACCGGCACCGAGCGGCTGGTCGTCGCGATCGAGGCGCGGCCCGTCGACGCGACGCCGCAAACGCGCACCGAGTGCCAGCAGTTGCTCGCGTCGCGCATCGGCTTCGCCGCGCAGGATCTGTGTTTCGTCGAGCCCGGCTCGCTGCCGCGCACGACGAGCGGCAAGCTGCAGCGCCTGAAGTGTCGCGATCTCTATGCGAACGGCGCGCTGCCCGTGATTCCCGCGTCGGCCGCCGTCGAAGCAGTCCAGGGAGCGTTCGCATGACGGCCGCGTCCCTCGCCCCGGTGCTCGAACTGCGCGACGTCACGCGCACATACGAAGGCGCGGGCCGCGTCGTCGCGGTGCGCGGCGCGACGATCTCGATCGGGCGGCGCGACGTCGTCGCGCTCGTCGGGCCGTCGGGCAGCGGCAAAAGCACGCTGCTCAACCTCGCCGGCTTTCTCGACGTGCCGACGAGCGGCGAACGCTGGCTCGAAGGCCGCCGCATCGACGACGCGCCGGACACGCTCGAACGAATTCGCCGCGAACGCATCGGCTTCGTATTCCAGCAATTCAACCTGATTCCGGTGATGTCGGCGCTCGAGAACGTCGAGCTCGGCTGCTTCGCATGGGGCACGCCGCGCACGCGGCGCGAACGCGCCCGCGCGATGCTCGACGCGGTCGGGCTCGCCGCGCGCGAGCGGCACCGCCCCGGCGAGCTGTCCGGCGGCGAGCAGCAGCGCGTCGCGCTGGCCCGCGCGCTCGCCAAGGAGCCGGCGATCGTGATCGCGGACGAGCCGACCGCGAGCCTCGACAGCACCAACGCGCGGGCGGTCGCCGAGCTGATCCTCGACACCAACCGCACGCTGGGCACCGCCTTTCTGATTGCGTCGCACGACGATCGTCTGTGCGCGCACCTGCCGCGCCGCATCGAGATGCGCGACGGCGTACCGGGAGTGAATCGTGAACTGGTCGACGTTTGCGTGGCGTAACCTCTGGCGCAACCGGCGCCGCACCGTGCTGACGATGGCGATGATCGGCGTCGCCGCGTTCGCGTCGAGCCTCGCGCTCGGCTACGTGATCGCGACCTTCGACGCGGTGCGCGAAGGCTCGATCGACAGCGGCGTCGGCCACGTGCAGGTGCTGCACCACGGTTATCTCGACCTGATCGGAGAGCGGCCGCTGCAGTACGGGCTGACCGCCGACGAGCAGGCTGCCGCCGCGCGCGCCGTCGCCGCGCTGCACGGCGTCGCCACCACCGCGCGCGGCATCGACTTCGACGGGCTGATCTCGAACGGCGATCTCAGCTACGGCTTCGTCGGCGAAGGCATCGAGCCGAACCGCGAGCCGCCCGGCTTCTTCGACTATCACACGGTGCTGTCGGGCCGCTACCTGTCGCCCGCGAATGCCGGCACCGAAGTCGTCGTCGGCGCCGAACTCGCGCGCAAGCTCGGCGTGCACGTCGGCTCGGTCGTGCAGTTGATGGCCTCGACCGCGCACGGCGGCATCAACGCGACCGACGCGCAGATCGTCGGCGTGATGAGCACGGGCAACAAGGACGTCGACGAACGGATCGTCGACGTGACGTTCGCGGCCGCGCAGGCGCTGCTGCGCACCGACCGCGCGTCGCGCATCGCGGTGTTCCTGTCAGATACGGCGCACACGCCGTCCGCCGCCGCGACGCTGCGCGCCGCGCTGCCCGCGCTCGACGTGAAGACCTGGGACCAGCTCGTGTCGCTCTATCACCAGGTCGTCGCGCTGTACAAGAACCAGTTCTCGGTGTTCGGCGCGATCCTGTGCGTGACGATCCTGCTGTCGATGAGCAACTGGATCCTGATGAGCATCGTCGAGCGCCGCCGCGAGATCTCGACCCTGCGCGCGCTCGGCGTGCCGGCCGCGACGGTGCGCGGCGTGCTGATCCAGGAGACCGCGTTCCTCGGCCTGCTCGGCGCGGCCGCCGGCATCGCGGTGGCGCTGCTGACGATGGTCGCGCTCAACCACGCGCAGATCCACCTGCCCGCGCCGCCGGGCCGCGTGAAGCCGATCCTGCTCGAATTCACGTTTTCGCCGGCCGCCGTGGCCGCCGTCGAAGGCGCGTTCGTCGTGCTCGGCGTGGCCGCCGCGCTGCTCGCGACGCTCGGGCTCGCCAAACGCAACATCCTCGAAGGACTCGCCCCATGAACCGCATTCGCCTGATGGTCGCCGCGCTCGTCGCGTGCGCGCCGCTCGCCCACGCAGCCGACGCACCGGCGGCCCAGACCATGCTCGCCCGTGCCGACGCGTACCGCAGCACGGCCGCCGATACGCAGACGAACATCCGGATCACGAACGAGGTCGGCGGACAATCCGGCGACGCGACGCGCTATCTCGTCTACACGCGCGGCAACGGCGACACGCTCGCGCTGACGCGCAGCGGCGAGAACGACGGCCAGAAGTATCTCGCGACGACGCGCGGCCACTGGTTCTACGTGCCGAACACGCGCAGCGCGGTACGCATCAACGGGATGCAGCGGCTGCAGGGCGAGGTCGTGATCAGCGACATCACGCGCACGCACTGGGCGGACAGCTATCGCGCGTCGGCCGCGCCCGGCGCGACGACGATCGCCGGCAAGCCCGCCACCGAGCTCGACCTGACCGCGACCGATCCCGACAACGTCTACCCGACGATCAAGCTGTGGGTCACGCCCGACACCGACGTGCCGGTGCGCGCGCAGTTCTTCCTCGCGAGCGGCCTGCTGTTCCGCAGCGCCGATTTCTCCGCGCCGGTCGATGCGAACGGGCGCAAGGTGATCCGCAAGATCACCTATCGCAACGAGATCGAGAAGCAGCGCGCGAGCGTCGTCGACATCCTCGACGGCCAGCCGCGCAAGATTCCGTCGGGCTGGTTCAACCCCGACACGCTTGCCGATGGCCAGTGACCACGACGCCCATGCCGACGCCCGTCGTGACCGCCCTCGCCCCTCGTCCGGCCGCCTCCGGCTCGGCATCGTACTCGCCGTTCCGCTCGCGCTCGGCTGCACGCTCGCGCACGGAGAATCGCTGATGGAACAGTTGAGCACGCTGAACGGCATCGCCTACGCACGCTCGGTCGACAGCATGGACGGTCATGCGCTGCTCGGCAGCCTGATCGGCGACCAGCCGCGCAACCAGCAGGAAGCGGGCCTGCTCGCGCGCATCGACGGCGAGAACCTGTTCCTGAACGCGCGCGCCGTCGCGAGCAACCACTCGCTCGGCGCGCAGGCCACCCGCTTCAACGAGGCCGGCGTGCGCTACGCATTCGACAACGGCATCACGCTCACCGCCGGCAAGCGGATCGACCCGCTCGACACGTCGCAGGCGTTCTTCCCGCTCGGCTTCTTCCAGAAGCGGGCCGCGACGGCCGACATCTACGACCGCTACGGCGACGTCGAAGGCACGCCGCTCGTCGAAGCGAAATGGGCCGGCGAACAGGCCACGCTGCAGTTCATCGCCGGCGAGAACCGCACGCTGCGCAACGACGTCGACAACCGCGACGTGCAGGGCGCGACGCAGCTCGTGCGCGGCGCGTACAACTGGTCGGGCGGCTCGGCCGCGCTGCTCGCCGGACGTCATGCGGGCCGCGGCGGCGCGGGCGCGACGCTGTCGTTCGACGTCGCGCGCTCGAACACCGTCTACGCGAGCGCATGGCTCGAACGCGGCACGACACGGCCGCTGCCGGCCTTCATCGCGAACGGCACGCCGCTCGATTCGCCGGCCGCATACGACGCCGTCGATCGCCGCAACGACCGCCAGGTCATGTGGCGCAGCGCGGTCGGCATGCAGAGCGCATTGCCCGGCAACCTGTCGCTGATCGTCGAGTGGTCGCACGACGAGGCGCGTTACGACGCGAACCAGTGGCGCCGGATGGTCGGCGCGGTGCGCGCGAACAACGCGCTGCTGCCCGTCGCGCCCGGCCCCGCGCTGGCCGGCCTCGGCGGCACCGCCGATTTCGTGAGCGCGGACGGCAACCTGCGCGACTACCTGTTCGCACGGCTCGGCAAGAAGATCGGCCGCGTCGAGTATTCGCTGCGCGGCGTCTATTCGCCGCAGGACAAGGGCCTGCTCGCGATCGCCCAGGTCGTCGCCGACGTGAACAAGCGCGTGAGCGTCGATGTCGCGCTCACCCGTGCGTTCTCCGACAGCAACTCCGAGTACCGGATGGTCGGTCTCGGCACCCGTATCGACGCCGCCGTGCGCGTGCGCTTCTGACAGGAACCCGCCCCATGTCCACGCTTTCCGCCCCCGCTTCGTCCGCCGACCTGCCGCCGCCGCTGCTGCTGCGCGTGGCCGACCAGGCCGCGTATCCGGTACTGCGGCACCTCGACACGATCGGCACCATCGGCACGCCGCCGCGCGCGGCCGCCCGGCTCGTCGAGGCGGCCGCCGTGCGCCTGCTCGACAGCGAGATGGTGATCGCGCTGCGCGCCGCCGCGCCGGACGTGCTGCCCGATTCGTCCGCGTCGACGCCACTGCGGCACGACGAAGCGCCGCTCACCGAAGCGCTGCTCGGCCAGATCGAACGCGAAGGGTTTCACCACCTGTTCAAGCCGTTCATGCGCGCGTTCATCCGCATCATGTTCGGGCTGTTCTTCTCCGACGACCAGAACCGTCGCGCATGCGACTGCATCGACAGCGGCCACAACTTCGCGTTCCTGATGAGCGACGGCGGCGGCCCGACCCTCGCCGCCTGGCGCACGGTCGTGCGCAGCGACGACAACGGCCTTGCGCTCACCGTCGACAAGGTGTGGGGCATCGAAGCGCATCGCGACTGCATGGCGGTCGTCGCCGCGCGGTTGCCGGGCGTGATGTTCCCGGCCGCGTACCTCGTGTGGCCCGACGAGTACCGCAAGCTCAAGCGCACGACCTGCGGCGCGCCGTTCCTGGCGGGCAACCTGCAGCTCGCGAACGTCGGCGGCCAGGTGCGCGTGAGCGCCGAGGATCGCCTGCGGATCGGCGGCCCGACCGTGTTCAACAAGTACCTGACCGTCGTGCGCCCCTACTTCGTCCGCGCGCTGATGGCGCACGTCGAATGGCTCGCGCAAACCGGCCGCGTCGAGCTCGACGCCGACGCGCGCGCCGTCCACCGCTTCATCGCCGACGCCGCGCGCAACCAGACCGACGACGCGCGCTACAGCTTCGGCAAGGTGCAGCGCGTGCTCGCGATCAAGCTGCTGTCGAACGAGTTCCTGACGGCGCTCGTGCGCGACGGCCGGGTCGCGACGTTCGACGACCAGCGCGACCTGCTGGCGTTTTCGAAGATGGAAGGCAGTTCGTACCGTTGTTATCACGAGCTTCGCAAGAGCCTGCGCTGCGAAGCCGGCAGTTGACCCACGCGACAGGCCGATCGATCCCGATCAACCCACTTCATTACCAGGAGCTCCTCTCATGACGACCCAGAACGTTCCGGCCGACGCGCTCGACATCCTGTCCCGCGAAGTCGCGAAGATCCTCAATGTCGAGAGCGTCGACACCGACGCCGGCATCGGCGAACTCGGCATCGATTCGCTGAACATCGTCGAGCTGATCGTGTTCTGCGAACAGCTGTACGGTTCGATCGACCCGGAAGCGCTGAACATCACGCAGTACACGACGCTGCAGCAGCTCGACGCGCAACTGCGCCGCCAGCAGCACGCCGCCTGACACGACGATGCTCGCGCCCCTTGCGACCGTGGCGGCCGCCGCCGCCGAGCCGCTCCCGACGGCCCCGGCAGCCCCGGCGACCGCGCTGACCGTGCAGGCGCTCGCGTACCGGCACGTCGCGCCGTCACGCGACGGCGCGGCCGTGCCGCTCGACGACACGGCCCGCGCGATCGGCGCGCTCGCGTGCGCCGAACGCGAGCGGCTGTGCGGCGCGGTCGGCGCGGACGACTACGTGGTCAGCTCGACGATCCTGTCGATGCTGCTGATGAACGATTCGCCGCAGCATCGCGTGTTCGCGCAGGCGCTCGCCGGTGCGAACGACTACACGCCCGACTGGATGACCTGCTCGTACGAATGCGCGGGCTGGGGCTACGTGCTGCGCCGCGCGCTCGCCACCGCGGCCGAAACCGGGCCGCGCACGCTGCTGCTGCAGATCGTCGACGTCGACGTGCACGGCTATACGTATTGGCACGGCAACCCCGCGTGGGGGCGTTCGGGCTTCGGCGTGTGCACGCTGCTCATCGACGTCGGCCGCGAAGCGTCGCCGGCCGCACCGTCGGTGCTCGCGGACGCCGCGCCGCCGGCCAGCGCGGTCGTGCGGCTCGGCCGCGACATCCGCACCTTCTGCGCGGCCCGCCCCGGCGTGCACGCGGCGCTGCCGTTCTTTCCGGCGACGTCGCGCCGCGCGCTGCTCGCATCGGTCGGCAAGACGCCGCTGCTGCCCGACGGCCACGGGCTGTTCGGCCATTCGTTCGGCAGCGATCCGTGGCTGTCGGTGCTGCTCGCGCATCGCGACGGCGACACGCCGCACCGCGCGGCCGTCTGCTCGCTCGCGCTGAACGGCTATTACGCGGTCGCCGACGTCGCATTCGCGCCGGACGCGACGTTCTCTCTCGACAGCGAGGCATGACATGGTGCGGCCCGTTCACTTCACCTACCGGATCGAGCGCGATGCGCGGCAGCCGGTCGCGGTCGCCGCGAGCGCGTACCGGATGCCGCTCGACACGCCGGCCGACTATGCGCGCGCCGCGCTTGCGGAAGCGGCCGGCGAACCGTACGACGCCGGCGATGCCGGCGACGCATCCGGCGGCGAGCGCCGCGTGCTGCTCGACCACGTCCAGTATTTCGCGTTCCTCGCGGAAGCGACCGCGCGAATCCGCGACGCGGTGCATCCCGACGCGCGCGTGTTCATCGAAGTCTGCGCGCCGTACTTCGGTGCGCTGCCGGCCGAACTGCTCGCGCCGCATGTCCTGCTCGGGGTGCACCTGTACGACGAAGCGCTGCGCGACGCCGCGCGCGGCGCGCCCGTCGTATGGATCGGCGACCGGATCCTGCGCGATGCCGAGTTCTCCGGCGACAACCGCGTGTGCTGCGCGATCTGGCCCGCGCGGCTCGCCGATGCGTTCGACGCGCAGCTGCGCGGCCCGTGGCCGTCGTATGCGATCCGCCTCGTGCCGCATCCGCCGACACCGCGCGCCGCCGCCGCGACGCTTACCGATTCCGCCCATCATTCCGGCGCCGCCGCGCGGCCGGGGAGACCCTAAATGACTGACACGCTCACCGTTATGCAGGACACGGCCGACATCCGCTGGTCGATGCCCGTCGACGCCCTGATGTCGAACGACTACGCGCTGCGCGAAGAGGCGCTGAACCGGCTCTACGAAAAGGCGAAGGCCGCGCAGTGGGACGTCGCGACCGACGTCGACTGGAGTCACGACCTCGACCCGGCGAATCCGCTCGGCATGCCCGACCCGACGCTGCTGATCTACGGCACCGAGCTGTGGAGCAAGCTGTCCGACGCCGACAAGCGCGAGGTGCGCCATCACGCGCAGGGCTGGCTGCTGTCGCAGATCCTGCACGGCGAGCAGGCCGCGCTGATCTGCGCATCCAAGCTCGCGTCGGCCGAGGATGGCCTGAGCGCACGCCTGTGCGCCGCCGCGCAGATGATGGACGAAGCGCGCCACGTCGAGGCTTACGCGAAGCTCGTCAACGAGAAGCTCGACGTCAGCTACCCGATGAGCCGCTCCCTGAAGGGCCTGCTGCACGACACGATCACGAGCAGCGCGCTCGACATGACGAACCTCGGGATGCAGGTGCTCGTCGAGGGCATCGCGCTGTCGATCTTCCAGAGCGTCGTCGCGTACAGCACCGATCCGTTCATCAAGGATCTCTTCCTGCGGATCCAGCGCGACGAGGCGCGTCACTTCGCGGTCGGCCGGATCACGCTGTGCCGCGTGTATGCGGAGATGAGCTCGACCGAACTGCGCGAGCGCGAGGAATTCGTCTGCGAAGGCGCGGCCGTGCTGTACGAGCACCTGTGCGCGGACGACATCTGGGAGCCGATGGGCCTGTCGAAGCGCGAATGCAGCGCGATGGTGCGCGAGTCGCCGGTCTCCAGCTCGATCCGCCGCTCGATCTTCCGGCGCCTGGTGCCGACGATCCGCGAGATGGGCCTGCTCACGCCGACCGTGCAGGCGACCTTCGAAAAACTCGATGTTCTCGACTACGCGGCGATGCCGCTCAACTGAACCATGACGAACTCCTCCCAGGCGTCACGCGATTTCTGGATCGGCATCGACGCGGTGGCCTACGAGCTGCCGGGCCTGCCCGTCGACATCGAGGCATGGGCCGCCGAGCGCGACTACCCGGCGCAACGGGCCGCGGCGATCGCGCAATCGGGCAGCCGCTACTTCCACATGGCGCTCGACACGAGCGAGACCGATCTCGCGATCGCGGCGGCGGGCCGCCTGCTCGACACCGCGCGCGTGCATCCGTCCGACATCGGCGCGATCGTCCACGTGCACACGCAGCAGTTCAGCGTGCCGCCCGCGCCGCGCAGCCTGCCGCACGAGCTCGCCGCGCAGCTCGGCATCGAGCCGCTGTGGCTGGGCTCGGTCGCGCAGCTGAACTGCGTGTCGGTCGCGGCCGGCATCGAGACCGTTCGCGCGCTGATGCGTCGTTATCCGCAACTCGACGCGGCGCTCGTCGTGTCGTCCGACCGCGTGTACGGCGAGGATTACCGGATGCGGCAGATGACGGGCGTGCAGTGCGACGGCGCGGCCGCGATGCTGATCGCGCGCAACAGCACGAAGAACCGGCTCGGCGGCATCGCGATCGAGACGCACGCGAAATGGCATCGCGGCTCGGACACCGTCGCCGCGAACGAGGCCGACCTGATCATGATGGAGTGGCCGTACACGCGCAAGGCGATCGACGCGGCGGTCGCGCTCGAACCGCACGCGCTCGACGCATACGAGCTCGTGCTGCCGCACAACGCCGACCTGCCGGGCTGGAACGCGCTGTGCCGCGCGATGCGCGTGCCGGCCGAGCGGCTGTATGCGGAGAACATCCATGCGCGCGGCCATGCGTGTTGTTCGGATTTCCCGATCAACCTGGCCGACGTCGGGCTCGACGCGGTCGCGCGCGGGCAGCGCGTGCTCGGCGTGATGCAGTCGAACTGCGGCGCGTACGCGGCCGCCACGCTCCATCCGGTGGGCCGCCATGACGCCTGAGCGCCCGCTTCCCCCCGCCGGCGACCACGCGTGGATCGCCGACCTGCGCACGCCGTGCTACGTGTACGAGCCGGAAGTCGCGATCGCGCGCTACCGGTCGCTGAAGGCGCGGCTCGGCACGCGGCTGATCGTGTCGCTGAAGGCGAACCCGAACCAGGACATGCTCGCGCGCTGTGCCCATGCGTACGAGGACGGCGTCGAACTCGCGAGCCGCGGCGAACTCGACGCGGTGATCGGCCGGATCAGGACGCCGCGCTACCTGAACAACCCGTCGATGGACGAGATGTTCATGCGCGCCGGGCTCGCGTCGCGCTGCCATTTCGTGCTCGACAACCCGGACGCGGTCGCGCGCTTCGTGCCGCTGGCGCGCGAAGCCGCGGCCGGCGGCGGCACGCCGGGCCCGGTACTGCTGCGCGTGAATGCCGGCGCGCTGGCCGGCGACGACGCGCGGGCGCTGTGGCACGACCACTTCGGGATGACGCCGAACGAGGCGCACGACGCGGTGCGCACGCTCGCCGCCGCCGGCCTGCCCGTTGCCGGGCTGCACGTGTTCTCCGGCCCGCATTCGTTCATCCGCCAGGACGCGACGCAGCCCGACACGCTCGTGCTGCCCGAGCGGCTCGCGGCGCTCGCCCGCGATCTCGCGCCGGCCAACGGCGCACCGCTCGGCTCGCTGAGCCTCGGCGGCGGCTTCGCCGACGATCACCCGGGCGATGCCGCGTTCGAGCGCTATGCGGCCGCGCTCGCCCCGCTGGCCGGCCGGTACTCGCTCGCGCACGAATCCGGCCGCGCGATCTTCGCCGATGCGGGCGTGTTCGCGACGCGCGTCGTCGCGGTCAAGACATGGCAGGACCGCACGATCGCCGTCTGCGACGGCGGGTTGTCGCATGCGTTCCTGCTCGCGCAGACCGAATCGGTGATGCGCCGGCTGGCCGCGCCGTCGCTCGTGCGCCGCACGCCTGCACCGCCCGCGCGCGGCGTGCCGACGATCTACGCCGGCAGCACGTGCAGCCGCGCGGACGTGATCGGCCGCGACGATACGGGCGCGCCGCCGCAGGTCGGCGACATCGCCGTGTTCGCGCGCTGCGGCGCCTATCACCGGACGTACTCGATGGCGCATTTCCTGTCCCACGAAGCCGCGCACGTGTACGTGCGGCCCGCCTAGACCCACCAGAGAGAGGAGCCGATCATGAACGCCCTGATCAGCATCGCCGACCTGCTCGACCACGGCGCCGCGCGCTGGCCGCATCATCCCGCGTATGCCGACGGCGGCGGCACGATGACCTACGAACAGCTCGCGCGCGCGGTCCGCCGCGCGGCCGCCGCGCTCGCGTCGCGCGGCGTGCGGCCCGGCGAGCGCGTCGCGATCTACGCGCCGAAACGCATCGAAACCGTGGTCGCGATGCTCGCGGCCAACGCACTCGGCGCGATCTTCGTGCCGGTCAATCCGCAATTGAAGGAAGCGCAGATCGAACATATCGTCGCCGACAGCGGCGCGGCACTGTTCATGACCGGCGCGCAGCGATTGAAGCGCCTGCCGGCGCTCGCCGCGCTCGTCGGCACCCGCGCGATGCTGATCGAGGAGCTGGCCGATGCGATCGCCGCGTCCGATACCGGCGCTCCGGCACCTTTGGCACCTTTGGCCGCCGGCCGCCCGGTCGACGACGATCCCGCCGCGCTGCTCTACACGTCCGGCTCGACCGGCAAGCCCAAAGGCGTGGTCGTATCGCACCGCAACCTGGTGTCGGGCGCGTTCAGCGTCGCCGCGTACCAGGGGCTGGCCGACGACGACGTCGTGCTCGGCGTGCTGCCGCTCAGCTTCGATGCGGGCCTGAGCCAGCTCACGACCGCGCTGGCGTCCGGCGCTTGTTATGCGCCGCTCGACTTCCTGCAACCGGCCGACGTGCCGCGCCATTGCGACGCGTTCGGCGTGACGTCGATCACCGGCGTGCCGCCGCTGTGGATGCAGCTCGCGTCGGCCGGCTGGAGCGATACGGCGCGCACGCGAATCCGCCGCTTCGCGAACACCGGCGGCCATCTCGCGACGCCGCTGCTGCACCGCCTGCAGGCGCTGTTCACGCACGCCGCGCCGTACCTGATGTACGGATTGACCGAAGCGTTCCGTTCGACGTACCTGCCGCCGGCCGACGCGGCGTTGCGCCCGACGTCGATCGGCAAGGCCGTGCCGAACGCCGAGATCCTCGTGCTGCGTGCGGACGGCAGCGAATGCGCCGCCGACGAGCCCGGCGAACTCGTGCATCGCGGCGCATTCGTCACGCTCGGCTACTGGAACCGGCCCGAGCTGACCGCGCAGCGCTTTCGCCCGCTGCCGCGCCGGCACGGCGAGATCCCGCGCCCCGACGTCGCGGTGTGGTCCGGCGACATCGTGCGGCGCGACGCCGACGGCTACCTGTATTTCGTCGCGCGCGGCGACGACATGATCAAGACCTCCGGCTACCGCGTCAGCCCGACCGAAATCGAGGACGTGCTGTTCGCGCTGCCCCACATCCGCGAGGCGGCGGTGTTCGGCGTGCCGCACGCGTCGCTCGGCGAGGCGATCGCCGCGTGCGTCGTGTCGACGCTCGACGCCGACGCGTGCCGCGCCGACATCGCACGCGCGTGCCGCGACGCGCTGCCGACCTACATGAGCCCGCTCGTCGTCGAGCCGCTGCCGGCGCTGCCGCGCAACCCGAACGGCAAGATCGACCGCCCCGCGCTGAAAAACCAGTATCGCGACGCGTTCGCGCGCACGAACGAGGAGACCGCCGCATGACCCTGTCGACGCTCGATGAAATCTGCCTCGGCGCGCGCCGCGTCGCCGAGCCCGGCACGCTCGCCCTGTCCGGCGGCGTCGTGGTGCTGCCGCCCGCCGTCGTGTTCAGCGCGATCCAGGCACAGGAGCGCCATCCCGGCTACCGGCACCTGCTGCTGCCGCAGGCGCGCTTCGCGCGGCCGCGCGGGATGGGTGCGCTGACGCCCGAGGAAGGCACGCGCCTCGCGCCGGGCGGCCGGCCCGCGCTGCGGGTCGCGCCGCCCGGGCGCAGCCTCGCCGATCTCGCCGCCGACGCCGCGCTCGACCTGCGCGACCAGCTCGGCTCCGGGCAGCTGGCCCGCACGACCCACGTGATCGTCGCGAGCTGCGCGCTCAACGAAGGCATCGGCGACTCGGTCGTCGGCCGCATGCAGTACGAACTCGGCCTGCAGCGCGTGACGCCGTTCGCGCTCGGCCAGAACGGCACGCTCGGCTGGTATTCGGCGCTGATGCTGCTCGACGGGCTGCTCGACGAAGGCGACCAGGCGCTCGTGATCCTCAGCGACAAGTGGCTCTACCCGTTCTTCCGCCAGTTCGGCGACCTGGTCGGCTACGGCGACGCGGCTGCCGCGCTGCTCGTGTCGCGCGCGGGCCCGGCGCCCGAGCCGGCCGACTGGGGCGGCGTGCGGTCCGTCGCGCTCGAGTTCGGGCCGTCGATCGCCGATCCGTGGGCCGACGCGCCGGGCGCGCTGCGCGACACGCTCGCGCCGCTCGCCGCGCGCGCGATCCGCCGCGCGCTGGACATGGCCGGGCTGCGCGCCGATCAGATCGACTGGTGCGTGCCACCCGGCTTCGATCCCGGCTTCGCGGCGCGCGTGGCCGACGCCGCGTCGATCCCGGTCGGCGCGCGGATTCAGCACGACGGATCGGGCCACCTGTCGTCGGCCGAATCGGCGGCCGCGCTGATCCGGCTCGCCGGCGCGCTCGACGAAGGCGAGCGCCGCACGGTGCTCGTTTGGGACGCGGCACTGCATGGCGCGGCGGCGGCGGCCGTCGTCGACCTCGCCGGCGGCCTCGATGCCGCACTCGATATCGAAGGAGACGCATGATGAGCGCCTACAAGGTCAGCCTGCGCGAACTGCGCTTCTTTCTGTGGGAACTGTTCGAAGCCGACAAGCGGTTCCTGGCGGAACACGGCCTGTACGGCACCCATGACCGTGCATCGATCGACGCGCTGCTCGAACGCGCGCGCGACTTCGCGCTCGACCTCGGCCGCAGCTACCAGCAGGCGGACGTCGAGGGCTGCACGCTGCTCGACGACGGCCAGGTGCGTATTCCGTCGCATTTCCACGCGTTGTGGGCGCGATTTCGCGACGAATGGTCGAACACGCTGTTCGGCACCGCGCACGGGCTGCCGCCGATCGTCACGCAGATGATCTACGAGATGTTCATGGGCGCAAACCCGTCGTTCATGACGTACGGCGGCTTCACGCGCCCCGCGATCAAGCTGCTGCAGATGCACGGCACGCCGCACCAGAAGGCGCTGATCGCGCCGCTCGAGGCGTACCGCTGGGATGCGTGCTTCTGCGCGACCGAGCCGCAGGCCGGCACCGACCTCACCGCGGTCGCGCTGCGCGCGACGCCGCTCGAACGCGACATCTACGCGATCGACGGCGAGAAGGTCTACATCTCGGCCGGCATGCACGAGCTGACCGAGAACACGCTGTATTTCGTGCTCGGCCGCATCGACACCGCGTCGCCCGATTCCTTCTCGCTGTCGTGCCTCGTCGTGCCGCGCTTCTGGCCGGACGAGGAAACCGGCGAGCTGCAGCCGAACCATGTCGACTGCATCGGCCTGCCGCGCAAGATGGGGCTCAAGGGCTGCGCGAACACGCACCTGGTGTTCGGCGCGAACGGCACGACCCGCGGCTGGCTGCTCGGCGGCCGGCGCAACGTCGGCCTGCTGCAGCTGATGCCGCTGATGAACCAGGCGCGGATGAGTACCGGGATGTTCGGCGTCGGCGTCGCGTCGAGCGCGTACCTGCACGCGGTCGAGTATGCGGGCCGCCGGCTGCAGGGCCGGCCGATCGAGCGCGCGTCGAACACGAATGCCGCGCGCGTCGCGATCGTCGAGCACGCGGACGTGCAGCGCATGCTGGTCGACATGAAAAGCCGCGTCGACGGCTGCCGCGGCCTGCTCGGCAAGCTCGCCGCGACCGCGACGCGCGCGGCGATGCTCGAAGCGACCCCCGACGCCGATCCGGCCGAGATCGAGCGCCATCGCAAGCTGCAACTGCTGCTGACGCCGGTCTGCAAGGCGTTCATCTCCGATCAGGCATGGCGGATCTGCGAAACCGCGATCCAGGTGCACGGCGGGCTCGGCTACACCGACGCGAGCCCCGTCGAGCAGAACGCGCGCGACGTGAAGATCCTGTCGATCTGGGAAGGCACGAACTACATCCAGGCGCAGGACCTCGTGCGCGACAAGCTCGGCTTCGGCCGCCATTCGCGGCTGATCCAGTACTACCGCGACGAACTCGACGTGTTCCTCGCGCGCCACCATCACACGGGCACGCATGCGGAGCTGCGCCCGCTGTTCGACGCGCTGCGCACGGGCGCCGACCGGATCGCCGCCGCGCTCGACGACATCGCGCGCGACGTGCAGGACGGTCATACGCACCGCAGCAGCCAGTTCTACACGCGTTTTCTCGAGATGTTCGGCGTCGTCACGTCGGCGTGGGTGCTGCTCGAATCGGCGACGATCGCCGCGCGCCGGCTCGACGCGCCGGACACGGCCGACACGCCGGCCGAACTCGCGTTCTATCGCGGCAAGCTGAAAAGCGCGCGCTACTACTTCGCGAACGTGCTGCCCGTGGTCGACCAGCACGCGGCCGTGATCGCCGCGATGGCGCACGCGGCGATCAGCGTCAGCAGCGAAGAACTCGTGCAGGCGGAATGACATGGACAAGACACTCGATTCCGGCACGAACGCTTCGGCCACCTCGACCGGCGACGCGCCGCGCAACCTGCTCGGCCGCCTCGCAACGCGCCATCGCGGTACCGACATCGACGGCGCGACGCTCGAGCCCGAGGCGCTGCGCGTGCGCGATCTCGACCTGAACGCGCTGATCGGCGCAACGACGTTCGAAGGCGCGCTCGCGCACCTGTGGTTCGACGTCGCGCCGGGCAACGCGGCTCATGGCAAGCACGAGGCGGCGATCCGCACGCGGCTCGCGGCGTTCGCCGCGGCGCTGGCGCCCGGCTCGGCCGCGCAGTCCGTCGCCGCGGATCTCGGCGCGGCGGGTGTCGCGCCGGTGTTCGCGGCCGCGTCCGGCCTGTTGCGCGGCTTCGACGACGTGACGGCACGCATGCCCGGCAACGCGCCGGACGACGCCGATCTCGACACGATGCTGCTGTGCGCGGCCGCCACGCCGTTCCTGCTGCACGCGGCGATCGAAGGCCGTCCGTTTGCCGCCGGCACCGACGGCGGCGCTTCGCTCGATACCGCCGCGACGCAAGCGCAACGCATGCTCGTGCTGACCGGCGCGACGCGCCACGATGCGCAAGCGCACGCCGCAATGGACATGCTGCTCGTCGCGTGGCACGCCGGCTTCGGCTACATCACGCCGACCGTGCTCGCGCCGCGCGTCGCGATCGGCACCGGCGTCACGCTCACGCAGGCGATCGCGTCCGGTTTCCTCGCGAGCGGCCCGTCACACGTCGGCGCGGCACTCGAAGCGATGCACTGGCTCGCCGCGCTCGCACGCTCGGTCCCGGACGGCATCGACGCACCGCCCGCCGCGCTCGACGCCGCCGGCCGCGCGGCGATCGATGCGGCGCTCGACGCGAAACACACGCTGTACGGCTTCGGCCATCCGCTGTTCGTCGCCGATCCGCGTCCGCCGCACATGCGCGGCCTGTTCGCCGCGCACGGCTTCGACGGCGCATACGTGACGCTGTTCGACGCGTGCTGCGCGCAGGCCGACGCCCGCCGCGCGTTGCGGCCGAACATCGATTTCCTGACGGCCGCGACGCTGCTCGAACTCGGTGTCGCCGCGCCGTCGTGGGGCGTCGGTGTCGGGCTCGGCGCACGCATCGCGGCGATGGCCGCGCATGCGGTCGAGCGCCGGCGCCGCCCGGCTTTCGGCGTCAACAGCGCGACTGCGCGACGGCTGCTGGCCGCCGTGCCGGTCGGCTGGCTGTGAACCTTCATCCATCGGCACCATTCAGCAAAAGGAACGTCATGCTGCTCAAGAACCTGCGCCCGGCGAACGACTACGATCGCTTCGCCACCGAAACGCTCGAACCGTGGGACCTGCTGTTCATCAGCCGCATCCGCCAGCTCGCGCGCGGAATGACGCCCGGCGTGATCGCCGACATCGGCACGGCCACCGGCGTCGTGCCGGTGCGGCTTGCCACCGACCCGGCGATGCGCGGCTGGCGCTACGTCGGCATCGACCTCGATCCGGCGATGCTCGACGAAGGCCGCCCGCGCATCCGCGAACTCGATCTCGACGACACGATCGAGATGCGCGTCGGCGACGCGCTCGCGCTGCCGTTCGACGACGGCACGCTGACGATGGCCGTCGGCCGCGCGACGCTGCACCACCTGCCCGACAAGGCGCTCAGCCTGACCGAGATGTATCGCGTGCTGGAGCCGGGCGGCATCGCGCTCGTGCACGACATGCGCCGCGACGCGCCGCAGCACCTGCTCGACCGCTTCACCGAGATGCGCGCCGCCGCCGACTATCCGCCGACCCACGTCGAGGAAAAGATCACGCTCGACGAAGCGCATGCGCTCGTCGCCGAAGCCGGCCTCGCGGACGTCGCGTCGATCTACAGCCCGAGCGCCGGGCTCGGCGCGCTCGGCTTCGAGATCCTGCTGAAGAAACCGGCGCTGGCCTGAGCGATGACCGACCTCGCCTTTCTCGCCGCGCACGCCGCCGTGCGGCTCGGCGCCGACGACGTGCACTGCGCGGCGGTCGCGCCCGGCGCGACGCTGCCGCTGTGCGTGACGCCGCGCAGCGCCGAGCTCGCGACCTCGCCGGAGATGTTCGTCGCGTGGTACCGCTCGCGGCTCGACACGATCGACACGCTGCTCGACGCGTGCGGCGCGCTGCTGTGGCGCGGTTTCGCGGTGCCCGACACCGCCGCGTTCGGCCGCCTCGGCGCGCTGTATCCGGCGCACGCGAACGGTTACACGGCGGGCGCCGCGCCGCGCAAGCAGATCGACGGCCAGGTGTACGAATCGACCCGCATGCCGCCGCCGTTCAAGATCGGGCTGCACCAGGAGATGGCCTACATGCCCGCGTTCCCGCGCCTCGTCGCGTTCTATTGCCGGCAGCCGGCCGATGCGGGCGGCGAAACGCCGATCTGCGACATGCGGCGCGTGACGGCGCGCGTGCCGGCCGCGCTGCGCGAACGGTTCGCCGCGCGCGGCGTGATGTACCTGCGCAACTTCGCGGCGCCCGGCGATCGCGCGGACGGCCTCGCCGCCAACCCGAACCTGCCGTTCGCCGAATACCACCGGCCGTGGCACGACGCGTTCGGCACGCGCGACCGCGACGAGGTCGAGCGGCTGTGCGCGGAACGCGGCGTCGGCTGCCGCTGGCTCGACGACGGCAGCGTGACCGTGTCGCACGTCGGCAGCGCGCTGCGCGCGCATCCGCGCACCGGCGAAACCGTCTGGTTCAACCAGGCCAGCGCGCAGCACCCGAACCCGCGCTCGATGGGCGAGCTCAGCTACCGCTACCTGCAGCGCATGTACGGCGCGCGCGCCGCGTTCCCGTACGAGATCCGCTACGGCGACGGCTCGCCGATGCCGTTCGACGATCTCGTCGCGATCTACGACGCGTTCGACGAGGAGGAGCTCGCATTCCCGTGGCAGGCCGGCGACGTGCTCGTCGTCGACAACATGCTGGTCGCGCACGGCCGTAACCCGTACCGGGGCGCGCGCGACACGCAGGTCATGCTGTTCGACTGACAGGAAGCCGACGATGAGCGATTCGTTCCTCGCCTCCGTGCGCGCGCTGTTCGGCCCGCACGCCGCGTTCGACCGGCCGCTGCGCACGGCCTCGCAGCCGCCGCCCGATGCGCACGCGCCGGGCGCGGCGCTCGGCGCGCGCGCGATCGACGTCGCGGCCGGCGATTTCCGTTTCTCCGCGCGGCACGTGCGGTTCCGGCTCGGCGCGGTCACGGCGATCGTCGGGCCGAACGGTTCCGGCAAGACCACGCTGCTCGAAACGCTGCTCGGCTTCCGGCGCGGCGGCACCGACGTGCGCGTGCTCGACGTGCCGGCCGCGCGCTTCATGCGCGACACGCCGTCGCTGCGGCGGCTCGGCGCGCAGCTGCAGAAGGTCGAGTATCCCGACCATCTTCGCGTGTCGGAGATCGTCGCGCTGCACCGCGCGATGTACGTACAGGCGGACGCCGTGGTCACGGAGGCGCTCGGCATCGCCGAACTGCTCGACAAGCCGTGCCGCGCGCTGTCGAAGGGGCAGCGCCAGCGCGTGGATCTCTACGTGGCGCTCGCGCACCGCCCCGAACTGGCCGTGCTCGACGAACCGTTCACCGGCCTCGACCGTCGATATGCGGGCGTCGTGATCGACCTGCTGCGCCACCGCGCGCGCGGCACGAGCGTCGCGATGATCTGCCACGCCGAGGAGGAGCTTGCCGTCGTCGACGATCTCGTCTGGGTGCGCGACGGCGCCGTGCGCTACCAGGGCGACAAGGACGCGCTGCGCGCCGAGCTCGTCGGCGAAGCGCGCGCGGTCCTGCATTGCCGCGACGAAGCCGACGCGCGCGCGCTGCGCAAGCGGCTCGCGGCGCTGCCGGGCGTGACCGGCGTGCGCGTGTCGGCCGCGCACGTCGTCGAGGTGTTCGGCGATGCGACGCTGCATCCGAACGTGCACCGCATCGTCGGCGAACAGGGCATCCAGCATCTCGCGCTCGCGCCGAGTACGCCGGGCGACCTGCTGCGCCTCTGTACCGAGGGCCCCGTCCATGACTAAGGTGTTCCTGATTCTCGTGCGCAACGAGCTGCTCGGTTATCTGCGCAGCCGCTCGTCGCTGTTCTGGACGCTCGTGTTCCCGGTGTTCCTGCTGAGCGTGATGCTGTTCGCGTTCGGCGGATCGGGGTCGCTCGGCACCGCCGACATCGCGTTCGACGTGCCCGGCGGCGCGACGCCGTACAGCCGCGCATGCGAAGCGCAGATCGTCGCCAGCCTCACGCACAGCGACACGGTGAAGGCGACCTTCGGCGGGCACGGCGCGGCGGCCGATCGCGTGACCGTCGTGCTCGGCGCCGACGAGCGCACGCCGGCGACGATCCGCTACGACTTCAACGGCTCGCTCGCGGTCAAGGCCGCGTCGCGCGTCGTCGAGATCGCGCTCGCCCGCTGCGCCGCGCAGCGGCTCGGGCTGCCGGCCGCGCAGGCGCGCTTCGAGAACGCGGCACCGGCGCGCCGCCCGTTCGACTATGGCGCGTTCTTCGCGACCGGCATTCTCGTGATGGCGTTCATGGCGATCGGCCTGAACTCGACGACCACCGCGATCGCGTCGCTGCGCGAACGCAATACCTTCAAGCTGTACGTGTGCTTCCCGGTCTCGCGCGGCGTGTTCCTCGCCGCGCTGATCGTCGCGCGGATGGTGATGATGGCGCTGTCGGCGCTCGTGCTGCTGACGGTCGCACGCGTCGCGTTCGGCATCGCGCTGCCGATCGCGACGCCGGACGGGCTGCGCGCCTTGCCGATCGTGCTGCTCGGCGCGGCGATGGTGCTCAGCATCGGCGTGCTGCTCGCGAGCCGCACGCGGTCGCTCGCGGCCGCCGAACTCGCGTGCAACGTCACCTATTACCCGCTGCTGTTCTTCAGCGACCTGACGATCCCGATGCACGACGCACCGGCCTGGCTCAAGGCGGTACTCGCGTTCCTGCCGACCAACCAGTTCGCCGTCGCGCTGCGCGGCGCGCTGGTCGACGGCGCCCCGTACGCGCAACTCGCGCCGCAACTGCTCGGCATGACCGCGAGCACGGCGCTGTTCCTGTTCGCCGCCGCGCGGCTGTTCCGCTGGCACGACGCATGACGCATGACGCGTCGCCCATTGTTTCGACGAAGGAGAATCCCCCGATGAAATCGAGCAATCCCATCACCGACTACCTGCTGCACGCGAGCAACTTCCTGCCGGCGATCGTGTTCCTGTTCTACGGCCGGCTCGGGCCCGGACAGCCGGACGTGCGCTGGACGCACGCGTTCCTGATCGGCGGCGTGCTCGCGCTCGTGCACGGCGCATGGCTGATCCGCCGCGCGGACCGCAACAGCATCGCGATCGGCGTCGACCTGTTCCTCGTGATCGGCGCGGTGCTGGCGCTCGTGTCGCCGACAGGTAGCCGTTTGTGGGGAGAAGAACTCGGGCCGGCCGCGATGCTCGTCTGCGTGCTGGTCGTCGGCATCGTGCATACCGCGTGGTCGGACGGCGGGTTCGTCGACGGCACGTTCGTCGACCATGCGCGCGCCCGTTCGCTGTCGATCGTGCTGCTTGCCGTCACCGTCGTCGCGCTCGCGGTGTCGATCGCGATGCGCCACAGCCCGCTGTGGGGCGGCGTCGTGCCGCTGATCGCGCTGGTCGTCGTGCGCGGCCGCCTGCGCAAGCAGCTCGTGCGGGCCGGCTGACGATGAGCGCGCTGCCCGACCGCGCCGCCCAACGGCACGCGCTCGCCGCGACGCTCGGCGACGGCTGGCTCGACGGTGCATCGGCCGAATCGTGCGAGCCTTACGCGACGGACGTGACGCGACACAGCGGCCTCGCGCTCGGTGTCGCGCGGCCGGCGTCGACCGCCGACACGAGCGCGCTCGCGCGGGTCGCCGTCGCGCACCGCGTCACGCTCGTCGCACAGGGGGCGCGCACCGGGCTCGTCGGCGCCGCCGTGCCCGATCGCAGCGGCACGCAATGCGTGGTGTCGTTCGACCGGATGCGCGCCGTTCGCGCGTTCGACGCGGCGAATCGCAGCATCACCGTCGAGGCCGGCGCGCGGCTGTCCGACATCAACCGCGTGGCGGCCGACGCCGGCCTCTGCCTGCCGGTCGACCTCGGCAGCGATCCGGCGGCCGGCGGCCTCGTCGGCGCCAACGCGGGCGGCAGCCGGCTGATCAAGTACGGCGACGTGCGCCGCAACGTGCTCGGCGTCGAAGTCGTGCTCGCCGACGCGGCGGGCACCGTGATCGACGCGCTCGCGCCGCTGCGCAAGCGCAACGCAGGCTTCGACGTCACGCAATGCTTCATCGGTGCGAACGGCGCCCACGGGCTCGTGACGGCCGTGTCGTTCGCGCTCGCACCGCTCGAACGGTCGTCGTGTGCCGCGTTCGTCGCGTTTGCGTCATACGACGCGGCGCTCGCCGGCCTGCTTGCGTTCGAGCGCGCGTTCGGCGAGATGCTGTCGGCGTTCGAATTCATGTCGGCCGCGACCGTCGGTTGCGTCGCCGCCGCGTTTCCGGCGCTGCGCATTCCGTTTGAAGCGGATGCCGCCGCATGCTACGCGCTCGTCGAGATCGCGACCGGCATGCCGGGGCTCGACGGGCTGCTCGAGGAACGCACGCTTGCGACGCTCGACACGCTGGCGGGTGAACGCGTGGTACTCGACGCGGCCTGCGCGCCGGCCGAACGGTTCTGGCGGATCCGCGATGCACTGCCGGTCGCGGTTGCGCAGCACGGCATTCCGCTGTCGTTCGACGTGTCGTTTCCGCGCGGCGCGCTGGCCGCATTCGTCGCCGATGCCGAGCAATGGATCGCGGCGGCGCATCCGTCGCTGCGCTGTCACGCGTTCGGTCATTTCGGCGACGGCGGCTGCCATCTCGTCGTGTCGATCCCCCACGCCGGCGCGGAGCGCTACGGGCCGCTGCAGCAGGTGGCGCTGCGCGGCGCGCTGTACGAGCGCGTCGTGCGGGCCGGCGGCTGCTTCAGCGCGGAGCATGGCGTCGGGCCGGTCAACGTCGCGTATTACCGCAAGCACGTGCCGGCCGCGCAACGGGAACTCGCCGCAGCCGTCCAGAACGCCGTCGATCCGTTGGGGTTGATCGGGCGGGTCCGTTATTGATGCGCCGATTCGCGGCGCCAGGGAGAATTCGCATGATGCTTCGACACCCGCCCGGCCCGGGTACGGCTTCCGAACCGGATACCGACCCGCCGCTCTCCGGCATTCCGGCCACGCTACCCGACTCGGGAGCCGTGATCAACGTGCGAGGGGTGGCCTACGTGATCCCGCTGCCGCCGCGCGATCATGCACGTCCGGCGCTGTGGCGCGAGCTGGCGGAGTGGCGCGACGAACGGCCGGCCGATGGAAACGGCGAACCGGAGGCGCGGCGGGATTGAACGGACATGTGCGTTCCGGTGAATTCAAAGGGCGCCGCGCAAACGAACGCGGCGCCGGACAACCTCGGTCGTCCGGCGCCGCGTCAGGCAACGCATCCGGTCAGAACACCGCGTGCCCGCTGATCAGGCTGGGCAGCCAGGTCGAGAAGAACGGCATGTAAGTGACGATGTTGATCGCACTGAAGATCGCGAGGTAATACGGCCACGCCATCTTCGTCGTCTCCCCGATCGACACGTTGCCGATCGCGCAGCCGACGAACTGCACCGAGCCGATCGGCGGATGCACGAGGCCGAGCGAGCAGTTCAGCAGCAGCATGATCCCGAACTGCACCGGCCCGACACCGCACGCCATCGCGATCGGCAGGAACAGCGGCGTCGTGATCAGGATGTGCGCGGCCATGTCGACGAACGTGCCGAGGAACACCTGGATGATGTTGATGTACAGCAGCATCAGCCACGGCGCGGCGGTCGACTGCTTCAGCAGCCCCTCGATCGCATCCGGAATCTCCAGGTACGACATCTGGAAGCGCAGCATGTTCGACACCGCGATCAGCAGCAGCACGACCCCCGTCGTGCGCGCCGCATGCGACAGCGCGCGGCGCAGCTTCTCGGCCGTCAGCGTGCGGTACACGAACGCGGTCAGCACGAGCGAGTACACGACGGCGATCGCGGCGGCTTCGGTCGCGGTCGCGATCCCCTTCGCGACGCACACGAGGATGATCGCGATCACCATCAGCCCGGGCACCGCGCCGACGAAGCTGCGCAGCACCGCATACCAGCCGGGAAACGCGGGCAGCGCGGACGAACCGTCTTCGCGGCGCGGGTAGCCGTGGCGCACCGCCTGCCAGTACGCGGCGGCGAGCACGAAACCCATCACCCACAACACCGGCAGCAGCCCGGAAAACAGCAGGTCGCCGATCGACACGCCGCTCACCGGCTGGCCGTGCAGCATCCCGGTGATGCCCTGCGCGGCGAACGCGTAGATGATCATGTTGGTCGACGTCGGCATCAGCGCGCCGGCGAGCGACGCATGCGTCGTCACGTTGACCGCGTATGCGGCGCTGTAGCCTTCGCGCTTCATCAGCGGAATCACCACGCCGCCCATCGCCGACGTATCGGCGGTCGGCGAGCCCGACACGCCGCCGAACAGCGTGCAGGCGACGACGTTCGCCATCCCGAGGCCGCCGCGGAAGTGGCCGACGGTCGCCTGCGCGAAGCGCAGGATCCGGTCCGCGATGCCGCCGTGCAGCATCAGTTCGCCGGAGAAGATGAAGAACGGCACCGCGAGGAACGAGAACGCATTCATCCCCGAGATCATCGCCTGCATCGCGGTCGCGATCGGCAGGCCTTCGACCATATAGGTGAGCACGCAGGCGATGCCGAGCGCGAACGACACGGGCACGCCGAGCACGAGGAAAATCAGAAAACTGACGGACAGGATCGCGAGTTCCATGGCGTTATTGCCCCGGCGAAGAACGACGAAGCGCGAGCAGGTGCTCGAGCGAGAAGAGGATGATGGCGATCGCGGCCGGCATCGTGATCAGGTAGCGCACGCCTTCGGGCAGCCCGATGATCGGGATGCGGTCGCCCATCGTCTCGGCGGCCATGCTGCCGCAGCCGGCCATGATCATGATCGCGAACGCGATCAGGCTCACGTGCTGGATCGCGATCACCACCTTGCGCGACCTGGGCGGCAGCCGGCGCACGAGCGAATCGAGGCCGATGTGACCACCGTCGCGCACCTTCATCGCCGCGCCGAACATCGCGATCACGATCACGAGCAGCAACGCGATCGGCTCCACGAAATCCGGCGCGTTCTCGAACACGTAGCGCATCACGACCGCGTAGAACACCAGCACCGTCAGCACCGCGAGGCACGCCGACGCGATCACCGCCAGCACGCGGAACAACACGTCGTTCACGCAGCGCAGGAGCGGCGCGGCATGCGGCCGCGCCGGCTCCGCGCCGTCCGGGGCGGCGGCCCCGCCGGCGGCCGCGGCGCCGTTCAGGGAAGTGCGACGCGTCACTTGGTGGCCTCGATCTCGTCGACGATCTGCTTCATCTGCGGCGTCTTCTCGTACTTCGTCCACAGCGGCTGCATCGCCTTCACGAACGCCGCGCGATCGATCTGCGCGGCCGGCAGGACCTTCGCGCCGCCCTTCGTCACCGCCTGCTGCGCGGACGCCTCGCGCGCGGTCCAAAGCTTCTGGTAGTACGGCACCGAATCGGCCGCGGCCTTCCTGATCGCCGCCTGCTCCTGCGGCGACAGCGTGTCCCAGACCTTCTTCGAGAACACCAGCACTTCCGGCGTCATCGCGTGCTGCGTCTCCGAGTAGTCGGGCGCCACTTCGTAGTGCTTGGTTTCCTCGTATGACGGCATGTTGTTTTCGGCCGCGTCGACGAGGCCCGTCTTCAGCCCCGTGTACACCTCGGCGAACGGCATCGGCGTCGGCGTGCCGCCCATCGCCTTGATCTCGTCGACCATCAGGTCAGACGGTTGCACGCGCACCTTCAGCCCCTTCATGTCGGCCGGCGAGCGCACCGGGCGCTTCGCGTAGATCGAGCGCGCGCCGCTCTCGTAGAACGTCAGCGCGATCATCCCCTTCGCGGTGAACGCGTCCAGGATCTTCTGGCCGGCCAGGCCGTACATCGCCTTGCGGAAATGATCGACGTCGCGGAACAGGAACGGGAACGACGGGATCAGCGATTCCGGCACGATCTCGTTGAACGACGCGCCGTTCACGCGCGCCATGTCGATCGCGCCGATCCGCACCTGGTCGACCGTGTCCTTCTCCGAGCCGAGCGCGCTGTTGCCGAACACCTTGATCGAATCCTTGCCGCCCGTCTGCTTCGACAGTTCGTCGCCCATGAACTTCACGGCCATGTTGGTCGGGAAGTTGTCGCCATGCACGTCCGCCGAGCGGAACACGCGCGCCTGGGCGGACATCGCGAAGCCGGCCAGCAGCGCAACGGCCAGGGCGGTACGGGAGCGGGTGAATCGGTGCTTCATCGTCAGTCTCCTTGATGGTTGTACTCGTTGTCGCGCGGCGATCGGCCGGCATGCGCACGCTTCGACGCCGTGCTCGCCGACCGCAGAGTCATACGTCGTATGACGTGTTGACGCGAATGTACGTCGGTTAATCGTTTAACTCACTTGGTGCATACCCGTAGAACCGCAGCCACGATGGGTTTGCAGCGAATTTCGGGGAATCGTATTCTCTGTTTAAGTGGCACTATGCGAAACGTTTTCCGGAAGCGGGTTCGTATTTGCGCCGTGCGGCCGGCTGATTGCCTGGGCTGACAGGGGAAATCGATCGCTCGCTTCGCTTTCGATTGTTATAGGATGACTGATCTCAACGTGTGTACGTCGGCGCAATGTCATGCGCACGCGCCGCCGGCGGCACGATTCAGGAAGGAAAGAACGAGGGGGAAAGCGTGCAACGACAGGCGCGCTCGCCTGCCGTTGCCGTCAAGTCTGCATGACCAGCGACGTCAGTTGCGCCGCGCGTGCCACGGCCGTCTTCGCGTAGATCGACTTGATCTGCGTGCGGATCGTGCCGATCGACACGCCACGCAGCCCCGCGCATTCTTGCGGCGACAGCCCGTCGCAGCACAGCAGCACGGCGAGATCGGCCTCGGCCGACGACAGCCCGTAGAACACGCGCAGCCGCTGCGCGCGGGCCGACGGCGAACGCAGGTCGGCGGCCGTCATCAGCGTCGCGACGCCCGGCCGCTCGCGCATCAGGCGCGACTGCTCGGGCACCGGCATCAACGCCAGCGGCAACGGTTCGCCCGTCGCACGCCGCAACAACAGCCCGCCGCGCGCGTACGCGTACCGCCATTGCACATCGTCGACGCAGCCTTCCGGCGCGAAACGCCCGTTCACCACCCGCAACGCCGGCTCCGCCGCGATCAGCTGATCGGCCGCGCGATTCGTATAGCGCAATTCGCGCTGCGCGCCGAGCAGGAAGACCGGCACCGGAATCGCATCGAGCGCCGATTCGGCCGCGGCCACGCGCGCCTCGAGCTCGCCGATCCGCGCCTGGATCTGCAGCGCGCGGCTGATGTGCATTCCCATGTTTTCGATCGCGCGACGCTGATCGTCGGACAGCCCCTGCGATTCGAGGCCGCCCTGGACGCTGAGGAATGCGCCCGAACCCTCGCTGCGATGGATGTACAGGCCCGAGATGCTGCCGATCCCATAAGGGTGAAGGAACTCCTGGTAGAACTCGCTGTGCGCGCGCTGGTGCGCGGACAGGTGCTTGACGTCCTCGAACCAGCGGCCCGCCGGCCAGTTGCCGGCGACCGGCACGACCGGGTCGTACCGATAGAACTCGGTGTTGTACGTGTGATAGCACGCGGCGACCCATGACGCGTCGTCACCCGCCGCCTTCTCGATCGCCGGCACCCGCGCCGCGTCGTCGAACGACAGCAGCGTGACCATGCGCACGCCGACCCACGATCTCAGCCCGTCCAGCACCGTTTCCCAGCGTTGATCGCCCAGTGCCGCGGCATAGACGTCATCGATCCATGCCGATGGAATCAACCCGTTCATTTGCATCTGGCTACCCCGCGCCGTGCGTTTTTGTCGAACGTCTTCTGCGCATCTTAGTCAATTGACGCCAACGTTTGAATCACTCGTTCGCATTTGATCGAAATACGACGTTTGTTACCGTTTATCGTCAGACGTAATGAGCGTTTTGCCGGTGTTGCAGCTCGATCGAATCCGGCGCACACGGGGTGGCGCGCTTTTCTTCCGGACCGCGGTATGCCATGATGCGGCGCATGACGATTCGAAACACCACGCTCTCGCTGCACCATCACCACGGACGCCCCCTGTTGCGCCGTGGTTCGTTTCGCATCTAGCAATTGCTCGGGTGAATGCCCGATCAAGACGACAACCAAGGCGCCTGCGGCGCCTTTTTTGTTTTTTGCCGCCTTAAAAACCTGCTGCGCCGATCAATCGATACCGTACGGAGTGTTTTCAATGCAACAGACCTGGAAAGAAGTCGCCTTGTCGGATCTGCCGCTGCGCGAGGACCTCAGGTTGCAGCACGCGTACGGGGCGCCGCAGCTCGACGTGCCGGTCTGCCTGAACGTCAACGAGAATCCCTATCCGCCGTCGCCCGCGCTCGTCGAGCGCATCGCGACCGCGGTGGCCGACGCCGCGCGCGCGGCGAACCGCTATCCCGATCGCGACTTTGCCGAGCTGCGATCGCATCTGGCGGCGTATCTGACGCACGACACCGGCGTGACGATCGACGCAGCGGGCATCTGGGCCGCCAACGGCTCGAACGAGGTGATCCAGCAGATCCTGCAGGCATTCGGCGGCCCGGGGCGATCGGCGCTGGCCTTTACGCCCGCGTATCCCATGTATGACGAATACTGCCGCACGACTTTCACGCGCCTCCATACGTTGCCGCGCACCGGGGATTTCGCGCTGGACGTGGATCAGGCGCTCGACAGTATCCACGCGCACCAGCCGGGCGTGGTGCTGCTGACGTCGCCGAACAACCCGACCGGAACCGCGCTGCCGGTCGGCGATATTCGCGCCATCCTCGACGTCGCGCCGGGCGTGGTCGTCGTCGACGAAGCCTATGCGGAGTTCCGGCGTCACGGCGTACCCAGCGCGGTGACGCTGCTACCGGATCATCCGCGGCTCATCGTGACCCGCACGTTGAGCAAGGCATTCAAGTTCGCGGGCGGCCGCGTCGGGTATTGCGCGTGCGCGCCCGCGGTCGTGCAGGCGCTGAAGCTGGTTCGCTTGCCCTACCACCTGTCCGCCTTCACCCAGGCGGCGGCCTGCGCGGCGCTGGTCGCGCGCGACGAGATGCTGTCGCAAGTCGAGACGATCAAGGCCGAGCGCGATGCGACCGTCGGCTGGCTGCGCGGCCTGGGCCTCACGGTGGCCGATTCCGATGCGAACTTCGTGATGTTCGGCGAGTTTGCCGACCGGCACCGGATCTGGAGCGGCCTGCTGCGCCACGGCGTCCTGATTCGCGAATCGGGCCCGCCGGCGTATCTGCGCGTGTCCATCGGCACCGCTGCGGAGATGGCCGCATTCCGTGCGGCCCTGCTTGACGTGATGGCGGCCGGATAAGCGACCGGCCATCCGGTCGACGACGCGACGAAACCCATGCCGGCGCGGCATCCGACGATGTACTTACTTCATCGCCGCGAAGCGCATTTCCATCTCGTCGATCTTCGCGAGCACCGCTTCGCTGAGCTTTCTGATGTGGCGCGGCACATCGGGCGCCGACAGCAGCTCCTCGATTCGCCCGCGCCAGTAACTCGGATGCCGCACACGCCCCGCGCCCGACATCGACACATCGTCAGCGTTCTGTTCGCTGTCCAGGAGAGCCACCATTCTCTGGATGTGAGAGAGCTCTCGTTCCACATAGTCTCGTGCCAGCATATTGATTGAAATTCCCCGAAATACGACAGCAGGCCTTCCGTCATCAACGCGCCATCGTGTTGCGATGAAAACGACTCACCGCACACGTCGAACGCCATCGTACGCAGAAGCTGTGTCAATAAACTGCGTGGGCATGTGTTGATTTCGACTCGGAATGGCGGGCTTGCCCGCTTGTTCTGATGCCATCCGTCCCCGATGCCCTGTGGTCAATCGTAGGCTTGCTGTCGGGCAATGGCATCTCCCAAAGTGGGGATGCCGGCAGATATTGGCGGGGGGATTTCCAGAAATCGTGGGGCGTCGGAAGGCGCGCATGCGGCGGCCGGCCGGGGATGAATTCGCGATCGGCCGGCTACTTGAATGGCGTGCAACCGGCGCACTGCCGCCGGGCAGGCAAGGGGCGAGGATTTGCAGCGCGCATGAGCGTGGCTAGGGGTTCGTGTTCACGACGATTGCGGATGGGAACGTGTGGCGTGTGACGTGTGCCGTCCGTCGTCCGCCGTGCGCATAGACAACGTTTGCGCCTGCTTGACGCGCCAGCGTGCGAGATTGTTTCGACACGGGGTGCGCGACGGCGCAGCCCACTTGCCCGGCTCGCCGCGCGCATTCACATCGCCGGTATCGAACGCCGCCTGACGCTTCGTCAAATCCTTTGGATCAAGCAACCTGTCGAAGTCCTTCGTCGGGTGTTTTTTGGGGTATTGCAAGCGCTTGTCGGTAGTGACTCGCGTGTCACGCGCGAATATCCGGATGTTTCGCGAAACGACCTACCCGCGAGATACAGCCCGTCGGAATCAGATACCGGCATTGCCCTGCTTCAACCCGAAAATGAAATCCGCTTCCACCGATGCGCCTTTGGGCAATTGCAGCACGCCGACCGACGTACGCGTATGAACACCGGCGTCGCCAAGCACTGCATACAACACATCGGATGCGCCGTCGGCAACTTCGCTTTGCATCGTGAAGCCGGGTGCACTTCGCACATACACGGTCATGCGCGGCACCGTCGCTATTACGTCAAGCGTGCCGCAGCGCTTTCTGATCAGCGAGAGCGCACGCAGTGCCGATACGCCGGCAGCCCGGCGACCTTCATCGAGCGAAACGGATTCCCCCACTACGCCAACGAAATGCACCACTTCGCCGATCCGTGGAATCTGGCCGGCAATATAGGCCGAATTCCCGTCGACCAGAATGGGGATGTACTTTCCACCAATCCTGATTTCCTCGTCCGGATTGAAGCCGAATTCGGCGGCAATCTGAATCAGCTTCTCGTCTCTGTTCATCAGTGAATTCCCCGATACTTCATAAAAATGTAAAGAGTCGTTAAATCCCGGTTGCCTGTCTTGAAGAAGAAAACCCGTGCGATCGGTCAACTTGACATGCTGGTGCCGTTAAAGATGCCCGGGTAATCCTCTACGTCTTCGTCAATACGACACACTTCTCAGGTGTTCGAAGCAGTCCTGCATCGCCATATTGACGACAAAACACGTAGTCGACGAGAATTTCCTCAAAATTTTCCGTTGAAACCGCTATCATGTGAGTACTCAAACCTGAAGAGCGATACATGGCAACGTACAAGGAACTGAAAGCCCAGATGGAAGCTTTGGCCGAGAAAGCCGAAGCTGCACGTGCCGCGGAATTCCAGGCGATCGTCGACGACATCCGCACCAAGGTTGCGGAATTCGGCATTACCGAGAAGGACATTTTCGGTAACCGTCGCGGCCGTCCGGCCAAGCAAGCGGCCGCCCCCGTGCAGGCAAAGTATCGCGACCCGAAGACCGGGGCAACCTGGTCGGGCCGCGGTCGTGCGCCTGCATGGATCAAGGACGCGAAGAATCGCAATCGATTCCTGATCCAGGAATAAGATTCTCGACGCATACCGGCGCGCGGTTTTGCGCGCCGTCCTGCTATTTGGGCATCGATACCGGCGGTATTCAACGACCGTGCCGGGTTGACGAGGCTTTGTCTCATTCGGCGCGTGGCGGCATGCTGCGCGCCGGATCGCATTCGGCCCCGCCCTCGCACTATTTCCTGATTCAACGTTCGTAATAGATCGCAAGCCAGACGGTTTGCGTTTCTTCGTGCGTCCACGCGACGCGATGGCGGCAATGCGGCTCGATCAGCACGTAGTCGCCGGGATGCATTTCATGGCGCGTCGGGCCTTCCTCGAATTCGAGCACCGCTGCCCCCGACAACAGCACGACCCATTCGGCGCGTGAGTCGTCATACCAAAAACCATCCGGGCTCGTGTGGCCCATCGATACGATTCGCTCGACGTTCAGACGCTGGCCCGTGACGAGGAGGTCGATTTTTTCGTCCTCATCGCGCCGGCCATCGGCGGTAAACAGGTTGCCGGTTTGAAGTTGCATGGGTTGGCCTCGTCGGCGGTATTGGATGGGCGCCAGGGTTGACGGTGGCGGGAAAGGTTCACTGTAGCCCAATGGATGCGATTGGAACCGGCTCGTTTCGTTGGAAGAAGACGATGGGGGTGCCTATTTCCCTGATCGGCCGACAAGAGACGATCATCGTCCTTTTCTCAATGGCCGCTGTCGGGAAGCATCGCGTCGAGCAGACGGAGGGTCTGGTTCGCGATCGTGTCGGAATCCTTGACCTTGCCAACCGTCGATACGTTTTTACCGCTACACGAAAGCACGTTACGCCCTGGAAACGTTGCGCACTGGACATCCGAAGGTCGCAACGCTACAGAATCCGAATGCCCCGTTCGAGTTGCTTTCCCTGACATTCGAAATGAAGGGAAAGCGAAGCATACGGCGAAAATTGATACTGTTTTCGAGTCGGCTGCACGCTTCGCCGCATCTTTCGACCCGGCAATATGCTCGGCTGGTTCATCGCTGGATCGCGTCCATCAGCCCGGACGACACGGCGTATGGCACGCACGCCATGCGGCGGAAAAAGGTCTCTCTGATTTACCGGCGAACGAAGAACCTGCGGGCCGTTCAACTGCTGCTCGCGCATACAAGGCTGGAGATTACTGGCCGATACCTCGGCGTCGAGGTTGACGATGCGCTTGAGATGGCGGAACAAGCGGAGGCCCGACCCAACGGCCGGCGAGCGGTCGTTTGCCGGCCACAAGCGGTCATTGGCCCATCCAAAGCAAACGGCCGCTTCCCGTCGGGATGCGGCCGTTCCTGGCGGCAACTGTCACGTTACGCAAATCGTCCGGTTTAGCCGGTCGTTCACGCCATTGGGTCGGTCACGCGAGCCAGGTTTTGATAGACGCAGCCATTAGCAGGCTGATCGCCGACACTGGACTTGCCGTGCTGTTCGGCTCGCATCGGATGCGGGATATCCGTCAGATTGCCGACGTCTGCATGATCGTCCACGACGGCGCGTGTGATCGGCCTCCCCGTCGATCGCGTTCGTTTGCCCGCGTATCTGCTGTCCTGGCTGCCGGCTTCGTTCGCGGAGATCGTCAGCATCTCCTGCATCAGCCATGCAAAAGCAACGGCGGGTTTGCGTCTGCCCGGAAAGGCTCCCGAGAATCGCAGCCCGCCAGTGCTACGTATGGTCACGTACCGCAGGCAAAAAGCCACCGCGCGTTAATCCGTCGTCGGAATCCACGAGGCCGTCACCGCGTCGCTTGCGCGGAACGCGGGAAACTTCGCGCCGAGCTCCGCGATCGTGCGGATGTCGTTCTTCACGAGATCATCGCGCGTGATCAGCGTCGGCTTGACGACGATCCGCCGGCCCGGATCTTGCCCCGCGACGAGCAGCGCGGCGGCCCGCACCGACACCGCGCCGACGACCGCGGGATTCGTCGCGGCCGTCGCGACCCATGCGCTGCCGGGCGCGCGAATCGCCTCGATATCGGCGGTCGAAATGTCGGCGCTATAGATGCGCAACTTCGACGCCAGCTTCGCCTCGTCGGCCGCGAGCTTCGCACCGCGCGCGAATTCGTCGTAAGGCGCGAACACCACGCGGATGTCGGGATGCGCGCGATAGGCGGCCGCGGCCTGGTTCGCGACCGATTGCGCGATCGGATTGTCGACGGTGCCCCAGCGCGCCTGCTCGCGCACCTTCGGATGCGCGCGCTTGAAGTCCCGCCACGCGGCGTCGCGCCGGTCGAGCGGCGCAAACCCGGCGACGTACACGTAGCCGGCCGAGAACGCATCGCCGTTGTCCTTCACCGCCTGGTCGAGCAGCAGGTTCGCAAGGTCGCGATCGCTCTGTTCGATCTGCGGCACCTTCGGGTTACCGAGGTCGACATCGAACGCGACGACCTTGATGCCCTTGTCCAGTGCGCGCTGCACGACGTCCTTCAGCGATTCGGGGAGCCCGTGGTTGACGATGATCGCCGACACGCCGACGCTGATCGCCTGCTGGATCTGCTCGCGCTGCTCGGTTGCGTCCTGGCGACCTTCGTAGATGCGCAGGTCGATACCGAGCGCCTTCGCCTGCTTCTGCGCGCCGGCCTCGTATGCCTGGAAGAAATCGCCGGTCGACAGGTAGTTGACGAGCGCGACCTTCACTCCGCCCTTGTCGAACGGCGCCGGTGCGCCTTTGAGCGGGCCGGCATGCGATGCGGGCATGGTCAACGCGGCAACGGACAGGAGCGCGAGCGCGCGGATCATCCGGACGGGGCGCGACGGACGGCGAAACGGGAATCGCATGCGGGTCTTCCTTGGCTGGTGTCGGTATCCGGAAAATCTATCAGCGCGGCGAACCCGTTCAAACCGAGCGATTCGGCAATCGATATTCCTTCGGATGGCAAATCGTTGAAGCCGGCCGCGTCGCACCCGGAACAAGCATTCGAGCGCGCGCGTGATATGCGTAGCAGGAATCGATGGTTAGCGTGCGGGAGCGTCGTCATTAGAGTCGCAAAGTTCAGCCCCCTCTTTCTTTCAGCGCCCATCGACGCCATGACCCGTCCCGCCCGAACCCGTCGCACCGTTGCCGCCGCCCTGCTGACGCTCGCCGCCGTCGCCGCGCTCTCCCCTGCCCGCGCGCAAGGCGATGCAGCGGCAGGTAACGCCGCCGTGCCGTCGCTGAAAGGCAAGCGCATCGGCATCACGGCGATCGGCACCGATCATTACTGGGACCTGAAGGCATACCAGGGTGCGATCGACGAAGTGAAGCGGCTCGGCGGAACGCCGATCGCACTCGACGCCGGCCGCAACGACAACCGCCAGATCGCGCAGATCCAGACGCTGATCGCGCAGAAGCCCGATGCGATCATCGAGCAGCTCGGCACGGCGAGCGTGCTCGAACCGTGGCTGCAAAAGATCCGGCAGGCCGGCATTCCGTTGTTCACGATCGACACGGCCTCGCCGTCGAGCCTCAACGTCACGACCTCGGACAACTTCTTCATCGGCGAGCAACTCGCGCTGAAGCTCGTCAACGACATCCACGGCGAAGGCAACATTCTCGTGTTCAACGGCTTCTACGGCGTGCCGGTGTGCGCGATCCGCTATGACCAGTTGAAGGCGGTGCTCAAGTACTACCCGAAGGTGAAGATCCTGCAGCCCGAGTTGCGCGACGTGATTCCGAACACCGTGCAGAGCGCGTACGCGCAGGTCAGCCAGTTGCTCGCGAAATACCCGAAGGGGCAGATCGCCGCGATCTGGGCCGCGTGGGACGTGCCGCAAGTCGGCGCGACGCAGGCCGTCGACGCCGCGCGCCGCAGCGAGATCAGGACCTATGCGGTGGACGGCAGCCCCGATGTCGTCGCGCTCGTGAAAGACCCGAAATCGAGCGCGGCGGCCGTGGTCGCGCAACAACCCGCGCTGATCGGCAAGACCGCGGTCGACAACGTCGCGCGCTACCTGGCCGGCGAGCGCACGCTGCCGCCCTATACGTACGTCCCGTCGCTGCTCGTCACGAAGGACAACGCCGGCTCGGCCCAGCAGACGCTCGGGCAGGCCGCCGCCCCGAAATGAGCACCGACACGCGCCCGCCAGCGCTGGCGCTGCGCGGGATCGTCAAACACTTCGACGGCGTGCCGGCGCTGCGCGGCGCGTCGCTCGACGTCGCGCGCGGCACCGTGCACGGGCTGATCGGGCAGAACGGCGCCGGCAAGTCGACGCTGATCCGGATTCTCGCCGGCATCGACACGGCCGATGCCGGTACGATCGCGATCGACGGTGCGACACAGGCGCTCGCACACCGCTCGCCGCCGGAGGGCATTGCGTTCATTCATCAGGAGCGTCTGCTGCCGGCGACTTTCACGGTCGCCGAGGCGCTGCAGTTCGGCAACGAACCGGCCTATGGCGCGGGGCCGCTGGGGCTGCTGGCGGCACGCCGGATGCGACGCGATGCCAGCGACGCGCTGCACGCGCATTTCGGCCTCGACCTGCCGCCGAACCGCCTGATTGCCGAGTTGAGCGTCGCCGAGCGGCAGATCGTGCAGATCACGCGCGCGCTGATGCGCGACCCGCGCATCCTCGTGCTCGACGAACCGACCGCCGCGCTCGTCAGCAGCGAGGTCGACCGCCTGCTGCAGACACTCGACCGGCTGCGGCGCCGCGGGCTGACGATCCTCTACGTGTCGCACTACCTGAACGAGATCGCGGCGATCTGCGATCGGGTCACCGTGCTGCGCGACGGCACCGACGTCGCGCACGTCGACGCACGGACCACGCCGACCGAGGCGCTCGTCGCGGCGATGATCGGCACCGGGATCGCCGCACGATCGCAAGCGCCGGTGCGCGTGCCCGGCCCGTCCGCGCTGCGGGTTGCCGGCCTCGCCGCGCCCGGCCGGTTCGACGACGTGTCGTTCGAGGTCCGGCGCGGCGAGATCGTCGGTGTCACGGGGCTGCTCGGTTCCGGCGGAAAGCAGGTCGTGCGCAGCCTGTTCGGTCTCGAACGCGGCGTGCGCGGCACGGTCACGCTCGACGGCCGCGTGACGCGGCTGCGCAGCCCGCGCGACGCGGTGCGTCGCGGCATCGCGTTCGTGCCGGAAGACCGCCGCTCGCACGGCATCGCGCCGAGCCTGTCCGTGCGCGAGAACATCACGCTCGCGAGCCTTGCGCGCTTCACCCGATTCGGTCTGGTCGCGCGGCGCCGCGAGGACGACGCGGTGCAACGGCTGATCGCCGCGCTCGACGTGCGGGCGCCCGGCCCGGACGCGCCGGTGCGCCAGCTGTCCGGCGGCAACCAGCAGAAAGTCGCGCTCGCGAAATGGCTGAGCCGTGGCGCCGAGCGCACGTCGCCGGTGTATCTGTTCGACGAGCCGACGGTGGGCGTCGATATCGGCGCCAAAGCGGAAATCTACCGGCTGCTCGATCGCCTCGCACGCGACGGCGCGGCGATCCTGCTGTTCTCGAGCGACCTGATCGAGCTGCTGGACGTCACCGATCGCGTGCTCGTGATGGCACGCGGCCGGATCGTGCGCGACGTCGCGACCCGCGACGCCACACGCCACGATCTGCTCGCGTGGGCGACCGGCGCACGCGGCCACACGCCGCGGCAGGAGGTGGCCGCATGAACCGGATCCTCGATCGTGCGCCGCCCGGAGCGGCGTTCGCGCGGCTGCCGGGCACGTTCGGCGCGCAATTCTGGCTGCGCTGGGGCGCGGCACTGGCGTTCGCCGTCGTGTGTGCGGTGTTTGCCGCGAGTTCGCCGCTCTTTCTGACCGTCGCAAACCTCGCGAACGTGCTGCAGCAGTCGGCCGTGGTCGGCATCCTCGGGTTCGGGTTGACGGCCGTGCTGATCGGCGGCGGCCCCGATCCGATCCGCGGCGGTCTCGACCTGTCTGTCGCGGCGAACATGGGCCTCTGCGCAGCCGTTCAGGCCGTCGCGTTGCGCGACGGGGCGCCGGACGGCGCGGCGCTTGCGCTGATGCTGGCCACCGGCGCGGCGGTCGGTGCGCTCAACGCGTTCGCGGTGATCGCGCTGCGCATCGTCCCGCTGCTGGCCACGCTGACGACGATGAATCTGTGCGCCGGCTTCGAACTGGTGCTGACGCAGAACACGTCAGTCGCGGCGGCGAGCCCGGTGCTCGCCTTTCTGATCGACAGCGGCCCGTTCGACATACCGCATCTCGCGCCCGCGTTGCTGATCGTCGCGCTGCTGTTCGGCGTGCTGCTGCACCGAACCCGCTTCGGCCTGCGACTCGCCGCGACCGGTGCGCATCGCGATGCCGCCCGCGCGGCCGGGCTGCGCGTGAACGCGTATGTCGCGGCCAGCTACGTGCTGAGCGGCGTCTCCGCCGCGCTGGCCGCGCTGGCGTCGAGTACCTTGCTGAGCGGCAGCTCGCCCGGCGCCGGCGAAAACCTGCTGGCCGTCGTCGCGGTCGCGCTGCTCGGCGTCGTGTTCTCGCGGCGGCTCGTGCCGACGATACCGGGCACGCTGCTCGCCGCGCTGTTCGTCGGCATCGTCGGCAACGGCTTCCAGCTCGACAACGTGTCGAGCTACTGGGTCAACGGCGTCGAAGGCGCACTGATCCTGTTCGTCGTCGCGACGACCGCGCTGATTCGGCGCCGCCATACGGAACACCATGCTCATGACTGAACGGATCGGCCGCCTGCAGCGGTTCTCGCTCGTGGCGGCACTGCTCGCGGTGATCGCCTTCTTCGCCGTGTTCGCACCGGGGTTCATGCGGCCCGCCAATCTCGCCGACGTACTGGTGAACAACTTCGCACTGCTTGCGATCGCCGCGCTCGGGATGACGCTCGCGCTGTCGATCGGCGCGGTCGACCTGTCGCTGGGCACCGCGATCGACGTCGCGAGCCTCGTGTTCGTGCAGCTGGTCGCGCACCAGGTAGGCGTGCTGCCAGCCCTGCTCGGCGGCCTCGGTGCGGCGGTGCTGGTCGGCACGTTCAACGGCGCGCTGGTCGCCGGCCTCGGGATCGCACCGTTTCTCGCGACGCTCGGCACGCTGTTCATCGGCCAGACCGTCCAGCAGCTCGCCACCGGCGGCGGCCAGCCCGTCTACCTGCTGAACGTGGCGCTGCCGCCGCTGTTCGGCGCGCTCGCGCACGGTACGCTCGCGGGCGTGCCGGTGCCGCTGTGGTGCGTCGTCGTCCTCGCCGCGGCCGTGCATGTCGTGCTCGCGCATTCGGCGTTCGGGCGTTACAGCACCGCGCTCGGCGCGCAGCCGGGCGTCGCGCGCCATTCGGGGCTGCCGGTCGCGGCGACCGTCGTGGCGACGTTCGTCGCGAGCGCACTCGTCTACGGCGTGGTCGGCCTGCTGCTGTCGTCGACGGTCAAGGCCTATGTGCCGCAGGCCGGCAACGGCTTCCTGCTGAACGCGATCGGCGCGACCTTCATCGGCACGACGCTGTCGCCGACACGCCGTCCCGGCGTCGCCGGCACCCTGCTCGGCGTGCTGCTGATCAGCCTCGTCGCCAACGGGCTGTTGCTGATCGGCTGGAACTTCTACTGGCAGCAGGTCGCCACCGGCGCGCTGATCCTCGCGGTGCTCGCGCTGAGTTTCATGGGGCGGCGTGTGCGCGCCGCGTGAGCCGCCGCACGCCGTGCCCCCTACACCGCGCTCAGGCGCGCGCGTCCGCGTGCCGGCCGATACCGAACGTGAACGCCAGCGCGAGCACCAGCAGCACCCCTTTCACGAAATCCTGCAGGTAATACGGCGCATTGAGCATCGTCAGGCCGTTGAGCAGCACGCCGACGAACACGGCCCCGACCACGGTGCCGAACACGTTCGGCCGTTTCGCGCCCCACACCGCGTACCCGACCAGCGCGGCGGCCACCGCGTCGAGCAGCAGCGAGTGCCCGGCGCTGACGTCGCCGCGCCCGACGCGGGCAGAGATCAACACGCCCCCCAATGCCGCAATTGCGCCCGATACGACATACGCCGCGACCCGGTAGCGCGCCGCAGGCGCACCGGCCAGCCGCGCGGCCGTCTCGTTGCCGCCGATCGCATAGATCACGCGGCCCCAGCGCGTCGCTTCCATCGCGATGCAAGCCAGCACCGTCACCGCCGCCAGTATCAGAACCGGCAACGGCACCACGTCGAACACGCGCAGGCGCCCGAGCGCGAGAAACGCGTCGGGAAACACGCCGCTCGCTTCCGTGCCGTCGGGCAGCACCGAACCGGTCGCGAGCGAACGCCCGCCGGTCGGAATCAACTGCAGGCCCGCGAGCAGGAATAGCGTGCCGAGCGTCGCAAGCTGGTCCGGCACGCGCAAGCGCGTGATCAGCACACCGTTGAACAGGCCGGCTGCCACACCGAGCGCAACGCAGGCCGTCACCGCCGCGAGCGCGCTGCCGTGCCAGACAACCAGCACGTAGCTGGCCGCCATCTGCGCGGATGCGGCGATGCTGCCCACCGACAAGTCGAAGCCGCCCGCCGCGAGTGTGATCGTCACACCGATCCCGAGCAGCGCGACGATCGACACCGCCTGCAGGATGCTGAACAGGTTGTCCACGTTCAGGAACGCGGGCTCGTTGACGGTAAAGACGACGACCAGCGCGGCGAGCACAAGCAGGATGCCGGTGCGTTCGAGGCCGGCGCGCAGGCGGGCCGACGCGGGCAGCGCCGGCCTGGTGGACGGCGCATCGGGTGCAACGGCAGGTGTGGCGGATTTCGGCATCGTGATGGATCAGTCCGACGGGTGGGAGGATGAATGATCGAGCGTCGCGCGATCGAACCGGACGACTCGATCGGCGACTTCGACCGCTTCCTCGAGATCGCTGACGAACACGAGCGTCGCGCGTTCGTGCGCATGGCGCCGCAACATGTCGACGATATCGGCGCGCGCACCGGCGTCGATGCCCTGGAACGGTTCGTCGAGCAGCAGCAGCCGCGCGGGTTCCGCGTGCCAGCGGGCGAGCACGACCTTCTGCTGGTTGCCGCCGGACAGCCGCACGAGACGGTCGTCGGGGCCCGTGCAGCGAATCCCGAAGCGCGCGATCGCGGCGGCGGCGGCCGTGCGCTCGCGCGCGGCGCGCACCGCGCCGCCGCCGAACCAGCGCGACAGGAACGGAAAGCTGATGGTGCCCGCGATCGACGCAAACGGCACGCTGTCGGGAAACAGCGACGTGCGCCAGCGGTCCTCGCCGGCGAGGAACACGCCGGCGCGAATCGCGTCGGCAGGTGAACGCGGGCGCCACGGCCTGCCGTCGAGCGTCATCGCGCCCTGCGCCGCGCGCACGGCGCCGAAGATCGTGTTTGCGAGACGCGATTTGCCGCCGCCGACGGGCCCCGCGATCGCGACGATCTCGCCGCGCCGCACGTCGAGATCGAACGGCGCGCTGGCCTGCGTCAGGCGCAACCCGCGCACGCTCAGGCCGCCGTCGCCAGGCCGCGCGATCGGCGCCGGGCCCAGCGCACGCGCCTTCGGCAACGGCCGCCCGATCATCGTTTCGACCGCCGCGTCGAAATCGACCGGTGCGGCGAGATCGGCGACGATCCGTCCGTCGCGCACGATCGCGACGCGATCGGCGATACGGCGCAGGTCACCGAGCCGGTGCGACACCAGCAGGACCGCGACGCCTTCGTCACGCAATGTATCGAGCAGCGCGAACAGGCGCTCGGCCTCCGGCGCCGACAGGCTCGCGGTCGGTTCGTCGAGGATCAGCAGGCCCGGCTGCCCGGCAAGTGCTCGCGCAAGCGTCACACGCTGCTGGTCCGCCAGCGAAAGCGACGCGAGCGGCGCCGCCAGGTCGGCATCGAGCCCGACGCGTTCGGCGAGCGGCCGTGCGGCATCGCGCCGGGCGGCCGGCGGCACGCGCCACGGCGACGCCGGATCGCACAGCCGGTCGAGCAGCAGGTTGTCGGCGATCGACAGCGTCGGCACCACCGCGTCGGCAACCGACTGATGCACGGTCGCGACGCCGAGCTGCTTCGCCGCGTGCGGCGACGCGGGCCGGTAAGGCGTGCCGCGCAGCGTCAGCGTGCCGCTGTCGTGACGGATCACGCCGCTCAGGATCTTGACGAACGTCGATTTTCCCGCGCCGTTGGCCCCCATCAGCGCGACGACCTCGCCGGCGCCGATCGACAGGTCGAGCGATGCGAGCGCGGTCGTCGCGCCGAAGCGCTTCGACACGCCGATGGCCGTCAGGACGGGGGGCCGCGCGACGCGATGCCGTCGATCAATTCGGGGATTTGATGAAGTCGTCGTCAATGCCGTGTCGAAAAGATGTGCCGCTCGGCGAGCGGCGCCATGTGCGCAACGCCACCCGGTCACCGGAAACGTGCGGCGGGATGCTTTGCGCAGGGGCCATCCCGCATGGGCGGGGACAGCGTGCCGCGGCCTATCGGCTTCGGCCTCCACGTCGATCCACGTTGAGCATGACTGCGCCGGGCAGGCATCGACGCCGGTTCGGCCAATCTAGCGTGCCGCACGACGTACCCGCAAACAACGATTTCTGTCATCGATATGACGTGGGCGAGAATCCCGACTCCGCACCCTGTCACGATCCTTACGCTGCCGGAGATGTGCGAACCGCTGCGTGACGCGCTCTGATATTTTTTCTTTACCAGACTTTGTTTACCTGAAAATATAGCCCCGCAGTTCGCGCGATTCGCAAAGAGTCTGGACATTTACGGATACGCGTATCGCCGGCCCGGCATCGATCTGAATACGCGGCACCTCGTCACGCTTGGAGTAAGCAGTGCCATGAGCGGCTGCGAGAATCAATTGTGTTTCCAGCCTGGCGCTGCCTTGCATCTCGGCGTATCGGCATATCGGTCGAGCAGATCCGCGAGGTATTCATTGCAAGGTTTTGCCGGGAATGCGCGGGCGTTCAATGCGGCAGCCATTTTCACATCCGTCGCCGACACGTTTCAGAATAACGAATAGCATGATGCCCTCGACCCGGTGGCAACTGATCGTGACGTACGTGTGCGCCGACGCAGCCGTGACGGTTTCGTCTCGCATCCTGCAGTTCTATGCCACCTGGCTTTTGCTGAAGGGTATCGCGAACCCGTCGGCACTCACGCTGACGCTGGTCGCAACGTGGGCGACGACCCTGCTGATCCTTCCGTTCACCGGCATCGTCGCCGACCGAGTCCGCAAAAGTACGGTTTTGCTGGGCGCATCGCTGCTTGCCCTTGCGTCGGTGATACCGGTCGTCGTCGTCGCACTTGCGCTTCACGGCACCGACACGTACCGGCTTATCGTCGTCATCGTCATCGCAAGCGTGACTTCGAGCGTCGCCGTCGCGGCCCTCATGCCGCTGAGCACGCCGCTCATACCTGAAATTTCACCGGATGCCGACGAGGTTCGTCGAGGTCTGCGCCTGAAGGCGTCGGGTTTCATCCTGAATATCCTGTTCGGCCCGACGCTGGCAGGTTTCATGATCGGGGCATTCGGCGGCGAGTCCGCGCTATGGGTGAGTGTCGCAAGCAGTTGTTTCGGCGTCGTAGCGGCGCTCGCCTTCCACATGTCGTTCAGCGCGGGGCAATCGGTGCGCGCGCGCTCCGGCGAAGCGCCGTCGTTTTTCCAGGATCTGCGCCGCGGGATGCAGCTGGTGCTCGGTATTCGAGCCGAGCGGGCGATCGCGACAGCGTCGCTGCTTGCCAACATGCTGTTCGTCCCGTTCGTTTTCTTCCTGTTGCCGGCCAAGGTTCTCGCGGAGGGCGGCTCGATGCTGAACGTCGCCGGCATCGAACTGTCATTGGGTGCGGGCGTATTGGCGGCTTCGGCCTTGCTGATCCAGCAAGCACGACGCATTGTTTCCGATCACGCCATTTCGATCGTCGGCATTGCAACGATCGGCGCCTCCATCTTCGCGTTCGGTTGCTCGCACACGCTCCCTGTCTGGTGCATGCTCGGTTTCGCATTGGGTACCGGATTGACGATGTTCAACGTCACCGTCAATTCGAAACGGGCAATGGCCATTCCAGCCGGGCATCGTGCCGGCATGGAATCGAGCCTGATGTTTCTTTGCACGGCCGCTGCTCCTTTGGGTATCTGGATGTCGGGCGCGGCGCTGAAGACCTTGTCGCCAAACGCAGTCATCATCTACGGCAGCGAACTTTTCGTACTTGCGCTCCTTTGCATTGCCTTTTCCAGGCCGTTGAGGCTCATGCTCAATTCCGACGATGGTGGCTCGCCCCACTATCTCCAGACCAACCGCGAACTGTTCGATCTTCAATCGCCGTCGTGACCTGTCCATTCCTGCCAGTGCCGAGTGTGGCTTCGTCATTGTCAACGGGGTTCGATTCCCGGCTGAAGTCCACGTATGACGATCGACTCGAATAACGCTCGACGCATGCGCCAGAGCTGTATCCCGACAGGGTTCGCACATACTTTGCGGCCTCGCAGCCAGGCGGATCAGTTCACAAATCAAAATCAATGTGCCAATATGACCGGCATGGAACTCCGTAACGTCCCGAACCAATCTCGTCATCATCACGGCCGTCACTCGATGCGCCGTGGTTCGTTACGTCCATAGCAGGACATCCGGGATTGCAGCTCCCCCTTCCTGTACACACGACCAAGGCGCCTACGGCGCCTTTTTTATTTTTTACCCCGAGGAGAACGCTCATGACCATGATTCGCGGAACACGCTTCATCGTCGGCAAGGAAGCCGCGCAAATTCGCGCTCTGGAAACTCGATTCCGGAGCTATCTTCATTAACGTTGGGGCAGAGGAGGCGATTGTCCCGGCGTTGTGGTCGCAAGATACATTCATTCAAAAGGCCGGGGGCAGCGAGATCATCGGCCAGATGTGGGCCTTTCCCGACAAGAAAGGACGCGCTTGCTGCCTGATTCCCGAGGCAACGGCACTGTTCCAGGAGCGATGCAGCGAGTTGCTGGGCCGACAACGGGAGCGGATGCTGTTTTATATCGCTCGATGCTACCGCTATGAACGACCGCAAGCCGGTCGCTACCGCGAATTCACCCAACTAGGATTTGAGTATCTGTGCCCCAACCCGGAATCCGCGGTCAAACGCAGCCAGGAGGTGGCGACCGGTTTTTTCGATTCACTCGGCCTTCGCTATGAAATCGACGATTCGGCCCGCAGAGGCCTCAGCTACTACCTGAACGGTCGGGGCTTCGAAATGCGCTGTACCGAACTCGGCGCACAACAGCAGGTGGTTGGTGGCGGCGCCTATCGGGAGGGGGCCGGCTTCGGCATCGGCGCTGAACGACTGTTGTTGGCGATGACCGCTCAAGGGCTTGTGTAGTGAAGTGCCTGCCGACGCGGCTTGCGGGTCGGGACAGTCGCAAGCGCCATATCGCCGGTTATACGTAGTAAGGCGATGGTGCGAACGTCGGGGTTCCGCGATTTCGACTGTCGCTTGTGGGTCAATTACGGCCTACTGTGTCGGGCGGTAGTCGGTCACGAGGCGACGCTCCTCGAGAGCACCACCCGGACATTCGAACGTCAGCGGCAACCAGGAGGCGGTCGTCTGATCGCGACGCAACCAGCCCCGCCAACTTGCTGGGGGTGGATACGAGATGCGTTTTATCTGTCGATGCACGCAGAAGGTGCTGTCGCCGTGTCGAACGCCAGACGCACGGACTTTCCTACCGTCATTTCACCGCATGGAAGGTACGGCAAGCGCTTATTTAATCGATATCACAAAATTTCGCGAATAATTCTTCTACAATAACACGGCGAAACAGTGGAAGAGAAATCTTAGGTGATCGGTTGTGCCAGTTGATTTCTGACTGACGACTGATTCGGCGTCGAAGACTAAAACGAAGACTAAACGGGGTGGCAAGTGGCGTTCAGAAAGGCGGTTACTATCCCGGCGATTTACGCCGTTCACGGATTGGTTGAAGGCAATAGAGTGCTTCAACTGGAGAGGGATGCGCAGACGCGTGAAGTATTGGTGAGCGAGCCACTAGGCCGCGCTCGCAGCTACTTGGTTTTGGAAGGATTCGACGCCGAGAAAATCGCGGTCGCGACAAGGTCGATTCCCGTTCCAGAAGGTATGGACCGCCTTCTGGTTCTGTCAGATTCGTCTGAGATTCCTTCTGAGGGCTCAAACTGGGACCTTTCGACTCGGTCTACGCGCTGGACGTTTCCAAAGGCATTGAATGTTGGCACCGAGCCAATTGACGAAAGCACATTGCGGACCGCGTCGATTGTCGAAAGTTGGGAGGACGCATTTCTATATCGTGAAGAACGCATAGAGGAAGATGGAACGATTCGTCCCGGATTGCGTGCGCCACAGATTGGCGCACTGCATGCGGTGTTAGGTCATTGGCGCGCTTCCTCGAAACCGGCAACCGTAGTGATGCCAACCGGCACCGGAAAAACGGAGACAATGCTTGCATTGCTTGTCGCTCAACGTATTCCGCGGTTGTTGGTTCTTGTTCCCAGCGATGCCCTTCGGGAACAGATTGGCTCCAAGTTCGTCACACTCGGATGGCTAAAAAAATTTGGGGTTGTGGGTTCCAAGGCTCAGTTGCCCGTGGTGGGTATCCTCAAGGCCATGCCGAGAGATGCAGAAGCCCTTCAGCGCATCCTTGAATGCTGCAACGTCGTAGTGGCAACCATGAGTATTGCGGCGAACAGCCGAGCGTCGCATCGGGAAGTCCTCGCAAGTTGGGCAACGCACCTGTTCATTGATGAAGCGCATCACGTCTCTGCGGCAACTTGGACCGCATTTCGCGACCGATTTGGCGAGAAACCCGTCCTCCAATTCACGGCAACGCCATTCCGCACGGACGGAAAGTTGGTTGATGGAAAGGTAATTTTCAATTATCCACTTCGACGTGCTCAAGCTGAGGGTTACTTCAAGCCGGTGAGCTTTCGGCCTATTGTTGAGTACAACAATGAGCGCGCAGACGATCGCATCATGGAGCAGGCGGTTTCTGTGCTCAGGGCAGATTTGGCTGCAAAGCGCGACCATGTCCTCATGGCCCGGGTCCATTCAATTTCGCGAGCTGAGGCGATACATCAAATTTATAGTGCGCACGCGGCTGACCTGTGCCCGCTGATTGTTCACAGCCGTCAAACCACGGTCACTAGGCAGGCCAATCTGCAGGCCCTCCGCACACGGGTCTCTAGGGTGATTGTCTGCGTCGATATGCTGGGTGAAGGTTTCGATATGCCACAGCTCAAGGTTGCCGCGCTTCACGATATGCACAAAAGTCTCGCAATCACGCTGCAGTTTACCGGACGGTTTACACGGACGTCGGGCGACGACATCGGCGACGCTACAGTTGTTGCCAACATCGCCGATGTAGAGGTCGGCGAGCGCTTGCGCGCACTATATGCAGAAGACGCGGAATGGAACGAACTGCTGAGAGTACTGAGCGAGGGGGCCACGGAAGACGAAATTCGGCGTTCCGAGTTTCTTGAAGGATTTCGAGAATCTGCGCCACAAATTGCGTTGCAGAACATTGCGCCGAAGATGAGCGCCGTAGTCTATCGGACCGGTACGTCGTGGGACCCAGAACGTATTCAACGCACAATAAAGGCAGCGCGCATGTATGCGGGACCCTTCTATAATCCGGCAGAACATGTCAGCGTATTTGTCACCAAGGATCAAGAACAGGTTCCGTGGGGCGACGTACGCGATTTGAAGAACACGACGTGGAACGTATTCGTATTGCACTGGAGCGAAGAACAAAGACTTCTGTTCATCAACAGCTCTGACAACTCTTCGGTGCACGAGGAACTCGCTCGAGCTGTCTGTGGTCCCGATACGACTCTAATCAAAGGCGAACAAATCTTTAAGTCGTTGCACGGCGTCACGAGATTTCTCATCATGAACCTCGGTCTACGCCATCTGATAAGCAAGACGGTCCAATTTTCGATGTACAGCGGCGCTGACGTTGGGAATGCACTCACGCTGGCCCTGCGCCAGAATCGGTCAAAGTCTAACTTGTTCGGTCGAGGCTACGAAGGCGGTGAGCGAGTTACGGTAGGCTGTTCTCAGAAGGGGCGTCTTTGGTCACATCGAATTGCCTACGACCTTGCAAAATGGGTGAAGTGGTGTCATGAGGTCGGCTCAAAGCTAAACAATCCCGATATTTCAACGGAAGATATTTTCAGGAATGTCGTCATTCCGGAGGTCATATCGGCGCGGCCGGCGGCCGTCCTGATTGCTGTCGACTGGAGTGAAGAGATGTTGCACCGGCGGGAGGACGCGGTCGACGTCGAAATCGACGGAACGCTGAGCGCTCTCTATGACGTAGACCTTCAGCCGGATTTGACCGCCGCGGAAGGTGCATTGCGCTTGAGGCTCAGAACGCCAAACGGTGATTCCGTGTACGAGGTGCGCTTCCGTGCGGAGGATGTATCTTATGTACTCGTTGAGGGTATCGCAGCGCATATTGTATCGGGGCGTAAGCGTGTACCGTTGGAGGAGTGGTTCCGCGCTGAGCCGCCTAGTTTGTACTTCGCTGATGGTTCAACGCTCGTTCACAATGAGCTTTTCAGACTTCCCGCGACTGAGCGTCGGGTCGCATTCGAACGCGAACGTCTGGTCGCTTGGGATTGGGCCGGCGTGAACATCCGGAAAGAATCGCAGGGCGCAAACAAAGATGCAGACTCGATTCAACGAAGAGTTATCGAAAGTCTTCTTGCGTACCAAGGTGAGGACCAAATGGACATCATCTTTGATGATGATGGCTCTGGCGAGATGGCTGATGTAGTCGCAATGAAAGTTCTCCCTGGACAGGTCGCGGTTTCCTTCTACCATTGCAAGTACTCGGGAGGTGATAGAGCTGGGGCGCGCATTGATGACCTTTACGTGGTTTGTGGCCAGGCGCAGCGAAGCGTCTATTGGAAGGGCGAGTCCGTGCGACTGTTTAGGCATCTGCAGCACCGAGAGGTTGGTCGGCAACGCAGCGGACGCACACGATTCGAACGAGGGGACTTGAGGGTGCTCTCGACCGTTGCGCGGTCACTTCAATCTAGCCGGTTATCACTCAAAATTTACGTCGTGCAGCCGGGCGTTTTGAATGCAGACGTGAGTCCCGCACAGCTTGAGCTGCTTGGGGTAACCGAACTTTATTTGCGTGAGACATACGACTGCGCTTTTGAGTTTATCGGAAGCTGAGGCAAGGCCCGGCATGAGTTGCCTGAAGATGACGGGATTTCTGATTATGCAGAATTTTTTGGCGGTACTCGGCGAGCCGTACCAACAAAAAATCCACGCTTTCGCCCAAACTGTAGAGTTGCATCAAAGAGGGGCGCTTGTGAAATCCCAGCCTGAGTCCGATTTGGATGCGAAGCGACATGACGTAGCTTCACGGGTTCAGGCATCATCTGCCGGCACTCAGTCCTTTGGCAGTGTTCTTCAGATAAGCGGTCCAGTTAAACAATCTGGCTGACCCTCATGATCTGGATCTATATAATGAATTGATTTCAATCATAACTTCGCCGATCGTGAAAAAATAGACATTCGAAAATGGATAGAAAACTTATCGTAAAAATTGATCGATCGACGTGGCCAGGACCGGGAATTCGGCCGCTATTTCCGAGAAGTTTCACAAACGGGACGAGTTCCTATGACCTAAACATTCCTGCGATGCTGATGGTAATCGGGTATCTGACGACCCCGACTTCGTCGACGGGCGTTTCCCTGAGCGAGTTTTGGGCGTGGGTACGATATCTGGCCGCAATATCGAACGAGCCGCACGTTAGTCTCACCCGCAGCTTCGCGGAGCTCGACGCACATCAGCGGACTATCTTGAGCGACGACTTCGGTATGGGGGTGCCGATCCTCTGGCTGTTCGACAAGCTATCGCTGACAGAAGTCGTCGACGGTAGGTATTTCATGCAGAAAATTGCAGCATCGGTCGGCGCGACTCAGAAGCGAACCGCAAAGCGAGGACCGAATAAGACCCCCGATTTCGTTGCCCGAGATGTAGCCGGTAGATGGCATGTCATTGAATGTAAAGGTACCCAGTCGGGTCCAGAGTACAGCATTAAACAGCTTGGGTCCAAAGGGCCAGTCCTAAAGGGTGGCGTTGCTCAGAAGCGGTCAATTCAGTTTCCCGCTGGACACACCGGCCAGCGACTTGTCTGTGGTCTTGACATTGATGTCGAGGGTGGAAGGGAGGGCGTCCTCCGGATTGTAGATCCGGAGCCAGAAGATCCATTCGAAATTGCAGCAAACCAACTTATCTTTGCTGACGACGCCGCAAATCGGGGTGTAATGTCCAAAGCGCTTCGTATGGCTGGCTTTGAGGTGACTGCAGAGGCGGTGGCTTCACCGTTTGGTCGTCGACCGGATGCAATGCGTGCAAGATCGGCTAAAGCGGAAAGCGTACGACAGGAAGAAATGAAGGCACGCGATCAAAGATCGCGAGATGAGCTTCGCGATGAGGTCGATCATCCAAGGGTGTTTGATGGGCGATTCCGCGGGCGGGAAACTGTCATTGAATTACCGCGAGAGGTTTGGGTAGATGAGGAGCCTGTGAAGCAGGTAGTCATCAGGCAGGGGGTAAATCGTGACGCTTTGGCCGAGCTCCAGGAGCGACCAACGGTTGAAGATTTAGCGGACAGGGATCGCGCGCCGTGGACCAAGCTGATGGGGAGAAGCATTATCGAGTCGGATGGAATGGCTGCGACAATGAAAATCGGCGATGTGTTCCGTTCTGAAATCATTCTGCGGGGGCGCAACGGATAGCCAATTTCGACCGTTGAGAGATGAAGGTTTCAGTGCCGGTAAACAGCTGCTTGTTGGAAACCGGCCTGCGACCGTCCGCTAAAACCGAGAAGTCGCTGAACCTCGGACTAGACGGATGTTCGTTTGACTTCAGAAGTGGTCGTTGAGGTCGCGCCAGCTTGGCTGACCGTTTAGGGTCTATCTGCGCCGGTCGCGCGTCACAGGGCGGCGGCCGGCTGCGTTCGGCCACTCGCAGCCGTTCGACATGGCGTCTCATATCGGCCACAATCGATCTTGCGGATGCTCGCGACGTCGACTTCTTTGATCTTTCTCGGATTTTAGGAATGCGCTGAAGTGTGCTTCAGAAAGAAAATCGAAATCTTGTTCTGATTCGGTCTCCACTAATGAATAATCAATTGATCGTTGTTGCACCGGACGAGGTGGTAAAGGCAGCTGAGGAAGCAGAAGCCGCTGCTCTCCAACCCAAGAAGGGAATTGACTTTGCAAAGATTGGCGAAAACGCGCTGAGGGCGCTCTACGGCGCAAATCTAGCAGGCGTCTTGGTTGCTGGTGCGGAAGCTTTGATCGCATGGAGCAAAGCGCGCCAGAGCGGGCTCGACATCACCCAGATAAGCCGGACGCAAGCTAACTCACTGACCTTCCCTCCGGGCCACCCACGCGACGGCGTACTGTATGTGGCCCACCCGGCGGTAAATGGGATTTATTTCACCGTTGCCTCGTTTCATCGCCTTGCTTTTGAGCACAAATTCTCGGAAGCGATTGATCTACTAATGTCTTTGGGAGCAAGTGAAATTAAGGTGGAGCATGTAAGAGGCTGGTCGCGAGAATTCGCAGCCACCCTCTCTGCTCCAATGTCGGACGCTAATGCTGGCACCGAAATTTCCAGCAAGCAGTCGGGCGTGTCCGCACTTTTGTATGAAGCTCACCTCTGTGGAACCACTCAACCCTCTCTACCTGAACCGCTCGTATGGTACCCTCACGAGCCCACGTGGCAATCAATTGCGAAAGGCAGAATCAAATTCGGATTGACTGAATTTTCACTAACCGTGAACTACGAAGACGACTTCGGGATCAATGCAGGACTGAAGCTGACTGCCGGCAAGTCGGGTTTGGACCTCGGCGGGTCGTTTGAGGATCATTGCGCTACCACTTGGAAAATCCACGGAAAATTTCGCGAAAAAGAATCGGTAACGAGTTAATAAGATAGCGTCGCCTACCCGGGCCGAACAGGTGGACGACTGACTGCTATCACCGGTTTCATTTGACCGTTATGAGCCGGCTACGGAGGTTGGCGGCTGACGCAGATGCGCATGGGCGGTACCTAGCGCCGAACTTCCGAGGTCGGCGGCGAATTCAACCGGTCGATGCAACACAATAGGCGCTGCGTAAGCAGTGGAGGTGTTGCATCGACCGGTTGAATCCACCGTCGACCACGGTCAACCAGCTCCGACCAGCTGCCCAGAACCAATCGCTCGACGCCACGTGCCAGTCTGTTGATAATCAGGACATGATCCGCCGACGCAAGGCGTCGGTGGTTAACCAAACAATCGCGATCGACACGTCTTTTGCGCATTTCTTGCCGGAGTTCTTTGTGTACATCGATGTACCCCGCGGTCTCGTGTTCTTCGACCAAACTGACGCTTTCCTTCCCGAGCCGGCGTTAGTGCAATACGACCGTGATTCGAAAACGATTACATCGGTCGCCGGCGCGCAGACGGACGATACGGTGTGTGATGTATCACGCGACGGCCGTCGTCTTGCATTGGCATCGGCGTCGTGGATAATCGCACGCAATACCAACCGCAGCCGCTTGACCGTGGTTGCCGATGGCGCCGTCCTGCATCAGACCGACAGGTTTCTGTCGTTCTGGACGCGCCTGGATACTTCCGGGCGCTATGCGCTGGTAAGCGCCTTCAAGAGCAATGACAAAGGCCGTCCGGTGGTGATCGATCTGGACACCGGCGAGCTTGGCGATCCTGTCGCGCGTGATTTCGATGCACGTTTCGGCGACGTGGATCCGGTCGACGGACTCCTTTGGGCTCCAGACGAACGAACCAGGAACTCGGTGCTGACCGTGAATTGCCGCAGCGGCGAGATCAACACGGTCAATCTCCCGGCGGGCGGCAAGGTCAAGCGCCTGCGCTTTGCGCGCGATGGGTCAGTCATGTTCGTCGCGAGCGATACCAATCAATTGCTGTGCTGTGACCGGAACGGCTCGGTGGCATGGTCGCGCGATATTGGCGAATTTGGAGAGGTTCGCTCGGCCAACATCCTGTTCAACGAGAGTGGCAGCCATTTGTGCGTACCCTTGCCGGAAACGGCACGCTGCAATTGGGGCGAGGATCTGGTGATCGACGCACATACCGGTGCGGTCGAACATGCCATTCAACGTCACCGTGGGCCGCCGGCGCGACTGGCAGCAGATTGGTTCGGCGACCGGCTGCTGACGCATGGCGGTGAAATCATCGATTTTTATACCGGCAAGGTGACGGACACCCTGTCGTTCAAAAGCGGCAGTAGCGCGATCGCGGGGAACCTCGGCTGCTGACATATTGACGTCCGACCGCCTCACTCGGTCAGCAACTCAACACCGCGACGCAACGAGATCGCGGCCAGCTGTTCAGCAGGCTGCGGCCGCGCGAACAGAAACCCCTGCACCTGGTGGCAGCCGATTTCCTGCAGGAACGCCAGCTGTTTCTCCGTCTCGACGCCCTCCATCACGACATCGAGCCCCAGCGCGCGCCCCATCGCAACGATCGCGCGCACGATTGCATCATCCGTGCTGCCTGAACCGCAGTCCGTCAGGAACGACCGATCGATCTTCAGCGTATCGACGGGCAGATCCTTCAGGTACACCAGCGACGAATAGCCCGTACCGAAATCGTCGATCGCCAGGCTGATCCCCCGTGTCGCCAGTTCGCGCAGCAGGATGCCGATTTCCTCGCGGGTGTTCATCGCCATGCTTTCGAGCAACTCGAGCTGCAGGCATTCGGCCGGCAGCGCGGTTTCGCTGAGGATGGTCGTCAGGTCGCTGAGGAAATGGTCGGTAAAGCACTGCCGCGCCGACACGTTCACCGACACCCGCCCGAACTCGAAACCCTCGTCGAGCCAGCGGCGCGCCTGCCGGCAGGCTTCGCGCAGCACCCACCGGCCGATCGGGACGATCAGCGCCGACCGCTCCGCCAGCCCGATGAAGTCGCCCGGCGGCACCAGGCCCTTGCGTGGATGCAGCCAGCGCAGCAGCGCCTCCACGCCGACGATCCGGCCGCTGGCCAGATCGTATTGCGGCTGGTAGAACAGCCGGAATTCGTTCTGCTCGAGCGCGCGGTGCAGCTCGCCGAGCGTCTCCAGCTGCTCCATCGCCGACGACGTCATCTTGCTCTCGAAGAACTGGAACACGTTCCTGCCGCGGCTCTTCGCGCCGTACATCGCCTGGTCCGCGAGCAGGATCAGGTGCTCCGCCTCGGTGCCGTCGTCCGGATAGATGCTGATGCCGATGCTCGGCGTCACGAAGATCTCGCGACCGCCGACATCGATCGCCCGCGCCACTTCGTCCAGCAGCTTGCGTGCAACGCGCCCGACGTCGCGAACATCGTCGAATTCCTCGAGCACGAGCGCAAATTCGTCACCGCCCATGCGCGCCACCGTGTCGTTCGCGCGCACCGACGTGACGATGCGCTCCGCGACCTGCTTCAGCACCTCGTCGCCGGCGTTGTGGCCGAGCGTGTCGTTGACCAGCTTGAAGCGGTCGAGATCGAGGTACATCACCGCGACCTTGCGACCGACCCGCTTCGCGTGAGCGATCGCATGCGCGAGCCGCTCCTCGAACAGCGCCCGGTTCGCGAGATCGGTGAGCACGTCGTGCGTGGCGAGATAGCCCAGCCGCTCCTCCGCCTGACGCCGCTGCGTGATGTCGGAGAAGATCGCCGCATAGTGCGAGATCTCGTCTTCGTTGTCGCGAATGCTGGTGATCGTCAGGTATTCCAGAAACAGCTCGCCGGTCTTGCGGCGATTCCAGATTTCGCCTTGCCAGTGGCCGTCGGTCGTCAGCGAATGCCACAACTGCTTGTAGAAATCCGGCGTCTGGCGCCCGGAACTCAGCAGGCCCGGGTTGCGCCCGATCACTTCGTCCGCGGTGTACCCGGTCAGGCGCGTGAAGGCCTGGTTGACGCGCTCGATCCTCGCGTGCCGATCGGTGACCATGATGCCTTCGAGCGCCGATTCGAACACCCGATCCGCCATGCGCAGGTTGAAGCGCGCGAGACCCAGCGCTTCGTCGCGCTCGCGCACGGCGCTGCGCAACTCGTTCGCGTATTCATGCTCGATGCTCTGCAGCACGTCCGCGAAACAGAGCAGCCCGGTCAGCCTGCCCGCCTCGTCCCGAATGCCGACGTGCCGCATATTGTGCTCGGTCATGAAGCGCTGTGCTGTATACAAACTCTGCTTCGCGCTCAGCATCTGCAGCGGCTTGCTCGCGTAGGCCCCGACCGCGCCCTGGGACGCGCCTTCCGCCAGGAGCCGGACGATGTCCCGCTCGGTCAGGATGCCGTGCTCACCGTCGTCGTAGCCGACCAGGATCGCATCGAGTCGTTGCGTGCGCATCCGCGTGACAACGTCGTGCAGCGCGACCTGCTCGGACACCACGACGGGCGGATGAATGTGGATCGATTCGATCGGCTTCAGGTGCAGAAAGAACTCCGGCCCCTGGTTCACGACGACGTCGGTCTGCGTCAGCACGCCGATCGCGACGTTATCGCGGACCACCACGAAGTGCCGGACGCCCGACTGCTTGAACTTCATCGCGGCCTCACCCAGCGGCGTGTTGGCCTCGAGCGTCAGCACCGGATGGCTCATTACCTCGCTGACCGGCCGATCGAGCCCGTGCGGATCGTCGCCGGCCGACAGCGCATCGCGCTCGGTCCAGATCCCGACGACCTGTTCATCCTCCATCACGACGATCGAGCTGCAACGCTCGATGAACATGCGTCGCGCGACCTCCCGCACCGGCGTGGCGGGCGTGCAGGACAGAATCTGACGCGCGACGAGGCGCGCAATCGGAACATCGTAGCTGCTCGGATACATTCTCTAACCAAGACGAAAAGCCCTCGCCGGCGCGCTTCGATCCGGCAACCTTCAGGCTCGCCCGCGGCGACAGGCACGGTGCGATCTCGCTTGCCTCGAATGGTTGCGTACTCATCGAACTCGCAGACGGGGCATTGACCCATCGCGTGAGGCGTCGCGGCGGCGAGCGTGGCCATGGGCCGCGACGTCGCATTTGACGATCCCTTGTCCAGCGGATTCAGACGCCGGAGCGCCGCCCACTCGGAGGCAGCCGCCCTGAGTTAACGACAGATTCGTGGAAGAGTTGAGTGCCGCGACGACATTCGTGCTGCGCGCCGGCAAGTCGAGCGGCTGCGGAACGGGTGAACCGTCAATGCGGCCGAGACACCCCCGGCTTCAGCAGGGCTTTTTGTTACACGCGGGCGACAAGGCGTCGCATGGACCGGCGGCGGCGCTCATGGAGGAATGGAAGCCGGTCGCGGCTGCGGTGAAGTCCGGGCGATTCGTCGAACGAGGCTCGAGATCGGGCGGCCAGCTGCGCCCCGGCCGCTTGCGGCCGTCTGACACGAGCGCTCGAATTGTTGACGATCCGAGCGCTCATGGACATGTGGAACCACCAGAATGCTGCCAGCCCGGAGTATTGCACCCACTACTCCGGGCTTCCGGGCCTGCGATTTGAAGATCAGAAGCTATGGTGCATGCCGATGTTGACCTGAACCTGGTTACCGCCCGATGAGGTGTTGCCAAAGTCGGCAGCCGAAGCCTGAGCGCCCTGGGCATGGACGTAGGCGCCCACGGCGTAAACCGACGTGCGCTTCGACAGCGCGTACATGGCACCGAGCGACGCCTGGTTGATCGAAGCCATCGTGCGGCCTTCGGCAGCCTGGCTGGGCGTGGCTGCGGAACCGTAGACATACGTGTACCCGGTGGCCAGCGACAATGCCGGGGTGACCTGGTACTGCAGGAGCGCACCCAGCACGTTGAAGTGGATCGACGGCTGGCCGTTGTTGCCTTGGTACTGCGCGTTCGAGTACCGCAAGCCCGCCGTGTACGGACCGATCTGGTATTGAGTAGCGACCTGGGCGATGCCCGCGCTCTTGAACGCATTGCCGCCGTTATAACCCGAGCTCGGATAGCCCAGCGCGGTACCGAAACCCGGCTGTGCCGTTGCGTTCTGCCACCCGTTCTCACCCTGGTTTGCCGCGCGGAAGTAACCGCCGGCGACGGTCAGGCCGCCTTGAGCGTAGTTCGCCGCCACCGACCACGATTGCCCCGAACCCATCGCACCGGCAACACCGCCGAACGAGTACGCGCCTTCAGCCTGGAAGCCGTTGATGACCGGCGAAATGTACTTCACGGCGCTGTTCTGGTTCGTCGTGTTGTCGTTGTTGTCGACGTCGCCCGGCGTCGAGAATGTCGATGCTGAAATGGCGTCGCCCGTCAGGCCCTGCACCATTTCCGTCACGGCGTCGAGCTGGCGCCCCATGCGCAGGGTACCGTACCGATCGGAAGCAATGCCGACGTAGGCCTGGCGGTTGAACAGCGAACGCGTGGAACCAATCGGCCCCTGGCCGTTTATCCCGCCTGTACCGATGTTGAAACCGTTTTCGATCTTGAATACCGCCTTGAGGCCACCGCCGAGGTCTTCGTCCCCCTTGAGGCCCCACTTGTTCGAACCTACGGCACCGCCGTCGAGGCCGAACCGCTTGTGGCCATTGATGTTCGAGGTGTAGCCGATACCCGAATCGAGCATGCCGTACAGGGTGACCGACGACTGCGCCATTGCTGCCGAAGATGCGGCGAATGCGGCAACAGCGATAACGCTGACGTTGATGTTTTTGTTTTTCATCTGTATTTCACAGTCAGGAGTGGTTTTGGGATTGTTTGAAACGGGTTGTGTCGTATTCGAATGCAGATGACGGCGCACGGCCTGCGCGTCGTCTCGGCCGCAACGGCCAACGTCATATTCGCCAAATCGGCATAATCAAATCAATCATTTCGTCATCCTCAAAATTTCATGCGGAGAGGTACCACGCATCTCGACCTGTCCGGCACTCTTTCGATTAGACCAATCGCGGCGCCCCTACCTGGATCAAAGCCGCTTCCTTGCTTCCGTTGTCGCTCCGGCCATACGGCACCGTGAATCGAGAATGTGCCGGGTCGCCTGTTTGCTGCATCGATACCTTGCCTTCCGGCTCCGGCGAAGCTTCACCGTCGATCACGCGAAGAAACTTGCCCCCTGCGCGGTGATTTCCGGGCGCGCCTTGGCCACGAGCGCGCACTAGAGGATTCATTCGAACTGACATCCTCCCGCCGTATTCATGATCCGGCGAACCGATGTGCCGAATCCGCGAAGCTGGACAACTCGAGCGGATCACCTCACTCAGCCGAACGTTCCCCGATGGCATTTCGGAGCAGTCCGGCGTCGTCACGTCCAGCGCCCGTGCAATGCCCGCGAGCAAGGCCGGCGATGACGAAACCGGACCACGCTCCACCTGCTACAAAAGACCGTCTGGAAGTACCGGCCGCCATTGCAGGCTGCTTGAGCGTCCGGTTCAACCGCTGGCGAAGTACGCGAACCTATTCGCCGGGCACCAACGTGGCCGGATCGCGCTTAGCGAGTGCGAAAGACCATATCAGGAACATAATTTTGCGTCAAAAATTGTTTGATATAAGTTAATCTGGTTTGATAACGTTGCGCCATGCCGGACTTACCCTTATAGGAACTGGCCCGAGGACACCGCGTCAGCAAGATCCGCGCCGTGACGCTGATCCACGATCGGACGAAAACCCGGTGTCGAACGGGAGCGCTTATGCGCTGACGGCAGATGCTCCCTATCCAATGTCGGGCCGGGGCCAAAATGGCAGCGGGAAGCGAGGTATCCTGGCTCGCATCGCAGGGCACCAACCCGTTGAGACAGACGCTGCACGCCGTTCTCTCGAAGTGCTCGCTGCCATCGAGGTTTCCGTCGCTTCCGCATCCGCTGCCCGGGCCTTGATGATTCCGTGACCGCGTGTGACTCCTTTCGAGAAATGCGTCTGGCTGCTTCCGGTACCTGAATGAATTCATGTCCCGTTCGACTCCGTGAACACGTACCGTCCGACATCGAGCGATTTTGCGAATTGCAGATGAGCTCGCAAGTGGCCCGTCATGTGTCGTGGCTCCCGCGATCAGCGGAGTAACTTGCACACCGAGGACGACGACGTCAACGCGCTTGAGGAGATCGCAGCGGCACTTGCAGTTGCATCGACAACAGAGCAGGATGCCTTTGCCAGGATGGCAACGTCGCTTGGCTTCCCTGAGCTAGTGGAGCAACTCGGCCTGGATTCGCCGCGATGACCGCCTTGCGAGCCCGACATTTCACCTGAGCCAACATCAAGGGCTGCGTGGTTCAGTGCGACGGGCGGCGTTCCCGAGTGACCGGCGGCCGCTTTGGCGCATTCCCGCTGACCGCATCAGGCGGCAGTCAGCCAGCCAAAAAGCGACAGTCGACCATTGTGTCAAGATTGATAACACTGCGAACCATTCCAACAAAGGCAAAACAATGATGACTTCCGGCGACGGCCTGACCAGTCCCGCGCGGCTCCTGCGACTCGCCTCATGGGTGATCGCGATCATCTTCGCCGTCTTTCTGAACATGCTCGGCAGCCTCGTGATCCGCGACATGGCGTTTGCCCCGACGGGCGGCCCACCCGCCATCGAGCAATTCGCCGATGCGCCGACGAAAGCGCGGCTGGACGCGGCGCGGCGCAATCTGCAGACGCAGCACAACGCGCTTGCCGACAAGGCCGACACCATGGAGGTCGCGCGCAGCCGCGCCGCGAAGGAGTATGCGGCCGAGAAGGAAAGCTTCCGCAACTGGCTGGCAACGCGCTCGGCGACCGGCGACAGTGCGAGGGACCCAGACATTCTGGCGAGAACTCGCAAGCTGGATTCGCTCCAGGCCGTGGTGGTCAACTGGCAGCATCAGATCGATGCGATCAACGACCAGCAACGGGCGCTGGCATCGCAGCAGACTCAAGTGGACACGCAAATCGCCGAAGCGGACGCAGCAGCCGAACGGCGCTTCGACGAAGCGACACGGCACTACGAGCTGCAAGTGTTCGGGCTGCGGCTTGCGCTGACGCTGCCGATACTCCTGGTTGCGATCTGGTTGTTCATACGCTACCGCAAGATACGCTACTGGCCTTTCGTGTACGGTTTTGGCCTGTTTGCACTGAGCGCGTTCTTCGTCGAACTGGTTCCGTACTTGCCGAATTTCGGCGGTTATGTCCGGGTCCTGGTGGGCATTGCGCTCACGGTGTTCGCCGGCCTTTACATGATGAAGGCCTTTCAGCGCTATGCCGAACGAAAGCGGCTCGAATTGCAGCAGGATCAGGGAGAGCGCGCGCGCACGATCGGCTACGAAAAAGCCGTTCGTTCGCTCGAAAAGAAGCGCTGCCCGTCATGCGACAAACAATGGAATCTCGGCGGCGACGACTCCACGTTCTGCGTGCATTGCGGATTACGACTCTTCAATGTCTGCGAATGCGGCGGCCGGAATTTCTTCTTTTTCCCGCATTGCCATCAATGCGGTGCGGCTCAGGGAAATGAGGTGCCGGCGTCGTCCGACTGACAGTCTGCGTGTTTTCAACACGCACCAGTGTCGATAGCCTTTAGCGAACCGGGTCAGGTCAGGTCAGTCGCGGATTGTCGGAGCAGGCAGTGACCGGGTTCCGCGGCGGATTCAAAAGGTCGTTCGGCACGAGCCGCTCGATCATTCACAATCCTCGGCCCGTCGCCCCCGGCGCGTCGAATCCGCAACCATCCGCGAACGCCGCCGATGCCGTCACGCGAGCGTTTCAGCAACAGCTTCGCCCGGCTTCACTGCCATTCACCGGGATGACAGACCACCCAGCCCGGATGATAGCTGTCCATGTCCGTATGCCCCCAGCACCAGCCATGCTGGCGAATGGTTTTCATCATCAGCTCGCGTTGTGCGCACGCACTGCCCGGAGCATATTGCCCGTCAGGCAATAGTTTCGGTGCCGCGCCGTTCCTGCATTGGCCATCGACCACTTCTTCCTGACGCATCAACTCCTGGACAGCAGGTGGAACGGTGCGGGCCAGCGTCGCCTTGTATTCGATGCAGGCGGCCGCCTTGGGGTCGTTGGACTTGCCGGCACATCGGGACTGGAGCTTGTCGATGTTTCTCGACACTTCTGGCGGATACGTCTCGGCGTGCGCCGCGGCAATACATCCCGCCAGCAACAGGCAGGCGGCGGCAAGAGATCTGATCAAAATCATTTCGTGAAGGACACGATGCGTCGGGTAGCCCAGGAACCGGCGAATTATGGCACGTGCGCGTTTTCAACGACTCGCCGGGCAAGGGTGTCCGGACAACCACCGGCGCCGCAACGGGACACTCACGAACACGGCCGGCGCCCCGCGGATTGCTCCAGTCGCGCGAGGTAAGCATCGCCCCATTGCTTCATTGCGTCGAGCACCGGGGCGAGCGTTCTGCCGAATTCGGTCAACGTGTATTCGACGCGGGGCGGGACTTCGGCGAAAACCGTCCGGGTCACGATGCCATCCGATTCGAGCTCGCGAAGCTGCAACGTCAACGAGCGCTGGGTCACCGCTCCGATCAAGCCGCGCAACTCGCCGAACCTTTTGGTACCGCCCAGCAGATAGTGCACGATCAGCGGCTTCCATTTCCCTCCCGCGACATCGACCGTCGCGGCGACCGAGCACGGATACGTGCTAACCGAAGATGTCATGCCGGCTCCCAATAGGATAATTTCTTTCCCTATATATCAAAGACGTGCCTTCTTGTGCAAAAGCGGCCGACCGCCGATAGTCCCGGCATCGTTACATCGGCCGCCGATAACCGGCGACCGGACTCATTCAAGGGATCAGATCGATGAAGGCCGCTTATTACGAACGTCAGGGCAACGCTTCGGAAGTATTGAGGCTCGGAGATTTTCCGGTTCCGCAACCGGGTCCTGGCGAAGTCCGGGTGCGCGTCCACGCATCGGGCCTGAATCCCAGCGATATCAAGGCGCGTACCGGCTTCTCCGGCCCTTCCGCATTCCCGATGGTCATTCCGCATCAAGACGGCGCGGGCGTGATCGACGCGGTCGGTGCCGGCGTTGCGCCGACACGGACCGGCGAACGGGTGTGGCTGTTCGAAGCGCAATATCGCCGCCCCTTCGGCACGGCCGCGGAATATGCGGTCGTGCCGGAAGCACAGGCCGTTCCTTTGCCCGACAACGTTTCGTTCGAGGTCGGCGCCTGCCTGGGCATTCCGGCACTCACGGCCCATCGCTGCCTCTTCTCCGACGGCGACATCAAGGGTCGCGCGATACTCGTCCAGGGCGGCGCGGGAGCAGTCGGAACCGCAGCAATCCTGCTTGCAAAATGGGCCGGCGCGTGGGTCGCGACGACCGTTTCAACGCCCGGGCAGGCAGACGCCGCACGGCGTGCGGGTGCCGACCTCGTGATCAATCGACGGCTGCAGGATGTGGTCGCGATCGTGAAGTCGGCAACACAGCAGCGGGGAGTCGATCGTATCGTCGAAGTCAGTCTGCAAGACAACCTCGACATCGATATGCGTTGCCTCGCCAACGGCGGCATCATCAGTTCGTATGCCGTAGGATCCGCTGCCGATCAGGTGCCGCTTCCCCTGCTCGACGCCATGATCGCAGGCTGCACATTCCGGTTCGTCTACATTTACACCGTCCCGGCGACCGCCAAGTCCGCAGCCGTTTCAGCGATCGGCCAATGCCTCGAGGACGGCGCCTATGTGCCGACCATAGGCATGCAAGTCGCGCTCGACGCCATCGTTGAAGCCCACCAGGCGCAAGAATCTGGCCAGGTTATCGGCAAGATCATCGTCAGGCCGTCGCTCGTCCGGTCGCATGGGCCGGAGGACATTCAGCCGAATGATTGATCATCGCAAGGACGTATCGGCAAACCAGCGTCCCCGCATTCGCAAGCCGGGTCGCCTCCGGCGAGGGACGGCTGGAATTCGTGAGGCCCCCTGCCGCGAGATCGAACCGACGACGCTCATGTTCGAACGTGTCGTGATCAGCGTCATGAAGCCCCCTCGATAATGACGAAGGTCCCGGTTGCCGCCCCGGCGCGGAGTGCCTTGGCCGTCTGGTATTCGGGGCTTTCATAGAAACGCCTGGCCTCGGCGAACGAATCGAACTCGAGGACCACATGCCGCTCATGGGCCTCGCCTTCGAGGTTTTCATACTGCCCCCAGGCCGCAATGACCTTGGGGCCGAAAGCCTTGATTGCATCACCCGCGGCTTCCGCATAAGCAGCATAGGCGGCCGGGTCTGAAACGCTGACATGTGCGACTAGATAACCCTTTGGCATGTCGATCTCTCTTTGGTAACGGGAACACGCAATTCAACGCGGGGGGCGATCTTCAACGACTTGCTTCGACCGGATTGAGGTGCATTAGCCGGTTCTATTCCGACGCGACGCGCCGGAAAGGTTGAGGGCGCCTGCCCGCCTCCTGACGCTCGATCATCCAGCCGGGATAGCAGGCCGGCAAAGCACTCACGGCATCGAGACGCGCAAGCTCGGCCTCGGTCAGGACGACATCGACCGCGCCGAGATTGTCTTCAAGCTGTTCGATTCGTTTGGCGCCGACAATCACGCTCGTGACGTGCGGCCTCGCAAGTAGCCACGCGAGCGCGATCCGGGCGACCGAGACATCGTGCGCATCGGCGATGGCGCGCATCTCCGCAACGCACGGCCAGGCTCGCTCAGGATCGACCGGCGGAAAATCGAAATGGGTGCGCCGCGAACCGCTGTCGGTCGACGCACCGGGACCGAACTTCCCCGACAACAACCCGCCGGCGAGGGGCGACCAGACGAGCAGCCCCATCTGCTCCTCGACGACGAGCGGCACCAGTTCGCGCTCGACGTCACGTCCGGCGATCGAATAGTAGGCCTGGAGCGTCTCGAAGCGCGTGGCGCGAAGCGCAGCACTCAGCCCGAGCGCCTTGCCGATCTTGCCCGCGCGCCAATTCGACACGCCGACATATCGGACCAGCCCCTGCCGCGTGAGATCGTCGAGGGCGCGCAGCGTCTCTTCGATCGGCGTGACGGGATCGTTGGCGTGAATCTGGTACAGATCGATATGGTCGACCTGAAGCCGTTCCAGGCTTCTCTGCACGGAATCCATGATGTGGCCGCGCGACGCCCCCTGTTCGTTGGGCTTCCGGCCCATCACGCCGGCCGTCTTGGTCGCGAGCACGATCTCGCTGCGCGGCACGCCGATGTCCCGGAGGGCCTGCCCGACGATGCGTTCGGACTGGCCAAAGGAGTAAATGTCGGCGGTATCGATGAAATTGATTCCGTCGGCAAGCGCGCGGGCGATCAGCTGGTTCGCCTCGTCCTGTTCGACGGCGCCGATCGCCTTCCACATGCCGGCATCGGCATTGCCGCCCAGTGTCATCGTGCCGAGGCACAACTCGGAAACGTACAGGCCGGTGCGGCCCAGTTGCTTGTATTTCATCACCCTTCCCTTCAAACGTGGCTGGATGCCATGCGGCGGCGTCCGTTCCGTTGCGTCACGTCCCGTCGCGCATGCCGGGATTTCAGTTGCCTCGAGGTGTTCCGGACCGGAACTGTCCGGCGATCGTCGCGACGCGCATGCCATGGCGGCGTGCCGTCTCGAGGTCCCCCGATGACATTTCCTCGGGCGACGCATCGGCAGGCGTTTGCGCCATCGGCCCGATATAGGCGCCCATGCGATTCAGGTCGTCACGCATCGAGGCTTTCACGTTCGCCGGCTTGATGTCCATGCTGACCCAGATGCCGCCGTGCTGCCCGGCCAGCAGGAAGAAGTATTCGAGCGTGTTGAGCTTGTCGCCGTTGATGCTTGCGCTGTTGGTGAAGCCGCCAAAGACCTTGTTCCGCCATCCGCTTTCGAACCAGACTTTCGAGGATGCGTCGGCAAACTTCTTGAACTGCCAGCTCGGGCCGCCCATGTAGGTCGGCGAGCCGAACAGGATCGCGTCCGCGCCGGCGAGCGTTTCCCAGGCATCCGCTGGAATGTTTCCCTCGCTGTCGATCGCGACGAGCACGGCGCGGGCGCCTTCGGCGACAGCGCTTGCCATGCGCTCGGTATGCCCGTAGCCGGAGTGGAATACGACGACCGTGTTGACCGGAGCGGCGTGTGGTGTCATGGGTGCTTCCTTTCGTTCGGGTTGTCCGCGGTGGACAACATGGGAAGCCACTCTACCGAGCCGCAACTGAGTTATAAACGATGACAAATTGAACGTTCTGTTACTCCCTGGGTGAACAATGCAAAACCTCGACGCGCTTTTGATCTTTGCCCGTGTCGCCGAAATGACGAGCTTCACGCGCGCGGCCGAAAGCCTCGGTATTCAGAAGGGACGTGTGTCGATGGTGATCCGTGAACTCGAGCGGGATGTGGGCGTTGCGCTCCTGCACCGGACCACGAGGCGCGTTCAGCTGACTGAAGACGGGCGCGCCTTTTATTCACGCGCGCGCGACCTGCTGGCCGAAGTACAGGAGTTGCAATCGATGTTCTCCGGCAACGGCACACCGTTGCGAGGAAGGCTGCGCGTGGACATGCCCACCGAGCTGGCGCGCAGCGTCGTGATTCCCGCACTCCCGCAACTGATGGCGGCGCATCCGGAACTGGAACTGGAACTGTCGAGCACCGATCGGCGTGTCGATCTCGTCCAGGAAGGATTCGATTGCGTGATCCGGCTCGGGCCGATCGTCGACGAGACGCTGATTGCCCGGCCGCTGGGAAAACTGCGGATGACCAATGCGGCGAGCCCGAGCTATCTGGCGCGGTACGGCACACCGCACACGCTCGATGATCTGCGCACGCAGGGACACCGGATGATTCACTACACGCTGACACTCGGTGCCAGGCATGCCGGATGGGAATACCCGGACGGCGACGGCTATGCGTCGCTACCGCTGCCGAGCGCGATGCAGGTCAACAGTGTGCAGACCTATCATGCAGCCGGGCTGGCAGGCCTTGGGTTGATCCAGGCGGGATATCCGACACTTGCGCATTACATTGAAAGCGGCGCGCTGGTGGAGGTGCTGCCCGACTTGCGGCCCGAGCCGCTCGCCGCGTCGCTTGTCGTGGCCCATCGGCGCAATCTGTCGCCTCGCGTCCGGGCCTTCATGGACTGGATCGAGGGGGTGTTGGAGCCTTATCTTGATTGAGCGGCGGGTGTGGTGGTTTATGTCATTAAGCCGCCTGGTTACCGCTTTGAGCTCGGCTTGCGACCAGGCCGAGCGGTCGCCTTCATGTAGAAGACCTGGTCTTTTTCATGGAATCCCTGGGTGCCTTCGCGTGAAATGGGCGGTCATTTTGCCGTGGAATATGCATGCTGACTCGTTTGCCGACCCATCGTGCGGCCGACATCGGGCTGTTGCGACTCGATCGCTCGAATCAATCGCCACTTGATTTCTCAGCGATTGCTCCCGTCAAGATGACTTCGCTGGCGACTTGTTTCGGTACGAAACCCCGACCACATAGAACAGGCACCCTGTCGCCGAAAAGATAGCCATGATGTAAAACAGCGCGCTTGCCCCGATCTGGCTGTCCAGCAGAAAACCGCACAGGATGGTATTCAGGCCACCACCGAGCATCGATATGTTCTGCATGCCGAAATAGGCACCTTTCATGTCGCTGCGAGCGATCGAATCGATGAACATGAATTCCGCAGGCACGATCAGGATCTCGCCTAACGTGAAGATGATGGTCCCGACAACCCAGGCGGCATAAAGCAGAGAGCGGTCGTAGACCAGCAGCCCGGCTATCAGCATGACGCTGCCGGCCACTGCGGCCGCGAGCATGTTGCCAGTGGAAATGCGACGCCCCACCAGGTATTGCAGCAGGATTACGGTAGCGGCATTGACCGCGGTGATCATCGAAATGAGCTCCATGGCCTGGGCGGTGCTCGTCACGTGTCCGAGATACTGGGAAAGATAGGTGGCGAATCTCGCATAGACGATGGAGCTGAACAATCCCCCAAGGGTGAACAACTGCAGGCGCGTATCACGGGCCAGCACGGCCATGATTTCCTTTATCTGCGGTCGGTTCACGGTCCGTCGGGCAACCGCGACGGCATCGCCACGGTAGCGGCGCGCATACGCGAGCAGGATGGCCAGCGCGACCAGGTTCAATCCCGCGGACACCAGCATCGGTGCCTGGACGGACCAATGGCTGATCGCGACGCCGGCCACCGGCGCCGTGCAGAACGCCAGGTTGATGATCGTATAGTTGGCCGAGAACGCGGCACTTCGGCGATGCTCCGGCAGCATCCCGGTGAGCAAGGCCTTGATCGACAAATGCATGCTGGTGAACGCCAACTCGATCACCGTCAGGTAGGCGAAAATCAATGAAAACCGCCCGGTCAGCGGAATCAGCGCATAGATTCCAGCGGACATCGTGACGGCCAGCAGCAAGGCGCGCAGCGGCGTGAAGCGGTCCACCAGGATCCCGCAATAGATTCCGCCGAGCGTGGCAATGATCAGCGTGCAGCCCAGTGCATACCCGACTTGCAAGGCGGAAAATCCCAGATGGCTCGACAGGTAGATCGGGAAGAAGGTGAACGTCAGGGCCCGGCTGAAATTCAGCACGAAGGCCAGCGCGAACAGCGGCCGCAGTACCGGGGCGTCAGTCATTGACGATCAGCTCCCGTGCCTCGAGCCGGGCTCGGGTTTCGTCAACGATGCCGTCGACGTCCGGATCCCGGCCGACATGCCGCAGGCAGTGGCCGAGAGCCGACACCAGGCGCAATACCGCCGCAGGGCGACACTGCTCCCCCATCTGGCCAATGCGCAGCAGCGGCAGGCCCAGCGCGGCGGAGATCTCCACGCGATGGCGGGCTCGCATCTGCGCGACGAACGCCTCCCTGCGCAGGCCGTCGGGCAGATGAAAACCGATGACCGAAAACAGGCGAGTCGGCGGCGGTGCCGCGAGGGCTAGGCCCAGCTTCATCAGCGCCTGCTGGACCGCGGCCGAGCTCACCCGATGCCGTTCAATACGCGCAGGCAGAGTCTCCTCGTTGAGTAGACGCAATGCTTCGTGCAGCGCAAACAGGCCGTTGACGGGAGCTGTGTAGTGGTAACGGTGCTCGTGCCAGAAGGCATGCGCCAGAGCAGCATCGAGGCACCAGTGCGCGGGCCTGACATCGCGCTCGGCGATACGCTGCCAGGCCTTGTCGGAAAACGCGATCAGGGACACCCCGGGTATCGCCGAGAGCCCCTTCTGACCGCCGCAAAACACCACGTCGAGCTGCCATGCATCCATCGCCAGTGCCGTGGTACCCACCGTGCAGACCGCATCGACCACGCTCAGTGCTTCGTATCGGCTGCAAAGCGCGGCAATCGCCGGCAGCGCGTGGTTGATGGTGGTCGAGGAGGTTTCGCCATGCACCACCGTGACGAGCTCGGGCCGGTACCGCGCAAGCTGCTGCTCGAATTGCTCGATCGGAAATCGTTGATGGCCATCGAACTGAAGGACCTTCACGCTGGCCTGCAGGCGACTGGCCATTTCCGCCAGGCGCGCACCGAAATGGCCGCTGACGACGGCTAGCACCCGCGATCGCGCGCCGACAAGGTTGGCGAGCGCCATTTCGCCCGCGGCCGATCCCGGGCCGGCAAGCCCGAAAATCCACGGCGTCGTGGTCTGGAACGCGTAGCGCGTCATGTCCTTGATCTGGTCGAGCACCTCGTGCATGTCCGAGCCGAGATGGCTAGCCACATGCATGTTGGCCTGCTGCACGGAAAGTGGCTGCGGAACCGGGCCCGCCCCCATCAGCAGGACCTCGCGCTGGAACAGCCCCTGCTGCAGGGACCGATAGGATCGGGCTTCGATCACGAGATGGTCTCCAAGTCGCCCTGGCGCAGGTCCTCGACCAGACGTACCTTGCCGCTGACGGGATTGCGCGCCAGCGCATTCCGCGCCAGCTGGACCACTTCCACGCCGAACTGCAGCAACTCGGCTGACACCATGTCGCTCGATTGCAGGGCCGGTAGCGCATCGATCAGATGCCGTTTGAGCGCCTCCGTGTCAAGCGATTCCGGCGACTCGACGTTGACGCGCAAGGTCTCGTATTGCCGATCGCGGCGGATGCTCAGTTGCAACTGGATGATCGACACATGCGCCAGGGCGTCGACGACTTCCTGGTGATATAGCGCCTGGCGGCCGTTGAGGATAATCAAACCGTCGCCGCGGCCCAGATATTCCAGCGCGCGCCCTTGCGGGTGCACGACGATCCGGCCGATATCGCCGATCCGGTAGCGCACCAGCGGATATTCGAATTTTTGCCAATTGGTGATCAGGATGTGGCCCTGCTGGCCGTCGGGCACGGGTTTCCCGTCGTCGTCGACGATCTCCACGTGATTGTAGTCGTCGACCAACAGATGAGTAGTGCCACGCAACTCCTCGGTCTGATAGCCAATCTGCGCGCCGTCGTTGGCCGCCAGGATGCTGCGGATCACGCTGGTGCCGAACTCCTCCCTCAGCCAGCGCTTGCGGCTTTCCTGCCAGGCCGCGCCGCCATAGATCACCTTCTCGATCCGGAAGCCGGGATCGATCCGCTTGGCGCTGCTCAGCAGTGTCTCGAGCAGGCTGGGAATGCCGATCACCGCGTTGATGCCGAACGCCTGCCGCAAATGAACCAGTTCTTCCGGTGTCACGTTCTGCCCGACCGTATAAGACTCCACCGGCATCAGAGCGAGCTCCTGGGAGCTGGTCAGCAGACCGCCGTAGAGATGGCCGCCGTACAGCGTGTTGAGCACTTTGTCGCCCGGCGTCAGGCCAGAGTCGTACAGCATCTGTACGGCCTCCTGCAGCATGCTTTGCCAGTCCTGGCGCGAATAGGGAATGTAGCGCTTTTTCCCGCCGCTGGAACCCGAGACCAGCACCTCGCCGGTGGGCAGCGCGCCCGAGCCCATCCCGTTTCCGTACGGTGGCGAATGTGCTTCAAGCACCTTCTTGTCGAGCACGGGAAAATCGCGGAATGCCGCGATTGTGTCGGGTCGCGGCAAGTCGCGGTAATAAGGCAGTTGCCGGATCTTGTGGAACAGGAAGCGCACGCGGCTGTCGATACGCAACGCCTGGCTCGCCGCGCCGGCCTGCCGGCGTGCTTCGGTCAAGGATACGCCGGGCAGATAGATCCGCTCGACAAGTACGGCGCTCCACGCATGAGCGAGATCGAGCTCCAGCGGATAGGGCACGGCCGGGCCCACCGCACTCCGAGGCGGAATCGCAGCCTTGCCGATAGCGTCGTCGGCCGGCAATGACAGGGACGGCACTTCCACGAGCAGCGCATCACGCTCCGCTGCCGGATCGAGCGAGAACTCGAACGGCACGTACACGCTGAGCCCGGCCGCCACCGCGGCGATGGTTTCCCAGAACGAAACGGCATCGCTCGCCACCGCCACCCGATTCCCGGTCAGCCAGGCCAGTAGCACGCCTCGCCATTGCGCCGGCACGCCACGGCCGGTGATCGTGATGGCCCCGCGCGGGCGCAGTTCCGTGACGTCGTTGCGATCAGCGTGATAAAGCCAGGGGAGCGCGTGCAGGTTGCCCAGGCCGCGCCAGGCTGCCTGTTCGAGCGCGGCGGGATCGAACAGCGCCGCAATCTCGGCGGCCTCCTGCGGGCTCAGTTGCCGGCGCCATTCGGGCTGGTCCCGCAGCGCGTCGAACAATGACGAGAGCGTGATGATGCGGTCGGTAAGGTCATGCATGGTAAGCGTCCGGGCAAGCGATTGAATGGGTTGGTCAGCGGCGCGGCTACCGGCCGATGTGCTTCAGGCAGTGGCAGAGGAAGTGCTCCAGCTGTTCCGGCGAATCGGCGCGCGCCACGAGGGACAAGGGGATCTGCGCCTCGTCGTAAGTCAGTTGTTCCACCGGCCCGTCGTTGCGCTGAAGCTCGATCAACAGCGGGCTGTGTGCGACGTCATCCGGTACCACCAGTTCGGGCAGGTCGGCGCGGTGATGGCCGGGGTAGAGCAAGAAACCGTAATAGGCCGGGGAGGCAGCGTGCGCCGCTGGTGCCGGCAACTGCAGATAGTCGCTCAGCTCAATCGATGGCAGGTGAACGCCGGTGCGCAATTGGTGGGTTTCGACGATGCGAGCGCCGCCCAGGCGGTTGGCCGCCTCGAGGAAGATACAAGTCTGGCCGTCAAAGAAAGCCTCGATATGGATGCAGCCGTGGCGAATTTCCAGTGCCTCGACGACTTGCCGGCAGAAGGCGTCGAAGATCGGGTTCGACGCGACCTGGAACGAACCCACCGGCTCGCCGGACAGGTAGGCGAGCGGCGTGTTGAGGTAGCGGCTCGGCAGGAAATGGTCGAGCTCGCCGTTCACCACCACGCCGTCGAAGTGGTAGAGCGGCGCATCGATGTACTCCTCGATTTCGTGGCTGTCCCAGCCGTTCAGGCGCTCGACGTGGTCGAGTGCCGCGTCGAAGCTGTCGTGGACCACGATGCCGCGGCTGGAGGCGCCGTCTCGCGGCTTGCTGATGGTCCTGCCCTGCCATTTGCGTTCGGCCACCTGCCCGGGTGTCTCGATGAAGCGCGGATAGCGGATCGAGCCAACCTCGGCGATGCGCCGTTTCATCTTGACCTTGTCACGCACCAGCTCGATCTGTTCGTAACTCGGCCCGGCGATTCCGAGCGCCGCGCGGATCCGGCAGGCCTCGAGAATGCCGTATTCGGACAGGGCGATCACCGACTGGAAGCGGTCGTCAGGCGACACGCACGCCAGCACCGAGCGCACCAGGTCATCCTCGGCTTCCGGCGGCAGGACGATGCGTCGGCACGCCAGCGCGGTCGGCAGATCGCGCAGGTGCTTGTCGAGCCCGATATAGGTGAGATCATGTTCGCGATGGTCGAGCGCCAGGTCGTAGCGCATTTTCTTGAACGGCGCCTGATGCAGGATGAGGATCTTCATTGCGATACCTCCAGCAGCGACATGCCCCAGCTGAAGCCCATCGCGCTGGTCGCCATCGCCACGATATCCCCGCGTCGCAGCCGGCCTGCCCGCATTAACTGACGCAGGGCGATCCAGTTGTCACCACCGCCGAGGTGGCCGTCAAGTTCGTAATTGAACACGCTGCGCTCGGCCGGGAGATCGAGGGTACTCAGCAGGCTTTCATGGACATCCCGATCACCTTGGTTGATGAGCAGGTAGCGCAGCTGGTCGATCGCCAAGGCGGCTCCGGACAGGCAAAGGCCAAGCAGTTCGACGAAGGCATCGATGTAGCGTTGCTTCAAGCCGCGGCGCTCGTAGTGCTTCCTGACCAGGGTTCGGCCACCGCGCAGCTGGCCCTGATACATGTCGCTCCAGGAAGGATCGGTACGCATCTCGTCGCCCCGCAGCGTCAGCAGGGGTCGATCCGCACCGACCAGCAGGGCCGTTGCGCTGTCGCCGAAGTTGAATAACGCGCGCGATTGCGCGTCGGACCGGTCGATGACCCGGCTCAGGCGATCGCAGATGATGACCATGGCGACTCGCCCGGGTCGGGCGGCCACCTTGTCGCGCGCGATCGACAGGCCGGTTGCCCCGGCATTGCAGAAGTTGACCACCTCGAAACAATGTGCGTGCGCCAGGCCGAGTTCCGAGGCAACTTTCGCGGCGGGAGACCAGAACGGCGCATCCCAGACGCCGGAACCGCAGTAGATCACCCAGCCGATCCGCTCGGTATCGAGCGCCTGTCGCTCGATCACGGCTGCCGCCACCTGGGCGGCATACCGCCAGTCGGGAGTATCCGCGTCGAATACCGAGACGCGCGGCGCTGGCAGAATCTCGTCCAGCGCGCCGGCTTCCAGCCCCGCCCAGCGTACGAGATCCTCGCGCGAGACGACGCTCGCCGGCACCAGCGTTTCGAAGTCGGTCACGCCGACAGCGCCGCTCATTTCACCGCCACGCGATGTACGGTGCGCGCCTGGTTGTCTTCGACGTGCGTGACCGCGTGGTAGGCCGTTTCCGTTTTCCACAGCAGCAGGTCGCCCTTGGTCCACCGATGGCGATAGACGTAGCGGCCGTCGGTCACCAGTTCCTCCAGCAGCGCAAGGAAATCCTGGTTCTCGTTGGCGTCGAAACCGATCACGTAGTCGATGTAGTCCCTCGCGCCGTACAGGTAGGGCCGCCCGGTCCGCGCGTCCCGCTTGACCAGGTCGTGCTTGACCGGTGGATGCAGTTTCTCCGCATGCTGCTGGATCTCGGCGATCGAATATCCGACATGTTCGGGGCGCACCTTGAACCGCTTGCGCACAGTGTGAACCGCCTGCCGCCCTTCGATCTTCCGCTTCCAAATCTCGGGCAGGCGGGTATAAACGTCGCGGGCGCTTGAGAACAGCGTATCCCCACTGGAAGCTGGGATCGTGATGCCGTGCAGGAGCGTATAGGTGGTCGGGTTGTCAGTGTATGAGGAGTCCTGATGCCAGAAGTTGCCCACCCGCGGCACGCCGTAGGCCTTGCCGTCCACCACTTCGTTCGAGGAGATCATGATCTCCGGATACTCCGGATGACGGTACTGGCTCATCACGAAGGGCACCGGCTGGCCGATCAGGCGCGCTAGTTCCACCTGTTCGCCCGGGGAGATCTCCAGATGCTTGAAGATGACCAGTTCGTTGTCGTGCAGGGCCTGCAGCACGCGCTCGCGGATCTCCGGATCGCGGATATCGCGGATCGTGATGTCGTGAATTTCGGCGCCGACGTAATCGCTGACTTGCTTGATTTGCATGATGTCTCCGGCCTGGATCAGAGGGTTGATGCGAGCGCCGCTGCGAACCGGTCAATCTGCGCGTTCGAATGATCCGGCGTCACGGTCACGCGGAAACGTTCCAGCCCGCGCGGAACCGATGGAAAATTGATGGGCTGGACGTAGATGCGGTGCTCACTCAGCAGGGTCTGCGAAACCCGCTTGATCCGTTCCAGGCCGGGGATGATGATCGGGACGATATGGCTCTCTGCGTCGACGAAATCGATCCGGTGATGACGCAGCCGGGATTTCAGATAGGCGACGTTCTTGAAGAGCGTCTTGCGACGCGCCTTATCGTCGACGATGTGGTCGATGCTGGTGCGGGTCGCGGCCACCAGGGCCGGCGGCAGTGAGGTGGTAAAGATGAAGCCTGGGGACAGGCTGCGGATGCAGTCGACGGCGTCGCGATCGCCCACGATGAAGCCGCCCGAGGTGCCGATCGCCTTGCCGAAGCCGCCCTGGATGAAGTCCACGCGAGCTTCGTTCAGCGCCTCGCACAGGCCCAGACCGTTCGGGCCGAACACGCCGAACGAATGGGTTTCGTCGACATAGGTCAGCGCGTTGTACTTCTTGGCGAGTTCCACGATCTCCGTCACCGGCGCCAGGTCGCCGTCCATCGAATACACCGATTCGAAGATGATCAGCTTCGGCCGCTCGAACGGTTCGGCGGCCAGGCCGCGCTCGAGGTCGGCGAGATCGTTGTGCTTGAAAACGTACTTACCGCCCTTGAGCTTACGGATGCCCTCGATCATGGAGCGATGATTGAAGGCGTCGGAGTACACCACCACATCGCTGAGGATGGAGACGAGTGCGCCGAGACTTTCGGTATTGGCCAGATAGCCGTTGTTAAAGATCAGCGCGCTATCGCGGCTGTAGAGCCGGGCCAGGTGCGCCTCGAGGTCGACGTGCGCGCCGGTATTGCCGGAAATATTGCGCGAGCCGCCCGAGCCGGCGCCGAATCGCGCCAGTGCCTGCCGGAACGAATCGACCACCTTTTCGTTCTGCCCCATGCCGAGATAGTCGTTGCTGCACCATACCTCGATGGCTTCACCCTGGTGGTCGGCCAATGGGAAATGGCCGGCACTACGCGAGAAGGTCAGGAAATGCCGATAGGCGTCCGTCGATTTGAGTTGATGCAGCACATCGCCGAATGCTTCGGCGTAGTTGAATTTTTCTGCGACCGTAGACATTATTCACACCCTTTGTTGGTTCCGATACGAGCGCGGCGGCCAGCAATCGGAATGCCGGAACGTAAAATCCTTCGCTGGTCAAATCAAAATATCTCGACTGGATCCGAAAAATCTATTTTTTTATTTGAATTGCTGATTATTTTTTAATGCAGATCAACGCACGAGCCGACGCACTTCGGCATCCTCGGCATCGATGCTCACGATGGCCTTGCCGAGATTTCCTCCCGACAACATCGAGAGAAAGGCTTCGACGATATTGTCGAAGCCCTTCGTGATCGTCTCTGCGGCGACGATTTCGCGGCGCTGCAGATGCGGAATCGCGAAGTCCTCCAGTTCCTGCTGCAGGCTGGTGTAGTTTTTCACTAGAAAACCCTGCAGCGTCAGGCTCTTGCCTACCGCGTCGAACAGATTGCGCGGCGCCACGGGCGGCTGCAGGGCGCTGTATTGCGCAACCGCACCGATCAGCGCAGCGCGTCCGTGATCTCTCAGCGAGGCGATCGCCGCCTCCAACTGCTCACCCCCAACGTTGTCGAGATAGATATCTATGCCCTCGGGTGCCCGCTCGCGCAATTGAGCACCGACTTGCCCGGTCCGGTAGACAAAAACATCGGAATACGCGAAATCGCTCGTCAGGCGTCGCGCCTTGTCCGCGCTGCTGGTACTGCCGACGATCCGGCCTGCGCCCAGCAATCTCGCGAACTGGCCGGCAGCAGTGCCGACTCCCCCGGCCGCCGCCGAGACATACACGGATTCGCCGGGCTGCAGGCGAGCGATTCGGGTCAGCGCCACCCAGGCCGTCAATCCAGTGCCTCCCAGGATGCTCAGCCAGGTGGTGAGCGGCACGTCCTTGGCGGGCCGGATGATCCGCAGCGCCTGCGCCGACAACTGGGCGTAGGTACGCCATCCCTGGCGATGAAATACCCAGTCACCGGGCTGGAGCGCAGCATCTGTGCTGCGCAGCACCTGGCCGATGGTGCGCCCCTCGAGAGGTGCGTGCAGTGCCCAGTCGCCGTCCATGCATTCGCGCATATAGGGGTCGACCGAAAAATGCCAGTTTTTAACCAGGACTTCGCCAGGGGCCAGCGGTGCCAGCGGCTGCCTGACAAAACTGAAATGTTCACGACGGGGTTCGCCACGTGGCCGTTCGACCTGATGGACCAGCGTATTGTGTGACGGCTGGTGCTGAAAATCTATTTCGCTCATTAACTATCCAGACTTATTGATAACGGCCAGCTCAATGTCGTGCTCGAACGGCGATATTTATGCGATGTCGATCGAATCGATAATCGGCGGAGTGAAATGTCCACGCAAGATGATTATTGGCAACAAAAATTGAAAATCACCAAAAAGAGGCATCCCGATATCGAAGGTATCGAGTGGGGTCAATTGGCTTTATTAGCGTGGACATTCTGCATATTTGCGGACACAATAAAAATGGAAATTTTTCAAATTCTTGTTTCCTCTTTTATGCGACTGATCGATCAGTTCCACCGGCTCGGCGAGTTTCTCGAAGGACAGGACACCCAGCCCGGCCTGCCGGCGCTGGCGCGCGCCCTGAACTGCACCGAACGCAACGTGCGGGGCCTGCTGCGCAAGATGGAAGCGCAAGGCTGGCTGCGCTGGGAGTCGGCGCGCGGTCGTGGCCACTTTTCGCGCCTGACTATCCTGGTGCCGCCGCAGCACGCGGTGCTCGACCGCCTGTCGGCCTTGCTGGCGGAAGGGGAACTGGAGCAGGCGTTTGCCAGCCTGGCAGACGAGCAGCGCCGACAGTTGCTGAAACGGCTGCCGGATTTCCTGGGCATCGATACGGATGGTTCGCACAGCCACCGTCTGCGCATTCCGCTTTATCGGGCGGTGGACGAACTCGATCCCTATCGGGTGATCAGCCGGCTGGAAGCGCATCTGGTGCGGCAGATCTTTTCGCGACTGACCGAGTTCGACCGGCACACGCAGCGCGTCGTGCCGGCACTGGCGCATCACTGGGAATCGGAAGAGGACGGACGGATTTGGCACTTCTGGCTCCGGCCGAACGTCGTCTTCCACGACGGCACGCCGCTGGAACCGGAGGACGTGCGGTACACGCTGCTGCGCATGCGTGACGAGCCGAGCTATTTCCAGCGGCTATACCGTCATCTGCTCGACGTGGAAATCGGCGACGGCCGGCGAATCGTGTGCCGTCTGAGCGACGTCGATCATCTGTGGCCGCAGCGCCTCGCGGCGGCCAATGCCTCGATCGTGCCGCGGCACCGGAAGCCCGACTTCGCACGCATGCCGATCGGAACGGGGCCGTTCAGGCTGACGCGTCACAGCGAATACCGCATTACCCTGTCGGCCTTCGGCCATCATTACCGCGAGCGGGCCCTGCTCGACGAACTGGATCTCTGGTTTCTTCCCTCGACCGGCCTGGCGGACGGCTTCGACCTACGCTTCGGCCACTCCGTTTCCCGCACGCAAGCCAACAAGGGCATCGTGCGGGTGCAGGCGGGCTGCACCTACGTGGTCTGCAACGCCACGCGCGACGGTTTTCGCCAGCGCGAACAGCGGCTCGCGCTGGCGGACTGGCTTGCGCCCGGCCGCCTGTTCGGGGCCGACGATCCCGCGCGACGGCCTGCGGCCGGCCTGTTACCGGCCTGGCAGCATCGCGTCGCGGCATCGGGCCCCGTGCCCTCCTTGCCCGCTCAAACAGAACTCACCCTGGTGACGGGGGAAACCCATGACGAACTCGCGCTGGCGCGCATCATCGAAGCCCGGCTACGCGAGGCGGATATCCGGCTGCAGGTGATGGCGCTGCCTTATGCCGAGCTGATCCGGCGCGACTGGCTGGATGCGGCCGACCTGGTGCTGGGCAGCGAGATACTGCATGACGACGAGGATTTCGGATGCTACGAATGGTTTGCCGCCGACAGCATTTTCCGGCAGTGGATGCCGGCCGATGCGGTGCTTGAGCTGGATCGCGTCCTGCACGGGCTGCAGGCGCAAGCCGATGCGCGCGTGCGCATGACGGGCTACGAGGAGATCGGCCGGCAACTGGTCGAAGCTGGATGGCTGATCCCGATCTCGCACGAGCATCAGCATATCGAGCTGGAGTCGCATGTTGCCGGTGTAGAGGCCGCGCCCCTGGGCTTCGTGCCGTTCGCAAATCTCTGGGTGCGGTGACGGACTCCCCCGCGTCGGAGGACATGCGTGCGTCGCCCGTCTCGAGTGACCGCGCGAACAACGAGCACGCCAGCGCATAAAAGGCTTGAACCCACCCAGCCCCCCTCCCTCTACTCCGCATGCTCACGATCGAACGCACGATTACTCGCCTCGATCGTCGCGAGCGCATTCTCCGCCCATGCCTTGAGATCGATGACGAGCGGAAGCAGCGTCCCGGCCAGAGAACTCAGCGCGTACTCGACACGAAGCGGCAGTTCGTCATAGACATTGCGCACCACCAGTCCGTCACGCTCCATCGCGCGCAGCGTCTGGGTCAGCATCTTCTGCGACACACCTTCCAGGCGACGCTTGATGTCGCCAAAACGCATCGGCCCATCCTTCATCGCGACCATGGCCAGCACGGTCCACTTCTGCCCGATACGCGCGAGCACCGCGCGTGACGGACAGACTTTCAGGAACGCATCGGGCGGCAACTCGATCTTCTTCGTCATGGTTACCCTCGGGTACCTAATTGATTGCAGAAACCGGAATTGAAAGAATGATGCCACCCAATCAATCGTGAGGTACATGCCATGAAGATCGCATTCCTGGGCGGCGGAAACTTTGGCGGGAATCTGGCCGAATTGCTGGTCACGGCGGGACATGATGTCGTGGTTGGCTTGCGCAATCCCGAGAGGGCGCGCCCGGGCGCCCGGTACCGAATCGTGTCGCTGGAAGAGGCTGCGGCGCATGGTGATGTAGTCGTCATCGCCGTCCTCTATCAGGCGTGCGCCGAGGTACTTCCCTCCCTTGCGCATCGGCTGGCCGGCAAGGTCGTTGTTGACGCAACGAATGCGCTAAAGGACGACTGGTCGCCACTTCCGCTGGGGGCCGACGGATCGGCAGCCGAGGCGATCGGCCACCTGCTGCCGGGCGCGCGTCTGGTGAAGTGCTTCAACACGGTATTCGCCGACATCATGACGCCGGACCGCATCGATCGCGGTGGCCACGCCGTTACGGCATTCATCGCGGGCAACGACGTCCAGGCCAACACGACGGTCGCCGGGATCGCGGAAAGTGCGGGGTTCGCGCCCATCGTGACCGGCCCCTTGAACAACGCCCGTTATCTCGAGGCCATGGCACACCTCAATATTCAGATCGCCGTAGGTCGGGGCGGCGGAACGAATGCCGGCTTCGTGTATCACCGCGCGCTCGCTTAGAAACCTGGGCGTTCAACCTCGACGCGGTCGCCAATGGAATCCCGGCCGCGCAGAAATGGCGCGGCGCCAGCGGGCTGACGATCGCTTCGGCTCTCAAGTGCCACGCACTCGCGACGCGTCGCCTGCTTCCCGTTGGTTCAGTTGACACATAGACACCAGCGACGCGTCGTTTCCTGTCGACATTCGCTTCGCCACGAATCCACGATCGCTACCTGCGTTCGACTTCGCCCCCCGGCCCCGCACCACGCTCGATCAAATGCTCGACGAAACGAGTCAGCTTCGGCAATGGCCGCCGATCGTGCCGATACACGATATGAACCGGGTGCGGCGCCGGCAAGTACGCTTGCAACACCGGCACCAGCGCGCCACTCGCCAGATCGTGTGCCACCAGAACTTCGGGCTGCAGCAACAATCCCGCGCCCGCGATGGCGGCCATGCGCAGCCCGTTCCCGTCGTCGCACGTGAAGACCGGATCCTGCGAAACCTGCGGCCCGTCCCACCCTCCGAGCTTCCACCCGTTACGGCCGTTCCACACCGAGTGAGACAGGCAGTGATGCACGCCCAGATCCTGCGGTGTCTCCGGACGTCCATGCCGCGCGAGGTAACCGGGCGATGCACAAATCACCATGCGATACATGGTCAACGGCTTTGCGATCAGATCGACGTCACCCAGTTCGCCAATTCGAACGGCGAGATCGAAACCCTCGTCCACCAGGTCGACGACGCGATTGCTCAACGCCAGCTCGATGCGCACGAGCGGATGCATCTGCTGGAACGTCGCGGCCAGCGGCGCGACGACGCATGCACCGAAGGTAATCGGCGCGCTGATCCGCAACGTGCCGGACGGCGACGCACGCAATCGCTCGACCGACGTCTCGGCGATCCGCACCTGTTCAAGCGCGCGCTTGGCGTCTTCGTAGAACACGCGCCCCGCGTCCGTCAGGCTCTGCCGTCGCGTGGTGCGCTCCAGCATGCGCGCGCCGAGGCGCTCTTCAAGTTCACGCACGTACTTGCCGACCATGACCGCCGACATGCCAAGCCGCTGCGCCGCCTCGGTGAAGTTGCCCCCTTCCACGACGGCAACGAAGGTTTCCATTGAACGCAGCTTGTCCATATTGCGAACTGGCGATTAGTAGTGTCGGAAATTAGAGCACATTTATCTCAATATTGGTTCGAAGAACAATGGCTGCTCCAACCTGAAATCGAAAAGGAGTGGTTCCATGAAGATCGTTGTAATCGGCGCTGGCGGAGACGTCGGACGTGCCGTGGCAGATGAGCTTGCGCGTGACGGAAGACACGAAGTCGTTCGCGTGGGTCGCACCTCCGGTGACCATCAGGTCGACATCACCCGTGACGAGAGCGTGAATGCGCTGTTCGAGAAGATCGGGCAAGTCGACGCAATCGTCGCCGCCGCGGGCAATGTCATCCTTGCCCCGATCGAGAAGATGACGGCGGCCGATTTCCATAAGGGATTGCAGGACAAGCTGCTGAGCCAGGTGCGCGTCGCACTGGTGGGCCAGCACTACCTGGTCGACGGCGGGTCGATCACGCTGACCTCGGGCATCGCGGTCGATGATCCGATTGCGCAAGGCGCCCATGCCGCCGCGTCGAATGCCGGGATTGAAGGATTCGTGCGCGCGGCCGCGTGCGATTTTCCGCGCGGTATCCGGATCAACGTCGTGAGCCCGACGGTGCTGACGGAATCCATGGATCGGTTCGGTCCGTTCTTTCCCGGCTGCGAGAGCGTGCCGGCGTCACGTGTGGCCATGGCCTATCGGCGCAGCGTGGAAGGCGTGCATAGCGGTCGCGTCTATCGTATCGGTCATTGACGTTGAGGGCTCGCCCCGCGAGCCCGAATTCCTCGCGCCCCTGCCTGCCCCAGATTCCGCCACGCCATCACCGCACCGGCCACCAGCAACAGAACCGAGACGATCAACGCCCGCGCCATCCCGTGAACGAACGTCGCGCCGTCTGCCGCCCGAACGAAGAAACCAAACAGCGCGACGCCCAACACGCCGCCCACCTGCCGGGCCGTATTCAACAACCCGGACGCCACCCCTGACTGCGCGGCGCTCACCGCCGCGAGCGCCGCGTCCGTGATCGTCGGTATCGTCAGCGCGATGCCGCTGCCCGCCAGCAACATCGGTATCGCGAGCAGCGCGTTGGAGTGCACGGCGATCGCCGGCCACATCGCGAGATACCCGACCGCGGATATCGACAGGCCGGCCGTCGCCAGCGTGCGCGCACCGAGCCTGCCGGTGAGTCTGCCGGAAGCGATGCTCATCATCGGCAGAAACGCGACACCCGTACGCACGGGCGTCATATGCCACACCGACTGAAAAAGCAGGCTCAACGTAAACACGATCCCGTAGAAGACCAGATTCGCGATCGCGCCGATCACGATCGAACTGCGGACGATCCGGTCCTGCCACAACGCAGATGGCAGCATCGCGTCCGGGTTGCGCGCTTCCAGCCGGACGAACGCGATGCCCAGCCCGACGCACAACGCGAATGCGCCCACGATGACCGGGCTGCGCCACCCCAGTGCACTGATCTCGGTCGACGCGAACGTGAGCGCCGCCAGCGCCGACGCACCGGTCAGTTGTCCGGGAAGATCCAGGCGCCTGCCGCGCTGCGCTTTCGTGTCTGGTGCAAACCGCCATGTCATCCAGATACCGGCCAGGCCGACCGGCACGTTGACCAGGAAAATGCTGCGCCAACCCACGGCAGCGATGAGCAATCCGCCGGCCAACGGCCCAGCGGCCAGCGCGATGCCGCCGCCGGCGCCCCACCAGCCGATCGCCCGGCTGCGCGCCGCCGCGTCGTCGAATCCGACGCGCAGCACGGCCAGCGAGTTCGGCACCAGCAGCGACGCGCCGATCCCCTGAACGAGCCGCCAGGCAATCAACGCTTCCATCGAATGCGCGATGCCGCAGCCGATCGACGACAGCGTGAATATCGCGTAGCCGGCAATGAACACGCGCTTTGCGCCCAGCCGGTCGCCGAGGGCGCCGGCCATCAGCAGGGTTGCCGCGAACACGAGCGCATACGCATTGACGACCCATTGCAGGTCCGTGACCGCTGCGCCAAAGGCCGTCCTCAATGCATCGAGCGCAACGTTGACGACGCTGACGTCGATCAGGACGACAGCAAAACCGAGGCACGCGGCCGTCTGAACCAGCCGCGGGTGATGTCTGGATGAGGTCTGCATCGGCAATCCTTCGCATGGGGAGGATTGAAGCGTAGAGGATCGCCTTCTGTGCGAATATTCCGCAAAACAGCACAGCAACCTGGAGAAAATGCACCGATGTTCGACTGGGAAAACCTGCGCTACTTCGTTGCCGTCGCACAAACGGGGAGTCTTTCGGCAGCCGCCAGGCGCTTGAATGTCGACCACGCAACCGTCAGCCGCCGCTTGGGCGCACTCGAAGCGGAACTGAAGATCCGCGTGATCGACCGGTTGCCGCGCGCGTGCCGGCCGACCGCCGCCGGCCGGCAGATACTCGAGCTCGCCGAGAAAATGGAGGCGCACGCGTTTGCGATCGAGCGCCTCGCGCTCACGGAACACCTGCCGATGCACGGCACCGTGACGATCAGCGTGCCACCCGTACTCGCAAACAATTTCTTCGCGAATCATCTACATGAATTCGCGCAATTGCATCCGGGCATTCGGCTGTCGATGGCCAGCCAGGCGCAACGCGTGTCGCTCGCCCGTCGTGAAGCCGATATCGCCGTGCGCCTGTTGCGCCCCGAGGAACCGCAAAACGTGACGCGCAAGCTGGGCGAGATGGCGTTCGGGCTCTATGCGAGCCGCGACTATGCGCACGCGTCGTCGCCCGACGATTGGGCCTTCATCTGCTACGACGCGCAATTCGCGGAAATGCCGCATCAGAAATGGCTCGAGTCGATCGCGCGAGGCCGCCGTATCGCGTGCGAGGTGAGCGACATCACGACACAGCAGGTGGCGGCACGTACAGGCATCGGCGTGGCCGGGCTGCCGGTGTTCATGGGCGACGACGATCCCGGGTTGCAGCGCCTGCCGTTCGACGGGGAACCGTACGCTCGGGATCTCTGGCTGGTCGTGCATGCCGACCTCAGACATGCGCCGACGATTCGCGCGGCAATCGACTTCATCGTGGACGTGACGGGCAGGACGTTCGCGCCGGACGCCCGACCGTAGCGACGGCGACCACGGTCGCCCGATCGCGCTGGCCGAGCCGGCCGTCAGCACGCCGCTTCAACGTCGAAAACAGCTGGTCTCGCTCATCGTCAACCGCCCGCCCCTGGCATCCGCGTGCCGTTCAGGCCACCGCCCTCAACCACGCAAGCACATCCGCCTGCGCACGGCCTGCCACCACCGGCTCCGGCGTCAACAGGCAGTAGTGCGAACCATCCTCGACGAACCCCATCGGCGCGACCAGCACACCGCTTTCGATATCGTCGCGAACGAGATGCCACGGGCCGATGGCGACACCCAGCCCCGCAACCGCCGCCTGCAGGCTGAAGTAGAAATGGTCGAACACCTGCCCGCGCCCGCGCACGGCCGGCTGATGCGCGGCAACCGCCCATTCCTTCCACGCGTCAGGCCGTGTCCGCGTGTGCAACTGCGGAACGTCCGTCTTCAACGAGCGACTACCGCGACGAGCGGAAAACCATGCGTCGACCTTGTCCGGCCGGCACACCGGCCCCACCCGCTCCGCGAACAGTCGCTCCGCGTGATAACCCGCCGGCCACGCAAAGTCGTTGCGTCGAATCGCCATGTCGATGCCGCTGTCGAATGAAAACGGGCCACCCGCGGCCGCCAGGTGAACGTCGACGCCCGCATGTCGCGCCTGAAAATCCGGCCAGCGCGGAATCAGCCAGCGCATCAGAAGTGTCGGCTCGCACGACAGGACCCAGCGCCGCGCCCGGGCGGCCTCGGTGCGCAATTCCTGCGCGGCGTGACGCATCAGCCCCAGCCCGTCGTGGACCGCCTGCGCCAGCTTGCGGCCTGCGTCGGTCAGGAACACGCGCCGGCTGCGCCGCTGGAACAGCGCCACGCCCAGGTCGTCCTCGAGCAGCCGCACCGCGCGGCTGACCGCGCCGTGGGTCAGGCACAGCTCGTCGGCGGCACGGCTGAAATTTTCGTGACGCGCCGCCGCCTCGAAGCAACGCAGCGCCATCAGCGAAGGCAGGTTCGCGCGCATCGGTTGTGAATCCACCTCACCATTCTGGTCAGAAATCATCGCTTTTCCGGATGAAACTTGACCCATAAGATTGCGCCATCAAGCCATCAATCGCAAGGACAGGACGATGACCGAACTGATAGTTGTAGTCACCATCACGCTGCTGGCCGTGATCAGCCCGGGCCCGGACTTCGCGATGGTCACGCGCAACAGCCTGATGCTGTCGCGCCGCTCGGGCGTGCTCACCGCGCTGGGTATCGGGCTGGGCGTGACGGTTCACGTGAGCTACACGCTGCTGGGCGTCGGCCTGCTGATCCGGCAATCGCTGTGGCTCTTCAATGCCGTCAAGCTGATCGGCGCGATCTACCTGGTCTACCTCGGCGTGAAGATGCTCATGACGAAGGCCGGCAACGGGCAGGCCGACGCGCCGGCCGCACCGCTGTCGGACCTGGCCGCGCTGCGCACCGGCTTCCTGACCAATGCGCTGAACCCCAAGACCACGGTGTTCATCGTCAGCCTGTTCATGCAGGCCGTGCGGCCCGACACGCCGTTGATCGTGCAGATCGGCTACGGTGCTTTCATCGCGCTGGCGCACGCTGGCTGGTTCAGTCTGGTGGCCGTGTGCTTCTCCGCGACGGCCGTCCGCGATCGCCTGCTGTCGCTGCGGCACTGGATCGACCGCACCTTCGGATGCCTGCTCGTCGGCTTCGGCGTTGCGCTCGCCATCGCGCGCGGCGGGCGCTGATCCGGGCGTCCGCGCCGCACGCCGACACAAGCGCCGGGAGCACACCGCCGACGCACCGGCGCACCGGATACGCTGCGCGGCAACGTCAGAACCCGCGCGCGATCGATCGGGCTTCGTCGATCGCGCGGCTGCGATCGACCTTTCCGTCGGCACCGAACAACGTACGCTCGACGACGATGCCCGTGACGTCCGTCACGCCCACGAACCTGAGCCAGGTTTCCATGTACGGGCGCTGAAGATCGAACTCGGCGGCCGGCGTAAACGAACCCGGCGACTGATAACCGAGCCCGCGCGCGTAGACCACGGCCGCCTTTTTCCCGGCCAGCTTGCCGGTAAAGCCCGCGTCGTCGAACGTGAACAGCACGTCCTTCTGCGAGATCGCATCGATCAGGTGCTTGAGCTTGTACGGAATGCTGAAATTCCACAGCGGCACGCCGAACAGGAACTTGTCCGCTGCGTGGAACGGCGCTGCGAGCTGCTCGATCCGCTGCCATGCCGCCGCCTGCGACGGTGTCAACGCGGTGCCGCTCAGCCCCGCATATTTTGCGGCCAGCGCGTCTTCGTCGAATTCGGGCATCGCCAGATCCCACACGTCGAGCTTCCGTATTTCATGATCGGGGTGCGCGTGCCGGTACGCGTCGAGAAACGCATTGCACACTTCGATGGATGCGGAATATGCCTTGTTGGGTGAACCTTCGATATAGAGCACGCACGTCATGGAGCCGATCCTTGCCAGGAGTGACGGCGACGCGCCGGATGCGCGGTCGCCCACTACGGTTCGCAGCGTATCGAGCCCGCTTATAATTTGGAAACGATATTAATTGATTGAATTAACCCGGATTTGTGATCAATGGAGAATCCTCTCGACACGGCGCTGCTTCAGACGTTCGTCGCCGTCGCCGACGTGCGGAGTTTCACCGGCGCCGGTCGCAGGCTGAATCTCAGCCAGTCCGCGGTCAGCGCCCAGATCGTTCGTCTCGAAGAACAGGTCGGCCAGGCGCTGCTCGTGCGCAATACGCGCAGCGTCACGCTCACCGCGCATGGCCAGACGCTGCTCGGTTACGCGCGCGCTATGCTCAATCTGAGCGGGGAAGCGAGGGCGCGGCTGGGCGCCGGCGACGCAGCCGATACCCGGCTGCGCATCGGCGCATCGGAGGATTTCACGGAAGGCTGGCTGCCGGACGTGATGCGTCGCCACTCGGCCACGCGGCGCGGCTTGCGGCTGGATCTGACGGTCGACATCGGCGACAGCCTGTTTCGGCGGCATGCCAGCGGCGAATTCGATCTCGTGATCGGCAGCCGGTGCGCGCACACGGATCAGGGTGCGACGTTGTGGCAAGAGCCGCTCGTCTGGGCATTTGCGCGCCACGAGCGGTTGCCGGAAGGCGAGGTGCCGCTCGCGTGCTTCCCCGATCCTTGCCCGTACCGGGGCGCCGCCCTCAAGGCGCTCGCGCTGGCCGACCTGCGCTACCGGATCGCATGCGAAAGCCCGAGCGTCACCGGCATCCGGACATGCGTGCGCGCCGGCATCGCCATCGCACCGGTGCCGCGCAGCGCGATCGACGGCACGCTCCGGGAGCTCGGCGTAGCCGACGGCTTGCCGGAACTGCCGGAAGTCGAATTCGTGCTGATGCATGACGCGCGGATGCCGGCCGCGGTCGAATTCGCCGCGACGATCTTCGACGAAGCCGCCGTTCGCACGGGAGCGGGCAAGCGCACTACGCCCTAGCAGGCATCGCGCGGCCGCGTTCAGCGCTTGGCGCTCAATCCCGCGCGCACGCCCACCGGTTCCCGGCTCCGCCCGAGCAGCGCCGCCAGCGAGAGATCCGCGAGCTTGCCGAACGGCGCGCGCAGCAGGCTCGGCAGGTTCCAGCGCCCCTGCACGAACACGCCCTTCGCGTGGCTCATCGCGCGGAATCCCTCGATGCCGTGATACGCGCCCATCCCGCTCGGACCGACACCGCCGAACGGCAGGTCTTCCTGCGCGACATGCAGGAGCGTGTTGTTGATGCCGACATTGCCCGACGTGGTGCGCTTGAGCAGCGACTCGCAGTCGCCGTCCTGCGCACCGAAGTAATACAGCACGAGCGGACGCGGACGCGCATTCACGTAGTCGACGACTTCGTCGATCGTGCGATACGTGCGCACCGCCAGGATCGGCCCGAAGATTTCTTCCTGCATGACGGCCGTGTCGTCGCCGGCCCCGACGATCAGCGTGGGCGCGAGCGTCCGCTTGCGGGTCGCCGCCTGCTGCGGGCTCACGCCCGCCTCGATCACGCGCGCGCCCTTGCTGCGTGCTTCGTCGACGAGCCCCTTCAGGCGGTCGTAATGCCGGTCGCTGACGATCGACGTGTAATCCGGGCTCGTCGGCCCGTCCGGATAGAAGCGCGCGACAGCCGCATCGTATTGCGTGACGAACGCGTCCAGGTCGTCTTCATGCACCAGCGCATAGTCGGGCGCCACGCAGGTCTGTCCGCCGTTCGACAGCTTGCCGAACACGATGCTCGACATCGTCCGGCCATCGACATGCCCCCGCGCGACGATCGCCGGGCTCTTGCCGCCGAGTTCGAGCGTCACCGGCACCAGGTTCTCGCTGGCCGCCTTCATGACCTTGCGGCCCACCTGCGTGCTGCCGGTAAACAGCAGATGGTCGAACGGCAGGCCGCTGAAGGCCGCGCCGACTTCCGGGCCGCCGAGCACGACCGCGACTTCTTCGCTCGGGAAGGTCTCCGCGAGCATCCGGCGCATCACCTCGCTGGTGCGCGGCGTCAGTTCCGACGGCTTGAGCATCGCGCGATTGCCCGCGGCCAGCGCAGTCGCCAGCGGAATGAAGGTGAGCGAGAACGGGTAATTCCACGGCGCCATCACGCCGATCACGCCGAGCGGCTGGTACTCCACGTGAGCCTGCCCGGCCCGATAGAAAATCCCGACGTGCCGGCGCTGCGGCTTCGTGAAGCGGCGCAGGTTGCGCGTCAGGTAGTCGATCGCCTGGATCACGCCGACCAGTTCCATGATCGCGGTCTCGTGCCGCGAGCGATTCCCGAAATCGGCGCTGATCGCCTCCTCCACTTCGCGGCGATACGCCAGCACCACGGCGCGCAGCCGCGCGAGCCTGGCCTTGCGCTGCTGCAAGGTCGGCGGCCCCTCGCTGACGAACGCGTTGCGCTGGCGGGCCAGCAGCACCGCCGGGTCGAAGCTCGAGATGGATTCTGCGGAAACGGCCATGGTGCACCTCACGAGGTTGCGTCGATGTAGACACTGTCAACTTGCATGCGGCGGATCATAGGACCACAATGTGTCCCCTGTCAACATAGGAGCAACACGATGTCGTCGGATGAGGATGCGGACGCCGGGCAAAAGGCTTATCACCACGGGGATCTGCGTCGCGCGATCATCGAAACGGCGCTCGACACGCTGCAGGAGCAGCAGGGCTGGCAGTTCACGCTGCGCGAAATCGCGCGGCGCGCGAACGTCAGCCACTCCGCGCCGTACCGGCATTTCCCGGACAAGGCCGCGTTGCTGCACGAGCTCGCACTGATCGGCTTCGACCGCCTGCGCGACGAGCTCGCCGCGTCCATCGATCCCGCGGCGAGCGCACCGGACGTGCTGCTGGCGCTCGCGTATGCCCATCTCGCATTCGGGCAGCGCAACCCGGATCTCTATCGACTGATGTTTGCCGCGGATGCCGGGGAGCCCTCGGACATCCATCTCGATCCGCGCGTGCAGGCGCCTTTCCTGCTGGTCGTCGACATCCTGGAACACGGCCAGCGCGCCGGCACGATCCGCCCGCGCCCGGCGCTCGGCCAGGCAACCGCCTGCTGGGCGCATCTGCACGGCCTGACGATGCTGGCGATCGACAGGCGGCTGGTGCGCGAGAAGGTCGGCGATCACGCGATCGAAGATGCGCTGACAACCTTGCTGGACGGACTCATACTGCCCGCCAGCCCTGCGCGGGAAGCAAAGACAAAAACAAAAGCGAAAGCGAAAGGGTCTTGACCTTCAACTTTGCTTAAAGGTTATGGTTTGCCTCGGCAGCGTATCGAGGCCATGGGTATGTGTACTGCCATCCGACAATCCGGCGGCACGTAGAAGACGTCCGCCCGTGGCCGATGAAAAGGAATCCGCATCATGAGCAAGCGCATCCTTCACGTCGTCAGCAACGTCGCGCACTACGCCGACCCGTCGCAACCGACCGGCCTGTGGCTGTCCGAACTGACTCATGCCCACCACATCTTCGCGGCGAAAGGCTATGAGCAGAGGCTCGTGAGCCCCAAGGGTGGCGTGTCGCCGCTGGAGCCACGCTCGCTCAAATGGCCGCACGCCGACGCCGCCTCGAAAGCGTGGCGCGCCGACAAGGCCAACGCGGCCCTGCTTGCCAATACCGCGCGCCCCGACGAGATCGATCCGGCCGATTTCGACGCGATCTACTTCACCGGCGGCCATGCCGTGATGTGGGACTACCCGGACGACGCGGGGCTGCAGCGGCTCACGCGCGAGATCTACGAGCGCGGCGGCGTCGTGTCGTCGGTCTGTCACGGCTACTGCGGGCTGCTGAACACGACGCTGTCGGACGGCTCGCTGCTGGTTGCCGGACGCCGGATCACCGGCTACTCGTGGGTGGAGGAAATCCTCGCCGGTGTCGCGAAGAAGGTGCCGTACAACGTCGAGGAGCAGATGCAGCAGCGTGGCGCGCGCTACGAGAAGGCGCTGCTGCCGTTCACGTCGAACGTCGTCGTCGACGGCCGCCTGGTGACCGGCCAGAATCCGCAATCGGCGAAGGCGACCGCCGAGCAGGTCGTCGCGCTGCTGTGAGGTGATGCGCCGGCGCCCCGCTACGCGCGGGTCGGCCGGCGCAACACCGGTTTGTCGCGATCGGCGGCGGTAGCCTCGCCGCCATCCGCCGCATTCCCCGGCGGAACCCTCGACAGCCATCGTTTCGCATGGGTCGCACAATCGACCGACGCCGGTTTCGCCGCGATTTCGGCGATCAGCGACAAGACCTGCCCCTTGCTGCGCGCCAGCCGCGCCTCCAGTGCCTCGATGTCCCGCACCTTGCGGTGCAGCGCCTCCAGCAACGAATCGCATGGCCACTGCGCGAGGCCGGCCGGAATCAGCGTGCGAATCTCGTCGAGGCTGAAATCCGCCTTCTGCGCGGCCGTGATCAGATCGAGCACCGTCACCGCTTCCTGCGGATAGGAGCGATAGCCGTTCGCTTCGCGCGCGACGAGCGTCAACAGACCGATGCGCTCGTAGAAGCGGATGCGCGAAGGAGTAAGGCCGGTGCGTTTCGCCAGTTCCCCGATCTTCATGTTCCGATACTCCTTCGCCGGATCGCATCCGGCCATCCGTCCCGTCGCGACTGCAGGTTGTCTCCTGAAATTGATTCGTTATCCGATCTTTATCGGCTTCCTGTCACATGGCGGACGACACGCACCCTCAAATCACGTCGAAACGCAGCCCCGCGTGGCGAACCAGGCGCTCGATGTAGCGCTCGTCGAACATCGTCGCGGGCGTCCAGAAGCCGCCGCCGCGGCCGGTCTTGACGCCGTCTCCGCTGTAATCCAGTGCGAGACCGATCGCGGCCTGGCCGAGCATCTTGCCGGTGGAGCCATAGCCCGGATCGCGGTCGCCGGTGACTTTCACGCGCAAGGTCCGCCCGTCGTCGGCGCGACCGAAGAAACGCAAATCGTAGCGGCCGGCCAGCTGGGCGGCCGCACTCGGCCCCTCGCCGGGCTTCGGCAGCAGGAAACGCTCCATCAGGCTGCGCACCGGCTTGATGAGGACACCGACCATGAACGCGCCGAGGCCGGCCACCATCGTCAGCGCCGTCAGGCGGCCCTTGAGGCCCGTGCCCGTCATCACCGCTTCGTCATACGTGAAGCGGCTGCCGTACGCGTTGCCGGCCAGCGCATTGGAGCGGTGCACGACACGCTCGTTGATCGCCGCCATCACGAATGGCGCGATCCATGCGTCGAAGTCGCGATCGAACGCCGCGGATCGCACCGCATGCTGGCGTACCGTGAAGCCGTGCCCCTTCGGGCACAGCGAATAAGGATCGAGCAGCTCCCTGCGCAACGCGGGATCGGCGGCCGCTTCTCGGACGACGTTGATCACGCTCGCCACCGTGCCGCCCGACGCGCCGCCCTTCAGCGTCCTGACGCGCATCTTCACCTGCGCGGCCGGCACGCCCCACCGCTGCCGCGCCTGCTGCTGCAGGAAGAACACGCCCATGTCCGACGGCACCGAATCGAAGCCGCAGCAATGGACGATGCGCGCGCCGGATTGCCGCGCCGCCGGTTCGTACCTGTCGATCATCCGTTTGATCCACTGCGTCTCGCCGGTGAGGTCGCAGTAGTCGGTGCCGGTTTCCGCGCAGACCCTGACCAGCGGCTCCCCGTAAAGCGCATAGGGGCCGACGGTGGACACGACCACGCGCGTCTGCGCGCAGAGCGCTCGAAGCTGCGCTTCGTCGGCCGCATCGGCAACGATGATCGGCACCGACTGCCCGGCCGCACCCAGCGTATCCCTGACCTGCCTGAGCTTCGCTTCGGAGCGGCCGGCGATGGCCCAGCGCAGCGTCTCGCCGGGGCCCGACAGGTACTCTGACAGGTAGCGGGCCAGGATCTGCCCGACGAAACTGGTGGCGCCAAATACGACGAGATCGTGGGTCGGCCGGGTCATGGGCGGTTCCTCATGGGGGATTCCTTCGGCGCGGGGGTGCCGCGAACGGACGTGGCGTCAGCGTTGCTTTCCGGGTTCATCGAAGGCCTTCAACGGGGTCGGCAGGTTCAGGACCAGTTGCGCGTCCTTCACCACGTCGAGACGCAGGATGGTGGACGCGCCCAGCCCGTCGAGCAGCTGGCTCAACGGACCGCCGTGCCGCACGAGCTCGACGTTGCGCGGCAACAGGCGCTGGGCGAACGATAGCGCATTCGTCTGCACCGATGTCTGGTGCCATTCGCCGTCGATGCGATTGATCATCGTCGTCGAGCCCATGTGCGACTGCGATGCAACGTGGGTCAGTGCCGGCAGCGGCACGCTCAGGCTCAGGTCCGGCCGGCCGCCCGGGCCGGCGATGCGGGCGCGGGCGGTGGCGCCGAGGTCCACGTCGATGTCGGCGAGCCACTTGGGCAACTGATAACCGTGCACGCCGCGCACTCGCGCGATTTCCGTGGTGACCGGCAGCGCCAGCACGTGCGCGAAGAAGCTCCGGCGCCGCATCGAATCGATCAGCTCGCGCGCGTGCGACCCTGTCGCGCCGGGCCGGCGGATGACCACCGCGACGGACACTTCGTCATACGGATCGTTGTCGCACACCGAATACGAGAAGAAGGTCAGCGCGACCAGCCCGTACCCGGGCAGCGCACGCAGCGGTTCGAGCGGCACCGGCAGCGTGGTCCGCAGGCGTTCGAGCGGCGCAAGGAACAGCAGCTGGATGCTGCTGGAACGGTAGTAGAAATTCGGTGCCCAGGTCGGGCCGACCCGCGAAGCAACCTGACGCTTCGGAATCCGACGGAAAAAATCGATGTTCCCCGCGGCGGGATCGCGCGCCACCTCGTCGAGGTCGGGATTCATCCGGAACCGGTCGTAGTACCCGCCTTCGGGCACGTCGACCGTGTACGGCCCGAATTCGACCTGTGTAAACCGCCTGTCCATGTTCGTCGCCTCTCGTCGATGATCGACCGTGGCAGGCAACACCCGAAGCCTGCTGACTCACCGCCGTCAGCAAGCACTCTAGGCTTGAAGTCAACTTTAAGGTCAAGGGCCGGAATAGAGGGGCACGTCGGATCGCGTCGGGACGGCCGGCCGGTGCGCCCGGCGGGAGCGCCGAATCATTTGGCGGCCGTGCGCCGGCCCTTGCCGCGTATCGGCACCACTGCCGGTTTGCGCAACCGGTCCATCACCCACCGCGTACGCTCCGAGCAGTTCAGTTCGGTCGGCCGGTTCCGGATGCTGTCGATCGCGACGAGCAGTTGCGCCTTGTTCTCCTTGAGACGCTTCTGCATCGCCTCGATCTCGACGACTTTCCGTTCGAGCGCCGCCACCAGCCCGTCATGCTGCCAGTTGCCGGCTTTCACCGGCAGCAGATGGCGGATCTGCTCCAGCGAGAACCCGGCGCGCTGCGCGCCGGCGATGATCTCGAGCATCCACACCGCGTCTTCGCCGTAGTCGCGATAACCGTTCGTGCCGCGCTCGACCGCGGTGAGCAGCCCTTCAGCCTCGTAGAAACGGATCCGCGATGCCGTCAGGCCACTGAGCTTCGCGAGCTCTCCAATTCTCATACCTGCCTCGCAACCGTGTTGACATTAAACCTAACTTTAAACCTACAGTGAGCGCATCGCCAGGCCGGCCGGACGGCCGAAGCCGCGTCGGACACAGCACCGGCCTGGCGATCATCGCGAACGGCAAGACCGTCACGCATCGATATCGCCTACCGAACAGGAGCAGACATGGGATACGTCACAACGAAGGATGGCGTCGACATCTTCTACAAGGACTGGGGGCCGCGCGACGCCCAGGTGATCTTTTTTCATCATGGCTGGCCGCTCAGCGCCGACGACTGGGATGCGCAGATGCTCTTCTTCCTGGCCCAGGGTTATCGCGTGATCGCGCACGACCGTCGCGGCCACGGGCGCTCCAGCCAGGTCTGGGACGGCCATGACATGGATCACTACGCGGACGACGTCGCCGCGGTCGTGAACCACCTCGGCGTGCAAGGCGCCGTTCATGTCGGCCATTCGACCGGCGGCGGCGAAGTCATCCACTACGTCGCCCGTCACGGCGAAGACCGCGTCGCCAAGGCCGTGCTGATCAGCGCGGTTCCGCCGCTGATGGTCAAGACGGAAAGCAATCCGGGCGGCCTGCCGAAAGCCGTGTTCGACGACCTCCAGGCGCAGCTCGCGGCGAACCGCGCGCAGTTCTACTACGACGTCCCGGCCGGCCCGTTCTACGGCTACAACCGCGACGGCGCCAAACCGTCGCAAGGCGTCATCTGGAACTGGTGGCGGCAGGGCATGATGGGCAGCGCGAAGGCCCACTACGACGGCATCGTCGCGTTCTCGCAGACCGACTTCACCGAAGACCTGAAAAGCACCACGATTCCGGTTCTCGTGATGCATGGCGACGACGACCAGATCGTCCCGTATGCCGATTCCGGTCTCCTGTCGGCGAAGCTGGCGAGGAACAGCACGCTGAAGACGTACAAGGGCTTCCCGCACGGCATGCCCACGTCCAACGCCGACACGATCAACGCCGACCTGCTCGCGTTCATCCGCGGCTGAACACGGCAAGCGCCGACGCGGCCTTCAGCGGCAATCGTCGTCGAAGGCCGTCTTCCCGCGCCTGTCCGCTCTCGACGGCAGCGAGTCGACCCCGCGAAGAAAATCGTGAACCGATTCTCCGATCGAGGCGAGATACCCGGCCATCGCGCCGGCGACCTTGCGCACGGCGGGACGTGCGGTTATCCGCTCGCGCCACGCGAGCAGGCGCGGCGTTTCATCCGTCATCGGTGCGCCCTTGCGCGCACCGAACAACTGCGCCATGTAGAACGCGATATCGGCGTACGAATACGCGCCGGCCACAGCGCGGGATCGCCGTCCATCAGCACCGGCACCTGCCGCTTCGGGTTGATGCGCACGACATCCGGATGCCAGCCTGAACTCCGTCAACGCAATGCTGCACCGAATGCGGCCGGATCAGATCTCGTCTGCAAATTCGTCGAGAAAGCGCTGCAACCGGTCGCGACGAACGATCGCCATCCGGGTACCGGTGGCGGTCTGGAAACCGGTTGAAAGCCTCAGCAGTTTCGTGCGGAAGTGATCGATCGCGAAACGCGTGTCGTCGAGTTCCCGTTCCGATGCGTGCGGATCGGCCGGGTCGTACAGCGCGCTGCCCATCCGGCCCGCGACATAAAAGCACCGCGCGACGCCCACCATGCCGATCGCATCGAGCCGGTCGGCGTCCTGCAACACCTTTGCTTCGAGCGTCGTCGGCGCGATACAGGCCGAGAAACTGTGCGCCTCGACCGCGTGAGCAACGGCGTCGATCTTCGCGTCAGGCCAATCCAGCGACTTCAGCACCTGCCGGGCCTTTTGCGCCGACAACCGCGATGCCTGCGCGCGAAGCGGAGAATCCTTCTCCACCGCCACGCAGTCGTGCAGCAATGTCGCGGCGAACAGCACCTCGGCGTCGCCGCCTTCCTCCTCGTGGATCGCAGCCGCGTTCTTCCACACACGTTGCAGATGCGAAGTGTCGTGGGAACCGTCGCCGTCGGCGCCGCTCCAGTGAGCCAGCAGGGCCTTGGCCAGATCCTGAAAGGGTGTGAACGCAGGGAGGGTCATGAGGGGCGGCAGTCGGGGTCGGGATGCCGATTATCGCCGCAAGTGCCGCACGGCACACGATCGGCAGCCCGATCCGCCGTTGATCCCGGCGCCTGCGCGTCGAACGCAGTGCCGGGTTCACCACACGATCGTGTGGATGCATCAGACCGCGGCGGCTCACTCGGTCATCGCCGGGCGAAAAACCACGATCGCAACGGATTCAATTCCACGCATGGCGCGCCGGGCGCGCACCGTTCAGGTAGTAGTTGCCGACGAGGTGATATTTCCAGCGCACCGGATCGTGCAGCGTATGCGTGCGTGCATTGCGCCAGTGCCGGTCGAGGTTGTGCTCGGAAAGCGTCGCCTGCGTGCCGGCCAGCTCGAACAGCTTCTCGCCCGCGAGCAGCGCGATCTCCGTCGTCAGCACCTTCGCCTCGCCCACCGCTACCGACGCGCGCGCAACGTCGTCCTCGGTCACGTCGCCGCGCGCCGCGATCTCGTCGAGCGTGCGCGCCGCGCGCTCGAGCAACGCCTCCGCCGCATGCAGCTGAATGTGCAGATGGCCGATCTCGCGGATCGTCAACGGATCGTCCGCCGCGCGCTCGACGCCGCTGTCGACCCACGGCCGCGTGCGTGTGCGCACGAACGCCAGCGTATCGTCGAGCGCGGCCCTGGCGATGCCCGCGTCGATCGCGGCCTGGATGATCTGCGACAGCGGGCCGTTCAGCGTCGGCAGGTCCGACACGCGTTGCGCCGGCAGCACGTGCGACGCAGGCACGCGCACGTTGTCGAGCACGACCGTGCCGCTCGCGGTGGTCCGCTGCCCGAATCCCGACCAGTCGTCGATCACGGTCAGCCCCGGCGCCGGCTGGCGGATGTATGCGAGCCACGCGCGGCGCTCGTCGTCGAGGCCGAGCACCGGCACGTAATGCGCGAACAGCGCCCCGGTCGAATAGAACTTGGTGCCGTCGACGACGTAATCGTCGCCGTCCCGGCGCACGCGCGTCTTCAGGTCGAGCACGTGTTTCGTGCCCTTCTCCGAAAAACCGTTGCCGAACCGCTTGCCGCTCAGCACTTCCGAGAAGAAGAGGCGCTTCTGCGCGTCGGTGCCGGTCAGCGCGATCACGTCGACCAGCCCGAAATGATTCTGCGGCAACTGCCCGAGCGACGGATCGGCCGCCGCGACGATCTTCACCACCTCCGTCAGCGTCACATGCGAGACGCCCGCACCGCCATAAGCCTTCGGCACCGTGATGGCCCACAGCCCCGACTGCGAGAACCATTCGATCTCGTCGCGCGGTAACCGGCGCTCCCGGTCGCGCTCGGCCGCGCCTTGCGCAAGCCGTTGCGCAAGCGCATGCGCGGCCGCGATGGCCTGTGCGTCGTCGGCGATCACGCTGGCCGCCTGCGGTTGCGTATCGGCCGGTCGTTCCTGGATCGTGGCGCTCGTCTCTGACATCGGGCTCTCCTGCTGGTTGACGGAAACGTTCAATCTAGCAGCGCCCCGAGCGCCGGCAAACCGAGCGATTCGCACAACGATATTCCTTCGAACGACAAACGATGCGGCATGCCGCGCGCAAAAAGCCGCGCGTCAGCAGCGACATCGACGCCCCGGCATCGATGCCACGGTGCGTCGCCCGCGTAATGCCAGGCAGCGATAAGGATGTACGAATCCGTTATTGGATCGTCCGCATCGTGCTTCCTATACTGGCCTGCCGGCATCGACGGCCCCCGCCTTTCAAGGACCACCGCATGACTTCATCTCCCGCCGCAACCGAACTTTCCACCGGCACCGACTATGACGCGCTTGCCAGCCGCTTCAGGCCGATCTTCGAACGCATCGCGGCCGGCACCGCGGAACGCGAACGCCGCCGCGAACTGCCGCACGAGGCGATCGGCTGGCTGAAGGCCGCCGGCTTCGGCGCCGTCCGGCTGCCGGTGCGCGACGGCGGCGCCGGCGCATCGCTGCCGCAGCTGTTCCAGTTGCTGACCGAGCTCGCCGCCGCCGATTCCAATCTGCCGCAGGCCTTGCGCGGGCACTTCGCGTTCGTCGAGGACTGGTTGAACGCGCCGCCCGGCGCCGATCGACAGACGTGGTTCGACCGCTTCGCGAGCGGCCAGCTCGTCGGCAATGCGTGGACCGAGACCGGCGACGTGTCGCTCGGCCAGACCATCACGAAGGTGTCGGAAAAGAACGGCCGGCTCGTGCTAAACGGCCGGAAGTTCTACAGCACCGGCAGCCTGTTTGCCGACTGGATCGACGTGTTCGCGCAACGCGCGAGCGACGGCAGCGACGTGATCGTCGCCGTCGCGACCGCGCAACCCGGCGTGATCCGCGAAGACGACTGGGACGGCTTCGGCCAGACGACGACCGGCAGCGGCACCACGCGCTTCGAGGACGCGACGGTCGACGCGCGGGACGTGATCGACTTCGCGCGACGCTTCAAGTACCAGACCGCGTTCTACCAGCTCTTCCACATCGCGACGCTGGCCGGCATCGGCCACGCGATCGTGCGCGACGCCGGCGAGCTGGTGCGCCACCGCACCCGCGTGTACAGCCACGGCAACGCACCGCGTGCCGGCGACGACGCGCAGCTGCAGCAGGTGGTCGGCGAGATCGCGTCGTGGGCCTACGCGGCCGACGCGCTCGCGCAGCGCGCCGCGCAGCCGCTGCAACGAGCCTACGAAGCGCACTTCGGCGGCGACGCGACGGCCGAGCACGACGCGAACGTCGCGGCCGAGATCGAATCCGCGCAGAGCCAGCTCGTCGTGTCCGAACTCGTATTGCGTGCGGCGACGCACCTGTTCGACGCGCTCGGGGCGTCCGCCACCCGCAGCACGACGGCGCTCGACCGCCACTGGCGCAACGCGCGCACCGTGTCGTCGCACAATCCGCTCGTCTACAAGGCGCGGATCGTCGGCGACTGGGTCATCAACGGGCGCACGCCGCCGTTCGTCTGGCAGGTCGGCAACGGCACGGGCACGCAAGCAGAGACGGGAGCCGCGCAATGAGCAAGCCCGGCAAGACCATCCGCTTCAACGCGTTCGAGATGAACTGCGTCGGCCACCAGTCGCCCGGGCTGTGGGCCCATCCGCGCGACCGGTCGTGGCAGTACAAGGATCTCGACTACTGGACCGACCTCGCCCGCGTGCTCGAGCGCGGGATCTTCGACGCGATCTTCATCGCGGACGTGATCGGCTACTACGACGTCTACAAGGGCAGCAACTATCACGCGCTGCACCAGGCCGCACAGATCCCGGTCAACGATCCGCTGCAGCTCGCCGCGCCAATCGCGATGGCGACCGAGCATCTCGGCATCGGCATCACCGCGTCGACGACGTTCGAACACCCGTACACGTTCGCGCGCCGGCTGTCGACCGCCGATCATCACACGAAGGGCCGGCTCGCGTGGAACATCGTCACGTCCTACCTCGAAAGCGGCGCGAAGAACATCGGCGATCACGGCCTGCGCACGCACGACGATCGTTATGCGGTCGCGGCCGAATACGTCGAGGTGCTGTACAAGCTGTTCGAAGGGAGCTGGGAAGACGGCGCGGTAGTGCGCGACCGCGACGGCCGCGTGTTCACGCATCCGGAGAAGGTGCACGAGATCGGCCACAAGGGCCGCTTCTTCGACGTGCCCGGCTACCACCTGTGCGAACCGTCGCCGCAACGCACGCCGGTGCTGTTCCAGGCCGGCGCGTCCGGCCCCGGCAAGGCGTTCGCCGCGCAGCATGCCGAATGCGTGTTCGTCGCCGCGCCGACCCGCGCGCAGCTCGCGCGCTACGTGGCCGACGTGCGCGCGCAGGCCACCGCCGCGGGGCGCGATGCGAGCAAGGTATTGATCTACAACCTCGTCACCGTGATCGTCGACGAAACCGACGAGAAGGCGCAGGCCAAGTTCGACGAATATCGCAAGTACGTGTCGTACGACGGCTCGCTGGTATTCATGTCGGGCTGGACCGGCATCGACTTCGGCCAGTACGCGCCGAACGATCCCGTCCGGCGCGTCGAGACGAATGCGATCGTGTCGGCGGTCGAGCATCTGTCGGGCGGCGACACCGCCTGGACGATCGAGGAACTGGCGGCCTGGGGCGGCATCGGCGGCCTGGGCCCGGTGTTCGTCGGCTCGGCGGCGACCGTCGCGGACATCCTGCAGGAATGGGTCGCCGCGACAGACGTGGACGGCTTCAACCTCGCGTATGCGGTCGCGCACGAAACCTTCGAGGACGTCGTGCGTTATCTCGTACCCGAACTGCAGCGGCGCGGCGTGTATCCGACCGGCTATGCGCCGGGCACGCTGCGCGAGAAACTGTTCGGCGGGTCGGCGCGGCTGCCGGACGAACATCCGGCCGCGCAGTTCCGCGACATCGAGCAGGTCAAGCGCGATGCCGAGCGGGTAGCGGCCTGAGCGGACGGCATTGCGGCGGCTGGTCGGCCCATGTGCGGGCCGGCCGGCTTCACGACAGGCAGCAACCGGTGCGGCGGGCCGCTCGCCCGACACCTCGCCCGATCGCTGCTCTCCCCCTCACTCGAAGAAGCCCGGTGCAGCCCCGCTGCGCGTTCTGCCTGCGCACTCGCGCATCGACAGCAATGCAGATATCGCGGTAACGATGACGCGCGGACTGATAAAAGCGCGCGTTTTCCAGCGGACGAGCATTCGCGCGATCTGATTCCGGGCTGATTCATCGCCGATTCGTCGCCGGCATCTCCCGACCCCGATCCGGCACACGTACGACGCCAGGGCGACGCATCCGGAGTGTCACGCGCGTGCGGCGAGAGTCGCTGTCGTATCGGCGCCCCAACAGGGTGCGCGGGAGATCGAGCGTGCCCGCTCACGTCGCGGCCCCATGCAATGCCGCGACGCGCCGGTGCACCGACGCACATCAACCGTGCTCAACCGTGCGTATGCCGCAATTCGCCGTCGATCGTCTGCGGCAGCGTCAACAGGTTGAAGATCGGGCACACGGCCTCGACCGCCTGATGCAGTGCACGAATCGTCTCCGGCGGTTCGGGCGACACGATATCGAGCGTGTAGCGGAGGTTGTGCGGAAACACCGGCACATGCTCGAAGCCCGGCTGCTGCGCGAGCGGATGCTGGTCGCCGGTCACCTCGACTTCGATCGAGTCGATCTTCAGGCCGCGCTCCGCGGCCTGGATCAGCGTGATGTGCGTCAGGCAACTGCCCAGCACGCCGAGCTGCAGCTCCGGCGACGCCGGCCCGAGGTTGTAGCCCGCAAAATCGGGCGGACTGTCGCTGATCACCTGGAAATCGCGAATGCGGATCTCGCGCACGCCGCTGCGGCCCAGTGCACGCACGGTCGCTTTCAGCGGCGTCGCCTTGAATTCCGGATCGTTACGCGCGGCATCCTTTTTCGCGAGCCAGGCGTCGCGCTTCTGTTCGAGATAGTCGTTCAGTGTCGTCATGGTCGGGCCGGTACGGTCGCAATCATCGGCCTCGCATGCGACGGCCGGTTGAGGGAAGTCGTCATGCTATTCCGATCCGCTTCGGCCACTAAACGATCTTTCCAGCAAAGCAATTCGCGCCGCGCGATGTCACATTGCAACCTCCGCGTTCAGGAACGCGTCGGCAGTTATGCACCGCCCTCCGACTTATCCACAATTTCCGTGCATAACCCTGTGGAGAACCTGGCGGCAATCGCGCTGCCGCCCTTGCCGACAGGCGTCGCCGCGCCGCCGTCGCCGCATCGCGGGCACTGAACGAGAACAGCGGCGCATCGGGTTCGATGCTCGCCCGGATCCGGTTCCTCATCGTGCCGGCGCATCGGTTGCGTCAATATCGGCAGTCAGGATGTCCGCACCAGAAGTGTGCTGCTTCGACGACGTCCGCACCGTGTCGTGCCGCGAGCGCGGCCCGACGATCCGGTACCCGCCGCCCGCCTCGAGGCATCACGCGAGCGCGTCGTCACGCAGACGGAACTGCGCGACCGCCGCGCTCAGCCGCGCGCCTTGTTCGTCGAGCGACAACGCCGCGGCCGCGGCCTCCTCGACCAGCGCGGCATTGCGCTGCATCGCCTGCTCCATCTGGATGACCGCGGCGTTCACCTGCTCGATGCCCGACGATTGCTCTTCGAACGCGTGGCTGGTGTCGCTCATGATCGTATTGACGCGCTCGACCGCGGCGACGAGCTCGGCCATCGCCGAGCCGGCGAGTGCAACGAGACCGCTGCCGTCCTCGACGCGCTGCGCGGAATGGCCGATCAGCTCGCGGATTTCCTTCGCCGCCGACGCGCAGCGCTGCGCGAGCCCGCGCACCTCGGTCGCGACGACCGCGAAGCCGCGCCCTTGCTCGCCCGCGCGCGCGGCTTCGACGGCAGCGTTCAATGCGAGGATGTTGGTCTGGAACGCGATGCTCTCGATCACGCCGACGATCCCGGAGATCTTCGCGGAACTGTGCGAAATCGCCGACATCGTCTCGACGACGCGCCGCATCGCGTCGCCGCCGCGCGACGCGATGCCCGCCGCGCCCTCGACATAGGCGCGGGCATCGCGCGCGTTGTCCGCGTTCTGGCGCACGGCCGCCGTCAGCTGCTCGACGCTCGCCGCCGCCTGCTGCAGCGACACGGCCTGCTGCTCGGTACGCGCCGACAAGTCGACGTTGCCGCTCGCGATCGTGCGGACGTCGCCGACGATCGTCTCCGTACTCGTGCGCACCTGGTTCACGGTGTCGACGAGGCCGTCCTGCATCCGCTTCAGCGCATGCAGCAGATACGCCATCTCGTTCTCGCCGGGCACGACGACCGTGCCGGTCAGGTCGCCCTTCGAGATCTTTTCGAACTGGCCGACCGCGAGCCTGATCGGCTCGATGATCGCCTTCGCGAGCACGCGCTGCGCCACGAAGCCGACGACGAGCGCGAGCACCGCGACCGCGACCATCCCCCACACGATCCGGTGGAACAGGACACCGGCCGCCTCGTAGCGCGCCTTTTCACGCGCAACCTGGAACGATTCGAGCGCATCGATCGCCTCCTGGTACGCGGTGAACAGGGCGGGCGGCGCGGTGCGTTGCGTGTCGAGGAAGCCGAACGCATCGTCGCCGTCGAGTTGCGCGAGCGCCTTCAGGAACACGCCGTCGAGCAGGGCCCGACGGCGAGTCTGCAACGTGTCGAACAGCGCCTGTTCGTCGGCGTTGCGTGCGTGCAGGCGCGCGTAGGCCTCCAGTTCGTCGTTGCTCTGCTTGAGGAGCGCGTGGACTTTCGCGACCTCCTCCTTCGCCGACCGGCCGGCGCTGATGACCTGCGCGACGTCGCTCATCCGTTCGCGGAGCACGAGCATGCGCTCGGAGCTGGTCTTCAGGTGCAGCAGCGACGCGGTGTCGTCGCGGTACATCGCCTCGAGCGAACCGTTGCCCATATAGAGGGCCGCGATGCATGCGCCGACCACCAGCACGAGCAGCACGGTATAACCCGCGATGGTCGCGACGAGGCCACCACGGATAGTGAGTTGTTTTCGCATGACGTTCCCTTGCGCCGGCCGGGCGCGGCCAGCGGCGGATGTGGATTCCGGATCACGAAAGACGCGCGCCGTGTCGCAACACGCGGCGCATGGGCTGCGAACGGGTTAACGGCGGGTGGAACGGGGAGGTTTTATCCGCACGCGACGCGAATCTTGACGATTGCGACAAAGGAAGCAGAAAGATGCGCTCGACTCGTGCGCCAAGCAGTACCAACGATTGCGTGGGTCACTTTCCGCGAGCGTCGGGCAGAACACGAGGAACACGAGGCACGCGAATCGCTCGACGCGCCCGACAGGTATCTAACCGCCGCCGGCCAGCCGTGACCGGATCTCGTCAACCGGGAGATCGCGCTGATGCGTGGCGATCTGCCATGTATTTCCCCAGCGGTCTTTCACCATAGCCCGCCTGTCTCCATACGGCATGTCGGCCGGCGCTTCGAGTGGAATCGCGTGTGCCGCGAGCGCCCGCCGATAGGTCAGGTCGGTATCCTCGACATAGACATACAGAAACGCGGGCATCGGATCGCGCAGGCCGTCTTCGCCGCTGATCATCACGACGGAATCGCCGATCCGGATTTCCGCGGGCAACCCGGGGCGGAACGCGCCCTGCGCGTGAAACACCGATCGCATGAATTCGATCAGGTGTTCCGGATCCGGCACCACGATGCGGGGAGTGACGGTATGCCATCCGTCGGGCTGGAATCGGGCCATGTCGGGCAGCCTCCGAAGGGATTTCCGGGGGGTATTCTCCTCCGGCTCCGGCGCGCTGCAAAGGGCACGCCGCCGCCTGCCGGAACGCCCTGGGTTCAATCGACGATGAGCGGTTTCGCGCCCGTCTCTGTGGACGATCGACGGGCCTCCCTTACGAACCCGGCCTGACGACGCCGGCTTCGTCATAAGCGACGATGTTCAACCCTTCCGTCGCCGTCGGCGCGACGAAGTACCGCGTCATCCTGTCGAACTCGGCGTCCGACGCCTGGAACGGATGATCGCCCCGCGCGTTGCGCGCGCGCAGCCGCAACTTGCAGACCGCATCGGTAACGTCGAGGTAATGCAGCCGATGGCCGCAGCCGGCGGCCTGCGCAACGGCGAGCCCCCATGCGCGCGCGGCGACGGTGTTGAACGGAACATCCAGCACCACCGACACGCCGGCCTGCAGCACTGCGCGGGCCTGATCCGCGATCACGTTGCCGACGCGCCGTGCACACCGGACGTAGTCGTCGATCGACAGGATCTCGCCCGGATAAAGATGCGCGAGCCACGCGTCTTCGCTGATCGCAACGACCGGCCCGGCGCTGGCAAGCCGCGCGACGAGCGTCGATTTTCCGGAAGCGATCTTGCCGCATACCATGTGGAGCAACACGGCATCGTTCGATGCGGTTGCGTGGAGTGACTCCGCTGTCTGCATTTCCAGGCTCTCCATCGCGTGCCCAGAAAGCAAAAACCCGCCTTCCGGGCGGGTTGTGACGATATCCATTCAGTCGATCGTTATCCCGCCGTCAACATTGCGGCGCGAATAATCGAACGGGTTTGCGAATGGGTCATGCGCATCAGAATAATCAACTGCCCGATCGCGAGCAAGCGGATTCGAAGCGGCATACTTCAACCGGCAGGCTTAAAACTGATACGCTTGCCGGAAAATGAACGGGGAATTCCGTGGCGACTCCGCGCCACCTCCATTCAGATAACAGAAAACCAAAAAGAGGGCATTCCGAAATGAAACGTAGTTTTGTATTTGCCGGCCTGCTGGCAATGTCGTTATTGGCCGCGCAAGCGGCACTGGCGCAGGAAAAGGCCGCGCCGCCCGTCTATACGTGGCTGTCCGAGCGTTTCCCCGATTACACCCGCTACGATTCCCCCGTATTGACCATCAGCGATTCGGGCTTGTCGGCGGACCAAGGCATCGTCGACGCGCAATTGACGCTCGTCCAGTCTCCGCAAGGCGTCGATTCGGTACTGGGGCTGGCCGTCGCGTTCCATACGACGCAGAAGTGGAATTTCAATACCGTGCGCGATTACGGGACATACGGCACCCACTACCGGCAGCCGAAGATTCCGGTCGTGATTCCGACGCTGAACGGCGGCGGCTACGCCGACACCCCATACTGGAACACGTCAGCCGATGGCGCCAAGGCCTGGCCCGTCAACGGCGGCGTCTTCGTCATGCTGGACCGCCTCTACCTGAAGACCTACGAGATCAGCGGGACCGACCTCGTCCTCAGCCTCTCGGACTACGACCCGGTCGGCAAGGTCTTCCGTATCCGGATTCCGTCCGCGTACCTGTCGCGCTTTCTCACCAGCATTCCGAACGACCGCCGTCTGGTGCCGGAGGAGCTGAAGGACCGTCCGATGGGCTTCGGCGTGCATTTTGTCGAGCTGGACGAAGGGATACAGGAGGGGATGAAGGTCCCCAGCAGCGCGATGCAGATCCTCGGTGTGTTGCCCGGCACCGTCGCCGATCGCGCCGGCCTGAAGAACTACGACGTGCTGATCCGGTTCGGTGATCGCCCGCTCAAGACGATGGCCGACCTGGCCGACGCCGTGCATGCGACCGCCAAGGGCACCGTGGTGCCGCTGACCGTCTGGCGCGATGCCAGGGCGGTCACGCTGCAGGCGCAGTTCTGATCGCGCCGCCGGGCCGGTGCGCGAACGCGGCCTGACGCCGCGGCGCACGCGTCACGCGTCACGCGGCCCCGTCGTGCCCCTTCGGAAACGCGCCGTGGCTCATCGCGTCGAGTTGCCGCTCGATCTCCGCGCGCAATTCGGCGGAGATCTCGACGCTGTCGAGCAACTGCGAAATCCATAGCCCGTCGGCGGCGAGCCGGCAGATCATCAGCGTCGCGGCCTGCTCGAGCGGCACCGGGTCGGGGCGCGTCCATTCCCGCATCGGCACCGACCATCGTTCGCGCGTGTCCTGGTCGGTAATCATCGACGCGACGAGCACGCGCAGCACATCGGTACTCGCGACCGGCTGCGACTCGTCGAGCACCGCGTGCATGTAGGCCCGCGCCGCCGCACCGGCGCCGCCGGCATCCGCCGCCACCCGCTCGGCCATCTGCGCGGCGAACCGCCCGGTCGCCTGACCGAACAGCGCGTCCAGCAGCCCCTGCTTGTTCGCGAAGTGATACTGCAGCGCGCCCTTCGTCACGCCGGCGCGCTCGGCCACCGCATCGAGCGTCAATGCGGCCACGCCGTGATGTGTCGCGATTTCCGATGCGGCCGCCAGCAGCTGCGCGCGCACCTGGTCCGGTGCTTTTTTCCGACGCACGCCGGCGGTGGCGACGGCCGACGCCGACGATGCTTCAGGCGCCCGCGCACCGGCCACGGCGGCCGGTTCGACAGGCGCGGCCACATCGTGCGGCGCGGGTTCGAGGTGCTTTTTCATGATGCGGATGTTAGCACCGGGCGTCTCGATATAAACATTCCGGCTGGATGGTATGATCCGCCGCATGACTCAATCCACCCCCTCCCCCTGGTCCGCGCTCGACACCGCCATCGCCCGTGGACGCGACGCCCTCGTGCGTCTCCAGCAGCCCGACGGCAGCTGGTGTTTCGAACTCGAATCCGACGCGACGATCACCGCGGAATACATCCTGATGATGCATTTCATGGACAAGATCGACGACCTCCGCCAGGAGCGGATGGCGCGCTACCTGCGCGCGAACCAGCGGCTCGACACGCACGGCGGCTGGGCACTGTACGTCGACGGCGATCCGGACGTGTCGTGCAGCGTGAAGGCGTACTTCGCGCTGAAGGCGGCCGGCGACAGCGAGCACGCGCCGCACATGGTCCGCGCGCGCGACGCGATCCTGAAGCTCGGCGGCGCGGCACGCTCGAACGTGTTTACGCGCATCCTGCTCGCGACGTTCGGCCAGGTGCCGTGGCGCGCGGCGCCGTTCATGCCGATCGAATTCGTGCTGTTCCCGAAGTGGGTGCCGATCTCGATGTACAAGGTCGCGTACTGGGCGCGCACGACGATGGTGCCGCTGCTCGTGCTGTGCTCGCTGAAGGCGCGCGCCCACAATCCGCGCAACGTCTCGATCCGCGAGCTGTTCGTCACGCCACCGGATGAAGAACGCCGGTACTTCCCGCCCGCGCGCGGCATGCGCAAGCTGTTCCTCGCGCTCGACCGCACGGTGCGTCATGTCGAGCCGCTGTTGCCAAAGGGCCTGCGGCAGCGCGCGATCCGCCACGCCGAAGCGTGGTGCGCGGAGCGCATGAACGGCGAGGACGGGCTCGGCGGGATCTTCCCGCCGATCGTGTACAGCTACCAGATGATGCAGGCGCTCGGCTACCCGGACGATCATCCGCTGCGGCGCGATTGCGAGAACGCGCTGGAAAAGCTGCTGGTCACGCGGCCGGACGGCAGCATGTATTGCCAGCCGTGCCTGTCGCCGGTGTGGGATACCGCGTGGAGCACGATGGCGCTCGAGCAGGCGCGCGGCGTGGCGGTGCCGGAAGACGGCGAGCCGGACGACGCGCGGCGCGCACTCGACGCACGCATCGCGCGCGCGTACGACTGGCTGGCCGAACGCCAGGTGAACGACCTGCGCGGCGACTGGATCGAGAACGCGCCGGCCGACGTCCAGCCGGGCGGATGGGCGTTCCAGTACGCGAACCCGTACTACCCCGACATCGACGACACCGCGGTCGTCACCGCGATGCTCGATCGCCGCGGCCGCACGCATCGCAACGCGGACGGCACGAACCCGTATGCGCCGCGCGTCGCGCGCGCGCTCGACTGGATGCGCGGGCTGCAATCGCGCAACGGCGGCTTCGCGGCGTTCGACGCCGACTGCGACCGCATGTACCTGAACGCGATCCCGTTCGCCGATCACGGCGCCCTGCTCGATCCGCCGACCGAGGACGTGTCGGGCCGCGTGCTGCTGTGCTTCGGCGTGACGAAACGCGCGGACGAACGCGCGTCGCTCGCGCGCTGCATCGAATACGTGAAGCGCACGCAGCAGCCCGACGGCAGCTGGTGGGGCCGCTGGGGCACGAACTACATCTACGGTACGTGGAGCGTGCTGGCCGGCCTCGCGCTCGCCGGCGAGGACAAGTCGCAGCCGTATATCGCACGCGCGATCGAATGGCTGCGTTCAAGGCAGCATGCGGATGGCGGCTGGGGCGAGACGAACGACAGCTATATCGACCCGAAGCTGGGCGGCACCAATGGCGGCGAGAGCACGTCGAACTTCACCTCATGGGCGCTGCTCGCGCAGATGGCGTTCGGCGACTGCGAATCCGATTCGGTGAAGCGCGGCATCGCGTATCTGCAGTCGGTGCAGCAGGAAGACGGTTTCTGGTGGCATCGTTCGCACAACGCACCCGGCTTCCCGCGCATCTTCTACCTGAAGTATCACGGCTATACCGCGTACTTCCCGCTGTGGGCGCTCGCGCGTTATCGGCGGCTGGCGGGCGCGGCGGCGGCAGCGCCCGCGGCAGTCGATGCGGCCGACACGGCCGTCGCCTGAACGATCGCGCGCCGCGGTGCCGGACGGCACCCGGCGCGCGCGCTGTCGCTGTCGTATTCCCCTGCCCGCCGAATCATGCGGCGCCCTTCTCCCGCATCCTCGCAAACGCATCGCGCAAATCCGCGCAGAACGCATCGCCGATCATCGACAGCGGCTGCGACGCGGACGTCACCATCGGGCACGACCTGCCCGAACGTCTTGACCGCCACGCACTTGCCCGCCACGCACTTGCCCGGATACGCGGCCATTACCCGATCGATCAGCGCGCCGCCCGGCGCTCAGCGATCGATCGGCAGCGGCGCATCGGCCGCGACGAGCTGCTGCTCGCGCATCTCGCGCCAGAAATCGGCGGGGATATCGAACGTCAGTGCCGCGGAATCTTCCGCGATCCGCTCGGGCCGGCTCGCGCCCGGAATCACCGCGGCCGTCGCCGGATGCGCGAGCACGAACTGCAGCGCGGCCGCCTTGACCGGCACGTCGTAGCGCGCCGCGATCGCGCGGATACGATCGACTTTCGCGACGATGTCGGGCGGCGCCTTCCGGTATTCGAAGTGCGTGCCGCCGACGAGCACCCCCGAGCTATACGGGCCGCCGACGACGATCCCGACGTTGCGGGCCGCCGCCGCCGGCATCACGCGCTGCAGCGCGCGTTCGTGATCGAGCAGCGTGTAGCGGCCGGCCAGCAGCATGCCGTCCGGTTGCGGTTCGGCCAGGTCCAGCACCCGTTCGATCGGCTCGACGCGGTTCACGCCGAGGCCCCACGCACCGATCACGCCTTCTTCGCGCAGCTTGCCCAGCACGCGGAACGCGCCCTTGCGCGCGACCTCGAACTGCGCGAGCCATTCGTCGCCATGGATGTCCTGTGCGATGTCGTGCACCCAGACGATGTCGAGGCAGTCGGTGCGCAGGCGCTTCAGGCTGTCCTCGATCGAGCGCAGCGTCGCGTCGGCCGAGTAGTCGCTCACCAGCCGGTTCGCGCGGCCATGCGCGAAGATCCCGCTCTTTTCGCCGTAGTCGCGCGTCTTCGCGTCTTCCATTTCGTCGAGCACGAGGCGGCCGACCTTCGTGCTGATGACGTAGTCGTCACGGCGATGGGCGGCGAGCGCATCGCCGAGGCGTGATTCGGCCAGGCCGGCGCCGTAAGACGGCGCGGTATCGAAGTAGCGGATACCGCGCGCCCACGCGGCTTCGACGGTGGCGATCGCTTCAGCGTCGGGAATGTCGCGGAACATGTTGCCGAGCGGCGCCGCGCCGAAACCGAGCCGGTTGTCCGCCGGCAGCGTGTCTTTGAGACTCATCAGTTGCTCCGGGTCTGACAGGAAAGTGAACCCAGTCTAGGTTGCACACATAAGTCTGTCCAAGACATAATTCGTCAAACTTGAGTCCCAATAGGTCTTATATGCTCGACATCCGCCAGCTTCAGTATTTCATCGCGGTCGCGGAAGAGGAACACGTCGGCCGCGCGGCCGAACGCCTGCACATTTCGCAATCGCCGCTCAGCCGCCAGATCGCGCAGCTCGAGGAAAAGCTCGGGCTGACGCTGTTCGAACGCAGCCAGCAGCGCATTCGTCTGACGCGTGACGGCCGCACCTTCCTCAGCGAAACGCACGCGTTCCTGCGTCACGCGAACCGGCTCGAATCGCTCGCGCGCCGGCTCGGCCGCGGCGACGAAGGCGGTCTGTGCATCGGCTACCTCGAAACGGCCACGCACTCGGGCGTGCTGCCGCGCGCGCTGAAGACGCTGCGTGCCGATCGCCCATCCGTTCACATCGCTCTGTACAACTATCAATCCGCCGCGCAGCTCGAAGGCTTGCGCGAACGCAGCCTCGACATCGCGCTCGTCACCGAGCCGCCTGCACCTGACGACCCCGAACTCGATTCGATGAGGGTGCTGAACGATCCGATGCTGCTCGCGATGCCCGACGGGCACCCGCTCGCGAAGAAGAAGACGCTCGTCGCCGACGATCTCGCCGCGCAGGCGTGGATCGGCGTGACGCAGCACGAAAGTGCGCCGCGTCACGGCGCGTTCGTCGCGGCGTGCGCGAAAGCCGGCTTTTCGCCGGACATTTCGGTGGAAGCGACCGAGCCGCTCGCGGCGCTCGGCCTCGTCGCCGCCGGGCTCGGCGTGACGATGATCCAGCAGAGCCTGCGGCACCAGGTGCCGGAAGGCGTCGTGCTGCGCGAGCTGCCGTGGTTCAGTTACCGCACGCCGCTGTGGGCCGCGTGGCACAAGGTCAACCTGCGGCCGCTGGTCGGCATCTTCCGCGAAATCCTGACCGGCGAAGAAGTTGTCGCGGTGGCCGGAAAGTAACGCTGCGGATGGCCGGGGGCCTGCACATCGGTGCGCTCGCGCATGCGAAGCAAACATGCCAACGCCTTCGGCACGAGCCTGAACCCGCGACGAAGGCGCTGACAGAGCCCGATATCGCCGGGCTCCTGCTCACGCGATGCGATGCGACGCAATGCGTCGAGTTGCGCTGCCGTCAGGCCGCCGCGAACCGCTTCGCCAGTTCCGCGAGGCCGTCTTCGTAGATCCCGCGGAACAGCCTGACGGTATCGTCGTCGGTCGCGCCGTGCGGCGTGAACGTGCCCGACCACTCGACGGTCGACGCGTTCGGGCCGTTTTCGCGCACGCGCAGCGTGGAGCGATAGTTCACGACCGGGAACGGCGCCTCGAGGATCGCGTAGGTGTAGCTGCGTTGCGCTTCGTCGAACGCGACCAGCCGCTCGACGATCGCCTCGCCGGCCGGGTTCGCGAGACGCCGCACGCGTCCGCCTTCGCTCAGTTCGCTATCCGGAATGTACGACAGCCAGTCGGGCAGCGACCCGAAGCCGCCGATCAGTTGCCAGACCGCCCCGGCCGAAGCCGGGAGTTCGATGCTTGCATTGGCCTGTGCCATGTCATCACCTTTCAGGATTGACGTCAGGATCAACGACCGGCCGGCAGCGGCGCGTTGGCCGCGATCAGACCTTGCTCACGCATTTCGCGCCAGAAGTCGGCCGGGATCACCACGTTCAGCGCTGCCTGGTCTTCCGCGATCCGCTCCGGGCGGCTCGCGCCCGGAATCACCGCGACGGTGGCCGGATGCGACATCGAGAACTGCAGCGCCGCGGCCTTGATCGGCACGTCGTAGCGCGTGGCGATCGCCTTGATCCGCTCGACCTTCGCGAGGATGTCCGGCGAAGCCTTCTGGTATTCGAAGTGCGTGCCGCCTGCGAGCACGCCCGAGCTGTACGGGCCGCCGACGACGATCCCGACGTTCTGCGCGGCAGCCGCCGGCATCACGCGTTGCAGCGCACGCTCGTGATCGAGCAGCGTGTAGCGGCCGGCCAGCAGCATGCCGTCCGGTTGCGGTTCGGCGAGATCGAGCACCAGTTCGATCGGCTCGACGCGGTTCACGCCGAGGCCCCATGCCTTGATCACGCCTTCTTCGCGCAGCTTGCCCAGCACGCGGAACGCGCCCTTGCGCGCCACTTCGAACTGCGCGAGCCATTCGTCGCCGTAGAAGTCCTGCGCGATGTCGTGCACCCAGACGATGTCGAGGCGGTCGGTGCGCAGGCGCTTCAGGCTGTCCTCGATCGAACGCAGCGTCGCGTCTGCCGTGTAGTCGTTGACGATGCGGTTCGGCCGGCCGTGTTCGAACAGGCCGCCCTTTTCGCCGAGATCGCGCGCCGACACGTCTTCGATTTCGTCGAGGATCACGCGGCCGACCTTGGTGCTCAGGACATATTCGTCTCGCGGGTGGTTCGCCAGCGCATCGCCGAGGCGGATTTCCGCCAGGCCCGCGCCATAGAACGGAGCCGAATCGAAGTAACGGATGCCGTGTTGCCATGCCGCTTCGACGGTGGCCGCGGCTTCCGCATCGGGGATGTTGCGGAACATGTTGCCGAGCGGCGCAGTACCGAAACCAAGGATCTTGTTACCGGGCAGCTTGTCTTTGAGACTCATGATTTTCTCCAGGGAATGAGGGAAAGCGGGTTCAGTCTAGGTACGTCGGTTAAGTCTGTCCAAGACGGAATTCGACACACTTGAGTCCCCGGAGGTCTGAATGGCCGTTTCAAGGCCTGCCTCGATGACCCGCCCCGACACCCCGTTCCGGCAGGACGCCCGACCGGCAAGGATTTCGACCGAATTCACACCCGATTCGTGATTCCAGATAAAAAATCATTTGGGCCGGCAGCCGTTTTTCCCGGGCGCCGCGATACCTATATTGGCTGCACTCGCAACGACATCGACGTGGTTGCGGTTCACTCAACCCGACAGGTACCCATGATGAAAACGCTGATTTCTTCCACGCTTGCCGCACTGATCCTTTCCGCACCGGCGCTGTCGTTCGCGCAGCAGGCCGACCATCAACTGACCCGCGCCGAAGTGAAGGCCGAAATGGCCCGCCTCGCGGCGGTCGGCTACACCCCGGCGCAGGACCACAACCAGTATCCGGTCGCGATCCTCGCCGCCGAAAAGCGCGTGCGTGAAAACGCCGTCGCACACGATGCGCCGGGCACCGCACCGGCCGCCGCGACGTCCGGTTACGGCAGCGAAGCGCGTACCGCCGGCGAATCCGGCCGCGTGACGACGATCAACGGCCGCGACTCGATCTATCGCGGTCATTGAGCCGCGCCGACGCGCAAGAGCGCCCGCCTCCCGATACGCGCCACCGCTCGTCCCGCCCTTCCGCATGGCCGGCCCGAATCGCCTGAACAGGCATTCGGGCCGCGCGTCGTCGCTTCGCTCCTCGCCCTCGCGCTGCCCCGCCAAACCGGCTCGCACGTCGTCACTGCACGCAGCGATTCGTGACTGCGCAGTACAAGTTCTTATGCCGCTTCATCCGTTTATCCGCCGCGCGCCGCGCCGGATACTGCGCACCATCCGGCGCGAGGCGCCCCACTCGATATTTCGCACACGTATGAACCGATATCCAGGATTGAAGCGCATCGCGCGACCGGCCGTGCTGGCCGCCATTCCACTGGCCGCGCTCGTCGCGTTGTCCGGCTGCCGGTCGGACGACAAGGCGCCGGCCGCGACGCCGAACGTGATCGTCAGCGCGCCCGTCGCGCGCGACGTCAACGACGTCGACGTCTATACGGGCCGCTTCGAAGCGGTCGACACCGTCGACGTGCGCCCGCGCGTGAGCGGTTATCTCGACAAGGTCGCGTTCCAGGACGGCGCGACCGTCCGCAAGGGCGACCTGCTGTTCGTCATCGACCCGCGCCCGTATCAAGCGGCCGTCACGGCCGCGCAAGGCACGCTCGAACGCGCGCAGTCGCAACTGAAGCTGAGCCGGCAGGATTTCGAACGCGCCAGCATCCTGATCAGGACCGACACGATCGCGCAGAGCCTCTACGACCAGCGCAGGCAGGCCGTGCAAAGTGCGCAGGCCGAGGTGACGAGCGCGCAAGGTGCGCTCGAACACGCGCGGCTCGACCTGTCGTTCACGCGCATCGTCGCGCCGATGTCCGGCCGTATCAGCCGCAAGCGCGTCAGCGAGGGCAACCTCGTGAAAGGCGGCGACAGCGACGCGACCGTGCTGACGACGATCGTGTCGCAGGACCCGATCGACATCTACTTCGATGTCGACGAGGCAAGCTACCTGCGCTATACGCGCGAGGCGCAAAAAAGCGGCGGCAGCGCGTCGTCGCGGCAGGTCGCGATCGCGCTGCCGGGCGATGCGCAGCCGTCGCTGACGGGCACGATGGATTTCGTCGACAACCGCCTCGACGATTCGACCGGCACGCTGCGGCAACGCGCGCGCGTCGCGAATCCGGACCGGCGCCTGAGCCCCGGCCAGTTCGGCCGCGTCTATCTGTCGAGCCGCGTCGCGCATCACGCGCTGCTCGTGCCGGATGCGGCCGTCGCGACCGATGCGACGCGCCGCGTGCTGTATTTCGTCGACGCGAACGGCACCGTCGCGATCCGCCCCGTGACGCCCGGCCGCCTGTACGGCAACCTGCGCGAAATCGATGCGGGGCTGAACGCGGGCGACCGCGTGATCGTCGACGGCTTCCAGCGCGTGCAGGCCGGCGACAAGGTCAAGGCCGTGCCGCGCGCGATCGAAGCCGCCACGTTGGCCCGCGCGGCGAGCGGCACGACCGGGAGCGCGCAATGAACCTCGGCCGTCTGTCCGTCCAGCAACCGGTGCTCGCGATCGTCCTGTCCATCGTGCTGACCATCGCCGGTGCGCTGGCCTATTTCTCGCTCGCGGTGTCCGAGTATCCGGACATCGCGCCGCCGACCGTCGTGATCCAGGCGACCTATCCGGGCGCGTCCGCGGAAACGGTGTCGCAAACGGTGTCGACGCCGATCGAACTCGAAGTGAACGGCGTGGAAGACATGCTGTACATGTACAGCCAGGCGACGTCCGACGGCAGCCTGAACATCACCGTGACGTTCAAGCCCGGCACCGACGTCGACAAGGCGCAGGTGCTCGTGCAGAACCGCGTCGCGCTCGCGACGCCGCGCCTGCCGGAGCCCGTGCAGCGCAGCGGCGTGTCGGTGCGCAAGTCTTCGCCGACGCAGCTCGGCACGATCTTCCTGTACTCGCCGGACCAGCGCTACGATCCGCTGTACGTGTCGAACTACGCGATCCGCAACGTCGCGGACGTGCTGAAGCGAATCGAGGGCGTCGGCGACATCAACCCGCTCGGCGCGCGCGAATACTCGATGCGCATCTGGCTCGATCCCGAGCGCGTGGCGTCGTTCGGCCTGAGCCCCGGCGACCTGATCGCCGCGGTGCGGGCGCAGAACACGCAGCTCGCGGGCGGCGTGGTCGCACAGGCGCCGATCACGAACCAGGCGTTCCAGCCGAACCTGATCTTCGAAGGGCGGCTCAAGCGCCCCGAGGATTTCAGCGACATCGTCGTCAAGCAGGGCAAGGACGGGCGGCTCGTGCGGCTGAAGGATGTCGCGCGCGTCGAAGTCGGCGCACTCGCGTATGCGACCGACAGCTACATGCTGCGCCACCCGACGATCGCGTTGCAGGTGCTGCAGCAGCCCGGCGCGAACGCGGTCGCGACGATGGATGCGGTCGAGAAGAAGATGGCCGAACTGGCCAGGGACTTCCCGAAGGGCATCGTCTACAACATCGGCTACAACCCGACCGCCTTCATCGGCGACAGCATCCACGAACTCGTCAAGACCATCTACGAAGCCGTCGTGCTCGTCGTGTTCGTCGTGCTGCTGTTCCTGCAGGGCTGGCGGCCGTCGATCATCCCGATCCTGTCGATTCCGGTGTCGCTCGTCGGCACGTTCGCGGCGATGGCCGCGCTCGGCTACTCGATCAACAACCTGACGCTGTTCGGCCTCGTGCTCGCGGTGGGGATCGTCGTCGACAACGCGATCGTCGTGGTCGAGAACGTCGAGCGGCACCTGTCGGCCGGCGCCGGGCCGCGCGACGCGACACTGCTGACGATGAAGGAGGTGGGCGGCGCGCTGTTCGCGATCACGCTCGTGCTGTGCGCGGTGTTCGTGCCGACCTCGTTCATTCCGGGCATCTCGGGCCAGTTCTTCCGCCAGTTCGGCGTGACGATCGCCGTGTCGACCGCGATCTCGTTCTTCACGTCGGTGACGCTCGCGCCCGCACTCTCCGCGATGATGCTGAAAGCGCACACCGGCGATCATGATGTACCCGCACCGGCGTCGCGCATGGCCGCGCCGTTCGCGCCGGCGATGCGCGTCGCGCGGCGCTTCTCGAACGCGTTCAACCGCGTGTTCCAGCGCCTGTCCGATGCGTATGGCCGGCTCGTCAGGAAGGTCGTGCGGATCATCCCGGCGATGGGCGTGCTGTACGTGGTGCTGATCGCCGCGACCGGCTACCTGCTCGTGTCGAGCCCGAAGGGCTTCATTCCCGCGCAGGACCGCGGCTACCTCGTCGTGCTCGTGCGGATGCCCGACGGCGCGACGCTCGAACGCACGAGTGCCGTCGCGCGCAAGATCGAGGACATCGCGCTGTCGGTGCCCGGTGTCGCACGCGTGCCGGTGTTCTCCGGCGTGAACGCGGCGACCGGCACGAACTCGGCGAACAGCGCCGGCCTGTTCCCGGTGTTCGAGCCCTGGCCCGAACGCAAGGCGCGCGGCCTGACGATCGACACGATTGCCGCCGAGATGCGCAAGCGGCTCGCGGCCGTCACCGAGGCGTCGATCGTCGTCGCGATGCCGCCGCCGGTGCAGGGCCTCGGCAGCACGGGCGGTTTCGCGATGCGGCTCGAAGACCGCAACGGCCTCGGCACCGCCGCGCTCGCGAAGGCGACGCAGGATCTGGTGGCGGCCGCGAACCGCACGCCCGGCATGGTCGGCGTCTATACGCCCTACTCCGCGACGAGCCCGCAGGTGCATGTCGAGCTCGACCGCGAGAAGGCCGAGATGCTCGGCGTGCCGAGCCAGGCCATCAACGACGCGGTCGAGACGTATTTCGGCTCGACCTACATCAACGACTTCAACATCGTCGGGCGCACCTATCGCGTGACCGCGCAGGCCGACCTGCCGTTCCGCGTCGGCGCTTCCGATCTCGCACGGCTGAAGGTGCGCAACCGCGACGGCGAGATGGTGCCGATCGGCAGCGTCACTCGCATCGACGACACGCTCGGCGTCGATCGCGCGCCGCGCTACAACCTGTATCCGGCCACCGAGATCAACGGCGATACGGCACCGGGCCTCGGCTCCGGCTTCGCGATCAAGACGATGGAATCGCTCGCGAAACAGGTGCTGCCGCCCGGCATTTCGTTCGAATGGACCGATCTGTCGTATCAGCAGACCACGGCCGGCAACACGGGGCTGCTCGTGTTCCCGCTGTGCGTGCTGCTCGTCTACCTGGTGCTCGCCGCGCAGTACGGCAGCTGGAGCCTGCCCGTGTCGATCCTGCTGATCGTGCCGATGTGCCTGCTCGCTGCGTCGCTCGGCGTGCGCGCGCTCGGCCAGGACGTGAACATCCTCACGCAGATCGGCTTCATCGTGCTGGTCGGGCTCGCCGCGAAGAACGCGATCCTGATCGTCGAGGTCGCTCGGCAGCTGGAGGCCGACGGCACCGAACTCGTCGAGGCCGTCGTCGAAGCCTGCGTGCAGCGGCTGCGCCCGATCGTGATGACGTCGCTCGCGTTCATCCTCGGCGTGCTGCCGCTCGTGATCTCCGAAGGCGCCGGCGCGGAGATGCGCCAGGCGGTCGGCGCGGCCGTGTTCTTCGGGATGATCGGCGTGACGTTCTTCGGGCTGCTGTTTACGCCCGTGTTCTATGTGATGGTTCGCCGGCTCGCGTTGCGCAAGGCCGCTGTCGCGACCGTCGCGACGGAGGTGGTGCAATGAAGTTCGTTCGACTCGTGGCCGCGCTGTCCGCGGCGGCCGTCCTGACCGCGTGCACGAGCGCGCCGGTCGCCACCGTCACGCCGCCGCCGCTGGCCGCGACCTATGCGAACGCGGATCTCGCGGCCGGCGGCCCGGCCGCCGACACCGGCGCGTGGTGGCACGCTTTCCACGACCCGATCCTCGACCGGCTGGTCGACACGGCGCTCGCGAACAACCTCGACCTGCAGGCTGCCGTCGCACGCATCGACGCGGCGCGCGCGGTGCGGATCGGCGCGGCGTCGCAGTGGTTCCCTTCGGTCGACCTGAACGCGGGCGCCGGCCGCCAGCGGCTCTCCGCCTCGCAGGCATTCCCGACCGATACGCCGACGACCGGCAACGCGTTCGACCTGAATGCGAGCCTCGCATGGGAAATCGACATCTTCGGGCGCATCCGCCAGGGCGTGTCGGCCGCCGACGCGGATATCGCGTCCGCGCAGAACGATGCGGCGGCCGTGCGGATCGCAACGATCGACGAAACCGTCCGCACCTACGTGACGGTGCGCGGGCTCGAGCAGCGGCTCGCGCTGGTCGAGGCCAACGCGTCGAGCCAGCGCAGCACCGAGGAATCGACGCGGCGCCTGTTCGACGCGGGCGTCGTGCCGGTGGCCGACGTGGACCGCGCCGCCGCGCAGACGGAAACGACGCTGGCCGAGCTGCCCGCGCTGCAACTTCAGCGGCAGGCCGCGATCCACCGGCTGTCGATCATCACAGCGTCCACGCCGCAGGCCATCTACGCGCGCGTCGATCCGCCCGCACCGGAACCGGTGTGGACGGCCGCCGCGCCGGGCGTCGGCACGCCGGCCGACTTGCTGCGCCGCCGGCCCGACGTGCGCGCGGCCGAGGCGCGCGTCGTCGCCGCCTATGCACGGATCGGCGTGGCGGAGGCCGACCTGAAGCCGCACCTGCAACTGATCGGCGTGATCGGTGCGGCGATCGACGGCTTCTCGGGCGCGACGCTCGCGCGTTCGCTCGCCTGGATGGCCGGCGCCGGTGCGAGCGCGCCGCTGTTCGACGGCGGGCGCCGGCGCAGCGTCGTCGCGTTGCGCCGCGCGCAGGCCGCACAGGCGGTCGCCGCGTATCGCTCGACGGTGCTGACGGCCGTCGGCGACGTCGAGACGTCGATTGCCGCCACCGCCCGCGATCACAGCCGGACCGAGCGCCTCGAACGCGCGGTGTCGAACGCACGCGGCGCCTATACGCAGATCAACCGGTCGTGGCGCAGCGGCGAATCGGCGTTCATCGATACGCTGGAGGTGCAGCGTTCGCTGCTCGCGGCCGAGGATTCGCTCGCGCAGGCGCGCACCGAGGAAATGCTCGGCCGGGTCAGGCTGATGACTGCGCTGGGGCAGTAGGCGCGCGGTTCAGGTTCGACCGCTGCCGCGCATCGGTCGATACGCAAAGGGCGGCGGGTTCGATGTGATTCGAACCCGCCGCCCTTTTGCATGTCGCTTGGCCAGCTGCGCGCGGCACCGGCTCAGTCGATGTCGCCGCCTTCCTTCAACTGCGCGCTCAAGTAGTCGAGAAAACTGACGATGCGCGACGACAACGTCGCGTTCCGATAGAACACCGCGTGAATCGGCTGGCGGAACTCGACGGTATCGTCGACGAGCAGCTCGACGAGGCTGCCGTCGCGACGATGCGTGCCCGTCATGTAGTCGGCCAGGCACACGATGCCGGCGCCGCTGAGCGCGAGCGTCAGCAGCGTCTCGCCGCTCGACGCCTGCAGCGCCGGATGAATCCGGTACACGCCGCCGTCGGCGGTATGCAACGGCCAGTGGTTCAGCGTTTCCGGCTGCACGAAACCGAGCAGCGCATGGTTCGCGAGATCGGCGACGCTCGTCGGCACGCCGGCTTTCTCCAGGTAAGCCGGGCTCGCCAGGATACGCAGCCGGCTGCTGCCGAGCCGGCGCGCATGCAGCGTCGAATCGCGCAGCTCGCCGATCCGGATCGCCACGTCGGTGCGCTGTTCGAGCAGGTCGATGATCTCGTCGCTCGTATGGAGTTCGGCCGTGATCGCCGGATAGGCTTCGCGGAAGCCTGGCATCATCGGCGCGATCACGTGCTGCATGAACGGCATCGCCGCGTTGATCCGCAAGCGCCCGGACGGCGTCTCGCGCTGGCTGACGATCTGTTCCTCGGCAAACTCGACCGACGCGATGATGTCGCGCGCGTAGTCGAGAAAAAGCTTGCCCTCGTCGGTCAATTCGAGGCGGCGCGTCGTGCGGCGGATCAGCGTCGTGTCGAGCTTCTCCTCGAGGCGCCGCAGGATCCGGCTCATCACCGAGGTCGGCTGATGCAGCTTGTCGGCCGCGCCCGTCAGCGAACCGGTATCGGCGATGGTCACGAACGCGAGCATCTCGTCCAGGGTCGTCTTCATGGTCGGCAGTCTTCCGCAGTTTCAGAAACCGCCACGATAGTGCCGCCGCGCCGCTTTGATAAGCCGGCGCGCGCGCGAATCACAGTTGATTTCGATTCAATGATTCGCGGCGACTATTGTCCGAACAATCCGGCACGAAGCGCGAGGCCGCATACGCAAACGCGCCCGGGCGGGCGCGCTTTTCGTCAGACAAGGCAACGCCGTGTCAGGCCGCGACGGGCATCTCGTCGCGAATCCAGTCGAGCATCGCGCCGTGCGTCGGCGCCCACCCGAGTTCCTGCCGCGCGCGAAGTGCCTTCACGCGGCTGTTCGACGCGAGCGAGTCATGCGCGCGCGAATGGCCGAGCGCCCGCGCCGCATCCGCGATGTCCCATTCGACGATGGACGGCAAGCCGAGCCGCTCGCCGAGCGCATGGCCGATTTCCGCGAACGACGCTTCGCCGTTTTCCGCGAAGTAGAACGCACCGGGCGGCGCGGCATCGATCGCGCGCAGATACAGATCGGCGACATCGGCGACGTGCACGTTCGACCAGCGGTTCAGCCCCTTGCCGATCACGCGCACCGCGCCGGCATCGCGCGCGATCGCCGCGAGCAGCGGCAACTGCGCGCTGTCGCGGCGGATGCCGAGGCCGTCGCCGTAGATCATGCTGTTGCAGATCACGGCCGAACGGATGCCAAGATTGGCCGACGACATCACGAGCCGGTCGATCGCACGGCGCTCGGCCTTCGCGGGTTTGACGACGGGCGTCGTCTCGTCGAATACGGGGGCATCGCCATGCGCGCCCTGTGCGTCGTCCGCGATCACGCTGGTGCCGCTCGTGTGCACGAACATCTTGCCCGAGCCGCTCAGCGCGGCGATGATCGCCTCGACGGCCTCGCGATGATCGCTGCTCGCCGCGTTGACGACGCAGTCCGCGTCACGCGCGAACGCGTGCAGCAGCGCCGAGTCGTCGAGTGTGCCGACGACCGGCATGATGCCGGCCGCCGCGAGCTTCGCGGCGTTGTCGCCGTCGCGCGTCAAGCCGGTGACGACGTGCCCTGCCGAGACGAGCCGCGCGGCCACCGAGCCGCCGATGTAGCCGCTCGCGCCCGTCACGAATATCCTGATGCCTTTCATCTGCTGCTCCGAAAGCGAGACAGCCGGTACGGCAGACGTCTCGCGAAATGTCGTGCGTCGCAGTATCGGCGGCCGGCGTTGCGCGAGGAAGGGCGGCGTCGCGAAAACAGTTTTGAGCGCAACGGGATGATCGGCCGCGTCAGACAAATCCCTCGTCGACCAGCGTGCAGCCGTCCGCGGTGATTTCGTGCCGCTGGCCCGAGCCGCCGGCCACGCGGCTCCAGCTTTCGGACACGAGCATCGCCGCATCGCCGTCCGTATGCAGCGCATAGGCGAATCCGCCATACATGCCCGGCACGGCGAACCACATGCGTTCGGCCTGCGCGTCGAGTTCGAGTAGCGGTTCGAGTTCGGGCAGGCGCAGCGCGTCGACGCGCAAATGTGCGATGCGGCCGAGCATCATCGCGTGGAAATGGCGCTGGATGGCGAGCAGCGTGACGCCGGGCACGAAGCGTCGCGGCTGCGGCGCCAGCAGGTCGACCAGATGCCGATGCCCGCGCCGCCCGGCGATATCGACCGGGCGTTCGCCGTGGGCATCGCGCAGCATGCGCCACGCACCGAGCTGCAACAGTTCGGCGACGACCTCTTTCGGTGCGCCGCCGCAGGCGGCCTGATGCAGCGGCGCACGAAGCGACGTGCCGCCGAGCCGGGTCGCGTTGACGAGCGCACGCTCCTTCGCGACGAGTGCAAGCATCGTCGCCCAGTCGCCGTTCCTGGCCGCGTCGGCCAGCGCGTGCCGGGTCGCGACCTGCGCGTCGCCGAGCACGTCGGCGCCCGTGATGCCGTCCCATGTGATGCTCAACCGGATCTCCTCGTGTGTCGCGTTCGCGTGATCGCGTCGATCGCCCATCATAAGCGTTCGTCGCGGCTACGCGATCGCGCGGCGCTGCTTCGGGTCACGATTTCCCGGCGCCCGATCAGGCCACTGCCCGCACCGGCCCGTCGATCTGCGATGATGTCGGACGCGAGGCCACGCATCGCGCTCGCCTCGCACGGGCGCGCCGCACGCGCACCCGATCCATCCACCCCGACGAAGCATGCTCATCATGATCGACGTTTCCTCCATCACCGACGCGTTCGCCCCGGGCGGCGAGCCGACCCAGTACCGCGTATCGCCCGAGAAACTGATTTCCGGCGATCCGCTGCACACGCTCACACCCGGCTTCGCGAGTCCGTGCGGCCGCTTCTCGACCGGCATCTGGGAAAGCACGCCAGGCTGCTGGCACGTCGCATACACCGAAGCGGAATACTGCGAGATCCTCGAAGGTACATCGGTGATCACCGACCTCGAAGGCAACCGGAAGACCCTGCGTGCCGGCCATCGTTTCGTGATTCCGCCGGGTTTTCGCGGCACGTGGGAAGTCGTCGAACGCACGCGGAAGATCTTCGTCGCGTACGACGAGCAGCCGCCCGAATGAGCGGCGAGCGGGCGCGATCGACGCAGCATTGCACGACAGGTCGACGATCCGCCAGCCGCGCTGCATCGCCGCCGTGCGCAGTCGTTCGTCGGGATACGTCGCGACCGCATCGGTCGCCTTCCCGACAGCTCGGCACGCCGGCCGTGCGGCACGACCGGCGTGCCGGCGGAAACGTTACCGCCGGCCGTCGAGCGCCCCGAGAATCCCGTACGCGGCCTTCACGCGGTCTTCGTTCGGAAAGCTGCGGTTCGCGAGCATCACGATCGCGATCCGCTTCGACGGGACGAACGCGACATAGGTGCTGAAGCCGTTGGTCGAGCCCGTCTTGTTGATCCACGTATTCGCGCTCGGCGCCAGCGGCGGCTTGATCGCGGAGGCCGGCAACCCGTCGCGCAGCATCTTCATCGAGTTGCCTTCGAGCAGCGTCGGCAGCGCGACCGGATACGGATACTGTTCCCAGATCAGGTCCTGCGTCAGCGGCCCCGCGCGGAAATAGCCGGTGTGGGTGCGTTCGAGCGCGCGCTGCAGGCGCGGCGCGGTTTCGATCAGCCCCATGTTCGCCTGCACGAAGCGCAGCAGGTCGGCCGCCGTGGTCCGCACGCCGTAGGCCGGCTGCCACAGCATGCCGCCCGTCATCCGGATCGGCTTGCCGTCCTGCGTATAGCCCTGGGCGTAGTCGGCCTGACGTGCTTCCGGCACGTTGATGTACGTGTGCGTCATGCCGAGCGCGGGAAAGAGCCGCTGCTCCATCAGCACCGCGAAATCCTTGTGCATCGCCTTCGCGGTAAGCCACCCGAGCATGCCGACCGACACGTTCGAATACGTCCGGTATGTACCCGGCGCATGCGCGGGCCGCCACGCGTCGAGATAGCGGATCAGGCCCGCGTCGTCGCGGATGCCGTCCGGCACCTGCACCGGCATGCCGCCGGACGTGTGCGTACCGAGATCGAGCAGCGTCACGACACCGAACGGCTTGCCCTGCACGGCGGGCAGGTACTTGCCGACCGGGTCGGCCAGCGACAGTTCGCCGCCCTCCTGCGCGTCGGCCGCGAGCGTCGCGGTCAGCGTCTTGCTGACCGAGCCGATTTCGAACAGCGTGTCGCCGTTGACGGGCTTGCCGGTTTGCGTCGACATCACGCCGTAGTCGAACACGTAGGGCTTGCCGTCGGCGACGATGCCGATCGCCATGCCGGGAATCGCGTACTGCTTCATCAGCGGCGCGATGTGACGGGTCACGGTGTCGTGGAGCTCGTCCGGGGTGACGGCGGCCGCGCGGCCGGCCGTGGCGGTGACGCACGCGGCGACGAGCAGGGTCGCGGCGAAGCGTGTCGCGTTGAATCGCATGGTTGCGGTTCCTTCGATTTCTGATGGTTGCGTGGACAACAGATCCGGTCGCGCCGTGCAGACATCGCAGCGGCCGGCCTGCCGAAGCAGGACTATCCGCTGTAAGGCGTCCGTCAACAATCGACGTTATGTTGATCGAGCCTAAAGAAAAACTTATGGGCTTGGCGAAGGGGTGGATGACCGCTGCCGCCGGCGCGGCGGGCTCGATGGTTTGCGGGGAACGTCGGGCAGCACCGTCACGTGCACTGCCACGAGCGCGACACGTCGATGACGTTACCGTGCAAACGAGTCACGGCGCAGACAACACGACGGCTCGAGCGCGTTACCCCGGCAACCGGTCCAGAAACGCCAGCATCGCCGCGTTGAACCGCGCGGGCCGCTGCAGCGGTGCGAAATGGCTCACGCCGGGCAGGATCGTCAGCGTCGCGCCCGGGATCGTGCGCGCCAGGTACGCCGCATGCTCGGGCCGGATGAATTCGTCGTGCTCGCCCAGCATGATCGTGACCGGCACGGCGATCGCCGCGAGATCCTCCGCGCTGTAATCCGGTTGCGTGCGCATCATTTCGCTGACGGCCGCGACGAATGCGTCGAACTCGCCCGGTGTCGCGGAAAGCGCCGCATAGTCCTTGCGATGCCGCGCGAAGCAGCGGTCGAGCAGCGGGCCCGGCACGATCTCCTTCGTGCCGCCCGGGTCCATGTTGCATGCGAAGAAGAACACGCCGGCCGCACGTTCCGGCGCGCGATCGGCCAGCACGAGCGCGATGCACGCGCCGTCGCTCCAGCCGACGAAACGCGCACGGTCGACGTGCAGCGCATCGAGCACCGCGAGCACGTCCGACGCCATGCGTTCGTAGGAATAGGGTTGGGCGTCGCGCGTGCTGCGGCCGTGGCCGCGGCTGTCGATCACGATCGCGCGGTAGCCGGCCGCGAGCAGCGCCGGCACCTGGTTGCCCCAGTTGCCGCCGTGGCCGAGGCCGCCGTGCAGCAGCACGACCGGCGGGCCGTGGCCGAACGACGCGTGCCAGATGCGCGCGCCGTCGTGTTCGAGCCATCCTTGCGCGTCGGCCGCCGGCAGCGGCGTGCCGCCTTGCGCGTCGAAGCGGACGAGGTCGTCGTCGTCGAGTTCCGCATGCATCGTTCTGCCGTCCTGTCGAGGGAAACGCGCTTGCGATTGTAATGCGTGCGGCCGACGCAGCCGCATCCGCTCAGGCCTGCGTCGACACCAGCCCGCCCGCCGACGAGCCGCCCGTCTTCTCGACGGCGGCCGCGAGTTGCGAGATCGCGGTCGCCAGCGCCCCCGCGATCGCACCGGCTTCCGCGCTCAGCGACTGCTGTTCGACCGCCGCGGCCGGGTCGTCCTTCGCGCGCTGCGCGGCGCTCGCCATCTGGCGCTCGATCGTGGCCAGCTGCTTCTGCAACCGGTCGATCAACGCTTTCAGCTGTGCGACCGCCGGGTCGTCGGACGACGCGCCCGACGCACCGAGCGTTTCGCCGGCGGCACCGGTCGAACCCTGCGCGCCGGAAGTGCCTGCCGTACTCGTCGTACCCGTTGCGCCCGCGGCATTCGTCGCGCCATCGGCAGATGACGTCGCGGCGGGCGCGGCCGACGAAGCGTTCGCGCCCGGGCTGGCGTCCGCCAGCGAGGTGCGCGTGGTCGTGGAGAAATCGATCTGCATCGTGTCGGTCCCTGTATCGGTAAGCGAATCGTGGCTGGGGGAGAAATTACCTTCCAACTCGTTTACGGCATTCGTCACACGAAACTTGAGTAGCGGGGCCCGACTGATTTGGCGGAAGATCGCCGGTTTTAGTCGCGAAAGGGCCAGATTCGCGGCACCGCAGCGCTGATAAAATCGCGGCTTCGCCGGCGGAAGTCGCGCGCCCGTCGCCCCGGCGCACGAGCGCGCAACGCCGCCGGTTATACGACTCCCGCCCTTCCGGGCGCGGCACGCGACACGTGCCGACGCCGCGGTCGCGGCTGCGCGGGTCGCTTTTTCCGTTCGCCTGCGTGCCCCGCTCGCCGCTTCAAGCGGCGAACGCCGTCCGGCGCGCGCTCACTTCATCACGCATTCGAGGAACACACGATGGCCCGCATCGGCGCCTTCTGCATCACGACGTGGCTTGCCGCCGCGATTCTCTACTTCGGCCAGCACTCCGTCGCGATGATCGTGTTGAGCGGTGTCGTCGTGTTCGGCGGATTCGACCTGCTGCGTCCGTAAGCGCACAGGGCCACGCGGCCGCGCCCGGTCGCGACGGCCGGCGCGACTGTGATAGCCTCTCCCGCACCCGCACCGTTTGTCACGCGCACGCCGCGCCGGCAACCAGGAGAACGGAATTTGAATCATGGTTCGAACCGCCACCCGGCCGCCCTCGCCTGCAAGGTGTGCTCGGCCCGCGCCCCCATCTGCGGGCTGGTCGATTTCTCGCGCTGCGGCGCCGACTTCATTGCCGGGAAGAAAGTCGACCCGTATGCGGGCGTGCCGGTCTACTACCATGCTTGCGAGCAATGCGGCTTCACGTGGGCGCCCATGTTCGACAGCTGGACCCACGACGATTTCGCGCAGCATGTCTATAACGCCGACTATGCGCGCCACGATCCCGAGTATCTCGAGGTCCGTCCGCAGCAGCATGCCGACCTGATCTGCACCAGTTTTGCGGAAATGCGGGAAGGCCGGATTCTCGATTTCGGCTCGGGGCTGGGCTTGCTGGAACGGAAACTGGCGTCGCGCGGCTTCACGGACGTGACGTCGTACGATCCGTTCTCGCACCCGGTTCCGCCCGAAGGCACGTTCGACACGATCCTGTCGTTCGAGGTGTTCGAGCATCATCCGGCGCCGTTCGACCTCTTCGACCAGATCATGCGTTACCGGAAACGCGACGGCGCGCTGCTGTTCCAGACGTCGCTGATCAGCCGGGAGATCATCGAGCGCGGCATCGAGCAGTGGTGGTACTGCGTGCCGCGCAACGGGCACATCTCGTTTCACACGCCGCAGTCCCTGACGCTGCTTGCCCAACGCCACGGGCTCGAATATGGCGCGTTCAGTCCCGAGCTACACGTCGTCTTCGATCGCGCGGCGACACCGCGCTGGCTCGACAGGTTTCTCAAGCCGTAACGGCTCGCCGGCGATCGGGCATGCAACGAACGCCGCGTGCCTTCACGCGGCGCTTGAACGGCTCGCCGCCGCTTGCACGGCATCGCGCCCACGCCCACGCCCACGCCCACGCCCACGCCGCCCTCAGCATGCCCCGAACGTCGGCACCGCCGGATCGACTGCCAGCGCGCGCTCGTTGAACACGACCGGCACGCCGCCGAGCCCAAGCCTGCAGTTCGGGCGGTCGAGCCGCCACCCGTCGACGCGCAGCGCGGCGCGCGACACCGGCGCACCGCTCGCATGCGGCAAATCGATCGTGATCTGCCGCTTCGCGCCCGGCATCAGGTTCAGGTAGTTGTCGCTGTAGAACGCGGGCAGCACGCGCGCACCGGTCGACGAATCGAATACCTGCAAGTGCGTCATCAACGCGAACGTCGTGCCGATGTTCGCGACGTCGACCGTGATGCGCGTCGTCGTGTCGTCGGTCTCGGCCGACGCCGCGCCGATGGCAACCGCCGCGCCCGGCATCGTATCGAGCGACGTATACGCGGTGTCGCCTCCGTCGCGCTGTCGCCAGTACACGTTCTCCGCGAGCGTATTGCCGCCCGCATCGGTCAGCACGAGCGACACGATGCACACGTCCGACTTCGCCGCGGCCATCGCCGCCTTCAGGTTCGCCACCACGCGATACGACGCCTTCGCGACGCCGCCGACGTCCGCGACAGTCCGGCTGCTCGACGTGCCGTCGAGGTTGTACACGCGCATCTCGACGCGGCCGGTGACGGCCGCCGCCGTGTGATTCGCGATCGTCACGTCGGCGGTATTCGCATCGAGGATCGCATTGACGCGACGACACCCGTGCCGCACCGCGAAGAACGACGCATGCGCGTCGAGGTCGTGGCTGTACATCTGCCACACGAAGCTCGGTTGCGCGGGGTTCGTCATCCACATGATCACGCCGGTGGCCGGCGACGTGATCTTCCCGGCCACCGGGCCGATCATCACGGCCGCGTTCGCCTCGTAGATCGAGCGGATGCATTCGTAGTTCATCATCTGCGCCTTGCGCACGAAGTCCGCGAGATTGCGGATCGCGCCGTAGCGCTGCGCCGTCATCGCGATGTAGCCGGCGCCGCCCTGCTTGCCGACCGACGGGTAATACGCGCCGTTGCCGTTCATGTCGCGGTCGGCCCAGAAGTCGTCCGGGCATTCATACGAGCCGGGCGGCAGCATCGATTCGACGCATTCGAGCGTCGGGATCGAATGCGAGCCGACCTCGTTGTGAAACGCGATCGACGTCGTGCCGTAGCCGCGGCTGAATGCCGCCTGCGGCGAGGCCCAGTTGTACGGGCCGCCGGACGAATAGCCGTTCACCGCGCCGGCGCCCGTATCGCCGGCCGAACTCGTGAGGCACAGGCGTTGCGGGTCGAGTTCGGCGACGAGCGCGTCGAGCCCCTTGACGAGTGCCGGCGGCGGCGCACCTTCGTTGCCGCCGCACCAGAGCAGGATCGACGGGCGATGGCGGTTGCGCGCGATCACGTCGCGGATGTTGTCGAGATCGCGCGGCACGTTGGCCGGCCCCGACCCGTCGCCTTCGGTCGAGAAGAAGAAGTCCTGCCAGACGAGGATCCCGTAGCGGTCGCACGCATCGAAGAAATCGTCGCTCGTGCTCTGCCCGTTCCAGTTGCGGATCAGGTTGAGGTTCGCGTCACGATGAAGCCGCACCTGGTTGAACAGCCGTTCGCGCGGAATGCGCTTCAGCGCTTCGTCGAGCCCCCAGTTGCCGCCCATCACGAGGATCGGCAGGCCGTTGACCGTGACGCTCAACTGCGGCCCCATGCCGATGTCGCGCACGTAGTCGATGCGGCGCAGGCCGACCTTCAGCGTGCGCTCGTCCGAGCGCCTGCGCGCCACCTCGATGCCGACCGTCACCGCGTAGAGGTTCGGTTCGCCATACCCGTTCGGCCACCACAGTCTCGGCTGCCTGATCGACAGCGCCGCGATATCCGACGACGTGAGTGACACCTTCGTCGTCGTACCCGATGCGGGAATCGCGATGTCGTGGCGAAACGGCGCGCCGTTGCCGACGGTGCCGACGACGGTCGCGACGAGATCCGCGCCGGAGCCGTTGTCCAGTTCGAGATCGAGCCGCAACTCGGCGCGCGACAGGTCGGTGGACAGCGTGTGCGCGACGTTGAGCGCCGCGATCCGCACCGCGCCGGTCGTGAACCATGCCACTGGCTGCCAGATGCCGAGTTCGCGATCGGGGATCGTCGGCAGCCAGTCCCAGCCCGCCGAGCAGAAGAAGGTCGGCCCGTTCTTCAGCGTGACGCCGGTCGGGCCGCCGTTGCGCCCGCCGCGCGTGACGCCGCTCGCGTAGCTCGGCAGCAGCGGCCCTTCCGAGCAATCCGGCTTGACGACGCGCACCGCGAGACCGGCCGCGCCGCCCGCTTGCGGCACCAGCCTCGAAATGTCGAATGCCCCCTGCTTGAACGCACCTTCGAGCCGGCCGACGGGCGCGCCGTTCAACCAGACCTCGGCGCAGTAGTTGACGCCGTCGAAGCGCAGCCACAGCCGCTGCCCCGGCTGCCGTGCGGGCGCCGTGAAGGTCGTCCGGTACCAGTAGTCGGTGTCCTTCAGCGTGTCGGGAATGGTGTCCGTGACGATGCGGCCGTAGAACGGGTCGGGATACTTGCCGTTGACGATCATGCTGTTCAGCACGGTGCCGGGCACCGTCGCCGGCGCCATCCCCGTCACGCCGGCCGCGCCCGACAGTTGCGCGCCGCCGGCGCCCGGCAGGCTGCTCGCCGGGGCGAACGTCCAGTTCTTCGTGAGATCCTGCGCGGCCAGCAGGCTGTGTTCGGGGTCGCCCGGCGCGACGGGCGTGACCGTCGCGGGGCCGTCGGTGCCGGGCGTGCCGGACGCACCGGCGGGCGCATCCATGTCGCCACCGCAGCCGGCGAGCCAGCCCGTGCCGACCAGTGCGGCGCCATACGACAGGAATGTCCGGCGTTCTTTCGACGTCATGTGGTTGTCTCCCGGATGATGCCGCCATCGTCGCGGGCACGCGTGCGGTGCGAGACCATACGCGCGCCGATCACGTTCACTGCGCGCCGGCCCGGCGCATGCGCATCACCGTCGACGGACTGCCGGCCGTCATCTGCGTATAGTCCGCGTTCGGCCCGGACGGCGGCGTCAGGTTGTCGGCGGCCGCCCATTGCGTCGGCGCCGCCGACAGCGTGTAGCTCATCGTGCCGCCATTGGCGATCTTGCCCAGCGGCAGCCATGAGCCCGCGTAGTCCGCGCCGTTCACCTTCAGCGACTGGATATACGCAAACGACGGGCGCCCCGCACCGTCCATCGCCACCTGCTTGTCGCTTTCGAGCCGCAGCGTCTTGCCGTTGCCGAACCAGACGGTGATCCCGCTGAACTGCGGCGTGGACAGCGCGAGCCCCGCTTCCGACGGAATCACCGGGAACATGCCGAGTGCCGCCCACACGTACCAGCTCGACGTCGCCCCCATGTCGTCGTTGCCCGGCAACCCGTCGCGCGCGGTCGTGAACGCCTTCGACATGATGATCGGCAGGATGTACTGCGCACCGCTCGGCTGCCCGGCCCAGTTGTAGCCCCACGGCGACTGGAACGACGGTTCGTTGCCGATGTACAGGCCGGTGGACGATTCACCGCCGTTCAGGTCGCCGGAGGCCGGCACGGTCGAGAACGGCGTCGTGATCGCAAACAGCGTGTTCAGCCGCGCGACGGCCGCCTGCTTGCCGCCGATCGCGTCGATCAGCGCGCTCCAGTCCTGTGCGAAGGTCCAGAAGTAGTTCGGCTCGGTCGATTCATGGAACGAACCCTGCACGAGCGTCCCCAGCGTGCCGGGCGCCGAGCCGGCCGGCGGCGCATTGCGCGCGGCGATCACCTTGTTCGTGTAGTCGAAGATGTTGCGCCACCACCCGGCCCGCGTGTACAGCGTGCCGATGTTGTCGGGCGTCACGCCGACCGACGGCGCGTTCAGCACGCTGGCGGGCAATGCCTGCAGGAACGCGGCCGCGGAACGGTCGCTCAGCACGCGCTCGATGGTGGCCGAAGACGAGTGACCGTCGTCTCCCTGCGACAGGTAGTGGGCCGTCAGGAAGTTGGCGAGCCCCGCGGCGCTCGTGCGGTCGTTGCATGCGCTCGACGGATCGAACACCGACTGCTTCGTCAGCCGCGCGGCCGACACCAGATCGAAATCGGTCGCGCCGAACCTGTACGCGCCGGCGATCACGTTCAGCGCGTTGTCGCCGGCCATCGGCGTCGAATCGTCGCTGCCGTCGACCCAGTGCGGGAACGCGCCGCACTGAAGCCCGTCGACCACGAGCGACTGCATCATGTCGCTCGTTTCCTTTGGCGCGAGCAGCGCCAGCAACTGCGTTTGCGACCGGTACGTATCCCACAGCGAGAAGCCCGTGTAGTGGTTGCCCGCGCCGCCCTGCGAGCCGTCGGTGCGCCGGAATGCGTAGTCGCCGACCTTTGCCGTCGCGCGCTGCGGAACGGTGCCGGTCTGGTCGACCGACGCCGGATAGCCGCCGCTCGCGTTCTTCGCCTGGCGCATGCTGCGGAATTCGCCGTTCGTGTCGCTGTAGAGCGTCGGCGTGCCGAACACGCGATAGAGCGCGGTGTAGAACTTCGTCAGGTTCGCCTTCTGCGTCGCGTTCAGCGATGCGGGCGCGGCGGCCTGGTCGATCTGGATCGTGTTGAGGCGGTCGTTCCACAAGCCGGACGCGTTGTTGCGCGCGTCGTCGAACGCGAGCTTTTCGCCTTCGGCTTTCAGGTTGGCCTGCGCATTCTGGATGCTGACGGACGAGACCCCGACCTTCACGGTGACGGTGCGGTCCGCGTCGGTCAGGTCGAACTGCAACGTCGCCGCACCGTTGCTGACGGTATTCACCGCCGACGTGCCCGCCTGCTTGCGCAGCGGCTTGTCGAAGGTCGCGTAGAAATACACGGGCGCGTTCCACACCGTGCCGTACGGCGTGCAGAACGCCGGCGCGACGGCCTGCCCGCTCATCGACCTGCCGTCGCTCGCGAGCGCCAGCGCGACGTTGCTGGCGGTGACCTTCGTGCTGCCCGAATCGCTGTTGCCGTTCAGCTTCGCGTCGATCGAGAAGAAACCCTTGTCCTTGTCCGTGTACGTGAAGCGCGCGATGCCGGAACGCGCCGTCGCGCTCAGCTCCGTGACGATGCCGTTCGCGAGGCGGACCTTGTAGTACCCGGGTTCGGCCGTTTCATCCGCATAGCTGTACCCGATTCCGGTCGGCCGGCCGCCCGACGCGATCGCCTTCGCCGCATCGGACGGCAGCATCGCGACCGTGCCCTGCCCCGGGCACCCGACACCGCTCAGGTGGGTCACGCTGAAGAAGTCGATCGTGCCGCCCGCCCCGCCCGTCGACAGGTAGCCACCCGAGCCGTTGAAGTTGTAGCGCGGCGTGTTGGGCCCGAAATTCACCATCCCGAACGGCACCATCGCGCCCGGGCTCACGTTGCCCGCGTAACCCGAGTCCGAGTTGACCTGCGTGCCGATGAGCGGATTGACGAACCGGGTCAGCTGCATGTTGGTGCGCCTGGGCGGCGCCGGCTGATCGGGCTGCGACGGCCCGGAGGGGTCCGAAGTCGGCGGCACTGTCGACGGCGTGTCTCCCGCGCCGTTGCTGGCCGTCTTAACACCGTTCACGTCGTCGCCGCCGCACGCGGCAAGCGCCGCGCAAGTCAGCGCGGCGACGAGCAAGAGTCGTGGATGTCTCATTTTTTCGTTTAGTACCGTTAATCAAAACGATTGTTCCGGCGCCGCGATCATCCGGCACGCCGCGCGGCTTGCGGCCCTGCGCGGCACATCGATACCGCGCGGCGTGACGCCGACTGGCCCTCCAGGCGACGTCACGCCGGCTCGTTACATGCGAATACCCCGCGACGATAGTTGCTGACGCAACCGTCGCCTCACCGCCCTGTCTCCGGGAACGTCACATCCTTCCCAGGGGCTTACAGTGCCGTAACGACTGTTTATTCACCACGAGAAGTTTCCCGAATTTTCAGTTTGTTTAACTAAACAATCGGGCGTTAATCAGCTTCGGGTACGCATTCCCGCCATTTGTTGCGTTGCAACGGCGGCGCACCGGGAGGTGCATTGACAGGCGCCCGGCGAACCCGGGCGCCGCATGAACGTGAAGAACTGGACGAACGGATGCCGTGCGCGTCAGCGCGGCAACGTCCGCAACGACGACGGCCCGCCCGTCAGCGCGATCCGCTTGCCCGTATCGCGCAGCTTGCCGCCTTCCACCGCATAGAACGCCAGTTGCCGCTCGACGTTGAACTGCACGATCACGTGCCGGCTGTCCGCGGTGAACACGATGCCTTGCGCGGCTTCGCCGCCGGGCACCTCGCTCACCTTCACGGCCTGCCCGTTACGGATTTCGAACAGCAGCACCTTGCCGATCTTGTGGCGGCCCGGATTGTCGGCCGTCAGGTTCGAACCGTCCATCGCCTGCACGGCGATCCACTTCCCGTCCGGCGAAATCGCGACGCCTTCCGGCAGCGACGGCACCGTCAGGTACTGGACCGTGCGGAACGGCACGCGCGACACGTCGATCAGCGCGACCGAATCGGCATCGCCCGCGAGCGTGCCCGTATAACCCGGCAGCCCGGCCAGCCCCACGTTGCTGACGACGGCCCAGCGGTTGTCGCTCGACACGTCGATCGTGTAAGGCGCGACGCCTGTGCTCAGGCGCGACCCGCTGTCGGTCACCTTGCCGTCGTCGACGTTCAGCACCGCGATGCCCTGCTCGTCGCGCAGCGACACGAGCGCATGCTTGCCGTCGTGCGTGAAGCTGATCCCGGCCAGCCGCTTCTTGCCGATCTTCAGGCTGCCGTCGAGCGTCACCTGCGTGCCGTCGATGCGAAGGATCGACACGCTGCCGTCGACGTTCGCGACGAGCGCGAGCTTGCCCGAGCGGTCGATCGCGATCCCTTGCGGATGCGTGCCGAGCTCGATGCGCGTGACCGACGGCGGCGCGGCGTCGAGATTCACGACCTGCAGGAACGTGTCGAACACGAGCTGCTTCGCGGCCGTGTCGTAGCGCGTCGGCGCGCCGACAAGCGCGAGCTTCGCGTCGGGCGTGATCGCGACGGCCTGCGGCGGCCCCTGGATGCCGTTCTCGACGTCGACCTGCCGCGCGACCTTCGGCGGGAACGTGCTGGCGTCGAGCAGCGTCAGCGTGTCGGCGGGCGGCGAAGCGAGATAGGTGTCGCGGCCCTCGACACGCTGGTACTTGCCGTCGTTGCCGGACACGATCCAGTCGGCGGCGTGGGCGGCAACGGCCGTCGTGGCGAGGGTCAGCGCGGCGAGCAGGCGCGCGCTGCGCGGGCGGAAAGGATTCGAATGCATGGCGGTCGGTTCTCCGGATCGGTTGCGGATGCAATGGTTGGCTCGACCCTGCTGCTCGACGGGTCAAACCACCGCATGATGCCCGAAAGCCGCCGAATCCGGCGTCCCGCACCCGGTTCGTTTCGGTCAACCCGTCCGTCGCGCGCCGGACGGCCACTCGCCGACGTCGTCGAGCGGATACACCGGCCGCGCCAGCCGCTCGTAGTGAAACAGCCCGTAATCCGAGCCCGTCACGCCGCGGCTGTCGCACTCGACCAGCGCGGCCGCGATCGGCACGAACACCGGCCGGCAATACATCCGCGATTTCAGCAGCAGGAAGCGTGCGCGGCGCGGATCGACGCCGACGCTCTCGAACACGCCGAGGTCCCACGGTTCCTGCGTACGCTCGGTGATGACGAGCGTGGCCGCGCCGATATCGAGCACGGCCGTGCGGCCCATGTACGCGCGCTGGCCCGTGTAAGTCGGCCCCGTGATCACGTATTCGCCGTCGGTGAGCGCACGCACGACGCCGGTCGCGCGAAACGGCTCGCGCCGCACGCCGCCGTGCGACGGCAGGCGGTTGCCGACCGGCACCGTCACGGTCGCGCCGACTCCCGCGTCGATCAGCGCCGCGACGGCCTGCGGGTCGCACAGCGGCCCGCTGACGATGCCGTCGAGCCCGTGCGCGAGCGCGGCCTCGAGCAGGTCCATCGTGTCGCACGGGCCGCCCGACATGCAGTTGTCGCCGTGATCGAGCATCAGCACGGGGCGATCCGCGTCGCGCGCGAACGCCGCCGCCTGCGCGACCGATTCGGCGAGCGGCGCGCTGCGATAGACGAATTCGTCGCGCGCGTCCCAGATCTGCCGAGCGATGCGCTCGGCCGCCGCGTCGGCCGCGGCGCGGTCGCCGTCGGCCACCACCACGACGCTGATGCACGGCGCCGGAATGTCCGCAAGCGAGAAGCCGGGCAGCACGGATACCGCGAGCATCCCGTCGGCCTCGGCCGCGCGCGCGGCCTCCACCGCGCGCTTCATCGCGCCTTCCGCGCTCGCGCTGCGCAACGTCGATGTCATCAGCGGCGGCTGCCGCCATGCGAGCACGGGCCGCGCGCGACCGTGAAGCCGGTCGAATAGCAACCGTGCCGCATGCTCGCCCGTCTCGTACATGTCGACGTGCGGATAGGTCTTGAAACTGACGATCACGTCCGCGTGATCGACCATCTTCTGCGTGACGTTCGCGTGCAGGTCGAGCGCGACCGCGATCGGCGCATCGGGCAGCGCCGCGCGCACGCGTTCGAGCAGGTCGCCCTCGCCGTCCGCGCTCTGCTCGGCGACCATCGCGCCGTGCAGGTCGAGCATCACGGCATCGCAACCCGGCGCGGCCGCGACGATCGCATCGCAGATCGCCGCATACGCGTCGGCCGCGACCGGCCCGCTCGGGTTCGCGGCCGCCGACACGGGCGTGACGATCCCGGCGCCTTCACGCTCGGCCGCGTCGAGGAACGCGGCCATTGCGGTGCGCATCCCGCGATTCGCGCGATACGCATCATCGCCCCAGTCGGGGCCGTTGCGGCCGAACGCGGCGAGCGGCGTCGGCACCGGCGAGAACGTGTTCGTCTCGTGGTTCATCCGGGCGATCAGGATCTTCATCGTGTACTGCCCTTCGCGTTCGCGGCCGTATCGCGTCGGCCCGCTGCCGTCTCCTTCACCCGCATCGTCGAACTCCCCTCAATCGATGAAACGATGAAACGACGCGGCACGCGCAGCGTGCCGTCGCCGGAATCGCGCCGCCGCCCGCCGGCTCGCTCGTCGCTTGTCGTCGCGAACCGGGGCAGGGGCGCGCGTCGCTCAAGCGTACCCCGTCGTGCCCTTCGTCTCCAGATATTCGACGAGGCCGAACTCCGCATACTCGCGTCCGTTGCCCGAGCGCTTGTAGCCGCCGAACGGCGCGGCCGGGTTCCACGCCGGATAGTTGATGTGCACGTTGCCGACCCGCAGCCGTGCCGCGACCCGGCGCGCGCGCTCGAGGTCCTTCGTCTGCACGTATGCCGCAAGCCCGTAGACCGAATCGTTCGCGAGCGCGATCGCCTCGTCCTCGGTGCGGTAGGTCAGGATCGACAGCACCGGCCCGAAGATCTCCTCGCGCGCGATCCTCATGCCCGGCGTGACGCTGGAGAACACCGTCGGCTTCACGTAGAAGCCGTCGCCGAGCCCGTCGGGCCGACCGGGGCCACCGGCGACGAGCGTCGCGCCTTCGTCGATCCCGCACTGGATCAGCTGCTGGATGCGATCGAACTGCGTGCGGCTGACGACCGGCCCGATGCCCGTTTCCGTCGAACGCGGATCGCCGACGACGGTGCGCGCCGCCTCGTTGCGCGCCGCGGCCTCGGCTGCGGCAAGGTGGTCGACATGCACGAACATCCGCGTCGGCGCGTTGCACGACTGCCCGCTGTTGCTGAAGCAACTGCGCGCACCGCGCGTGACCGCATCCTCGATGTCGGCATCGGGCAGGATCAGGTTCGGGCTCTTGCTGCCGAGTTCCTGGTGCACGCGCTTCACGGTATCGGCGGCCGCCTTCGCGACCTCGACACCCGCGCGCGTCGAACCGGTGAACGACACCATGTCGACGTCCGAATGCCGCGACAGCGCGTCGCCCACTTCGTGCCCGTAACCGTGCACGAGGTTGAACACGCCCGGCGGCACGCCGGCTTCGTGCAGGATCTCCGCGAACAGGATCGCGCTGAACGGCGCGATCTCGCTCGGCTTGAGCACCATCGTGCAGCCGGCCGCGAGCGCCGGCGCGACCTTGCACACGATCTGGTTGATCGGCCAGTTCCATGGCGTGATCAGCGCGCACACGCCGATCGGCTCGTGCGACACCAGCAGCGAATCGGTCTGCGTGCTGAAGCGGAACGACTGCAGCGCGCGGATCGTCTGCTCGAGGTGCGCGGTGCCGACCGCCGCCTGCATCGCACGCGCGAATGCGATCGGTGCGCCCATCTCCTGGCTGATCGTCCGCGCGACCTCCTCGTAGCGGCGCTGGTAGATCTCGAGCACGCGCCGCAGCAGCGCGACGCGCTCGCCCACCGGCCAGCGCGAATACGTGTCGAAGGCCTGCCGGGCCGCGCCCACCGCACGGTCGACGTCGGCCGCGCCGCCGATCCTGAGCTGCGCATACGGCCGCGCCGTGCTCGGGTCGATCACGTCGATCGCCTTCGCACCGGCCGGGTCGAGCCACTGGCCGTCGATATAGGACTGTTGTGAGGTTCGCATCGAATGCTCCTGTGGTGACGGATGCCGGTGTCGCGCTCAGCGCGTCGCGCGCGCGAAGGTGTCGACGAGGATGTCGCGGATCTGCGCGACGAACCACACGATTTCGTCGCGCGACATCACGAGCGGCGGCGAGAACTGCACGATCGGCGTGCCTTCGTGATCGACGCCCGCGCGGCACAGCAGCCCCGCGTCGAAGATCGCGGGTGCGAGCAGCGTCGACACGAATGCCTGCGCGCTGATGCCGGCCGCCCAGCGGCGCGCGGCCTTGTCGGTCACGAGTTCGAGCGAGTAGTGGTAACCGTCGCCGCGCACGTCGCCGACGCACGGCAGTTCGAGCAGGCCGTCGAGGGTCTGGCGGAACACCGCTTCGTTGCGTCGGACGTTCTCGAGCACGCCTTCGCGCTCCATGATCGCGAGGTTCGCGAGCGCGGCCGTGCACGCAACCGGATGGCCGCCGTATGTCGCGCCGTGCAGGAACATCTGCTGCGGGCCGTCGAGGATCGTTTCCACGACCGCGTCGCTCGCGATCACGCCGCCGAGCGGCACGTAGCCCGACGCGATGCCTTTCGCGAACGTGATGACGTCCGGCTTCAGCCCGTAGCGCGCGGAGCCGAAATATTCGCCGAGCCGGCCGAACCCGCAGATCACTTCGTCGGCGACGAGCAGTACGCCGTGCCGGTCGCAGATGTCGCGCAGCCCGGCCGTATAGCCGGCCGGCGGCGTCAGGCTGCCGCCCGCGTTCTGCAGCGGCTCGACGACGATCGCGGCGACGGTATCCGGGCCTTCCTGCACGATCAGCGACTCGATCTCGTCGAGCAGATGGCGCGTGAACTGCGCTTCCGTCTCGCCCGCCGGGCGGCCGTAGCGCTTCGTGTTGCCCACGTGGCGCACGCCCGACATCAGCGGCTCGAAATGCTTGCGGAAGTTCGTCATCCCGTTCAGCGCGAGCGCGCCGAACGACGTGCCGTGATACGCGACGCGCCGCGCGATGAACTTGCGCCGCTGCGGCTCGCCGCGCGACTGGTGATACTGGCGCACCAGCTTGATCGCCGCTTCGTTCGACTCCGAGCCGCTCGACGTGAAGAACACGCGGTTCAGCCCGTCCGGCGCGAGCGTCGCGAGCTTGTGCGCGAGCGTGATCGCCGGCTCGTGGCCGACACCCCAGTTGGTGGCGAACGGCAGCCGCACCATCTGCTCGCGGATCGCGTCGCCGATTTCCGCGCCGTGGCTGTAGCCGACCTGCACGCAGTACAGCCCGGCCAGCGCATCGAAGTAGCGCTTGCCGTGGCGGTCGACGAGCCAGCAGCCTTCGCCGCGGTCGAACACGGTCAGCGCGTGGTCGCGATACGCATCGGCGTGCGTGAAATGCATCAGCAGGTGGCGCTTGCCGAGCGCCTGCAGGTCCGCATCGAGATTGACGTCAACGGCGTTCATGGTTCACTCCTCCTTCAGGGTTTCAGGTCCGGCGCGGCGCGCCCGGTCATTCAGTTCAACGACAGCGTCGGCGCCGGGCGCGTGAAGCCGCGCGTCAGCCATGCGAGCTGGCAGAGCCCGAGCACGAGCCAGCCGATGCCGACGTAGAACGTCTGGCGCGACAGCCCCGACCAGAGCCACACGTTCATCGCGAAGCCGAGCGCCGGCATCACGCCGAACGTGATCCAGCCCGCGAAGCGGCGATGCTCGGCGCGGCACAGATAACTGCGCATCACGCACAGGTTCACGACCGCGAACGCGACGAGCGCGCCGAAGCTGATCATCGTCGACGCGAGATCGAGCGTGACGAACAGCGCGGACAGCGACACGACGCCGACCGCGAGCGTCGCGCGCACCGGCGTGCGCAGCCGCGCATGCAGGTGGCCGAATACACGTTCGGGCAGCACCCGGTCGCGGCCCATCGCGAACAGCACGCGCGTCACGCTCGCCTGCCCGGCCATCGCGCTCGCGAAACAGCCGGCCACGTACACGGCGACGAAGAACGCAGACAGCGTGCCGCCGCCGATGCGCCGCATCAGCTCGAGGCTGGCCGAATCGAGATCCTTGAATGCATGCCAGTCGGGAAACACCACCTGCCCGACATACGCGATCAGCATGAACAGCACGCCGCTCGCCAGCGTGCAGAGCAGGATCGCGCGCGGCACCGTGCGCTTCGGCTCGCGCGTTTCCTCCGACAGCGTGGTGACCGCGTCGAAGCCGAGGAACGACAGGCACAGGATCGCTGACCCGGCGAAGATCGCGCGCGCATCGCCCGACGACGGCAACGCGACGGCCATCGACAGCCCCTCGCCTGCCGCGACCCGCGCCGATGCGATGACGAAGATCGCGATGAACACGAGCTGACTCGCGATGAGGATCAGGTTCACGCGATTGACGAGGCGGATGCCGACGATGTTCAGCCCGGTGATCAGCGCGATGCTCCCGACGATCCACACGCTGGCCGGCACCATCGGAAAAATCTGCTTCATGTAGATGCCGATCGCGAGGTAGCTGATCATCGGGATGAACAGGTAGTCCATCAGCAGCGCCCAGCCGACCATGAAGCCGGCCGACGTGCCGAAATTGCGGCTCGCGAACGTATAGGCGGACCCGGCGCTCGGCATCAGCCGCGCCATGTGGCCATAGCTGCGCGCTGTGAACAGCATCGCGACCAGCGTGACCGCATACGCGGCCGTCAGGTGCCCGTTCGTCTCGCTCGTGACGAGCCCGTAGGTCGTGAACACCGTCATCGGCAGCATGTACGCGAGGCCGAAGATCACCAGCGTCGCGAGACCGAGCAGGTGCGGCTTGCGGCGTTCGTCCGCGTCGCCGCGAAACGCATGTGCGGCGAAGTCCTGCGTCGCGGCGGCCGATGCGTATCGACCGGGGCTGTCGTTGTCCATGCTGTCCTCACGTAGGTGGCGTTCACGGCTTCAACACTCGTTCGCCCGGCACGGCCGGCGGCGCACGACTGGAAGAAAGTGTGGTGCGCCAAAAATTCCGCCACGAATGAGAAATGCGGACGTAATCGGGGGATATTTCCGGACACCCCGCCGCGTATCGCGCCGGCGCGTCATGCATGGTGCTGTGCCGCACTGGCGTTTTGCGGACATTCCGGCTATGTTCTACGCGACCCAGTCGCCCCGTCAGCACCATGGACACTCGATCTCATCGAAACCAGAGCCGGGCCGAGCGCAGCCTGCGTTCGTCGCTCGGCCTCGCGCGCCCGGCCGGACGCCAGGAGGACATTCCCGCCACCGTCCACGCGATCGCGGTCGCGCTGGACGAGTGCCGCGTGCGGCATATCGACGGTGCCGCGCTGCTCGAAGGCACGGGGCTCGGCGCGGACGAAGTCGCGTCGCCGAACCTGCACGTGAATCGCGGCCAGGAGCAACGCTGCTTTCACAACCTGCTGCAGCGCAGCGGCGTGCCGTCGATCGGGTTGTCGATCGGCGCACGGCTGCACGTATCGACACTCGGCCTCGCCGGCTACGCGATGCTGATCAGCGGCTCCGTGATGCAGGCATTCCGGTGCATGAGCCAGTTTCCGCTGTTCATGGGCCTGTATTTCGACGTGCGTATCGATGCGCATGCGGACGGCATGAGCGTGACCATCAGCCGCTACAACGGCGAGCCCGATCTCGAGGTGTTCCAGGTCGACATGTGCCTGTCGAGCCTGCGCCTGATCGTGTCCGACCTCGTCGGCAAGCCGGTCTGGCCCGCACAGGTACAGCTCGCGCGCCGCACGCCACGCAACGCGGCCGACTACACGCGCCACTTCGGCTGCAAGGTCGCGTTCAATGCCGGTGACAACCGGCTCGTGTTCACGTCCGTGAACGGCACCGAGATGCCGCTGCTCGCGAACGAAGTCAGCTTCAATGCGCTGCACGGCCAGTGCGAGGCGCTCGAACGGCAGTGGGCCGCGTCGGTCGGCACGCGTTTCGCCGATCGCGCGAAGGAGCTGATGGCGCGCGACCTCGCGCGTTTCAAGTCGATGACGTCGCTCGCGAACGCGCTGCACCTGACGGAGCGCACGCTGCGCCGTCGGCTCGACAAGGACGGCCTCACGTTCCAGTCGCTGCTCGACGACGTGCGCCGCGACGAGGCGGTGCGGATGCTCGACGATCCGGAGCTGACGGTCGCGGCCATTGCGGAACGTCTCGGCTACAGCGAGCCGCGCAGCTTCCGCCATGCGTATCGACGCTGGACCGGACACCCGCCGCGCGCCGGCGCCGAATCCGACACGTAACGCGCCATGAATGCCCGGTCGAAAGGCCCGGCGTACAAGCCTTCGCGCCGACCGGCCACGAGCCGGATTCATTGACGGTATCGGCCATTCCCGCACACGTCATGCATGACCTGCGTCTGCATGAGGTCGCGTTCGAGATGGCGGTTATCGTCCGGGCCGACTCAAGTAGAATGCGCGCAACCATCAAGCCGAGCGGGGCCACGCTTCCATTCCACTCGCACCGGCGCAACGCGAACAAGACGACACGAAACTGCGCAGCGGCATCCGCGGGCCGCGCCGCCCCATCCGGGCGCGCGCCACCGCGACGATCGCCCGCCGACGAAGCCTCCATGAGCAAACCGATCCTGTACCTCCTCGCCGGCAACGGCAGCGCGGCCGACTGGTGGGACGACACGCTGCCCCACTTCCGCCATTACCGGCCCGTGCCGCTGGAACTGCCGGGCTTCGGCGACAACCCCGCGCCGCCCTGCGAAGATCTCGCCGCGTATGCGCAAGCGCTGCTGGACGCGACCGAACCGGGCCACGCGATCATGGCGGTTGGCGTGAATGCGCTGCTGGTGCTGCACGCATTGCAACGGCGCCCCGGCCACTTCGGCCGCAGCGTGCTGCTCGCGCCCGTCGGTGCATTTCTGTGGGAACGGCGCCTGCCGAAACTGATGGCGCCGAAGCCGCTGCGCAAGACCATTCACTGGCTGCTCGCGCACTACCCGGCGCTGTTCGCCCGCAAGTTCTCGAACCTGACCTGGACACGCGCGCAGTACCGCCGCATGGGCGCCGGCTACGCGCGCTGCCGCGCGTTCCTGCCGCACTGGGATCTCGTGCGCGCCGATACCGCGCTGCCGCTGCTCGAGTGGGTCACCGATCGCATCGAACTCGTGTGGGGCGACCAGGACGCCGTGCTCGGCGTGCGCCAGGCCGCCGCATGGTCGGCCATCCTCGCGCGCGCCGACCTCACCGTCACGCTGCAGGCCGGCTGGGGACACTATCCGTGGATCGATGCACCGGCGGCGTTCGCGCAGTGGCTCGAAGCGGGCGACGCCGGCTTCGTCGCGCACACCAAGGGCGGGCGCCTGGCGCTGGCGACGATGGCCGGCCTGCCCGTGCCGCCCGCGCTGTCGCTGACCCGCGCCGACGATCCGCGCCTGCCCGGCTTTCTCGCGAGCCAGCCCGACGCCGAGTGGGCGATCCGCTCGTCGAGCCATGGCGAAGACCAGGCCGATGCGGCCAACGCGGGCCTGCACACCACGTTCCTGCGCGTACCGGCCTCGCAGGCCGCCGCGCGCGTGGCCGAGCTGCTCGACGGCGGCCTCGAGGAAACGGTCGTCCAGCGCTTCATCACGCCCGTGCTGTCGGGCATCGCGTTCGTGCGGCATCTCGCGGTCGAAGTCGAATGGGTGGAAGGCCACCTCGAATCGCTCGCCGACGGCCAGGCCAGCCCGCAACGCGCGATCCTGTCGCGGCTCGGCGAGCCCTGGCAGCGCGGCACGTTCCCGGGCGCGCACGGCCTGGGCGCGTCGCAACTGTGGACCTTCCTGCAACGCGTGCTGCGCGCGTTCCACTACGTGCCGGGCGATGTCGAATGGGCGTGGGACGGCACGCAGCTGTGGCTGCTGCAATACCGCCCGATCAGCAGCTACGGCTGGCACCGGCACCTGACCGCCGCGAACATCGCCGAGATCCTGCCGCCGCAGCCCAGCCGGCTGGTCGAGTACGCACAACGGCGTGCGGCCGGCAGCATCCCGGCCATCATGGCGCGCTGGGATGCGCGCGTATTGCAGGACAACGAACCATTCACCGCGCTCTACGGCGGCGCGTCGTACATCAACAACGACCTGTTCCTCGCCCGTCTCGCCGACTGGGGCGTATCGGCCGGCAACTACAGCGGCGAGATCGGCGGCGCGACCCCGCCGCTGCGCTGGCGCCCGCTGCGGCTGCTGCGTTCGCTGCCGGTGTTCTGGCGCATGCTGCGCGCCGCACGCGGGCATCTGCCGACGCTCGAACGCGGCCTGCAGCGCTTCGACCGGGAACTCGCGACGCTCGTCGAGCAACGCGCCGACGGCCGGCAGTTGGCTGACTGGTTCACGCGCTTCTACGTGTTCGTCGTGCAGGGCAACCTGTGCATCGCATCATCGCTGGCCAGCAGCGGCGGCGCGCTCTGGGGCCGTCCGCCGACCGCGTATGGCCAGCTCGAGAACAGCCCGCATCGCCTGCCGTGGGAAACCGATCCGGGCACCGCACGGCCCGCGCCCGCCGATCTGCCGTTGCAGGCGTTTCCCGACTGGCCGCTGCCCGTCCGCGTGCTCCACGCGCTCGGCGCGCCCGGCATGCGCGGCTGGTATCTGCAGGTGCGCGAGTGGTATCGCGACAACCTGATGCGCGTGTTCTTCCGCCTGCATCACGCGATGCCGGCCGCCGACCGCGACGCATGGTTCGCGCCCCATCCCGATCGCCGCGAACGCAACGGCAGCTTCTGGCAGGACGGCAGCGAAGGCACCGACGAGGCGGCCGGCTTCATGATCTATCCGGGCCACACGCAAGGCGTGCTCGGCCGCGACATCCTGCTGGAAGACACGCTCGACCCGGGCCGGCACGCGCAGTACCAGGCCGCGCGTGCGGTGATCGCGCGCATGGGCGGCCGGCTGTCGCACGGCGCGACGCTGCTGCGCGAACTGCGCAAGCCGTCGGCCGTGCTGCCGCGCGTCGACGCGGCGTGGATCGGGCGCGAGGTGCGGCTCAGCGACGGCCGGCTGACGCTGGTCGACTAGGCGCGACGCGGTTGCCGCGGGCCCGGGCGCGTACTCAGCGCACCGGCGTGCGGAGTTTCCCGTCGACCTTCAACGTACGCCGGTCGTGCGCGGCTTCGTATTCGACCGTCTGTGCCGGTGTGACGGCGCCGTAGGAACGGCCGTTCACGTAGACGATGCCGTCCCGCAGCTCGATCCGGTCGCCGTTGACCGTCGCGGTGGCCCGTTCGCCCTGCAGCACCGCGCCCGAGCAACCGGCGGTCGAAAAGCTGCGCACCGACGTGCCCGGCATCGCGGCGATCCCGCCCTGATCCGCCGCATGCGCCGCGCTGCAGGGCGGCGCATCCATGCTGCCGGCCGCGTGAACGGCACCGGCACCGATCCCGCATCCGGCAAGCAACGCAATCGTCATCGGCTTCAGATTGTTCATGGTGGGCTCCGTTGTCCGCCGCCGCGGATCGATGACCGGCCGACACCCGTGCTCGCATGACGGGGCGTCCGGATGCATCGAGTATGCGTCCGGTTCGCGGCACTCCGCCATCCGCGCCAATACCACTCACCGCCCGCCCATCCGTCCCCGTGATCCGCGCCGACGCCGGCCCCGCAAGCACCGCTCGGCACGACGCGTCCCGATGAAAATCCGCCTTGATCAAGTTGCGACCCGCAACTATTATTGATTGCGATCCGCAACCTTTCCGGGCTGACCATGGACCTCATCGACGCTCCCGCCAAGCCTCGCGAAGCAACCATCCTCGAGCTTCGCGACTTCTCCCGCAAACTGGTTCGCGAGCTCGGCTTCATGCGCGCGACGCTGGCCGACAGCGACTGGGCGCCTTCGGCGGTTCACGCGATCCTCGAGATCGGGATGGCGCCCGGCATCAACGCCCGCGATCTGGGCAACATCCTGCGGCTGGACAAGTCGAACACGAGCCGGCAACTCGCGCGGCTCGAGGCGGCCGGCATCGTCGAACGGCGCGTGTCGAGCGACGATGCGCGCGCGACCGAGCTGTACCTGACCGCCGACGGCAAGAAGCTCCAGAAAAGAATCGACGCGTTCGCGACGGATCAGGTGTCGAATGCGCTGCGCCGCATGGTGCCGGCGGATCAGCAGGCGCTGCTGCGCTCGCTCGCGCTGTATGCCGATGCGCTCGCGCAGGACAACGCCGCCAGGGCAAGCGCCGCGACACCCGATGCGCCATCGATCCGCGAAGGCTACCAGCCGGGCTGCATCGGCGATATCGCGGGCCTTCACGCGCGCTTCTACTCGGAACACTGGGGATTCGGCGCCTTTTTCGAAAAGCGGGTGGCGACCGAGCTGGCCGAGTTCGCCGGTGCGCTGCCGGCCGACGGCAAGGCGCTCTGGCTGTGCCAGGAAGACGGACGCACGCTCGCGTCGCTCGCGATCGACGGCGACCCGGCAACGGGCGTCGCGCACCTGCGATGGTTCATCGTGAACGATGCGTTGCGCGGTTCAGGCATCGGGCGCCGGCTCATGACGGAAGCCATGCGCTTCGTCGACGCGCAGCGGTTTCGCGAAACCTATCTGTGGACGTTCAAGGGCCTCGATTCGGCACGCCACCTGTACGAGTCGTTCGGCTTCACGCTGACGAGCGAATCCGCGGGCACGCAATGGGGCACGGAGGTGGTCGAGCAGCGCTTCAGCCGGCCGGGGCCGTCCGGCGGCTGAGGGTCGACGGGCCGCCTGCGCCGCGACGCCCTTCATGGTTTCTCGACTGCCTTTGCGACTGCCTTTGTGACGATCGTTCCGGCGCGATCCATGCTGCAGGCCGTCGAATATTCTCATCACTTGACCCCCGTCATGGCCGCTCGAGCCGCGTCGCGTGCGCGGTTCATCCGTTATCGCGATCACGCCGAACGCCTGCATCGGCCTGCGAATCACTAGGGAAAATCCTGAGACATCCTTACAGCGATTTCCCTGATGATTCACGGAAGCGTCATGTTTCGGCGATCCAGCGGTCCGCCAAGCTTTCAGTTCGCGTCTCGAAACCGATGACGCATCGCGGCAAATTCGATGACTGCGGCCTGAAACGGCAGTCGCTGGCGAATCGTCAGGTGTTCAATACTTTCAACAACCCGGTCGAGAGTAAACGTGAGATTCCGTGGCCCGCTGGTGCGGTGGAGACGAGGCGATGCGCGAAACCTGCGCGCCACGATCGCGTCCACCGACGACAGTGGTGACGGCTGGCAAAGTCCTCGCCTGCATCTGTCGATCTACACCATCCTGTCCTGCCGCTCCGTTCGCCGCCACAACGCCGTCGCCGCGCGTGCATACGTCGCGATCCATACCGACGACGTGGCCTCGCTGCTGCCTTAGCGCTTCCCCCCTTTCCCTGTATCCGTTCGACCTGCCCGCCGTGTCGCCCGACCGGTGACGGAATCCGCTCGCGCTTCGTTTCCGTGCGAGCCGGCCCGCAATCGAACGGATTCCTGATCGTCGTGCACCGCGCTCGCTCACCGCGAGCGGTGCTCGCGCACGCCCGCTTCACCCGATGAACCGTCGCGCACCGGCCCGCGCATCGCGGATCGACACGCGCCCTGAAAATGGAAGACTTCGTCATGCGAATCCGCACGCTTGCCCGCAGCATTGCAACCGCCGCCACCCTGTCGGTCGCCGCGTCCGCCGGCACGACCGCCCACGCGGCCGGTGAACTGAACATCTACAACTGGTCCGACTACATCGCACCGGACACGGTCCCGAACTTCCAGAAGCAGACGGGCCTCCACGTCCGCTATGACAACTACGACAGCGACGACACGCTGCAGGCGAAACTGATGTCGGGGAATTCCGGCTACGACATCGTCGTGCCGACGTCGAACTACATGGCCAAGCAGATTCAGGCGAGCGTCTACCAGCCACTCGACAAGTCGAAGCTGCCGAACCTGTCGAACCTCGATCCGCTGCTGATGAAGATGGTCGCCGACGCCGATCCGGGCAACCAGTACGGCGTGCCATGGGCCTACGGCACCGACGGCATCGGCTACAACGTGCAGGCCGTGAAGAAGGCGCTCGGCGACAAGGCGCCGGTCGACAGCTGGGCGCTGGTGTTCGATCCGGCCAACATGGCGAAGCTCAAGAGCTGCGGCGTGTCGTTCCTCGACCAGGCCGTCGACGTGTTCGCGGCCACGCTGCAGTACATGGGCAAGGACCCGAACAGCACGAACCCGGCCGACTACCGCGCGGCGTACGAGGTGCTGAAGAAGGTGCGCCCGTACATCACGCAGTTCAACTCGTCCGGCTATATCAACGATCTCGCGAACAACGACCTGTGCGTGTCGTTTGGCTATTCGGGCGACGTCGGCATTGCGCACCGCCGCGCCGCCGAAGCGAAGCGCCCGTACGAGATCCGCTTCGCGAATCCGAAGGAAGGCGGGCTGCTGTGGTTCGACATGATGGTGATCCCGAAGGATGCGCCGAACCGCGACGCCGCGCTGAAGTGGATCAACTACCTGCAGGATCCGAAGGTCAACGCCGGCATCACCAACGCGGTGTTCTATCCGACCGCGAACAAGGCCGCGCGCCAGTACGTGAAGCCCGCGATCGCGCGCGACCCGTCGGTGTATCCGGCCGACGAGGTGCTGAGCAGGATGACGCTGCTCAAGCCGATGCCGCCCGAGATTCGCCGGCTGCAGAACCGGCTGTGGGCGCAGTTGAAGACGGGGCGCTGAGCATCGCGCCGCGGGACTGAACCGTGCCTGCGGCGGCTCGCGCCGCAGGCACGGTTCCGATCGGCAGCGGAATAGTCGAGCCTGTCCGACGGGACGTCGACCGCCTGCCGCAGCTGACCGACGAGCCCGCTCCGACATCGACTTCGCGACGGACGGCCGCGCGCCCTACTGCGTAAGGCGACCGTCGATCCGGCTGCCGCCCGCCTGCCGCAAAGGGCGAGTCGGCCAGCTGGTCTCGACTTATCGTTTTCCGCTCCGGGGCATCGCGAAGCGCAGCAATGCCACGCAGATCGACACGCTCCCTGCGATCATCCACCAGATGATCTGCAATCCTCTCCATGAAATCTGCCAGAGACGACGAACCCAGTGCAGACTTCTCCGCCTCTCGGTCGGCGTGCGCTTGTTCAAGCCCGCCGTCTTGGCCGTCGCCAGCGCGATTTTCCCGCCGATGACAATGGAAAACAGCACGTAGTAGATCCATCGATAGTGCTTCGACCGACGATCGTCCTTGACCTGCGTCAGCAGTTGCTCTTGTCGACCGCGAAACGCGACGAGTGTCGAGACGACACATTCGCTTGCAAGCGATGCCGGATTGAACGCATCGTGCCTGACGTCTCGCCCGTCAAGCCGCTCGGGAAACGCCGCGCAGAACTGTATCGGGGTTCTCAGGCACCGCGACGATGACGGCGGCAACACGCTGACCCTATCGTCGATCCGCGTCACAGGACACATGTCCTCGTTGTATGTCGCAATTTCGTTTCGCAACGACGTGATTTGCTCCGGTGTCAGACGTTGCCCGTTGATCTGGTACATATCCGCCGCGGCGTGCGGCCCCGTGACGACAAAGACAGCCGGATCTTCTGCCGAGTAATCGAGCAGTGTTTGCTGCACGCTCGACGCCCAGCGGCATGACAGGCTCTCCCCCAGCCTGTTCTGCGCGCACCACGATTCATACCGTTCCGCCTGCTTCAACAGATAGGCGCTCGCTCTCTGCATATCGCGGGAACTCTCCTGCAGAGACTGGACATGCCGGTTCGCTTGCGAATCGAACACGAAAAAAATGCCCGCGAGCAACGCGGCCGCGTACCAAACATGATCGTAGACATGCCCGAAACCGTCGCCGATCGGAAGGAGGTCGATGAGCACAAGCACGCCGCACCATCCCGCGACCAGCCCTAAACCTACCAGCGTCAGCATGCCCCAACCGCTGCCCAGCACACCGCTCCCGCCGATGACGAACGAATCGGGCACAAACGAAATCAAGGGCCACCAGCCCTGCAGTACCAGCAACCCCGGCAGCAAAAGAATTGACAATGCAACCAGGGCCCCCTTCTTCCGGGCGAGCACATATCCCGTCGTGATGTAGAGAAACGCCAACACCAGCAAGAGTATCCAGAGCACGACCAGAATCGGCAGCATCGCTTCGCCTGGCGACCAATAACTCGAAACGACCTGCCCCTGCGCATCCTTCTCGACAAAATTCGACGAGACAAGTCCGAGTCCTTCAAAACTTTGCTGAATATTCCAGGCGCCGCCTTTCAATATCACGAGATAGGGGTATATCAGCCAGCCCAAATATTTGCCGAGAAAATACCCCGACCGCTCCGCGACGATATAAACAATTTCATTCATTTTTCAATCCATTGAATCAACACGATCGACCCATCTAAAATCCCAGCCTTAACCAGAATCATTCTAGGTGTGATATGCCAGAAACAACAATCAACGGATCTCTTTTATATATTCTAAAAAATCAGTCTCTTTGTTTTATTTCACCGGCAATCTCGTCTTGACGGACTGGTTTGCCGGTCGGCGCCTCGCCAGGCATACGAGCACTCCTGCCGGAGCCGCACACCCCGCACCGTGTTGCATGTCACCACCGCGAACACCGTCACGACGTGAACCGCATCTACCAACATGTCGACCGGCGCCCCCCGTGGCGTCTGGGCCAGATGTGGCGCGAGACCATCGGTCATGCCTCTGTTCGCGGCTCGACCATGATGCAATGACTGCCATTCGACCGTGAACGTGCACTCGGCATGCGGGATGACCGGCCGGGACACGAGCGTGTCCGATCTCCACCGAGGCCGATTGCATCAACTATCGCGGCACCTGCTCCACCGAAAACGCGTCTTCCACGAACCGGATCACGTCGTCGAGCGACGACGTGCACGTGGCGCCCGCCGCGAGCACGCGAAACGCACCCTCCGGCCCGAAGCAGACGAGCGGTTTGCGCCAGCGCCGCGCGAGCGCAATCTCCTCGGCCGTGCCGTGCCCGCCCGGCAGCGCGACGATCAGGTCGCTGCTCAGCACGTTCACGTAGTTGCGGTTGATCGTGTGCGGCTCGGCATCCGGCTCGCGGCGCGGCAGCGGCGTGAGGATCGGGATGTCGACGAACGGATGCGGATAGCCGTCGAGCGGCACGAAGCCCGCGAGCGGATCGGCCTGCGTCGGCAGGATGCCGATCGATCGCCCGGCCCGCCCGGGCACGCCAGCGAACGCCCGCGCGACCGCCAGCATCACGCCCTGCCCGCCGCCCGTCAGCAGGTTGAAACCGGCCTGCGCGAGCCATGCGCCGAGCGGCTCCGAAAACGCGAGCCACGGCTCCTTGCCCGAGCCCATCACGCCGATCGTCCTGTTCTTCTGCTGCATCGTGGTTTCCGGAGAAATGGTTGGAGTGCGCGCGCTCGCCGCGCTCATTCGAGCTCGACGCCCTTGAGCTCGGGAATCAGGAACAGCGTCGCGACCATGTCGAGCACGTAGAGGCCGGCAAGCATCGCGATGGCCGTCTGGAACGAATAGTGCGCGGCAAGCGCCCCGACCGCGACCGGGCCGAAGCCGCCCACCGCGCGGCCGATGTTCCACAGCACGTTCTGCGCGGTTGCGCGTGCGGCCGTCGGATAACCCTCCGACATCAGCGTCCCGTAGCCACCGACCATCCCGTTGACGAACATGCCCATCAGCGCGCCGGCCCACAGCATCGCCGTGGGGTCCGACAGCTGCGCATACGCGATGACCGTCGCCACCGCGCCGAGCTGGTACAGCAGGAACGTCGGCTTGCGCCCGATGCGGTCGGCCAGCTGCCCGAACACCCAGACGCCGATCATCATCCCGACGACCGTCGCCGCCGTCCACACCCCCGACTTCGTCAGCGAGAAACCCATCTGTTTCGACAGGAAGGTCGGCAGCCAGATCATGATCCCGTAGTAGCCGAAATTCTGGACCGAACACAGGATCACGATGCCGAGGCTCGTGCGCGCGGTGCGGCCGTCCGCGACGAGCAGGCGGAACGCGTTGGCCTTCGGCTGCGCCGCACGCTGCACGAACGCTTCCGGCTCGTGCAGCTTGTTGCGCATCGCCCACGCGAGCAGCGCGGGCAGCACGCCGACCAGGAACATCCCGCGCCAGCCGATGTGCTGCAGCAGGAACGGCGTCAGCAGCGCGGCCAGCAGCACGCCGGCCTGCCAGCCGAGCGCGACGTAGCACGACACGCGCGCGCGTTTGCTGGCCGGCCACGCTTCCGCCGCGAGCGCCATGCCGATCCCGAACTCGCCGCCCAGCCCGATGCCCGCGATGGTGCGGTAGACGAGCAGATCCCGGAAGCCCTGTGCGAACGCACACAGCCCGGTGAAGACCGCGAACAGCAGGATCGTCCAGGTCAGCACACGCACGCGCCCGTAGCGGTCGCTCAGCGCACCGAACAGGATGCCGCCCGCGACGGCGCCGATCAGCGTCCAGGTGACGAGCGCGCCGCCCTGCCCGGGTGTCAGGTGCAGCGCCGCCGTGATCGCCGGCAGCATGAAGCCGAGGATCAGCAGGTCGAAGCCGTCCATCGCATAGCCGATCGCCGATCCGGCCAGCGCTTTCCACGCGTATGCGCCGACCTGCTCGACGCGCGGGGCCGACGGGCCGCCGAGCGTCGGAGATTTCATGTTTGCTGCCATGATGTCCTGCCACGATTGTCCGGCGACATTCTAAGGCCTGTGCCCGCGAACGAAGGGCCGGCAGGTCGGCCCGTGGCGAGGGTCCACGCGCGCCGGCACCCGCCTGCGGGACGGCATGGCGGCAACCTGCGGGTCATGAACGGGAGAGAAAAACAGCGGGCCGGTGTCGGCGGTGAAGCCGGCGATGTCGCGGTCAGGGCGGACACCGGATGAACGACTACGTGAGAGGAGCGGGTTGCCGGCCGGCCCGCTTGCGCGAGCCGGAGGGCGCCGGATGGTCCGGCGGCCTGGCCGGCTTCAGCCCTGGTCGTCTCCGGGCCACCAGGTCTTGGCCTCGCGGTCGACGGCGAGCGTGTCGAGATCCTTGCCTTCGAGCCATTTCGGCCGCGGGCCGCGGCCCGACCATGAGCGGCCGGTCGTCGGATCGTAGTACTTGGCAGGTGCCTTGCGTTTTCGCTGGACGATATAACCGAGCGCGCTCAGCACTTCCTGCTGCGAAATTCCCAAAAGCTCGACCTGTTCCTTGAATGCCGCGAGCGCGGCCTGCTTCTCCTTCTGCTTCGCATCCGACAGCTTGATATTCAGGTCCCGAAGTTGTGCTTCGAGTTCCTGCAGGGCCTGGGTCATGTATTCATCCTCTTTGGGCATGTTTTCGCAAAAAGCTCCGATGGCGGAACCTACCACGAAGTTCCGCCGATGGGTGCTGTCAAATATATGTATCGTTTGCCTGAGCCGGCGTGGCTTGCGCGATACGCACTAAACGACGTCGCGCGTCAATCGATGACAGACTGAACCGACCCGGCGACGCGCAGCCCGCCGCATACGAAGGCACGGGCGAACGACTGCGGCAAGTAAGCGCCGCACCAGGCACTGGCGCGGCATGGCGCGAATGATAGCAGTGCACGGCATCGCGATGCAGAAGTCGTCGGCCGGCGTCGATCCGAACCCGGCCGTTTTTCGGCCGCTTTTCGGTCGGTCGTCGGTCGCTCGTCGGTCGCTTTTCAGCCGCTTACAGACCGACTTCGCGGGCGTCCCACGCGATCCTGTCGAACAGCGCGCGCAGCTTCGCGCCGCGCGCCGCGTTCAGCGCGGCCGCATGCGCGACCCGCCCGGCGAGATGCGCGCGGAAGTCCGGACGCGCATCGCGATTCTGCGACGCCGGCCCGCTCCGGATGCAGTTGGTCAGGATGGCCTTCAGGAGATCGAACTCATCGCGCGCCAGGTTCGGATGACGATTGACAACCACGCCGGCGAGTTGCTGGCGCATGCCGCGCCGCATCACGCGCGTCTTGCGCAGGTGCAGCGCAAAGCCCTCCTCGAGCGCGATCGCGGCAACGCGCACCTGCAGCCGCTCGACGTCACGCGCCAGCGCGCCGCCGCCGGAAAATGCGAGATCGTCGGCATAACGCGTGTAGGTTGCATCGAGCGAACGCGCGAGCGCGGCAAGCCGCATGTCGAACCGGAAGGCGCTCAGGTTCGCCAGCGCCGGCGACGTCGGCGCCCCCTGCGGCAGATGCCGTTCGCGATAGCGCTGGCGGCCGATCCAGTCGAACCGGTCACGCAGGTCCGGCGCGAGCAGCCGCGCGGACGGTACGCGGTTGGTGCACAGCCCGGTGAGCGTGCGCGCGACTTCGGCCGGGTACCCGAGCGTGACGAACAGCGCGTGAATGCGCGCGGCGCGTATCGATACGAAGAAATCCGTGAGGTCGAAACGGACGACGACATCGCGATCGGCATGCGGCGCCGCGAACGACACGATCCCGTGCCCCTTGCGAAAACCATGTACCGCATCGTGTGGCGCAATGCGGTCGAGCAGCCCGTGCAGGATGCGGCGCTGCGCTTCGCGCAGCCGGCCCTTCGGGATCTCGACCAGGCGGCACCCGCCGCTGCGCTTGTCGTGCGCCACGTACGTGTAGTGATGCAACGGCGTGGCGCCGCTGCGCGCGTCGACGCGCCAGTGGTCGGACAGCCAGTCGAGTTCAGGCACGCGCACGCCGAGCCAGTCGGCGAGATCGCCGGGCGTCGCCCATTGCGGCACGTCGCAACCGGCCAGCGGCACCGGCAACGGCTGCTGGGCGAGCGGCAGCCGCACGACGCGGATCGCGGCGGGCCGATCGCTGCCGTACCACGCGAGCACGAACGGCGGCGCATCGGCGAGGTGCGCCGCAAGCGCATCGATGTCGACATCGGCCCAGCGCGCGCCGAAGCGCACGAGCACGGCATCCGCGACTTCGTGCGTCCACGGCGGCGCGCCGCCGAGCACCGCCGCCATCCGGGACAGGACGCCGGCACATTCGGGCGCACCGGCCAGCATCGCCTCGGCAATCGTGCGGGTGGTATCGCGCAGGGATGAAGACATGGAAAAGGATGGGCGGGACGATGAGCCAACGTGACGGGTACTGCGAGGAGTCACGTTGCGCAACGCGCAACGGCGCTCCTTGCGACGCATCGGGATGTCGATCTGATCCACGGGGTAGCCCCGTAGTCCTGGAACATCGGCTGCCTGTTCCGGGCGTGAGCTTGACCCACCGGCCCGCGATGCGACTTTAAAGGCCGCGAACGCGGCGTGTCAAACCGGGACGATCCGGTGCTGCCGGATCGCGACGACCGACCTACGCGCGCCGGGAAAACAGTTCGCGGTACGCGATCGGCGCGACGCCGACGCCGGCCATGTTGTTCAGCATCGTGGCCCAGGTCGCGTTGTCGACGCTGACCGGAAACGACCGCACGCGGTTGGCGAGCAGCCAGAAGGTACGCGTCATGCCGTTGCTCATCGCGACTTCGTACCCGCCTCCCTCGATCCAGTAGCCGACCGGCGGCAGTGCCACCGGTTCGAGGCGGCCGGCCCGGAACGCGGCGGCGGCCGACGCGTACTTGCTGTCGAGCGGCATGACGCGGCGCGGCACGCAGTCCTGCGAGTTCGGCTGCGGAAATCTCGGGCTCGTGCCGAGCCACAGGCCGTAGAACGTCTGCGCGTCGAGATGCACGACGTAGCGCTCCGTTTCGGCGGGCGTCGCCGCCATGTAGCAGTCGGCCTGGCCCGGAACGGCGACACGCCATATCGCGCGCTGCGCGCTGAGGTCGACCAGTTCGCTCGCCTGCGGCCGCGGGTGGACGGGAGACGGTCGTCCCGCTTCGCGCAGGTCGCGCGCGCGATCGAGTCCGATACGAAGACGTGTCAGCATGGGCCCTCTCTTGCTCTCGTGATTTGTTCGAATGAGCCGGGGTGCGGGCGAAACCATCGTCGCGCGTCGGCACACCGTGTGCCCGGCGCTCCCGGTGTGCCCGGGAACCCGCGCAGTGTAGCGCCTTTCCGTTCGGGCACGAGTCGCGTCGTGCCAGGGATTTCTCCCGCGCTCGAACGATCGAACCCCATGAACGCCCATGCGCTTCGCCTGCCGCGCCGGCACCACCATCGATCATCGCCTCAATATTCGCCGCCGATTATTTGAATATCGAAACAATCAAAAAATAAAAACAACACCATCCAGAATTCAATTAAATCAAATTCAAACAAAAAATTATCGAATCCCATTAACGATAAATTAATTCGATTGGCGCCCTCAAACCCAAATAAATAGTCTGTGTTGTGCGCCGCAACACCGCGATTCAAAAATCAAAGAGGTAACGGAGGCGCAGCACGAATCCTTTCATTCGTGCTTTGTCGCAAAGTTCCAGCTTGCCAGGCCCTCGTTGATTTCCAGACGCTTGCGAATCAGCAATCCGGAAGGACAGACATGTCTTTCCGGACGTGGCCGACGTCGTCAGATCGCATCATTTCATTCAATTCCAAAGGAAAGTCATGAAGAAGATTGCAACCGTGCTGTTTTCAGCACTGATGCTCGCCTCCACGTGCGCGTCCGCACAGGCGCTTTGCAAAGCCGGCAAGATCGACAAGATCGAAACCGACACCACCGGCAACCTGCTGGTGACGATCAACGACGGTGTCTACTCGTTCAGTGCCAAGGAAGTTTATTCGATTATTTACCAGGCATATTCAGAAAACAGAAATCTGTTTATCTATGGAAATAATTGCGCGAATGGCTCGCCGGCGACCCGCTTTGCGATTCGCTAATCGACCTTGAAGCACTCGACGATTATCGATACGTGAAGCCCGGTGCTGGATTGACGGTCTGAATCCAGCACCACCGCGGGCTGGGGTGCCGATACTGCGTGACATGGCACCTGCATGCCCGCGACCTGTTCATCCATTTGCCATTCCCGTCCGGGTACCGATGAAGCCGGCCGGCTTGCCGTTAGGAATCAGCCGTCGTCCGGCGTTTGTCGCCTCCACCGCATCATCGCGACGTTCACGCCGAGCCGGATGCCCGGTTCGTTGCGCGAGGCTCGCGCGTGATTCCGTGTGCGGCTTGTGAAAGCGCCTGCACGTCCGTAGCATCAGGCATCCCTGCGTCGGCGACCGTCGGGGCCCGGCCACGAGCAGACGCCCGGTTGTCGGATATCGCCATGCGCAGACCGTACCCATCCACGTCGAAGGCGCCCAATGATCGACCACGTTTACATCTCAGTCACCGACATCGAAAAATCACTGGCCTTCTACGCTGAAGCCTTGAAGCCGCTCGGCTGGAGAATTTTCGGCAACTACGACTCCGCTTCGGGCCCGGAAAGCGTCCCTGATCTTTACGGCATCGGCGACGATGTGTACGGCAAGGGAGCGGGCGTTGGATCGAGCATCTGGCTGCGCAAACGTCATCCCGGCGAGACCGGGCTTTACGTCGGGATCGTCTGCGATACCAACGAACTGGTCGACGCCGCCTACGCCGCCGCGATCAAGGCCGGCGGGATTGACGAAGGGAAACCGGCGGATCGTACCTACTTCGCCCCCGGCTACTACGCCGCCAACGTAGCCGACTTCGACGGCAACCGTCTCGAATTCGTACACAAGGCGTGGAACCCGAAGCGACACGCGTAGCACATTGATGCACGGGCGCCCTGGCTGTTCGGCCTGCGCCGCCCGCGCCGACGCGTGAATCGCATGCGGCATGGCGCAACCCGCATCGGCGGAGGGGCGCGACCGCGCGGGCCGTCTCCCGGCGGTCCGCCCCAGGCGACGTCACCGATCCAGCAAGCGCCCCAGTCGCATCATCGTGACGTTCACGCCGAGATGCCGCATCGACGGTTGCACGATCACGCAGTTGTCATACGGCGTGACGATCACATGGTCGCCGTCGCGGGCAATTTCGGTGCCGGCCTTCCCGATCACCTCGAGCCCCGTGAACGGTTGCGAGAACCGGAAATCCATCGAACGCGCGACGACCGGCTCCGTGATCTCGACGAACTTCTGCCGCACCGGCACGGCCTGCGTGAGGAAGGCCGCGACGTCGTCGCGCGCGACCACACCCGCATGCAGCAGGAAGCGCGCCGCGCTGTCGAGCGCGACGTCACGCGCGCTCGCGGCGAAGTGCTGGCCCGTCTCGATCAGCAGCGCATTCTTCGCGCTCGCCGCGTCGCCGAAGCCGCCGTAGTCGCGCAGCCGCGTGCCGTTCGCATGGCCGCGATCGATGATCACGTGTTCCGGCGTGCCGATTGCGGCCGCCAGCGCGATCGCCTTCTCGAGCGGCCCGGTCATCATCAGCGGCGCGGACGCCTCGTGCATCGAATGAATGTCGAGCAGCAGGTCGACCGTATCGAGCAGCGGACGCATCGCGCGCGCACGCGCGAGCTCGCGGCTGTCGCGCGTGCCGTCGAGCGCGGCCGGCGTCCACACGCGATTCATGTCCTCGTCGAGGTAGCGCGTCGCATCGGCGTTCTCCGCACTGAAGTGCTCGTATGCGCCCACGTTGCCGAAGCCGAGCGACAGCCGGCCCGCAACCGGCTGCAGGCCCGCGGCCAGCAACGTGTCCACCGCGATCGCGCCGCTGACTTCGTTGCCGTGCGTCAGCGCGAGGATCATCACGTGCTTGCCGGGCCGGCCGCTGTCGAACGTATGCAGATAGTCGATGCCCGTATTGCCCGCGCGCCAGCGCGAGATGTCGGGGAAGGCCACTTCGATCGGATAGGCCGGCAAGGCGGCGCGGATGGCTTCAAGCGTGGTCATGTCGGAAAGGCTCAACAGGGTTCGGGAAAGGCACGGCCGGCGTGTGCCGGCTGCGCCGGAATCGGGTTGGCGGCCGGCGCGTCACGCCCCGGTCGCGCGTGTCGATGGCGCGGCGGCGGCCGCCGCGCCGCGCATCCGGCGGCCGAGCGAAATCACCGACGTGATCCCGAGCACGGCCGTCGCCATCACGTAGAAACTCGGCGCCAGCTTGTTGTGCGTCGCGTCGATCAGCCAGGTCACGATCAGCGGCGCGAAGCCGCCGAACAGCGTCACCGAGAAGTTGTACGACAGCGCGAGGCCCGTGCCGCGCGTGCTCGTCGGGAAGATGTCCGCGAGCAGCGCCGGCAGCGGCGCGAGGCTCACCGCGATCAACAGGCCGACCAGCGCCTGGACCGCGAGCAGCGTCTCGACCGTCGGATAGCGGTTCAGCACGACGAACAGCGGCCACGTCGTCACGCCGACCAGGATCAGCGCGATCAGCATCACGCGGATGCGGCCGAAACGGTCCGACAGATGCCCGACGACCGGCGCGGCGACCATCAGCATCGCGCCCGTGACGACCGCGCCGAGATACGACGACGTGGCCGGGATATGCAGCTGCTTGACCGCGTACGTCGGCATGTACAGCTTGTGCACGTAGTTGAAGGCCGTGGCCGTCGCGACCACCCCCGCGCCGAGCAGCATGTTCGCGCGATCGCGCACGAACACGTCGCGCAGCGGCGACTTCGCGCGCCCTTGCTCACCCAGCCGGCGGAAATCGGCCGGTTCGTCGATGTTGCGGCGAATGTAGAGCCCGACCGGGCCGATCAGCAACCCGACCGAAAACGCGACGCGCCAGCCCCACGTGTGCAGCTGGTCGGTCGTCAGCAGCAGGCTCAGCAGCGCCGATACACCGGCCGCGAGCACCGTCGCGAGCCCCTGCGTCGACATCTGCCAGCTCGCGAAGAAACCGCGGCGCTTCGCGTCGGCCTGCTCGACCATGAACGCGGTCGCCGCGCCGAATTCGCCGCCCGTCGAGAAACCCTGCAGCATCCGCGCGACGATGATCAGCAACGGCGACGCGATGCCGATCTGCGCATACGTCGGCGCGAACGCGATCATCGCGGTGCCGAGCATCATCAGCCCGATCGACATCGTCAGCGATGCCTTGCGGCCCGCGCGGTCGGCATAGCTGCCGAGCACGATCGAACCGAGCGGACGCGTGACGAACGAAATGCCGAACGTGCCGACCGACAGCAGCAGCGAAGTCGCCGCGTCATGCGTGGGGAAAAACAGCTGGCCGATGACGATCGCGAAGTAACCGTAGATCAGCAGATCGTAGAACTCCAGCGCGTTGCCGATGCTCGCGGCGCAGATCTCGCGCCACGGGTTGTGCGGGGCCGGCGTCGCGCCGTGTGTATTGCGGGTCATCCCTTTGCTCCTCCGGTAATGCTGGCCGTCAGGATTTTGAAAGACGGCGCGCGGCTTTGCCGGCGGCCGTTCGGGCCAGTCAAGCGCGGAGTGTAGGCAACGTGGAGCGGGCGTTCGTGCCATTTCGGCACGCAATCGTGCCGATCGGCGCGCAGGCGGCGCGGGCGCTGCCCGCGGAGGCTACGCGGCGCCGTCGTCGCGGGCCGGCGCGGTGCGCCAGATCGCGTCCAGTACCGGGTGCGGGTCGTTCCGTCGCCGGTACAGCGCAATGTCGAAGCCGATCTGCCAATCGGCGCCCCCGACGATCGCGAGCTCGCCGCGCCGCACGTCGTCGGCGACGAGCCGCTGCGGCAGCCACGCCAGGCCGAGCCCGCGGCGCGCCATCGCGAGGATCGCTTCGTACGAGTCGGCCTGGTACACGGGCCGCAACGTCGGGCGGCCGGGCATTTCGGCGAGATGGCGCGACAGCACCGCGCGCAGGGTCAACGTGCGCGCGAACGCGAGCCACGGCAGCGGCGCCTGCCCGGCCGGCAGCCGGTAGCGCACGCTGCCGCGCGCATCGAACGCGCTGACCGGCACCAGCACCTCGCGCGCGACGGACAGCCAGTCGAAGCGGTCGCGATCGATCAGCAGCCGCGTATGCGGGCTCGAATAGACGATCAGCATGTCGGCGTCGCCGGCCGTGAGCTGCAGGATCGCTTCCTCCGCGCTGCCGGTCGACACGGTCGCCGTAAAAAAGCCGGCGCGCGCAACGGTTTCGTCGTACCAGTCGGGGAAGAAGGTGGCCGAGAGCGTGCGGCCGGTCGCGATTCGCAGGTTGTTCTCCAGCACCGGCGACGCTTCCTGGAGTTGCGTGCGGGCGCCGTGCAGGATGTCGAGCGCGTTCGATGCCGCATCGAGAAAGACGGTGCCCGCCGCCGTCAGTTCGAGCGGCTTCGTGCGCGCGATCAGGCGCGCGCCGACCCACTCCTCGAGCGACCGGATACGGCGGCCGAACGCCGGATGCGTGACGAACCGGTTCTCCGCCGCGCGGGTGAAGCTGCGCGTGCGCGCGAGTTCGACGAAGTCTTCGAGCCATTTCAGTTGCATGGCTGGGCTCCTGGGTGGGCGATGATGGGCCGGCCGGTGCGCGCGGGCCGCCTCCGTCGCGCGGCTGCGGCTACGGACGGCTACGGACGGCTGCGGCTACGGACGGCTGCGGATCACGCGGCGCGGGGCCGTGGCGTGGCGTGGCGTGGCGCCCGATCCTACAGCGTCTGCGGCGCATCGCGCAGCACGGCGCGCAGCGCGATATCGAAAGGCGTCGCGTGATCGATCCCGGCTGCACGCACGCGCGATGCGTCCAGATGGCAATCGTACGGACGCGGCGTCGCGTCGGTCGGCTGGTCGATCCGCGTGAGCGATGCTTCGATGCCGAGCGCGGCCGCGATCCGCTGCGCAATGTCGTACTTCGTCATCGGCTCCTCGCCCGACCAGTGACGGATGCCCGTGATCGACGCACCCGCGAGATGGCGCAATGTCAGGTCGCGGATGACGTCCGCGACGTCGGGCGTATACGTCGGGTAACGGATCGCCCAGGCGTCCATGCCGACCGCGTCGGCGCCCGGCCGTGCGGACGCGGCGATCGCCGGCACGAGACTCGTGACGGCCGATTCGCTCCAGTCTACGATCGGGCCGTAGAGCAGCGGCAGGCGCAGCACGCACGACAGCGGCGACGCGGCGAGGAGCGCCGCCTCGCCTTCCAGCTTCGTGCGGCCGTAGATGTTCAGCGGATTCGGGGTGGCGTCCTCGCGGTACGGAGCGGCCTTGCCGTCGAAGACGTAGTCGGTGGAGATGCCGAGCGTCCATGCGCCGTGTCGCGCGGCGAGCGCGCCGATGCGCGCCTGGGCGGTGACGTTGATCGCGCGTGCGCCGTCAGGATCGCGTTCGCAGACGTCCGGGCGGCGTTCGGCCGCGCAGATGATCACGGCGGCCGGCTGGCGGGTGGCGAACAGGTGTTCGAGGGCCGGCTCGTCGAGGACGTCGAGTTCGGCGAGGTTTTCCGCAGGCAACGCAAGGCGTTTTGCGCCTGCGCCGTGCGGGTTGCGGATCGTCGCGACGAGGTTCAACGAAGACTCGCGGGACAGCGATGCGGCAACCGCGCGGCCGAGGAGGCCGGCGGCGCCGATGAGAAGGACGGTCGATTGCGGCACGGTAGCCATCTGTGAAAGGGGAACGGGGATTCCCGAGAGCCTATCCCAACTTTTGCATGCCGGGCATAAACCGATGACCAGCGCGCCGCTTCATGCCGCGCAAACGCAAGGCAGTCATTTCGATCGCGGGGGCCTTGACCCGGAGGCTATCCAGCAACGGATGCCCGGGACACGCGATCGTGCGACGAATGACGAGCAATCCGTCGCGATCGTGGCAGCATCGACACGGCCCGAATCAATCAGGAATTCGAACATATCCGCTGCGTGCCGATCAGTGAGCGGCGGCACATGGACTCCGGCTGCTCTGCGGCACCGCGCACGCGCCACACGTCACACCCCGCCCACAAAAACAAAACCCGGCGCACTTTCGTGCACCGGGCTCCGAGCCGAACGGAAACGCCGCCCCGCCTTACTTCCGGTCGAGCGAATACCGCCCCGGCCCGGTCAGTGCGAGCAACAGCAGCCCGCCGATGATGCTCACGTTCTTGTAGAAGTTGATCATCGCCATATATTGCTCCATCCCCTGCAGCGCCCAGTAGCGATGGCCGATCAGCGCGGTCGCGAGCGTATAGGCGGCGAACACCAGTGCGAGCGGACGCGTATAGAAGCCGGCCGCGATCAGCAGGCCGCCGACCAGCTCGACCGCCACCGCGATCACCGCGGCCAGTTCGGGCGCCGGGTTCCCCGTCGACGCCATGTACGCGACGGTGCCCGAGAAGCCGTTCAGCTTCTGCCAGCCGAACAGCACGAACAGGATCATCAACAGCACGCGAGCCGCCAGCAGCAGCTCGTCCTTCTTCGACTCCAGCGAAACGTAACGCATAACAATCACCCTTGAATTGACGGTTTGATGCATCCGGTGCCGAGAGGCGCCGAATCACTCCTCGCACGATCGGACAGCAGGCAGGAGGGCCCGCCGCCGAAGAATCCGTCGGGTTGCGCCGTTCCCGGCGCGCTCCCGATCGGTTCTGGCGAAGCACGGATGCAGTCTACTGTCTCGCCGGTAATCATCAATCTGCCAAAGAAGGATTCGCTGTCTCGTTCAAGTGGACAATCGAAGACGAACACGCCGACAAGCAAAGGTCGGCAGGCAGTGCAAATCAACCCGCTCAATGTTTCCGGAACACGGAAACACCCTGCTTCTTTCAGGCCACCGTATTCAATCGATATTTTCGGATTCAATTGCCGCGAACCGGTCACAACCGCGTATCACGACTGTCATTAAACGACGGGTTCGATATGCGATTCACAAAGGCTGACTTGATTCCCGCAACTCGCCCTGCATTGAAATCGACATGGCATTCCGTTGCATAAAAAAGCACATGGCCCGGAAACGAACATCCGCGATGCGAAAACGTTTCGCGGGCAGGCGGGCTGGAATCGCCGGTGACGCGCGTCGTCCTTCAGACAAGGATTTCAGCCCGGCATCGATCGGGAAACACCCTTTCCACACACCGTCGATCGATCCGATGTTTAGCAGAACCAGCTCAAAACCTTGACCCATCCTTCTCGCCCTTTTCCGGTTCTAAAAACCGTGAAAAATGCTTTAATAAATACAACCGAAACGGTGTGTTTACGGCAAAAAATCGCAGACCTTTAGCCCTCATTCAAACACCCCGCTCCCATCTGCATTTTTCTCGACATGCATTACAAAAAATTACCAAGTAATACCGATTTAAATATACGATAGCGCACGTCCTTACGTTTTCCCGACACTCCCGTGAACCCCGGGAACGCGTCGCGCCGGACGCGCCCTGCCTTCGAAGCGCCGCAGGCCGACCCGGCAGCCGCTCGTCACGGGGTCGTTATTCAACCGGAGACCACCCATGGCAACGAACACGCCCGTGAGCAGCGGCGCGAACACGAACAGCCTGTTGCAACAGGCGGCGCAATCGATCATCAACGGCTCGACCGGGAATCCGTCGATGGACGTCGGCACGCTCGTCAAGACGCTGGTGAACGCGAAAACCGCCGGCCGGGCCGCCGCGCTCGCCGCGTCGCAGACCACCGGCACCACGCAGATTTCCGCATTCGGCGCGCTGTCGTCGGCGCTGGGTGCGCTCGAGGCGGGCCTCACCTCGCTGGCGAATGGCGGGCTGCAGTCGACGTTCACCGCGGTCGCGAGCGGCAAGGGCCTGACCGCGACGGCGGGCGCGGGCGCGGTGGCCGGCACCTACACGATCGGCGTCACGCAGACCGCGACCGCGCAGGCACTGGCTTCGGCGGGCTTCGACGGGAGCAAGGCGCTCGGCACCGGCACGCTGACGCTGTCGCTCGGCAGCCAGTCGTTCAAGGTCGACGTCACCGGCACGAACAACACGCTGTCGGGCATCGCGGCCGCGATCAACTCCGCGGCGAACAACCCGGGAATCAGCGCGACCGTGATCAACGGCACCGACGGCGCGCACCTCGTGCTCGCGTCGACGAAGACGGGCTCGGCGAACGCGATCAGCGTCGCGGTCGGCAACGTGGCCAACGACAACGGGCTGTCGAACCTCGGCGTCACGTCGACGGCCGACACGACGGGCGGCGCGTCGAAGATCGAATCGGCGAACAGCGCGGCCGCGTGGCGGCAAAGCGCCGTCGCGCAGGACGCGAAGTTCACGCTCAACGGCATCGCGTCGACCAGCGCGAGCAACACGGTGTCGGGCGTACTGAGCGGCGTCACGCTGAACCTGTCGGCGGCCGCGGTCAGCGCGACCGATACGCAAACGCTCACGGTGAGCACCGATACGAAGTCGCAGGCGGCCACGATCACGAACTTCGTGAGCCTCTACAACACCGTCGTCAAGACGATGGGCGCGCTGTCGAGCTACACCGAAGGAGCAAGCTCGCAGGGTGCACTGATCGGCGATTCGACGCTGAACACGATCCGCAACTCGCTCGCGTCGATCGTCGCGCGCGGTGTCGCGAACGAGAACGGCAACGGACACACGAACCTGATGGCGATCGGCATCTCGCTCGAGAAGGACGGCACGCTGAAGGCCGACAGCGCGAAGCTCGACAGTGCGCTGTCCAACAACCCGTCAGGGGTCGCGCGCCTGTTCAACTCGACGAACGGGATGGGCAAGCAACTGACCGACCAGATCGCGCCCTTCACGAAGAAAGGCGGGATGATCGAAGTGCGCACGAACGCGCTGAGTGCCAACCTGAAGCGTGTCACGCAGCAGCAGACGGATCTGGCCGACTACGCCGCGCAGTTGACCAAGCAGTACCAGGCGCAGTTCACGGCGCTCAACACGCTGATGGCCAAGATGAACTCCAACACGCAATACCTGACGCGGCTGTTCGGCGGCGCCAACAGCAGCGGCACGCTGGCGAACAAGTAACGCGCGCCCGGGCCGCCGGATGATCGCGGCGGCGGCTGCCGGTCAATGGATCGACCGGCTCGCGCCGCCGCGCACGGCGTCCCGCCTGGGCACATCACGCAGACGCCGGCGGTGCGCAAGCATGCGCCGGGCGCCCTTCCGCGGTTCGCTCCATCGCGGCAGGCCGTGCCATCAGCCGAGACCTTCGACGCGATCGGCAAACAAATCGATCGCACGCGACACCTGACGCCCGAAATAGCCTGGCCGCTCGCGCTCGTATGCGCGCAACAGCGACGTGCATTCACGCTCCGCCCAGCGCCACACGGGGCCCTGTTTCGCGAAGACCGGATGACCGTGCAGTTCGGCCGGTACCGCGTGCTCATCGTCCCAGCCCCAGAAATACGCCTGGTACGCGCGTGCGTACGGCATCCCCAGATGGCTCGCCACGGTCTCGTCGTGGCGCAGCGTGAAATCGACGATTTCCTTGCGCGCACGGCCGCCGATATCGTCATGACGCGCCTCGATCCAGCAGTGATACCTCGCGAGCTGCGACAGATGCCGCGCGGTGCGGCGCCGCTCGCGCGTCGTACACAGCGCATAGAGATTGCCGCCGCCAAAATCCAGCACCTCCCCACCCGCGAACGGCCGGTACGGCTTGCCGGTCAGCAGCGTCAGCACCTGCGCGCCGACGATCGCGTAGTCGGCACATCGCATGTAGCCGCTGCGCGTCGTCGCTTCCGACACGCTCCGGTGGACGACCTCATCGATCACGCCGTGCAGCATGGGATCTACCGGTGCCGCCAGGATCGGTGGCTGGCTTGTCGTCGTGACGTGTTGCATGGGAAGCGGATGCGGATTCAACGGTTCGTCGGGAAAAGCGCTCGGCGGCGCGATATTACGAATCGTTACAAGAAACGATGAGGGGGGATGATCAGATTTGTGTGCTTTTGTCGCCCGACGTGAACATGCGACGGTCGGCCGGCGGCGGTTGATCGCGGGAACGCAACGCGTCGGACGGACGGGCGGCGGCGGCGCGGTTGGGGCTTGGCTTGGCTTGGCTTGGCTTGGCTTGGCTTGGCTTGGCTTGGCTTGGCTTGGCTTGGCTTGGCTTGG